>ERZ869909.307-NODE-307-length-66979-cov-25.559206_pt1 | contig 66979 bp, 60 predicted proteins | sample MGYA00520892_ERZ869909 | MGnify/ENA primary metagenome ERZ869909 (study PRJEB32215, sample SAMEA104723947) | bioreactor metagenome | biome: bioreactor; feature: anaerobic bioreactor; material: water | place: China | collected 2015-03-12 ...
TGTTATCAACCCGCCCATTGGCGAGGCAAGTTTTTCCCCGAAGGGCTTTTCTCTGGCACGGAGAAACATAGTATCTTAAATTTTAACTTCTGTCATTTTTTGGCAGAAAATTTCTGAATATTGTTGTTTTGACAATCATTTAGCCATTAGTAAAATTGTTTTGAATTTGTAATTTTGAATTTGTTTCGGATTTCGTCCCGTCCCGATATCTATCGGGAGCTATCGGGATTCGTGCTTCGTCCCGATAACTATCGGGACTGGTTTATCCAGGTTAGGGGTAAAAAGACTTTTATGAGTTGAATCAAGAATGTGTATTAAGGTATACGAACAACAATTCTGTCAGCAATCTGTAAAGCCGTTGTGAGAGTGGAAAGATCGGTATAAAGCCTGCCGTCTTTACCGGAATAGTGGCTGTGGCCTATCGCTTTCATTTCGTATTCATTTTTACCATCGTTTTGATCCACCACCGCTTCGTAAACCAGGGCCGGCTGGCTGGATGTTTTGTATTCCCTATCATCCGGGAATTTGTTATTTGTCCAGTACTGGTTCCAATCCCAGGGCTGATTGATCTCTAACAAAACACGAAACCTGGCAGGCAAATAAGAATCAGCCCGCGTTTGCAGGATAAAGTCCGTTTTAGGCGTTGCACCCGAATAAGCATCGGGTATGGGGTTCTCAGGATCAGGAAGGTATAATCCGTCGCTGGCTTGTATTCCCCGCTGGTGACCCCAATAGGGCAAAGCAGCAGGACGGCGAACAACGGCCTCGTCCCAATGCCCCCAGCCTGCTGAGCCGTAGCGGAAAACACTGGTGGCAATGGATTGCGACACATAGAGAGTTTGTATGTAATTGCTGTCAACATCCTCGAGCCAGATTGCCAGCAAAGCGTGGTTATGTGCTTTTCCTTTCTTGAAATCAATGGTGATTTGAAGACCCTTGCCTCCGATGTTGGTTTGAATTACCTGCGGCTGTTCCGCTGATCTCCGTTTTCTTTGCGGATCAAATGCCAATACCGGGATGATGAGCGAAAACAGGAATAGCAATACCAATGATGCAATTGCCGGATGATACCAAACTTTGTTTTTCATCTGATTTAAATTAGTCTATATAATTGATTCTTATTAAAATAGCTTTTATTAAATGATAAGAAATAATTCTATGAGCGATGGAATGTCCATGTTTTGATCAGCTCATTGAGTTTCCTTTTGTGGTTGGACATTTCATAATATTTATATTTTATTTCAATCAGTCTTGTTTTAAAATGGGGTTGCAGAATAACATTTGTTGCACCCGCGCTAAAATTCCACAATGATGCCAATGGTTGGCAAAACGGTTCCTCCGGTGTTTTCTACTTCTCTGAGCACGAATTTCCCATCAACGATAAGTGGGGCTCCGTTTGAATCAAGCTCGCGGACCAGGATGTTCTGCTGGGCCGACTGAAAGTTGTAAACGTTCTGGATATCGGTATACAACATCAGCGACCAACGGCTAAAATAAAATGATTTATCAATACGCAGGTCAAGTTGATGGAAATTCCCAAAACGGAGAGTGTTAAAACGATTGAAATCAAAATAACCACGGCTGTTTGCATTCCAGGCATCAATCTGTGAGGATGTTTCCACGTCCCATGGAGTGTATGGTGCACCACCCACAAAGCGCCATTTGGCGCCAATATCCCAATTGCCCTTCAACTGCCGGCCAAGGGTCAGGTTGAGAATATGGCGGTTATCCCAGGCCGAAGGAATAAACTCCTCAGTTTTATTCCTGAACTCGCTTCTTACGAAAGTATAAGCCAGTATCAGGTTAAAACCTGCCAGATTTCGCTCCTGAACCAGCACTTCCATTCCATAGGCCCTGCCTTTCGAAGTGGAAACCACTTCTTCGTCGCCATAAGTTCCGAAGTCGGCGCCTTTATTGGCTATTGAAATAGAATCGTTCACTGAGAAAGGATAGTTGCTGTAAAATTTATAAAACCCTTCCACAGTGAATTTTGCTTCATTGTTGCGTTTGTATTCTATGCCGCCAACAACATGGTCGGCAGCGATGTACTTAAGGTTATTATCCCTGTTTACAAAATCCCCCTTAGCGTTTTTAAACCCAAGAGAGGTGTAGGGCGGAAGCTGGTAGAATCTACCGGTGTTAAAATTGAGAAAGAACTGGGGAGTAAGCGAGTATGATGCTGAAAAACGTGGTGATAACTGGTCAAGAAGATTGCTCATGCTCTTTGAGTAGCTGTTGGCATCTGAGCGCAGGCCAAACGAAAGGTTCAGTCTTTCATTAAGCACACTCCTGCTAATCTGGCCAAATACCCCCCATTTAAAAAGATCAATATATGATTCATATTGGAATGGAATTATTTCATTGTTCAGCAGGATGTTTCGCGATGTGAAATTCAGGTATTTTGCATATTCGGATCCCAAACCGTAATTGAATCTGAACCCGGAAGCGGTCATCGTTCGCTCGTAACGGAATTTATTTTCAATTTCATCAGAATCATAGTCGAGGATACGTGTATTGGTGTTATCGTTATCCAGGTATTTATAGGCTGAGTTTCGTAACATATTGCGGCTCAATACAAACATATGGTTCCCGTTTTCGGTAAAACGACGGTAAACCGCTCCGACGGTGTAGTTCCACTGCTCGTTTACTGGCAGATAATCCAGGATATATTGCTGGTTTTCATCCGGGTTTTTTATTCCGGTGTTGAGCCTGAACTGGTCAATGGCTCCAAGTCCGATGATGGTAAGTTGGTTTCTGGAATCAAAATTCATGCGGTATCTGACCTGAAAATCATTATAGGTTGGAAGAAATGGAAGTCCGAGCGCATCGAACAGAAATTGGAGATATGACCGCCTGGCCGAAAGAATAAAGTTGGAACGATCGCTGATAGGGCCATCAAGCGTGAGGGCCAGGTCAGAAGCCCCTACTGCGCCCCTGAAATTAATTTTTTCCGGATTCCCGTCTACCTGCCGCATTTCAAGCACAGCGCTGAGTGCGTTACCACGGTTAGCCGGAAAAGCGCCCGAATATAGGTCAATTTCACGGATAAAATCCACATTGATTATTCCGACCGGCCCGCCGGAGGCCCCCTGTGTTGCAAAATGGTTCAGGTTGGGTATTTCAACACCATCCAGGTAAAACCGGCTTTCACTAGGCCCACCTCCCCGAACAATCACATCATTTCTGAAGGCCGGGGTTGAAGCCACACCCGGAAGCGATTGTATCACCCGGCTGATATCCCGGTTTCCGCCCGGATTCTTCTCTATTTCCGCAATTCCAAGGGTACGCATCGAAACCGGGCTTTCTTCCTTTCGCCTGAAAAATGAAGCCTGAATCACTACCTGCTCAAGCTGAACGGCCATTTCACGCATGGGAACCTCAATACTTGAAGTACGTGCATTGGTTACCATAAATTCGGGGGTAACAGCAGGCTCAAAACCTACAAAGCTTGCGGTGAGCGATACAAAACCCGGCTGAACGCCTGTGAACAGAAAGTTTCCGTCAAAGTCGGATGTAGAACCGATATTGGTACCTGTGATCACGATATTTACGAAGGGCAGAGGTTCATTGGTGCTTTCGTTAAAAACCCGGCCCCGTATTGTTCCGGTTTGAGACAGCAACCATAAGGGAATCTGCAAAATGACAAAAATGATGATAGGTATCTTTAAACTTCTCATGGACTGATGATGAATTTGTTGTTTAGTTAATTTTTAGAAAAGTTAAACACTAATCTGTTTAAAAAGTTTAAAAATACCAATCTTTTTGTAAAATCATACGGGTTTCTTAACAAATATGGCAAAATGGAATGGCAGCCTCTCCCCATGAGTGTTGCATTTTAATCAAACATTTTGGTTCTGATCTGTTCCGGAAATCCCGGATTCAGGAAAAAAAAGTTTTATATTTTTGTCAGCTTGCTATTATGAACCTTTAAAATTTTGAAAATGCGAAAACTCTTAACTATCATTATTCTTGCCCTCATGGCCATCACGTCTTCATTTTACCACTCCCATGCCTGCACCAGCGTACTGGTATCCAGGGGCGCCAGCGCCGACGGCAGTGTGATGATCAGCTGGACTTACGATGTTACCGGTTTCATGGCCCCGCTACATTTCTACCCGGGCGGGGAATATGCAGAGGGCGATTCCTTAGATATTTATAGCTTTCGCGAGTATAAATATCTGGGTCGGGTTGCCCAGGTGAGCAAAACCTATAAGGTGGTCGGCAATATGAATGAAAACCAGGTTGCCATTGGTGAAACTACATTCACAGGCCGTAGTGAACTCGGTGGCGGCAACGGATTTCTGGATTACGGGAACCTGATTTATCTTACCCTCCAGCGCGCCCGCACTGCACGTGAAGCCATCATGATTATGGACGAGCTTGCCAGAACATACGGTTACAGCGATACCGGTGAATCGTTTTCAATAGGCGACAGGGACGAAGTTTGGGTGGTTGAGTTTATTGGGAAAGGTAAACATGGTTCCGGAGCAGTATGGGTGGCGGCACGTGTACCCGACGGCTACATTGCTGCCCATGCAAACCAGGCAAGGATACGCAAAGTGAACTGGGACGATCCTGACAACTGGATGTGGGCCGAAGATGTGGTGGACTTTGCCCGTGAAATGGGCTGGTTCGAAGGTCCTGAAAGCGAATTTAGCTTTGTGGATGCCTACGATCCGGTTACACCAACTTCACTGTTGTTATGCGAAAGCCGTGTTTGGAGCATTTTCCGCCGCGCGGCGCCATCACAGGATTTTCCTGCCGACTACTGGCGTTGTGTTAAAGGCGCTGAACCTTATCCTTTGTTTGTGAAACCCGATCAAAAGATCAGCGTTCAGGATGTGATTGGCTTCCACCGCGATCATTTCCACGATACGCCTTATTACACCGGTACCGGCATTGCTGCCGGCCCGTACGACAATCCTTATCGCTGGCGTCCGGTTTTCTTCCAGCTCGAAGGCGATACCATAAACAGGTATGGATGGGAAAGGCCTATCTCACAGCCACAAACGGCCTTTTCGTTTATCAGCCAGGCACGCAATTGGCTGCCTGACAAAATCGGCGGTATCTGCTGGTATTCGGTTGACGACACTTATTCCAATGCGTGGATGCCAATTTATTTGGGCCTGGATCAGGTGCCGCCCTCGCTCTCAGGAGGTAGTCCGGTTGAATTTGACTGGGACAAGGCATATTGGGTATTTTCGTTGGTGAATAATTTCGCCTACGGACTATACAATCAGGTGATCGGCGATATCAAACAAGTTCAGAAAGAAATAGAAGGCAGGGCCTTTACTATGGTTCCGGCCATTGACAAAGCCGCTTTGACACTTCATAGCACCAACCCTGAACTTTTGGGAGGATTTCTTACTAATTTCAGCGTAAACAATGCTGAATTTACCACAGAGCGCTGGCGGCAATTGGGCCATTATCTTTTTGTAAAATACAATGACCGGTACAAAAGGCCTGAGATGCGAATTGATTCCTGGCCTCAGGGTATAGGCTATCCCGATGACTTCAACCGCAGGGCGGTAGAAGAGCGCCCGGGCTATTATGATGTGCGCTGGCGGGAACCGGGAGAGAAGATTGATTAGTGGACAGTGGCAGTAGCAGCGGCAGTGACAGTAGGCATTAGTAAAAGCGGCACTCTGGTCGGGCAGGCAACTTCAAACTTCCGACTTCCGACTTCGGTCTTCCGTCTTCCCACTGCTTACTTCGACCTGAAATAATCATCCATAACCTGCTTAAAACCGGCCATGTCCATATCATATGCAGGGGTAAGGCTGCTTTTATCGGGGAAGGTTTCCATGTGAAGCGTTTGTGTAGGAAATGCGAACCGGACACCAAGTCTTTCGGCAAGGCGGACAATCTCAATAAGCACTTCATGACGTGCCCTCAATTCCTCAGGCCAGGTGGGTACTTCAAAGAAAATATAGAACATGATCCTGAGTGAAAAATCAGCCATCTCGTTGAATTCCACGATATAAAAATCCTTACGTGTTTTGGGATGCTTGTCAACTATTTTTCTCAGTCCCATAACAAAAACCTCAATCAGATCGGGAGGAGTATCGTAAGTGATGGCAATGTGCATGAAAAACCTCCGGTATTGGCGAAGCCCATGATTGTCGACCATTGAATCAGCAAGTTTACCGTTTGGTACATAGGTAAGCGAATTCCGGAAAGTTCTTACACGGGTAGAGCGAAAGCCTATTTCTTCAACCGTGCCGTCAATATCGCCGGAGGTAATCCAGTGGCCGACTGAAAAGGGTTTGTCAATAAAGATCATCAGCGAACCAAAAAAGTTTTTTAAAGTATCCTGGGCGGCTAACGCCAGAGCAAGGCCTCCAATGGATATACCGGCAAGCAAGGCCGTGATGTTGATATCCAGGTTCTGCAAAATAAAAAGCCCGCCAATGGTGACCACAAATACGCGTAATACTTTGCGGATAAGCGGAATAACATGATTGTCGAGGTTACTTTCATTTTTATCAGCAAGATTTTCAAGATATAGTGAGAACACATCAATGAGTTTGTAAAAAACCAGCATTACAAAAAAGGGCAGAATAGCCCGGAAGGCGTAGTGGAAGTAACGCGAAACTTCAACAGGCAATTGTAAAACGGGAAATATAACCATGATAAACAGAAAAACCACAAAAAGGCTCAATGGCTTGGCTACTGGTAGCAGATAAGGCCTGACGAGCCTGGTGTATCCAAGCCTGGTAGCTCCCTTGTAAAGAATCCTGCTGATAATAAACGAAAGAAGTTTGTGAAGTAAAAAGCTGAGAAGTATTACAATCAGTATTCCGATGTGCTGCCAAAGATAAAGTCCAAGTATTTTGTATGTACCCATTCGTGGCAGAACATTCAGCAAAACGTCGGTTCCAAAAGGAAAAACTTCCTGGTGCAGTTTTTCAATCCGATTGATGCTGCTCATGCTGTATAGCCAGCGGTTGCCGGATTTATACAGATAAATATCAGGTAATTGAGGCACAGGTGTAAACATCGGATACCCACTGATTGAGTCAATGTGTCCGGGATCATCAGGAGTCCGGCTCAAATCAATGAAGTAGCCGCGTCCGTCGTAGATCTGTTTGAGCCTGATGGCGGCTTCGCGGGCCTCTTCAGGTGATACATTGTTGTGCATGAATGCTTTGGCAGCTTCTTGAGGTTTATAGGATTCATCCTGGAGAAAATGCAAATGGGTCCAAAGGCTGCGGTATGGACTGCTAAGATCGGCCTGGCGGGAAACAGCCTCATCCGGAAGTCTGTTATCGGTTTGTGCATCAGCAAATAAAGTCAGGCAAAGCAGGGAAAGCGTAAGAACTGCAAATCGCTTCATAATGAGTTGATAGTTTAATGATCTGTATGTGAGGCATCAAAGATAGGAAAAATCCGGCATACGGGAAAATGAGAGCAGCTGGACAAGCCCAGGAGGCATGAAAGGAGGTGGTGGCCGTATTGTCAGGTCGCAGCAATTTCATATATTTACAGTCGCAAATTAAAAACAAACATGATGAAAAAGATTTTAGCAGCACTAGTGGTCATGATTACAGTGCAGGCCTGCACCAGCAATCAAAACAAGGAAATAGAACACGGAACCTGGTTGAAAGGGGATATGGAGTTTTTTGTTGAAGCCATCGAAAGGCAGTTTAACGGATTTTCAAGGGCGATGGTCGAGGTAAATTACCGCTATGGCGAGCTTTACTGGGCCGCACAGGATCAAAACTGGCAGTATGCCGATTACCAGCTTGAACACATCGTTGAAGCCATTGAAAAAGGCTACGAGCGCAGGCCGGCACGGATAGCGAATTCACTGGATTTTCTTGGCGCACCCACTGACATTCTGCAAAACGCAATAAATGCCAATGATCTGGTACAATTCAACAACGCTTTCAGGATGTTTAATGCCGCCTGTAAAAGCTGTCACATAAAAGAAGATGTGGCTTTTATTCAAACCATCATTCCCGAACAACGCCATACCCATACGCGCTTCACAACCATGAACTAACGCACTGACTGGTGATTCAATCAGATTATCCATCACACATCTTTTATTATTCAATGTTAATATCCATTATTTCTTATGAACACATTTGAAACACAAATTGATCCTGCCAAAGTTGAACGCTGGGTCAAAAAAAACCTGCGAAACGTGATTTTCATCGCAGTGGTTATTATTGCTGCGCTTACGGCGGTTAAAACTGTAGGCCCTGAAGAAGAAGGTGTTGTTCTTTTCTTCGGAAAATACAATCGAACCGTACAACCCGGGCTTAACTTCATTGTTCCTTTTGGCCTTGAGAAAATGTATAAAATTCCTGTACAGCGACAACTGAAGCAGGAATTCGGTTTCCGGACCGATACGCCCGGAACCCGCACAACATATTCCAGGCGCAGCTATTCCGACGAGTCGCTGATGCTCACCGGCGACCTTAACCTGGCCGACGTAGAGTGGGTTGTACAATACCGTATCAGCAATTCATACCAGTATCTTTTCAGGGTTCGGAACGCAGAGAAAACCCTGCGTGATATGGCAGAGGCGGCAGTGAGAAAAACCGTTGGCGATCGCACTGTAAATGAAGTGCTCACCGTTGGCCGGCAAGAGGTTGCCTCAAACGTAGAATTGCTTCTACAACAGATGTGCAACGAATATGAAAACGGCATCAGGATTGATCAGATTGTATTGCAGGATGTGAACCCTCCTGAAACCGTGAAACCCAGCTTCAATGCCGTTAACCAGGCCCAGCAGGAGCGGGAAACGCTGATCAATCAGGCTGAATCGGAGTACAACCGTGTAATTCCGCGTGCACGCGGCGAAGCAGCAGAAACCATTCAACTTGCCGAGGCCTACATGCTTAACCGCGTGAACCGTGCCACCGGCGAAGCCGATCGCTTTAACTCCATCTTTGAAGCTTATATCAAAGCGCCAGAAGTAACCAAAAAGCGCTTGTATCTGGAAACCATGGAACGCGTGTTGCCAAAACTTGACAACAAAATCATATTAGACGAAAAAGGAAACAACATTCTCCCCTTGCTTAATTTAGGAACCACAAAAAAAGTAGCCCCATGAAGAAATTTTATATACTTATCATTGCGCTCATTGTGCTTGGCATCATAGCATTAAGCAGCGGGTTTTACATTCTTGATGAAACACAGCAGGCCATTGTGACCCAGTTCGGGAAGCCTGTGGGGTCTCCCCGTACCGAACCGGGTCTGAAATTCAAAGTGCCTTTTATTCAAAAGGTGCAATTCTTTGACAAGCGCTACCTTGAATGGGATGGTGATCCCAACCAGGTTCCTACCAAAGACAAGCGTTTTATCCATGTGGATACCTATGCCCGTTGGGAGATAACTGATCCCCTGCAATTCTTTATTCGCTTACGCGACGAACGCTCAGCACAATCAAGACTTGATGACATCCTTGACGGTGAAACCCGCATTGCAGTGGCAGGACACGACTTGCTCGAAATTGTGCGCTCAACAAATCGCGAGCCTGAAGTTGTTGAAGACTTCATGGAGGAACTTGAGCACCTTCAGGATATCAGCGTTGGACGCGATCGTATCGAAGCGCTTATCCTTGAAAAAGCCAACGAACGTACGGTTGATCTTGGAATCCGTATTCTGGATTTCCGGTTCAAACGCATGAATTATGTGGAGGAGGTTCGCAACCGGGTTTATGACCGCATGATCAGCGAACGCAACCGCATTGCCGATCAGTTTCGCAGCGAGGGACAGGGCGAAGCACGCAAAATTCTTGGTAACAAGGAACGCGATCTGGCACAGATCCAGTCAGAAGCCGTTCGCGAAGCAGAAATGATCCGTGGCCGTGCCGATGCGGAAGCTACCGAGATATATGCCCGCGCATATAACCGCAACAGGCAAACCCGTGAACTCTATGATTTTTTACGTACCATGGAAAGCTTTGAAAAAGCGCTTGATGATAAAACTACGCTGATCATCACTACAAACAGTGAGTTTTATAAATATTTACAAGGCCTGAATTAAAAACTGGAACACCGGTTTTAGGCCAACAATTAAAATTAAACGGATATGAACAGGTTCGCATTACTATTCGCAATAGCGCTATTTATCCGCTGCTCTGCCAGCGACGATAAGTTCAAAACTATTATTGGGTCGGAGAAACTTAAATTCAGGGTTGATACCCTTGCCACCGGGCTTACCAATCCATGGGGTATGGCTTTCTTACCTGATGGCCGTATCCTCATAGCCGAACGCCCCGGAAATCTGCTGATATGGGAGAACGGCCATTTGCTGAGTGAGCAGGTTTCTGGCCTGCCTCCGATATGGTCACACGGGCAGGGCGGCCTGCTTGATGTTGTGCTACATCCTGATTTTGAGCAAAATCAATGGATTTACCTGGCTCATGCCAGGCGAATCGGTGATGTGGGTAATACAGCCATAAGCAGGGCCAGGCTTAAAGGAAACAGTCTGACTGAATTGGAAACAATTTTTCATGCTTACCCGCTTACTTCCAGTGCCCATCACTTTGGCAGCCGCATTGTATTTGATGATGAGGGTTATATGTTTTTTACCATCGGCGACCGGGGCAACCAGAACACAGCCCAGGACCTTTCGAACCACAATGGCACCGTGATGCGCTTCTATGACGATGGTAGCGTACCGCAGGACAACCCCTTTGTAAATGAACCGGGTGCCAGACCTGAGATATGGTCATACGGACACCGCAACATACAAGGCATGGCGCTGCATCCGCAAACCCGCGAATTGTGGTCGCATGAGCACGGCGCCAAGGGCGGCGATGAGATCAACCTCATTATCAAAGGCGAAAACTATGGCTGGCCCCTGGCCACTCACGGCATCAATTACGACGGCACGGTGATCACCCCCGATACTACCCTTCCGGGAATGGTGGATCCCATTCTGCACTGGACACCCTCCATTGCGCCCTGTGGACTGGCTTTTGTTGACAGCCCCCGCTATCCCGCCTGGCAGGGAAATATGCTGGTGGGTGCGCTTGCCGGCCAGCATATACAGCGTGTTGAATTTGACGGTAACAACGTGGTTCATACTGAAAAACTGCTTGAAGGCTTTGCACGTTTCCGTGATGTCCGCCTTGGGCCCGATGGTTATATCTATGTGCTCACCGAGTTTCCCGGTATTTTCTTCAGGATTGTTCCGGAGTAGGGTAGTTGTCAGGCATTTTGCTGTTAATCAACAAGACCCAAAATGAAGAACCAGATGCAATTAATTGAGCGTGTGGTGATTGGTAATCTAACATGGGCTCGGAGAAATCTGAATGTCAGTGTTTTTTGCACCGGTGAACCCATCCCCGAAGCAAAAAGCGAACAGGAATGGAGGGATGCTGCCGACCGGGGGCTGCCTGCGTGGTGCCATTTTGAGAATGATCCCGCAAATGGCGAAATGTACGGCAAACTCTACAATTGGTTTGCTGTGAACGATCCCCGCGGACTGGCGCCTGAAGGCTGGCGCATACCAGCCGCCAACGACTGGCAGCAACTCATTGATTTTTTTGGAGGCGAAGAAGCAGTATGTGTTGCTTTGATGGCTGCCGGCGAATTGACGGTTCCACAACCCCCAACCCCAAATAGCAGTTTTTGCGGCCTGGCTGCCGGTGGCAGAAACAAATACGGCAGTTTCGGCAACCTCGGCGACTTTGCGTACTGGTGGAGTTGCTCAGTGCACAACGAAACGAAGGCAATAAGCCTGCAACTGAATTCAGAAAGCAACACAGCCCGGCTTAAACCCAGCGACATGGGAACAGGGTTTGGGGTGAGGTGTATTTGGGTGGCGTAAATTGAACTCAATTGTTAATAAATTTTGGGTTAAGGGGTTTTTCTATGTAAATAATTATGTATCTTTCCGACCTCAAAGAGACATTTTTTTTGGTAATCCCCCTGCTGTTAACCTAAAATTCCATGGATGAGAAAAGAAAACTATTCCGGATTTTTCAACTGATATCCCGGTTACGCTCCCCGTTGGGTTGTATCAAAAGTGATATTGCCGGCGATTTTGAAGTGAGCGAACGTACCATTGAACGGCATTTTGCATTGTTGCGTGAGCTTGGATTTGTGATCAGCAGGAATGGAAAACGATACAGGATTGAAAGTGTTGAGCAACGAAGGTTAAAACATGAGGATATTTTTGTTTTCAGCCTGGAAGAAGCAGACATAATACGCGATGCAATATTGAATTGTGCCCACGCCGATCCGCTGCAAAAAAGCCTGATGGATAAACTTTATGCCCTTACCGAACTGGATGAACTGGCCGACACCATCTACAGGCAAACGGTAGCAGGAAACATCAATACCCTGAGGACGGCAATAAGGGCTAAACAACAGGTTTTACTGAAGGGTTACCGTGCTGTAAGCGCCGCTGAAGGCAAAGACTACCTGATCGAACCTATAAGGTTTTACAGGTATTTTGGCTATTTTATGGCTTATGATGTAAACGAACGTAAAGTAAAGCAATTTAAGACCGAGCGTATTACTGATGCAGAAATTACAGGCAAAGACTGGCAGTTTGAAAATCTTCATGATAATTTAAAGATAGATGTTTTCGGGATGACTGGCCGTGAAAAGATTTATGTAAAGCTTAAACTGACCAAACGTGCAAGCCTGCTGCTTGAAGAAGAATTTCCCGGAGCTACGCTTGGCATTAAAAATCTGAACGGTATTGAATACTTTGAAGGTGAAGTTTACTCGTTCAAAGGCATTGGCCGGTTTGTTATGGGCCTGCTGGATGAGGTAGAAATTATCCAACCGGTTGAATTGCAGGTGTATGTGATAGAAATTATTAAAAATTATCTGGGAGCGACAGGAATTGTCGGAAAGGGGTTGTAGTTTTGTGAGAATTTATTTAAAACAAGAACCAAATGATCAATGTGTTTTACCAATTTGCTTCTTTACTTAAAGATGAAGAGGATCTACAAACTTATTTTCTGCCGGTAGAAAATCCTTTCGAGGGCAGAGAGGACACCGGAAAGGTTTTATGTGTTGTGATCGAAAACGGTAAATTCAACAGGCTTGAATTAAAGACTTTTCTGGCCAAAAGTTAAGATACTACCTGTGTAGGTAATTGGGGCTAGAAAAACAACTAAGATTGCTTCGATTTAGTGGGTAGGTTTATTGCTGTAGTGGAAATTGTCTGCAAATCATTAAGTTAAAGATAGTGGAAACCAATATTAGAATTTAGGCGAATAAAAGTGATAGAGAATAAACATTTTTTTATGAATTCAAACTGAAATCATAATTTAGTAAAAAACCTGAAAAAAATAGGCGATTTGTACCGCCTAAAATTTGTTTGAAGAAAAATTCTTTATTATGCAGGACAGAGCAATAGCCGCCATTGGAGAGTGGCAACTTGAAACCAAAAAAGAACTTGAACCGGTTGATCTTTATATTGAGAATATGTTCCCGGACAAGGATTATCAAATGTTGATTTTGATTTTTGAGATAAGAGCTGACGCAGGTAAAAGAACTTGTGCATACTTGGGAATCGATATTGAGAAAGTTAGTAGTGAAAATGATCAATATACCAAGTACGCATACCGTAAGGGCTCAGCTCGTGGAGGTGATATTACACTTACAACAAAGATCAGCAGCCCGGTAGATAAAAAAGTTAAAGGGATAAATGAAACAACCTTTAAGAATATTCTTAATCATAAAACAGATAAACAGATTGATTTATTGGTGTTTCAATTGATTTATTCTGAGTTTAAGGAGAAACTGAAGATTATCAGTCAGGAGATTGAAAAACTTTTCACTGATTTTTCAAGGGAAGAATCCATGGCAACAGGGTTGTCATTTAAGGCAATTGTTGATGGGACTGAAAAGTATTTACGGGATATTGACCTGATTAAGGAAATGATCATTGAATCGGGAAGTACAACCTGCTATACCCATGCCGGAACGGAATCGCGGGCTAAAAATAAATTAAGCTCCGTTACAGGAAAAGAGACAGATGAAGTATTTGGATTTGCAGCCCCTTTCAAGTACTCCAGTCCCGATAAGTCAGGGTTTCTTAGTGGGTTCTTCAATAAAAAACTCAATTGGCGAAATTACCCCATTGGAGCCAATGAATCACTGGTACTTGAACTGGGAAGAAAATTTATCAAACAAAATCTGACAGGGTATTTTTATGGGCATAATTATATGCTCGTGCCTAATCCTATTATCAAAACCAGCAAGGATCAACTAAACAAAATAATTGGTCTGATACAAACTGCATTTGCAGAAGAAAGGGAAGCCAGGAAAGAAAAAAGGAAAAGAGCGGAAGACAGGGTACAAAAGATCATTGCCGAGGAGAAAAACTATTTCAACCTTGACATTCTATTCTACTCTGAAGACTCCAAAACAGGAGCCATCTCCATTAATCTTATGCTTGAGGAAATTCTTCCATCACGGTTCAGAACTTTATTCATTGATACTCCGGAGATAGTAAACAAAAATGTCTTGTTTAAAAATGCCATCTATACCAAAAAGGAAGGTTATCAGGATCTTAAATTCAGTTTTCAGATCATTCGTGATTTTTTTGATGAGCATTTTCTTGACGCTGTTAACAAGCTATTTCTTGGAAAGCCCCTTTCTCAGGATTATGTGATAGAACTTATCATCAATCTGATCCGCACAAATTTCAATAAAAGCAAGACTTCTGATGGTTATGTCGAATTTACCGAACTTGCTGTGAAAAAGGCAATTATGCTAATCACGTATTTGCAGAAACTTAATATCATTACTCACAATAAAAATTATACCTATATGGATGTAGAAGTAACGCCAAAAAAAGAAAGCCGTTTTGATCTGGATGGTTTTAACAGCTTTACAAGGGACAATCAAAATTTCCTTGACTCTGATATCAAAGTGGGCATTTTTGCCGTGGGTGTATTGGTCAGATTTCTGTTTGACATTCAAAGCCGCAGTCTAAACAATACTCCATTTGAAAACAAACTCAGGGGATATAAACTCAACCCTGAGGTTTTGATGAATATATATACCGAAGCCCTGGACAAAATCCAGAAGTATCAGAAAAACTTTTATGTATATACCGACCTGAGGGAGGTGATAAATCGCTATTTTATTGTCAATTCAGGAGAATTAGCCAAAATGACTAACAATGAAATATCATTTTATTTCGTGGCAGGCCTTGAGATCGGAAAAAAGTTTAAAAGAGAAAAAACTGAAATAGAAGAAAATCAATAACAAACCCTAAATTAAAAAGCTATGAGTCAGATTATTAACAAAAGAAGTGAAATCCTTTTCCTTTACGACATTGAAAATGCCAACCCCAATGGCGACCCTATAAATGAAAACCGCCCCCGGTTTGATACCGAGAGCAGTACCGTTTTGGTTACTGATGTAAGATTAAAGAGAAGTATCCGGGATTACTGGTATGAATACAAAGGATTTAACGGGAAAAACGGAACTGATGTATTCGTTAGAGAAACCAAATACAGCGAAGGAGATAAAGAATACATAAAAGATGGCAAACGTAGGGCAAAGGATTTTAATGAACAGGTAGATGAGATTTTGAAAACATGTGTTGACATTAGAGTATTTGGTGGGGTTATTCCATTGAGTAATGCTTCAATAACCCGAATTGGGCCTGTGCAGTTTCAAATGGGTAGGTCATTGAACAAAACTGAAATTATTGAAGAACAGGGAACTGGGGCTTTTGCTGCTTCTTCGGGTAAAACACAGTCAACCTTCAGAACAGAGTATAAAGTTCCATATGCCGTAATAGGATTCAACGGCATCATCAATGAGAAATCGGCACAATATTCCCTGATGACCAATGATGATAAGGAACTTTTAAAAGAAGGTATCTGGGAAGGAACAAAAGCCTTGATCTCACGTTCCAAATTTGGCCAAACCCCTTTAATGCTTTTGGTAATTGATTACAATGAACCATTTTACATTGGAAGTCTTCGTCAGCGCCTTAAGCTCGAAACAGGGGAAATGAATGAAATGCAGGTTCGAAATGTTAACGATTACCGGATTGATGTAACCGAATTGTTGAATGAACTCAAAGCCAACAAGGAAAAGATCGACAGCATCGAATTCCGGGCAGATTCCCGTTTGCAGTTGGTTTATAATGGTCAGCTAATCTCAAAAATCAGCAAAGATGAACTCTAAGGAAGTTCTCATCTTCGACATAAGCAGCGAATATGGGCATTTCCGCAAGTACAACACCACAACTTCACCGCTCACCTATTCCATTCCCACACGCACTGCAATAGCCGGTGTGCTGGGTGCCATTCTGGGCATGGAACGTGAAATTGCGGATGGGGTATATCCTGAAGGAGCAATACCCGTGCAGGAGTATTTTGGAAAGGCCAATTGTGAAATTGCCGTGCAAATCCTTCATCCGGTTAAAAAGGAAAATGTGGCTATAAATCTCATCAACACCGCAGGTGCTAGAGAACATTTTTATAATTTGACCAAAGCCGGAAGGACTCAGATAGAATTCGAATTGCTTAAGGAACCCAGGTTTCGCGTGTATCTTGCCATGAACGAGCTGGTTACACTGAATAAAATTGCCGAAAGGATACGGTTGAAGAAACACTATTTCTCTCCCTACCTTGGTTTGGCTCAATTTACCGCAACTGTCGATTTCGTCGAAATGACCATAGCTGAACCCGTCCAATCTGACGGTTCTGAATTCGTTGATCTCATTACTGCTGTTAACCTTTCTAAGGTTATCGGGGAGCCACCTGTGGAATTTGATTATTCGGCCATGTATTCCGCCAACAATATGCCCATGGAGATGAACCGTGTAAGAGAAGTTCAGGAATACTCCGAAGTACTGATTGAAAAGAACGGGCAACCTGTTAAGGCACGTATTAAGGAGTATTATCGAGTCAATAATCACGGTAATATCCTGTTTTTATGATTGATGAATTGTGGTCACATCCGGAAAAGCCTTTGGTGGTTCACTCTCGTGAAGTGGCCGCAATTGCTTTGGAAAGCATCAAGGGTAAAGAGTTTAACTTTACCCTTGATGTGAGTGGACAATCCCTTCCATTCGGCGTTTATATTGAAGACCTGATTTACTTGTCTGCTGCTTTTCATGACCTGGGGAAGGCTACTTTATTTTTTCAAGATTATATCCTAAATCCGGACGCTCCACACGATAAAAGGAAAAGCCATGCGCTTCTTTCGGCTTTGTTTGTTTTCTATATCACAGAGAAGTACCTTGAAACAAAATTGCCAGATAATGATTTTGCAAGATTATGCTCCGTATTTGCTTTTTCAGCAGTGAAACGTCATCACGGAAGGCTTAATAATCTTTCAGATGAAATCCTGATTGATTCAGAATGGCGTGAACTTTTACCCGAACTTGCTGGAAGTGTTAGAGCGGAATTGGTTCAACCATTTATTGATGAACTTATTAATGGTTTAGGTATTACAATCTCATGGTTCGATTTTCTTCAATTCATTTCCGATGAAGCTTATGATGAAATTCTGGATGACTTCTCATTCGACATATTGCAAAGTGGATTAAAGAAGCTTGATAGTGAGGCCGGGATTTCATTCTATTATTTTCACCATACTGTTTATTCTGCTTTATTGTTTGCCGATAAAAATGAGGTAATTGTTTCGTCAGGGGCAAAGGTGGAACGGGCGGATGTTGAAGAAATGATAAATGATTACCGTGAAAAAAAAGGGTTTAACGCTCCTTCATTTGATATTGACCGCCTGAAAAACGAATCCTTTTTTTCTTCCATCGGGAACCTTGAAGAAGTTTTCAACAAAGACCAGCATATTTATTCAGTTACGCTTCCCACCGGTTTGGGAAAAACAATAACAGCCTACATGCTTGCCGATCGGTTGCGAAAACTTGCCGGGCTTAAGCAAGGCCGCATCATCATCAATATTCCTTTCACATCCATTATCGATCAGAATTTTGATGTTTATGCGGACATACTTCAAACGAATGATTCGGCAAAACTGCTCAAGCATCATCACCTTGCTGATCCTGTTTACAAGTCTGGTGAAAATACCCGTGATTATTCACAAAGTAAATTCCTGATCGAAACATGGCAATCCGATACCGTAGTAACAACATTCGTGCAATTGCTCGAGACCATTCTGTCATGTGATAAGGCCAAGCTAATGAAGTTTTGCCAGATGGCAAATGGTGTAATATTGCTTGATGAAATTCAGACCATTCCTTACCCACTTTGGGAAACCATAAGAGAAGTGTTTAAAACACTGGGCAAAAGAATGAATATGTACTTTATTCTGATATCCGCCACCCAGCCACTGATTTTCAATCCAGGTGAAGATATTGCTGAAATTGTTCCTGATCATAAAAAGTACTTCCGGCATTTCAACCGAACACGATTGGTAATCAAAGAATCTCTGCAATTTGAGGGTTTTCTTGAAATGTTATCGGATTATATTGACTGTAACCCCAATAAAGATATCCTGTGTATTCTGAATACCAAAAAAGCAGCCCTTGAGGTTTTTGAGAAAATCCGGGACATGGTTGACTCCGAAAGGGTTGAAATGTTTTACCTAACCACACTAATTACACCCTATGAACGAAAAGACATTATCCGAAAAATCAAAGAGGCATCAATAAAACAAAAGATAATCATCTCCACCCAATTGGTTGAAGCGGGTGTAGATATTTCTGTTGATACAGTATTTCGCCAGCTTGCCCCGCTCGATTCCATTATTCAGGCAGCAGGACGAGCAAACCGCTACAATGAAAAGGAAGGAGTTTCCGATGTTTTTGTTTTAGATATTGAGGATTACCGAAAAGCCAGTAATCTTGTGTATGGTAGTGATTTGCTTATTAAGACACAGGCCGTCTTGAAAGAATATGAAACTGTGGAAGAAAAGAATTACCTGGAGTTGATAGAGAAATATTTTAGTGAAGTGAGAAAGCAATCGGATAATACAAGTCAACCGATTCTTAACGCCATCAAAAATCTTGATTTCGGGAAAGTAGATTTTGAATTGATTGAAAACCGTCGTACCGAATCGGTTTATGTTCAATTGAATGAGAGGGCTAAGGAGATTTGGGAAAAATATGTGTCAATTTGTACACAGAAAGATTTAAAACCCTGGGAAAGGGATGAGTTGTTCAGCAATATCAAATCAGAGTTTTATGATTTTGTGATCAATGTCCCAATTAGGTTTAATTCAGAAAGCATCGATTTTGATTCACCGAAAGTGCATAATTTCTATGTTTCAAGTTTAGAGCAGCCCAGCAGGAATTACAGCTATAGGGAAGGAGAATATAGTTTTAATATAGGTTACTGTTCAGATGATCACACATCTTATTTTTTGTGATTTTTATTAGGCGGGTAAATTTCAATATCCCCGGTGCGCTGCACCTTTTGTTAATCATAAAAAGATGAAAGCATGATAAATACTTACATCCAAATCTATATCCACCTGGTTTTTAACAAAAAACAGGGTACCTATTATACAAAAGGAATGGAAAAATGAATTTGAAAAATACGTCACAGGGATCGTTCAGCACAAGGTGCATTAAATGACGGTCATTTTGCTAATCAATAAGTTATGGACAATAAATAAAAGTATTAGAATTTAGACGGATTGCAGTAAAAAACAATTAATGAATAATCACCATGCTTCTCTCTCAGACCATCATCCGCTTTCCCGAAATTCGGCTTCAACCCCGTGATGCACATAAACTGCGCGGCTATTTTGGAAATATTTTCAGGGAGCATTCCCCCTTGCTCCACAATCATTATGAAACCGGTGAATTGAGATATAAATACCCTTTGGTCCAGTACAAGGTACTGGACAGAATTCCTACATTGGTTGCCATTGAAGAAGGGGCAAGGTTGCTCACTTCGCTGTTTTTAAATATCAGGGAACTGGATATTGACGGACAGAAATTTGAGGTTTTCAGTAAAAACATTGAAAGCAGGCAGGTTGAAGCAGGATTTTCTGATGAGCTTCATCAATACAATTTCAGAACCCTGTGGATGGCGCTGAACCAGGACAACTTCAAGAGATTTTTAGAAGAATCAAAAACAGGCAGGCAACAGATGCTTGATAAGATCCTTGTTGGCAATATCCTTTCATTTTTCAAGGGCATTGACCTGCGCCTTGAAAAAGAACAGAAACTGATGGCAAAAGTGAAGGTACTCGAAAAATCAACCCGGTTCAAAGAGCGGGAAATGATGGCGTTTGAAGGCAGTTTCGTTGTAAATGCATTTCTTCCGGCTTACATTGGATTGGGCAAAGGAGTGTCGAGAGGTTTTGGAACTATATCTTCAGACTGGAAATAAATCCAATAATATTATAATATATTTGGAATAGAATCCAGGAATATTATAAATATGCCATTATGATTGAGCGATATTTGCAAAAGAAGATCAAAGAAAACCTCTATTCTGAAAATGCAGCCATTACGCGAAACAATTTCAGGGCTTTTCTTGAAGGCGAAGCGGTTTCCGGTGATTAGTAATTAAAATATATGCAGCTTTTTATCAATACTTACGGCACTTATGTTCATGTAAAGGACGAGATGTTTGAGGTAAGGGTTCCGGTTGAAAAGGAACCCGGAAACTACAACAAGCATCATTTTGCCGCTAAAAAAGTGAGCAGCATCCTTATGCCCAAAAGCGCCGCCCTTAGTACTGATGCCATCATTCTTGCGCTGAAATTCAATGTTGATATATTGTTTGTTGATTTCGACGGACATCCTTTGGGACGTGTGTGGCACAGCAAACTTGGCAGCACTACGCGTATTCGCAAAATGCAATTGCAGGCCAGTTTAAACGAAACAGGTTTAAAATGGGTGAAAGATTGGGTCATAACCAAAATGCAGAACCAGGCCGAATTCATCAGCGACCTGAAAAAGCACCGGTCTTCTATGAACGACTTTCTGGATGACAAAAAGGAAAAGATTGAGGCCCTTATAGTTAGCCTTAACTTGTTGCAAGCTGAAAACACTGCTGAAGTAGCTGAAACCATCAGAGGCCTTGAAGGAACTTCAGGCAGGTTGTATTTCGAAACCATAAGCCATGTGCTTCCCGAAATGTATCGCTTTAACGGCCGCAGTTCACGCCCGGCAAAAGACCCGTATAACGCATTTCTGAATTATGCTTATGGTATTTTGTACGGAAAAATTGAGAAGGTGTTGATTATAGCAGGCATTGATCCCTACTTAGGCTTTCTTCATCGCGATGATTATAATCAGTTAAGTATGGTATTTGACTTTATTGAACCTTACCGTATTTATTCCGATACTGTTGTTTTCAGGCTTTTTACGGCAAAGAAAGTCAGAAACACACATACAGACACTATCACCAATGGTATTACACTAAACAAAGACGGTAAAGAACTACTTGTGAACAGTTTTAACAAATACTTTGATGTAGATACAATCAGGTATAAGGGACGAAACCAAACCCGCAGCAATTCCATACAGATGGACGCACATGCATTTGCCAACAGTCTGATAAAAAAATCTGATAGTCAAACGGGTTATCAAACATTAAAGATATGATAGTTTGGGTTTTGTATGATATTGAAAATGACAAGGCAAGAACCCGGATTGCAAAGTACTGCAAACAAGCCGGTTTGTATCGCGTACAGTACTCTGTGTTCCTTGGATTATTAGATGCCAATGATAAAGATACTTTGCAATTACAGATTTCGGGCGAGATTGATGAAGAAACCGATTCGGTTTACATTTTCCCGATGAGCAAGTCAGAACTGCAGCAAACGGTTTTGCTGGGGCAGGCATTCGATAAGAAACTTGTTACAGATCAGGTAAAAGCATTATTCTTCTGAATCATGTATACTTTAACACCTTCGCACATTATAGAATATTTATATTGCCCCAGGTTTACCTATTTTGAATACGTGCTTGCAATTCCCCAGTATGAAGAAAAGCATTACAAGGCGATGAAAGGCCGCGATATGCATGAATTAAAGCTGGTTCAAAATAAGGAGTACCTCCGGAAACGAATCGGTGTTCAAGAGAAGTACCTTGATCAATACCTTAGCAATGAGTTTTTACGTGGCCGGGTTGACGAGGTGCTGAAACTGATTGATGGCACATATGCTCCACTCGATTATAAGTTTGCCGTATATGATGATTTGGTCTACAATACTTACCGAACCCAGCTTATCTGCTATTCTATCCTGATAGAGGATAATTTTAGCGCAGTGGTAAGGAAAGCATTCCTGGTTTATATCAGAAGTAAGAACAAATTGGTTGAGATTGCAATAAATGATGATGACAAGGAACATGTGAAACATTGTGCCAGAGATATTTACAACATCATTGAAAATAATTATTTCCCGAAGGCTACAAAGTATAAGCAAAGATGCTTATCTTGCACCTATAATAACATCTGCATAAAATGAGTTCCGGGTATTAATTTATTTCATTATCATTAAAAATTGCATGCAATCAATTAGATATCAAACAATAAGGTTTCCGAAAAGAGGTTTGAAATTACTTCAGAATACGTTCATTGACATCTTGAATCATAAAGTTTACAGTTTATTTATTTTCATTAACTTTGCTGATTCGCTGCCTGTTATGGCAGCCAACGGCTTATCAACCGATTTCCAGAACAACAAGGATTGAAACTGAGATCAACAGCGCCGGGTCATTTCGCGACTTGCGCTTATCAACCGATTTCCAGAACAACAAGGATTGAAACGGAATTTGGCTTCATCGCCAAAAATACCCCAAACAGTCTTATCAACCGATTTCCAGAACAACAAGGATTGAAACCAAGTCCAGGGCGGTCCTGGCTGCCCAGATGAAATCTTATCAACCGATTTCCAGAACAACAAGGATTGAAACAATAACTTTTCAACTGGTCATTTTTAAAAGCCGTTTCTTATCAACCGATTTCCAGAACAACAAGGATTGAAACACTGTATGGTCGAGGGTTATAAGAGATCGAAGCGGGCTTATCAACCGATTTCCAGAACAACAAGGATTGAAACTTTGGAGAAAAAACACATACAAAGAAGCCGGAGCCTCTTATCAACCGATTTCCAGAACAACAAGGATTGAAACTTACATCGTTTAAAATGGTGTGGTTTTTGAATTTAGCTTATCAACCGATTTCCAGAACAACAAGGATTGAAACACAGTAACAAAAATGAACGGCACCGAGCAGCACATTCTTATCAACCGATTTCCAGAACAACAAGGATTGAAACCGCGAACCGTTACCCGGATGCCGTTGAACATCTGAGCTTATCAACCGATTTCCAGAACAACAAGGATTGAAACTCGCTTCGGAAAAATGGCCTATGTATAAATATCAGGCTTATCAACCGATTTCCAGAACAACAAGGATTGAAACAAGCTGCCATGATTAGGGGTGCAAAGATGATCGGCACTTATCAACCGATTTCCAGAACAACAAGGATTGAAACCGCGAACCGTTACCCGGATGCCGTTGAACATCTGACTTATCAACCGATTTCCAGAACAACAAGGATTGAAACTAACATGGTAAAAAGGGTAACAGGCGGTAAAAGGATCTTATCAACCGATTTCCAGAACAACAAGGATTGAAACAAGTAATAAGGCGCCGGAAGATATCAAAAGATCAGGTCTTATCAACCGATTTCCAGAACAACAAGGATTGAAACGCTGCTCTTCTTTTAAGGCAGCCAGCAGATCATCCTTCTTATCAACCGATTTCCAGAACAACAAGGATTGAAACGCTGCTCTTCTTTTAAGGCAGCCAGCAGATCATCCTTCTTATCAACCGATTTCCAGAACAACAAGGATTGAAACTCTGAACTCAATCCCCAGGGAGCAACGCTTATAAACTTATCAACCGATTTCCAGAACAACAAGGATTGAAACATTGTTGCCAAACCACCCGTTGGCTATCATGTAGCAACCTTATCAACCGATTTCCAGAACAACAAGGATTGAAACATCTCGAAGGTCAGGAACCCGCTCTTGCGTTCAGCTTCTTATCAACCGATTTCCAGAACAACAAGGATTGAAACTGACCCTGCAAGATTGGGGTAAAGTACTGCCCGATTGCTTATCAACCGATTTCCAGAACAACAAGGATTGAAACATTTTTCTGCAAGGGTCTCAATGAGTGCCTTCGCTGCTTATCAACCGATTTCCAGAACAACAAGGATTGAAACAATCTTCTGCAAACGCCTCAGTTATCGAAACAGATTCTTATCAACCGATTTCCAGAACAACAAGGATTGAAACTTTTCTGGTATTTGCAGTTCTCTTAAATATTTTCTGCTTATCAACCGATTTCCAGAACAACAAGGATTGAAACCCAGTAGTATTGTTTGGATATTTTTTTCAGGTCTAACTTATCAACCGATTTCCAGAACAACAAGGATTGAAACCCATCCATGCCTTAAACACCTTAAAAACGTCCAAATACTTATCAACCGATTTCCAGAACAACAAGGATTGAAACTTATGCAACTAATGTCAGCACTGCCTTTGGTACCTGAACTTATCAACCGATTTCCAGAACAACAAGGATTGAAACTTAATCTCTAAATTTTAAACAGCAATGAATGAAAACTTATCAACCGATTTCCAGAACAACAAGGATTGAAACTTGATATGTGGCAGCAGTGGAAACAATATAGGAAGAACTTATCAACCGATTTCCAGAACAACAAGGATTGAAACCATGCAAACATAAGATAATGAGAATATTATGCACAAACTTATCAACCGATTTCCAGAACAACAAGGATTGAAACATATTGTGTCTTAAACAGGCAAAGCTTGGAAGGTTTGCTTATCAACCGATTTCCAGAACAACAAGGATTGAAACTCAGCCTGTATTTGGCAAATCTTTTCCCTTCCGATCTTATCAACCGATTTCCAGAACAACAAGGATTGAAACAATATGAAGGTGGCTGTTGGCCGGGAGTATAAAAAGCTTATCAACCGATTTCCAGAACAACAAGGATTGAAACGCCATTTGGTAAAGTAATTGATTTTGCGTTCAATTCTTATCAACCGATTTCCAGAACAACAAGGATTGAAACAAGTATTTCGTAGATCTGTTGAGGATCCATGCGTTCTTATCAACCGATTTCCAGAACAACAAGGATTGAAACCGCTAAAGCCAGAGGGTATGCGAATGCCTGAGAACCTTATCAACCGATTTCCAGAACAACAAGGATTGAAACATCTCGAAGGTCAGGAACCCGCTCTTGCGTTCAGCTTCTTATCAACCGATTTCCAGAACAACAAGGATTGAAACTGACCCTGCAAGATTGGGGTAAAGTACTGCCCGATTGCTTATCAACCGATTTCCAGAACAACAAGGATTGAAACAGAAATCGCAAATTATAACCCACAGCATCAATGCACTTATCAACCGATTTCCAGAACAACAAGGATTGAAACTCGATCTTGTCTTCGGTCAAGAAATATTTGTTAGCGGCTTATCAACCGATTTCCAGAACAACAAGGATTGAAACAAGTTGCGTCGCTCATGAGCAAGTGTACAGCGTCTTCTTATCAACCGATTTCCAGAACAACAAGGATTGAAACATACCGGTGCAGCTTTGTTCCAGAAATATGGCCGCAACTTATCAACCGATTTCCAGAACAACAAGGATTGAAACAGAAATATTTCCTTGAGGGAATAGTCAAACAAGTCAGCCTTATCAACCGATTTCCAGAACAACAAGGATTGAAACATTCGCTTCATCAGGTTTAGCAAGTTGCCATGGGTGTGCTGCTATGCAGACCTGATACCATTCTTGTATCAAAAATACTTTTATGCAAAAAAAAACAGGTTGCTTATAAAGCAACCTGAGATTAATTCTTAGTGACTCCGTCAGGATTCAAACCTGAAACCTTCTGATCCGTAGTCAGATGCTCTATTCAGTTGAGCTACGGAGCCGTTTTGAGGGTGCAAAAATACAACATTTAGATATTCCTGCAAGTTCTGTGCGGATTTTTTAAGAATTTAAAACCGGATGCAGTAATCCTGCACCCGGTTATACACACAATCATGAGAAAAACTAGTTCTTTACCTTAATGGTGCATCCGATGGCACGGGTGAAATCGGGGTCGGGTTTTTCACCGGCAAGTAACGCAAGGATTGCGTTCTCAAGAAACTTTTCTTCTACCGCCGAGGCATCCCTGTAATTGTCGTCAATGGCTCCGATATAAGCAACAAAAAGCGCTTCATCGCGCCGCTCAAGCAGATAAACATGCGGAGTGCGTGTGGCCCCATAAAGCGGGTAAACTTTTTGTCCGTCGTCAAAAAGGTAGGGGAAAGTGAACCCTTTTTCTTTGGAACGTTCCTGCATCTTCTCAAAGGAATCGGCCGGAACCACTTCGGGATCGTTTGGGTTGATGGCAATCATAGGAAAGCCTTTTTCCTTGTATTTTTTATCAATAGCGATCATACGATCCTCGTAGGCCACGGCATACGGGCAGTGATTACAGGTAAAAATCACAATAAAACCTTTGGCATCGGGATAATCGGCCATGGAAACATGGTTTCCGTCAACGTTTTTAAGTTTGAAATCAGTGGCTATGTCGCCTACCTGATAACCCTGGGCGCTGGCCAGGCTGAAAGATATGGCCAGCATCATGATTGTTGTCAATAAGAATTTCATTTTCAATAAATTTTGGTTAATAATTACATTTTGTCTTTCAAGGCTGCGATTACAGCAGTTTCAAGTTCTTCCATTGTAAATGTTTTCTCGTAAAAGCTGCGATGTTTTTTATTGTAGATCAGTGTGGCCGGCAACGCACCTGACCACTTTTCACTTACTTTGGGTATCCAATTATTTGCCCTCGGGTCGTCAAGCAGAATAACTTCAGAATTTATCTGATGCCTTTCTACGAATGGTAAAACCCTTGATTCCAAGTTTGTAACAAAGTCAAGGCTTACCAGTAGAATCTCTACATTCTGATCCGCATATTCCTGGCCGATTTTTTCGAAAAAAGGCATTTCCTTTACGCATGGAGCACACCAGGTGGCCCAGAAATTGATCACCCAGGTTTTGTCATCGGTCATGTGCAGGCGTGGTTCCAGGGCCTTGAAATCCATGACCGGAACCGAAGGCTGAGCCGCAAGCGCTTGCGTGATAAGAACAAATATGAATGGCAAAAGTGTTTTCATCGGGTTATAAACAGCCATTGTGTTCATATTGTTTACGAGGTTGCTGATTGTGAATGAAATTAGGAATTTTTAACAGTTTGGTGAGACAAGACCATTGTCCAAAGTCCAAAATCCAAAGTCCAAAGTTCAAAGTCCAAAATCCAAAGTTCAAAATCCCAATAGGCTATCAGAAACTAATTAACTAATTAACTAATTAACTAATTGACCAATCAAACAATCAACCAATTAACCCGCTACCCAACCCACAAAGGCCAGTGCTTACGGCGGGCAAGCCAATCAACCATCCCGCATCAGAACATCGCTTTTCCGCCAATCCAGGTTCCCAATACTTTAGTTTGAAGAATTTCGGCTTCGGTAGCTTCCATGATGTCGTGGTTGAGCATGATAAAATCTGCCATTTTCCCGGCTTCCAGACTGCCTTTTTCTTTTTCCTCAAAAGCAGCTTTTGCAGCCCAGACGGTCATGGAGCGTAGCGCCTGTTCGCGGGTAAGGCTCTCATCTATTTGGAAACCACCCTCGGGGTAGTCTGTATGATCCTTGCGAAAAACTGCCGCGTGGAAAGTCCACAATGGATAGATCTCTTCAACAGGGAAATCGGTTCCGTTGGGCAGCCAGCCGTTTTGGGCCAGCAGTTTTTGCTGGGCATAGCTGTTTTTCAGGCGCTCAGGGCCAAGCCTTGAGCCAGCCCATCGCATATCGGAAGTAGCATGGATGGATTGTATGGACGGGATCACAGAATACTGGCCAAAACGTTCAAAATCATCGGGGTGTACAACCTGGGCGTGTTCAATACGCCAGCGCAGGTCGTTAGCCCCTTGCAGGTATTCGCTGTAAACATCAATGATGCGCCTGGTGGCCGCATCGCCTATGGCGTGAATAATCATCTGGTAACCGTGGTCAATGGCCAGCTTGCAGTAATGGTGCATGGTATTTTTATCGTGAACCCAGATTCCGTAATTCCCGAGCGTGTCGCTGTAAGGTTCAAGCAGGCGTGCACCGCGTGAGCCCAGAGCGCCATCGGCAAAAAGCTTGATGGATCGTACGTTCAGCCTGTCTGTTTTGTAAATGTTGTTTTTCACGAAGTACTCCATATTTTCTTCCGTTGGGTTCAACATGGCATAAATACGGATGTCGAGCGCTTCCTGATTAAATAATGAATCGAGAAGCAGCACCATTTCTTTATCAAGTCCTGCATCCGATACCGATGTGAGTCCGGCACGAACACAATTATCCTGGGCTTCCTGCATGGCAGCAATCATTTCGCGGCGGGTGAGGGGAGGAACGGCGTTTTTAAACCGGTCGGCGGTATGTTCAAGAAAGATTCCTGCCAGGCGACCGTTTTTGTAAATGGCCTCACCTTCCGGAAAACGACTTTGATCATCAACTCCAAGCCTTTGCATAGCTTCCATATTGGCAATCACTGCATGGCCGTCAACACGGATCAGTATAACAGGATTGCCTGGAAACAATTCCGACAAGCGATGGTGGGTAGGGAATTCCTTTTCAGGCCAGTTGTTCTGATCCCAGCCACGGCCTACGAGCCACTCAGTTGGATGGGTTTCGGCATGTTTCTGCATGATGTCCAGAACTTCATCGAAAGATGCAGCCTGACGAAGATCGGCGCGTTGCAATCCCAGCCCATAACCAACAAAATGGCTGTGTGCGTCAATAAAGCCCGGATAAATGGGTTTACGACCGGCATTAAACCTGTTATCAGCGTAATACTGGTTCAGAATATCGCGGTCGCTGCCAACGGCCAAAATCAGACCGTTGCGTATGGCCATACTTTGGGCCATGCTGAATTCGTGGTCAACGGTATAAATTTTTGCATTTACAATGATGAGGTCGGCTGGTTCGCGATTGTCGCTGCAAGAGAGGTTCATAAGAGAAACAGTTAAGAAAAGGAATGGTAATAATTTGTATTTCATGTTATTATAAGATTTGTCCTTCATGTTGATGTGAACAATCAGCATAAAAGGATTGTTTAGCAGCAGGTTGTTTCGGTATGCGAAATTACGTTAAATGCAGAAACCCGTTTCAAAGTATGGCATTAGTTGAAAATCATTTTATACTTTTGCGTTTTGCAACTACAAAAATAATAAGCTATGAATAGAAGTATTTTTACCCCTACATTCTTCGTTGTTACCGGTATTGTTGTCCTGGCTGTAGTATTGCGTATGCTTCCGCACTGGCCGAATTTTACACCCCTTGCCGCCATGGCTTTGTTTGCCGGTACATGGATGAAACGCAGGGAACTTGCTTTTGCCATTCCGCTTGCTGCCATGTTGATCAGCGATATTTTTCTAGGATTCCACCAAACCATGATAGCCGTATATATTGGCTTTGCATTGATTGTGCTGGTTGGCTTCTACCTCAGACGCAATGTGAAAGTCCACACCGTTATCATGGCTTCGCTTGCTTCCTCAGTCATTTTCTTTGTGATCACCAATTTCGCAGTTTGGATGTCTGGGATGGTTGGTTATCCGATGACTGCCGGCGGACTGGTTCAGTGTTATGTAGCGGCCATTCCCTTTTTCCGCAATGCCATTTTAGGCGATCTGCTTTATAATACCATTTTCTTCGGAAGTTTCTATTTTGCAACCCTGAGGTTTCCTGCCCTGGCAAGATAAGATTTTCTTATTCAAACATTTCACTGTCGCGTTCGAGCAGTAATATGGAATGCTGCGAAACGATGAAGTATTTGTCGTCGTTGTACATGATTTCTATGGCTCCTTTTTGCAAAAAGATCGCCAGATCGCCAACCTGGGCCTGCAAAGGAATGTATTTGACCTTTTCATCGCTTTTTTTCCAGGGTTGATCGCTGTCCTCCATGGTAGCTGGAATGGCATATCCCGGCCCAACCTTTACAATGTAGCCTGTTTGCACTTCCTCTTTCTCGGCGTAACCCGGTGGCAAAAATAACCCGCTTTTGGTTTTTCCTGACTCGGATCGTGGTTTGATCAGCACCCTGTCGCCCACTACGGTAATGTTTTTGAGTGCTGAGATTCTGTTTTCTTTCATCTTAGGATTGGGTTTGTGCGTAATGTGCAAAGGTAGGATTTTCCGGGGTTTATCTTTTGTCCAGACCTGTCTTATCAGGCATCAGCCTAAAAGCCTTATCTTTGCTGGCAAAATTAAAGCCTTGCTATGAAGATATCGTTTTTTAAAACCGGCAAACCCAAAGATTTCTCCTATCGCCCGTTGTATTATGATAAACGCAGGGAGGAGCTTGAAAAAATAAAGAAATCGGTTGAAGCCGAATCCAGCGCTGATACGAGCGAACGCATGCGGGTAAGGCTGGAGCGATCATGGCGTGAACGCCACGACCGCAAACGACAGAAAACTTCCACCTCAAATATTCGTTTGCTCATCTACCTCGCTGCGCTGGCCTTATTGATTTATTTCATGTTTTTCCACAAAGGCTTCTGAATTTCAATCATTGAAGATTCACAAACAAGCAACCAGCAACCAGTAACCAGCAACCAGCAACCAGAAACCCTGTTCACAAATAAAAAAAATCTAAAATCGCAAACCAAAAATCTAAAATCGTAAATCTAAAATCATAAATCCTAAATTAATACCACCCATGCCCGATGTCATCAAGCTTCTTCCTGAATCTGTTGCCAACCAGATAGCCGCCGGTGAAGTCATTCAGCGCCCTGCCTCAGCAGTTAAGGAGTTGCTTGAAAATGCCATTGATTCGGGAGCCGGTATGATCAAGCTTTATATCAAAGATTCGGGAAGGGCGCTCATTCACATCACCGACAATGGTTGCGGAATGTCGGTTACTGATGCCCGGCTGGCTTTTGAACGCCATGCCACATCCAAGATTCGCGAAGCCAACGATCTTTTTGCTATCCGGACGCTGGGCTTCCGGGGCGAAGCCCTGGCTTCCATTGCTGCTGTAGCACAGGTTCAGTTAAAAACCCGGAGGCATGATGATGAAGTGGGAACCCAGGTAGAAATAGAAGGTTCGCAATTCAAAGAGCAAACTACCTGTGTTTGCCCCGCCGGCACATCAATCGCTGTTAAAAATCTGTTTTTCAATGTGCCTGCACGTCGCAACTTTCTGAAATCCAACACTGCGGAATTTCGTCACATTATTGAGGAATTCCAGCGTGTGGCGCTTGTTTACAACAACATCGGCTTTTCATTATTCAACAACGATAAGCCCATGTTTGCACTGCAGCCTTCTTCGCTCAAACAACGTATCGTTGCCTTAATGGGCAGTCATTTTTCGAACCGGTTGATCCCTTTGTCGGAAGAAACACAGGAAGTTAAGATATCCGGATTTATTTGTAAACCGGAATTTGCCCGCAAAACACGCGGCGAGCAGTTCTTTTTTGTGAACAACCGTTTTATTCGCAATCCTTATCTGCATCATGCCGTTGACGCTGCTTATCAGGAACTGATACCCCACGATTCCCATCCGGTTTATTTTGTTTATCTGAATGTTGAACCCGATACCATTGATATTAATATCCACCCCACAAAAACGGAAGTTAATTTTCAGCACAATCAGTTGATATACACCACACTGAAAGCTTCGGTTAAAAAGGCTCTCGGGAAGTTTAGCCTTGCCCCCTCGCTCGATTTCGACACCGAAAAGGGACTTGAGATTCCACCTATGCCGCCGGGATACATTCCCAAAGAACCACAGATCAACATCAATCCCGATTTTAATCCTTTCAGGAAGGCAGATTCCGGATTCCGCCATTCCTCCGATCATCAGCAAACAGCCAACTGGCAGGAACTTTACAAACCTTCAGCACCTTCGCAGGCATCACTGCTTCTTCGAACTGATTCTGAAACCCCTGATCAGGAGTCTGATGATCAAATGCTTGCATTACCTGAAAACAACCAGGTATTGCAACTCAACGGCAGGTATATAGTAACAAGGGTCAAATCAGGATTAATGATCATTGACCAGCATGCAGCCCATCAAAGAATTTTGTATGACAATCTGATGAAGCGGCTGTCGGATGAAAACCAGGGTTCACAGCAGAACCTTTTTCCCCAAACTGTTAACTTCAGCCCCGCCAATGCTGATATTCTCCGCGAAATTGCAGCTCAGCTAAGGATGCTTGGCTTTGTGATCGAACCGCTTGGAACAACCACCTTTGTGGTAAGCGGAATGCCTGCCGATATGGAAACTGATGCGCCTACTGAACTTTTAGAGAAGATAATTGATAATTATAAGAAGAATCTTGTTGATTTAAAAAGCGATAAACGAACCAATCTGGCGCGGGCAATGGCAAGGCAAATGGCTGTTAAACCGGGCAAAACGCTTGGAAATCAGGAAATGCTGGCCATTGTGAACGATTTGTTCTCCAGCAAAGCGCCTGAAATAGCTCCGGACGGAAGCCCTACATTGCGTATACTTAGCCTGGAATCAGTGGGGAAGTTATTTCGTGAATAGGAGCCAGGAATGGAAATGCTGATAACGGAACAAGGCGAGCTAGTAATTCCTGAAACACCGAAAATAAAAGGATTGAATGTTTTTCATTATTTTGCAAACTGAATTATAAAAACTTGAATACTGAATGAATAGTGGATATTACAGACCAATGGGGTTCAGGGTTTTGCCCCCGGTTGTGAAGAACCTTTTAATTATTAATGGTTTATTCTTTCTGGCCACCATTGCTTTTGACAGCGCCATGGGTATCAGCCTGGTTGACATATTCGGGTTGCGCTATTTTGCAGCTGAAAAATTTGCGCCTTATCAATTTGTCACCTATATGTTTATGCACGGTGGTTTTTCACACATATTATTCAATATGTTCGCCCTGTGGATGTTTGGCTACACGCTCGAAAACCTATGGGGGCCGAAAAAATTCCTCATTTATTATATGGTCACAGGGATCGGGGCTGCATTGGTACACTATGTAACCATTTATTTTAGCCTGCAGCCGGATCTGAAGCTGATCAACCAGTTTCTTTCCGATCCCGGCGCAAGTTCACTTAGCCATCTGGTAAACAACCATCGTTTTATGATCAACCAATACTCAGGCGATATGTGGTTGGCATTTAATGATTTTCAACGAAACTTTAATCAGATAAGATTCAATCCATCCGATCATGCTGCTTTGCAGAGCGCCATTGATTTTATAGCCGACTACAAAACCTACTATCTGAATTTACCAAATGTAGTTGGAGCTTCAGGCGCTGTTTTCGGCATCCTGCTGGCTTTTGGCATGATTTTCCCCAATGCAGTGATTTATCTGTATTTTGCCATTCCGGTCAAGGCTAAGTATTTTGTTATCTTTTATGGCCTTCTTGAACTGTATCTTGGTTTTTCACGTTCTTCCAGCAATATAGCCCATTTTGCCCATCTTGGAGGAATGATTTTCGGATACTTTTTAATCATGTACTGGAAACACAGAAATAAGCCAAAGTTTTTTTAAATATGTATCAGCAAACCTCTTTTGCCGAGCGACTTAAGGAATTCTTTGGAAGCACTTCGGCCTTGCCTAAACTCATTTTGATCAATCTAGCCATCTGGGTGCTGATCAGGTTTTTTGGCGTTTTTGCTTTCCTGCTTTCCTCGCCCGGGTCTGACACATCCGCAGATCTGTATAGAATTGTCATGCAATGGCTGGCCGTCCCGGCCGATTTCGGCAACCTGATGTCAAGACCATGGACCCTTGTTACCTACATGTTTCTGCACATTGATTTCTTTCACATTCTGTTTAACATGCTGTGGCTGTTTTGGTTCGGGCAGATATTCCTTCAGTATCTGAACAACAGGCAGTTGGTTTTTACATATTTAACAGGCGGCCTGGCAGGAGCTTTATTTTTCATGTTGTTCTACAACGTTTTCCCGGTTTTTGAAACAGCGCTTACCGAAGCGCTGGCGCTTGGGGCATCTGCTTCGGTTCTTGCCATTGTGGTGGGAATTGCATTTTATGTTCCCAACTATACCATATATATCTTATTGGTCGGGCCGGTAAAGATTAAATATATTGCGATTTTCACCGTGATCATGGATTTTATGATGATCCGTTCGGGAAATGCCGGCGGCCACATTGCCCACCTGGGCGGAGCATTATGGGGATTTTTATACATACGTGCTGTGAGCAGAGGCCTTGACTTTTCCTTGCTGTTCAGGAACATACGATTTCCTGCATTGGGCGGATTGTTCCGTTCGCAAAAGAAACGTCCCTTCCGCAGCGTTTACAGTAACGACAAGCCTCTTACTGACGATGAATATAATTTTCAGAAAGCGCAGAACCAGAAAAAAATAGACAAGATTCTTGAAAAAATAAAGCGCTCAGGCTACGACAGCCTGAGCCGTGAAGAAAAAGAATTGCTTTTCAGCAGCAGCCGCAAATAAATTTTGGCCTGAACCTATTTTTGTATAGCAAGTATGTCGCCCAATAAAGGAAAAAAAGGAAAGAGAAGTGTGTTGTCAATGCTCATGCTTCTGATAAACTTAGTCTTAGTTCTGGTTTTAATTGTGTCTTACCTGGCTGCATACACTCCACCCGATCGCTTTTGGCCATTAGTATTTTTCGGCCTTGCCTATCCGGCCATTTTGCTGCTGAACCTTGCCTTTATGGTTTACTGGCTCATCAGGCTAAAAGCTTGGTTTTTAGTTTCATTCTTTACAATATTGCTTGGTTTAAACCATTTTCAGGCCTATTTCAAATTTTCCGGGAAGGATGATATTCCTGACGATGCCAGGCACATAAAGGTTATGTCGTTCAATGTCAGGTATTTTGACCGCTATAACTGGGTTCATGGTGAGAATGAGATCACGCGTAAGGAGATTTTTCAGATGCTCAGGGAAGAATCGCCGGGCATCATTTGTTTTCAGGAGTTTTACACCGACATGACACCCGCCTTCAATACCGTTGATTCCTTGGCCAAAGCCTACGGATATCCCTATTATCACACACATTACGCACTGGTGAAAGCGCGCAGGCAAAGTTATGGTTCAGCCACTTTCAGCCGATATCCTATTGTAAAGAGAGAGGTTTTCCGTTTCACGAATAATATCTATAATTATGCCATTATCAGCGATATAGTAGTAAAGTCCGACACTTTTCGGGTGATTAATGTTCATTTTGAATCCATCAGGCTGAGCGAAGAAGACAGATTGTTTTTAAACGACCTCACCCGGCAGGTTGGAGAACAGGGAGAAATAGTGAGCAAATACCGGAAGATCTTCCATAAAATCAGGTTTGCCTCAGAATTGCGCGCATCGCAGGTTCGCGAAATCAGGAAACTTGTTGAAGAGTCGCCATATCCGGTAATAGTTTGCACTGATCTGAATGATACTCCCGCTTCATACGCCTACAGACAATTGACCAGAAACTTGCGCGATGCTTTTTCTGAAAGTGGTTCAGGTTTGGGCAATACCTATATCGGTTTCCTTCCGGCCTTCAGGATTGATTTTATACTCTACGATCCGGTTTTTGAAAGCCGTGGTTATCAAAAAATTCCAAAACACTTATCTGATCATTATCCAATAGTCACCAACCTTATTTATTGATTATGGAATTTCGTTTAACATCTGAGTTCAAGCCTACAGGCGATCAGCCGGAAGCCATCAAGCAGCTTACCGAAGGATTGTTTCGTGGCGACGACGCCCAGGTTTTGCTTGGTGTTACGGGTTCCGGAAAAACATTTACCATTGCTAATGTGATTCAGAATGTGAACCGTCCGACACTGGTCCTTAGTCACAACAAGACTCTCGCAGCCCAGTTATACGGTGAGTTTATGCAGTTTTTTCCTGACAATGCAGTGGAATATTTTGTTTCATATTACGATTATTATCAGCCTGAAGCATACATACCCAGCACCAATACCTACATAGAGAAAGACCTTTCCATCAACGATGAAATTGAAAAATTGAGGCTAAGCGCTACCTCATCACTTCTGAGCGGCCGCAGGGATGTTATTGTAGTCTCTTCGGTATCATGTATTTATGGAATCGGCAATCCCGATGATTTTTACAACAACGTGATTGAGCTACATAAAGGGGACGTGATCAGCCGCGACATCCTGCTTCACAGGCTGGTGAACAGTTTGTACTCACGCTCAGGAACCGATTTTCAACGCGGCCAGTTCAGGGTTACAGGCGATACCCTGGATATTTATCCTGCATATGCCGATCATGCATACAGGCTGTTTTTCTGGGGCGATGAAATTGAAAGTATTGAGTCTTTCGATCCCCAACATGGTCACAAAACCGGAAAACTGAACGAAGTTGTTTTGTATCCGGCCAACATTTTTGTTACTTCCCAGGAAAAAATGAAAGAGGCTTTCCTGACCATACAGCGCGACTTGCGAAAGCAAATAGATTATTTTGCTGAACTGGGCCGCAACCTTGAAGCCAAACGCCTTGAAGACAGGGTAACCTATGATCTGGAAATGATGCGTGAACTGGGCTATTGTCCTGGTATAGAAAACTATTCGCGCTACTTTGACGGCCGGATGCCCGGAACCCGCCCGTTTTGCCTGCTCGATTATTTTCCTGACGATTTTCTTACCATCATTGACGAAAGTCATGTTACCATGCCCCAGATCAGGGCTATGTTTGGCGGCGACCGATCGCGTAAACAGGTGCTGGTTGATTACGGCTTCAGATTGCCAGCCGCAATGGACAATCGCCCGCTCACATTCGACGAGTTTGAAGGCATTACAGGCCAAACAATTTATGTAAGCGCCACGCCCGCTGATTTTGAACTGCAAAAGAGTGGGGGAGTAGTGGTTGAACAACTTATTCGTCCTACAGGCTTGCTTGACCCTGAGATTGAGGTGCGGCCCAGTTTAAATCAGATTGATGATTTGCTGGAGGAAATTCGCTTAAGGATTGAGAAGAATGAAAGGACTTTGGTCACCACACTAACAAAACGAATGGCTGAAGAACTGACAAAATATCTTATAAGATTGAATATCAGGTGTATGTATATACACAGCGATGTGGAGACTTTGGAACGGGTGGAGATTTTGCGCAAACTAAGAACAGGTGAAATTGATGTAATTGTAGGTGTAAACCTATTACGCGAAGGCCTTGACCTGCCCGAAGTTTCACTGGTTGCCATCCTGGATGCCGACAAGGAAGGTTTTTTGCGTTCGGAAAGATCCCTGACCCAAACGGCTGGGAGGGCTGCACGAAACCTGAACAGCCGGGTAATAATGTATGCTGACAAAATCACAGATTCTATGCGGCGTACCATTGACGAAACAGGCAGGAAAAGGGAAAAACAGCTTGCTTACAACGAAGCAAACAATATCACACCTGCCCAGATATATAAGAACATCGCCTCTATCATTCAGCATACACCTGTAGCAGTTGGAAAAGATTCGGAAAAATATTATGCTGAAAATGAGCAAACTAGTGTTGCGGCCGATCCTGTGGTAATGTACATGGGTATTGATGACCTTAAGAGGTCCATTGAACGTACCCGTAAAAGTATGGAAAAAGCCGTAAAAGAACTTGATTTTGTGGCTGCTGCCAGTTTGCGCGATGAGATGTTTGAGTATCAGCGGTTGCTGAAAGAGAAACAAGCTTAAACCTGTTGGATGTCAGGCTGATGTTATTTTCAGGCTATTTGGTAAAAAAATACTATTTTTGCGATCAACCAAAGTTTATTTACAATGAGACCTGCCATTCTTGTAGTGGATGACGAAAAAATTGTCAGACTGTTTCTTGAAAAGACCCTGGGAAAAAAATACGATCTCATCGTGAAGGAGAACGGCTCAGAGGTGTTGGAATGGCTGCAACAGGGAAAAAAACCCGACCTCATTATCTCCGATCTGCATATGCCTTACCTTGATGGTTATGATTTGCTCAAAAGTATCAAAGCAAATCAAGATCTGTCTTCAATACCGGTTTTGATGCTTTCAGGAATGGACAGCTCCGAAGAAAAGGAAAAGTGTTTGAATCTTGGCGCAGACGATTATTTGACAAAACCCCTAAACATTGTCGAATTAATTCAACGGGTTGAAAACTTAATCCCATCCTGATCATAAAAAAACTGCCTCATTTTCCCGTTGCCAGGCTTTTTTGAGGCAGTTTTAGTTATGAAGCTTATATCTTAATTTACACCAAGCAATTCTACTTCAAAAACAAGCGTACTGTACGATGGAATGCGTTCGCCCATATCGCGGCTTCCGTAACCGAGTTCGGAAGGTACCACCAGCAGGCCTTTGCTGCCTACATTCATCAGGGCGATGCCTTCGTCCCATCCCCTGATAACCTGTCCGACACCAAGTGTGAACTCAAAAGGTTGCCCGCGGTCAACAGATGAATCAAATTTTGAACCATTCAGCAAGGTGCCTGTATAATGCACGCTTACTTTTTGTCCGGGCTCCGGTTTCGGGCCGCTGCCTTTCACTTTCTCAATATAATATAGTCCGCTGGCAGTAGGCTCAACTGTAATATTATTTGCCTTCAAATAGCCTTGAATATAGGCTTTTTCGTTGTTTTTTCTGTCTTCAGTTGCTCTTTGCATGTCTCTTTCTTTTTGTTCCTGTTGTTTTTCAAATTGATCTTTTGTAACGAGTTCTACAACCTCAATGTCGTAAACCATTGTAGTATAGGGAGGCACCACTTCGCCACGTCCTTCGGGACCAAAAGCAAGTTGTGAGGGAACGATTATGGTGGCTTTGGTTCCCATTCTTACTTTGGAGAGGGCTTCGGTAACACCATCGTTGTCAAACATTCTGCCGATCTCTACCTCAATGGGTTCATCCATATCATAGGTGGAATATAATTCGGCGCCGGTAACTGTGGAAATAAAAAAATGGGCTTTAATGCGATCGCCTGGTTTTACAATATTGCCACTACCCCTTATGTGTTCAATATAATAGTATCCTGACTCTGTTGGTGGAGTGGTAATATTGTTCAGCTCAAGGTATTCTGCAAGCTCCATTGGTTCAAGTGCTCTTCTGCTTTCCATAAGTTCAGTGCGTTTTTGTTGGATTTCCTGTTCTGAAAGTGCGCTTTTCAACCTGATGTCGAAAAACATTTTGCTTCCAGGCTGAACTCCGGCGGGCAATTGAGGCATACCGACTGTTTTGGTGAAGAAAGCCTCGGCATCGAGAATGAAGGTAGCACTGTCTCCTGATTTAAGCATCAGCAGAGCTTCATAAATATCCCCGTCGTATTGCTTTGGTGAAAGTGGAAGGGTCATCCGTTGAGGATTCATACGGCTGTCAAAAAAAACAGAATCTTCGGATCTGTATACCATATCCAAATCCAATATGTCGCCAATCTGTGCTTGCTCACCATCAGGATTACTGATATGAATTTTGTAATAAATACCCGATTTGGTTTTCTTAAACCCCGGGTGTTCACCAGAACAGGAAAGAAAAATTGCAATCATGCCTGCGAAGAGGCCTGCGATAAGAATTGTCTTTTTCATAAAATAGTAATTAATTGATTTCTAATACCTCCAGATCATAAATCAGTGTGGATTTTGGCGGTATTTTATGACCGTCTCCCGCCAGACCGTAACCGAGGTGCGAAGGTATAATAATTTTAGCCTTGTCTCCAACTTTTAAAAGTAATATTGCTTCTTCCAGTCCGCTTTCAACTCCACCTTTGCCAATGAGAAATTTCATCGGGCCGCTTTCTGCTGAGGTATAAATTATGTCTCCGGATATGGATTTTAATGTGTAATTGACAACTGCGGTCATTCCTTCCTTTCCATAAATGCCCTCCCCATGCCGGTAAATCAGATAACGAAGACCCGAACCCGTTTTTTCAAGATTCCAGCACCGGCGTTCAGCAAAGTCATCAATCTGTTCGTCTTCGGTCATCCTCACGACAATATTAGCCCTGATCAATGACTCCCTGAGTTGTTCCTGGTTCACAACTCTTTGCTTTTCGTTTGACCGGTTGCAGGAAGCAGCAATCACAATGAATAGAAGAAATGAGGCAAAAGCAATTCTACTGTTTATTAATAATCTCCAACGCATTTCGGTTATTCACGAATGTTATTTTGCAATGTTTCTTTATAATCCTGTAACAGAGTAACGAAGTTGGTGATGGTTTCGTCTAATGAGATTTCACTGTCTGCGCCGGCGGCATTTTTGTGTCCTCCGCCCTGAAAGTGTTTCCTGGCAAATTCGTTCACTGAGAAATCTCCTTTCGATCGCAAAGATATTCTTACAATATCATCCTTTTCGGTGAACAGTGCAGCAAAAACAATGTTTTCGATTGAAAGCGCATAGTTCACAACACCTTCGGTGTCTCCCGGCTGAAAGTCAAAGTGTTCAAGTTCATGTTTTGACAGCGAGATGTAGGCAGTGGCAAAGTCCTTTAAAACAACAAGTTTTTCGCTAAGGCAATAACCAAGCAGTCTCATTCTGCGTTCTGAATAAGTATCGTAAACCAGTTGATGTACCTGTGTTGTATCCAGGCCTGCTTCAATAAGCTTTGCCACAATCCTGTATGTTGAGGGATAGTTGCAGGAAAAACTGAACGAACCTGTGTCAGTCATGATGCCGGTAAACAGACACTCAGCTATTTCCTTGTTTATCAGGCTTTCATGCCCCAGCGCTGCGATGGTTTCATATACAAGTTCGGCTGTTGAAGAAACCTCAACACGCGTGATGTAATGATCAAAATCGTCTTCGGGCTGAAGATGATGATCAATTAATATTTTAAAGGCCTCAGAATTCCTGAGCGCCTCTTCGGCATCATGGGTTCTGGCCATGCCATTGTAATCGAGGCAAAAGATCAGATCAGCGTTTTCAATAACTTTTTTTGCCTTTCCCTGTTGCTCTGAATATATGAGAATCCGATCAACATCTTTCATCCATTTTAAATATTCCGGGATTGTATTTGGAACCAAAACCCTGGATTTCTTTCCAATAACGGATAAGTAATGGTAAAGAGCGAGTGCTGATCCAATTGCATCGCCATCCGGATTATGATGGGATGTAATAAGTATTGAGCGTGCCTGCTCAATTTTGTCTGATACAAGAGCCGGGTTGATGTTAAATGGTGGATGACTGTACATAAGTATGCAGTGAGTGTAATTTATTCCAATAAAAGTTCAAATATTTGAATACCAGTATGGTTTTATTTTTTAAAATTGCAAAGTTATCCGAAAATAGTTATCCGACAGTGGTACCTACGCATTTTCATCGAATAAGATTAAATGATATGGCGGAAAATCAAACCTTTACAATGATCAAACCTGGAAACCTTGAAAATGGGAATGCAGGCAGAATTATTTCGTTGATCCTGGAAAATGGTTTCAGTATCAAGGCGATGAAGCTGATAAGACTGAGCAGGCAATTGGCTGAAAGTTTCTATGCCGAGCATCGTGGCAAAGCGTTTTTTGAACCTTTGGTGGAATACATGATTTCAGGACCGATCATTGTCGCCATTCTTGAATGCAGGAATGCCGTTGAAGAATACCGGCGTTTTATCGGCCCGACTGATCCGGCGCAGGCTGCTGAAGGAACCATTCGGAACTTATTTGGCAAATCGGTCAGGGAAAATGCTGTGCATGGTTCTGATTGCGACGAAAGCGCATACAGGGAAGCCAATTTCTTCTTTTCAATGCTTGAACGTTGCTGAACCTGAATTCCAATCGCTTATTCCTACTACAAAACGTTGTTATCAAACGCAGTGAAGCTCGAATCGCTGTAAAGAATAATTACCTTAACGATCTCTCTTTTGCCGGCAAGGCTTTGGATGTTCTTGTCATGCAATTTGTCGGAAGCATCAATATTCTGGTCAGGCTGCTGTTGTTTTGGCCTGGCCTGAATATCTTGAAAGGCAGTAGCCTGATCCTCAAATAAATTCGGTTGGAACGTTTTAGGCTCGCCGGCTCTCCGGATAGGAGAGAGAGTCTCATTTTGTTTGCCGGCCTCTGCCTTCCAAACATTACCGGTACCGTTGATTATCCATTCAGCATTTAACCCAGGGAACCTTTCAAGTACTTTCTGGATAAAATCGAGGCTGGGATTATTTCTACCAGAGACGATATGGGAGATCGTCGCTCTTTGCACTCCAATTTCATCGGCAAATTGAGAGGGGCTCATTTCTACTTCTGTTAACAGAACTTCTAACCGCTTTTTCATGGTGATTGTCTATTTTGAATTCGTTTACAAAAGTAACAAATATTGGTTTCATACCAATATATTAAGGATTTACAAATGTTAATATAGATTGGCAATACTGATTTGTTCAATATTTGCTTAATATAGTTAGTTTAAAACACATAATAACAGCATTATACAAGAAAGGATCATAATAAATTATTTACTGTTCGTATTACTTAATACTTCTAATCATACACTTTATGTAAGCATTATAAAATACTGAATATTAGGTGCATGTAATAATCAAATCAATTTATAAGAGTTAAAAATAATAATGGTTACAAATGTAAAGAATAGTCGAATGCAATATAATGCTCTAAATAAGCGATATAGAATAAATTCACTAGTCTGAAGAAACATATGTATATGGGGCGGTCTTTTGGTATAGCATGATATACATATGTAAACTTATCATAACCGCACAGATTGATCATAACATCCTGCAATCCGGGCAATCAAACTTCTATATACCGGCCACTTTTCCATTAATAGAAACATTTTAAACTATCTGATACATCAAAAACCTGTGGCCGGTTAGTTTTGTATGAAAATCATGTTTCTGCCTGAAGCTGATTGTGTATGCTGATCGTTACGGACAACCCCTTATTACGTTCTATCCATAAGTTATAGCGCATAATCGTGGCTGAATGCATTTGGAATTCATGGTAAATTATTTACCTCTTTTGGGGCTTACTAATTTTTGATTAATAACAGACTGGTTCTTCTAGCTGACATTTACTGCTAATAAAAGAAGTTACCAACCTGTAAAGAATAATTTTATGCTGATAAAGCATTGATGCATAATGAATTTCATTGAGTTTGATCGCAATGAATAAAAAAAGGCTGCCTGCCTCTGCGGCAAGCAGCCCTCAATAAATCAGGTACTGAAAACAGTTCAGCAATCGGATATCAATTACTCCTTGATAAGCTTAACCACAAAGGTTCCGTTTTGATTAAATAATCGGAGAAAGTATAGTCCTTTAGGAGAAGATGAAAGGTTCAACTGCGAAAGACCAGGTTCAAAACTACCTACTGAAACCACTCTGCCAGTGAGATCAAGTAATTGATAAGCAGACGTTTCAGCAATAGTTATGTTAAAAAGGTGAGATGATGGATTCGGGAATACAGTGAAATATTCATTATGTGCAGAGGATATTCCGGTTCCCAATTCAAAACCGGCGATCAATGTCCTGCTTTCTTCAACATTGAAGATCAGTGGATTATTATTAGAAATAACTTCGCCGTTCTCAAGCCATTCAACAAAAATATATCCGGTATTGGGCTGGGCTGTGAGCGTGACCTGGGCACCGTAGGTAAAACTTCCGTTTCCGCTTACAGAGCCTGCTTCGGGTGGGTCAGCAATTGCCTGTACCGAGTAAATGATTGGGGTAAATAATGCAATGAGGTTTCTGTTACCAGTTGTGATAAACTCAAAAGGATTTGCATAGGATATGGTACTTCCACCTTCCAGCCAGCGGCTGAATTCAAAACCATTTTCAGGAATGGCCAATAGACTAACCTGAGAGTTAAATGGGTAATTACCAACCCCTTCTACTATGCCGCTGTTAACAGGCATTACTGAAGCCTGAACATTATAGGTTGCCACTGAAAATGTAGAGTGAATAGTACGATTACCATTAATGTTAACAAATTGGTAGGTATAAGAAGCTTCCCCATTTGCTTCCTCAATGTATTGGCCATCAACCAGAAGTGAATCTATTGAATAATTATTGGCTGCCTGAATGCTATAGGTGAAGTCGCCACCCTGCCCCACAACAACAGTACCTAAAGGCGTGATGGTTCCATTCGGGCCCGAAGATGCTGTTATTTCATAAGTGGGTACATTGCCGTAGCCAACAATTGCAACATTATCAATGCAGATTCCGTGCCCACGGCCCGATTCTGCTTCAAATGCGATAAACGAAGTACTGCTGCTCACGGGTATAGCCATGACTACTTCTGTCCAGTTAATTGCGTTGGAATCAAAAACAGCCAATGTTTGCCAGTTTGCATTTATTGAAGGTTTGTATTTAACTCTTAAAACGTCCTGATAGTTTGACGACCCGACAGTTCTGGTTTCATTGGTAAAGGCAAATGATAACTCCGCGTTTTCATATGAAGCAAGGTTTACCAGTGGCATCATTAAACGTGTAACAGCTCCCGCCTCATCGGATCCCTGCGCTTTAAATAAAGCATTGAAACTGCCTTCAAACGAATTTTGAGGATTGGAACCATCGTTTCCGGCTGCGATTTCCCAGTCAATGGCCTGGTTTACATATTCCTGCGACCAGCAAAAAGGAAGATCGGCGTTTGTTTCAAAACCTTCAAAAATGGGTGTATTCAGCACTTCACAGGCTGTAAGCGCCCATTCGTAACGCCCCGAAGAATATTGGTTTAGGCTGTCAAACGACCATATCTTATAATGATAAAGGCTTGCAGGCTCAAGGTTGCTATGTATGAAGCTGGTGCCGCTTCCAGTATAAATAACGAGACCTCCTCCCGGGATTATTACTCCTGGTTGATAAAACATTCCTGAATCAGGTGAGCCGAAGCTTTCGCTGGTTGACCATGCTATCAGCACTTCGTTGGCATTCATGTTTGGAGCCCATGAAAGCATGATTTCAGTAGGTCCGAAAGTGGACGCACTGAAGGAAGCCGGATTGGGAACAGCTGAAGCGTAATCCTGGGCTTCGATAAGAGCCTGGTGGGCGTTTAGACGCCCTGAACCCAGTTGTCCGATAAAATTGGGGTTCACGACATAATGGTCATCAGTTGAATTGATCAGGATTGTTTTAAGCTCTTCTGGTGTTAACTGGCCGTAAACATGGGATAATACGAGTGCAGCTACTCCGGAAACGTGCGGACAAGCCATAGATGTACCCTGATAATATGCATAGCTGCTGTTTGTTACAGTACTCAGAACGCCTCTGCTTGTAACCGAGTTGGTTTCGCCTCCGGGAGCTGAAATATCAATCCAGGAGCCGAAATTTGAATACCATGATTTTTGATCCTGGTTGTTGGTTCCGGCAACAGCAAATGCTCCGGAATAATAACCGGGATAATATGGTGCAGAAGAGTTTGAATTTCCTGCTGCAAAAATGGTTATCCCTCCTCCCAGGAGTGCATCGCCACCTCCATTGATATTAAAATAGTCAATGGCATCCAGCACATTCTGGTTGTATACATTCGGGCTTGTGTAACCCCAACTGTTTTGTGAAATGGCTGCTCCGTTATCGGCTGCCCATACAGGGGCAACATGGAAGCCTCCACTGGAACTGCCCATAAACACCTGTGCCGACATCAGCCTGACACCATTCCCGCTGCCGTCGCCGCCTGCTACCCCTGCCACTCCCAATCCGTTATTGCTTACCGCTGCCACAGTGCCGGCAACGTGGGTTCCGTGATTTCCGGGGTTTACGTTGCTGCTGTTGTTCACAAAGTTGTAGCCTGTGCCGGCCCACATATTGCCGGCCAGATCGGGATGGTTAAACTGAATTCCGTCGTCTACAATGGCAACAATCACATCCGGGTGGCCCTTTTCGATGTCCCAGGCTGCCAAAAGACTAATATCAGCGCCGGGAGTACCGTTTGATTGTCCGGTATTATAATAGTGCCATTGGTTGTTGAAACTAGGATCATTGGGTGTCCAGTTAAGCGAAATATTCCCGGGGGCATTTGATTCAGGAATTTCATAAGGTTCGAACCCAAGGCCTTCGATCAGGGTCTTTCTATATTCGGGTTCGGCGATCAAAATTTCGCTGAGTGACTGATAATCACGCACGATAGCCAAAATGTCGGCCCGGGTATCAAATTCAAGCCTGTACCAAAGGTGAAAACCCCATGCTTTGTGCTTTTCTGTGAAGCTGTTGTTAAGCGCAGGGTGCAGAAATTCCTGCTTAAAATCGATTGCTCCGCGAATATCATTTAATTGGTCAACGGATGCAATGTTAAACCGCACTTTTCCATTTTCGGTAATATGAGCGGGATGCTGCTCAAGCGTAGCTTCATATTGCTGATTGAACTTTATCAGTATCACACCAGGCTCATAGGAATCGGGATCAAGACTATGTAAATCAATCGGTGGCCTTTCGCCCCGTTGAATATGGTAAGAATTTTCCTGTGCAATATGGGCTTTAGAAGCCAAAATCACAAAGAACAGAAACAACAGTGCTGATAATAGTGAAGTCTTAAGGGTTCTGGTAGAATTCATAATTAGCTGTATTATTTTTAATGTCAATTGGTTATATAAACTTGTATGGTGGGAATAATGTTCACTGTAGAGGATGAAAGATATGAAGCAATCAACAAAAATACTGGATTTTTTCGTAGCAAAAGTATCTTTTATTAACTTGCGGGCAAAAAAATACAAACCATGGAAAGTATTGACGGAGTACTCGAGTTTTTTAAAAATGTTACGCTATTAACTCTTAGCCAGTTGCTTAGTGTTTTTGGAATTCTGTTTGTTTTTGGGTTGATTCTTTATTTTCTTGCACGAAGTACCAGGCGGGTATATCAAAAATCAACTGGCTCAACGCTTGATATTATCGTCACAGGTTGGATCGGTACTCCGGTTCATGAATTAGGGCATGCTATTTTCTGTTTGCTGTTTCTTCATAGAATAAATGAGATCAAACTTTTTGACCCCAATCCTGATGACGGATCTATAGGCTATGTGAATCACAGCTATAATCCCAGAAGCATTTACCAGCGCATAGGAAATTTTTTTATCGGCGTGGGACCGATTATTTTTGGTTCACTGGTTCTGTATGCAGCCATGTATTATCTTGTGCCCAATATCAAAACGGTTTTTGGAGAGATTCAGAAGCATGGCTCTGTAATTAATTCTATGGGTTTGAGCAGTTGGCAGGTAATACAGCAATCGCTCACCGAGTCGGTAAAAATTACCTTAACGGCTCTTTCAAATCCTGAAAACTTTTCACAGTGGCAGTTTTGGGTGTTCATTTACATTTCAATGTGCATTGCAAGCCATATGCAATTAAGCCCTCCTGATATCAAAGGCGCAACAAGTGGCTTTATCACCCTGGTTTTGTTTGTCTTTTTTCTGAACCTTTTTGTCATGTTCCTAGAAGCCATCGGAGTTAGTCAGATCTTTGGCAGCTTCTGGAAGTACATTAACCTGCAAACCTATATGGGAAGTATTGGCAGGGTAACCGGGATTACAACAGCTTTATTCATTTATGCGGCCATCATTTCTGCATTTAATTTTGTTCTCTCTTGGGCGCTGCTGTCATTATATACATTGATCAGGTATCGCAGTGCAATAAATCCTTTTTGGGGCTAAAGCTGCCTGAGTAAGCTTTCTGATGTTTTGCCAATACGAAAGTCATCAGATCTGCGTTAGTTCAGTTATTACATTAAGTGTCCTGGTGTTATCGCAATTTGATAAATAATTAATTCAGCAATTATCACTCTTTCGAACCACATGCGTAAAGTTTCTTATAAGTATTTCATTGTAAGCATCTTGTTGTTTTTTGCCGGTTTCAAAACGGCATCCTCTTCCATCAGAACTTATTTACCTGATGTTGAGGCCTGCCCGGGTACTGTATTCTCATTACCATTGTATTTTGAGGATGTAAACGGGGTTGATTCTTTTAATCTGGTGTTCAATTACGATCCTTCGGTTCTTGTTTACAGGGGGTTTGAAAACATTCATCCTGTGCTTTTCTCCGAAGGAGATTTCACAATCAGTCACATTAGCGGGCAGGTAAGGATTAACTTTAACCATATTATACCCATATTTCTGGGAGATGGTGTAATGGCGGAGTTCCGTTTTGAACCTGTTACCGGAACCTCACTATTTAACTGGGATTTGGCTGAAAGCGCTTACTTTTTTGAAAACATTAACCAGGATGCTGTTTTTGATAACGGTTCTGTCGTTATTCTTCCGAAAATAGATATCAGCCTGCAACAAATTCCCGAAGAAGTTTGTCCGGGAAGCTTTGAAGCAAGTGTAATTGCAACTGTTGGTGGGGGCACGCCACCCTATGTTTATCAATGGATTGGAAGCCCGATACAGGTCCTGAGTGACAGTATTGCCCGCAATCTGGCTGCTGACGGCGCTTATACCTTGCGCATCACCGACGACAAGGGTTGTGTTAAAGACACTGTTTTCAAGATCAAAACAAGGAAACTTAACGAAGTTCAGATCACAGCTACCCCCGATACAGTTTTTTTATCGAACCCGGCTGTTACATTTTTTGCTGAGAATCTTTCTGATCCTTTCATTACCAATTATTTATGGCGCTTTGGCGATGGCGATTCACTAAATACCACTGAGCCCACCGTTCCTCATGTATATGTAGGTGCAAAAGAGTTTGCCAAGCAGGGGGGGCAGGAATACGAACTTGTATTAACAGTTACGAATGAGTTTGGCTGCGACACCACCATTATTTATCCGATTGCTGTTCGTGAGGCCCCGGTTTTTATCCCCAATGTGTTTACACCAAATGGAGACGGCGCAAATGATGAGTTTAAGATCGTTCGCGATGACGATAAAACAAAAATCATATCAGACGAGTACCTTCGCCTCGAACTGGTTGTTTTCAACCGCTGGGGAAGGAAGATTTATTCAAACGACAACTACAAAAGCGATTGGGATGGCGGCAATGCGCCTGATGGGGTTTATTTTTATGTGTTGAACGCCATTGGGTTCTATAAAATAGATACTTACAAAGGCTCGGTACACATAATTCGCTGATCTGATTTCTACATTCCGACCTTGAAAATCATTTTCTCAACCTGAACACCTTCAATTTTCAGAAGTTCGTTTTCAAGTTTTATTGCCTCGTTAACGTCTCCTGTCAGCTCAAGTAAAATCAGGCCGCTGGTGCTGCACAATTCGTCAATTACCTCATGCAGGCCAAGACGGGTTTTGATTGAACAACCGAATTTTGTCAAAGTTGCCTGAACCAGCTTAGCGGTATCAAGCCGATCGTTGATGTAAATTCCGAGAACACGGATTTCTTTCATCGTTTGTTAACTTGTTAATTAGTCAATTGGTTAAACAGAAAACTCTGATCAATGAGCTTGTAAACGAAGTGATTAATACTCAAAACTCATTCGTTTCACATCAACGCCTCCGATTTCTTCAAGCTCTTTTTGCAGCAAATCCCATTCTTCGCTTTTTCCGGCCAGTTGCAGGATCATTACTCCGGTTCGGCTGCAAACATCCGTTGTAACTTCGTGAAATCCGAGGCGCGACCGGATCAGATGAGCATATTTGGTAAGAACACCCTGTGTACGTCCGCTTTCCTTAATCCTGTCTTTAATGAGGATGCCCAATATTCTTGTTTCTTTCATTTCTTTGGATGTTTTTCAACAATTTGATTATAAATCAAAAATCGTAAATCGTTACTCGTCATTCGTCATTCGTCTCCCGTCCCGATAGCTATCGGGAGCTATCGGGACGTCAATCAAAAGTAGAGATCTCTTTCGCCTAGTTTTATTTGCTCAATGCGCTTTCTGACTTCATGCACATAACCTTCTTTCTTTTCTGCTTCCAGGGCTCTGATGTTTTTCTCGATCACTTCCCATCCTTTCTTTTGTGTTTCCTCAGGGGCATAGTCAACAAGATATTCCGCCAGCGTGAGGATGGCGTTTGGAGAGCAGAATCTTTTTATAAACCCCGGCACTGAGAACTCCATAAAGTGCTCGCCGGTGCGACCCAGACGGTAGCAGGCAGTACAGAATGAGGGTAAATAATTCTGGCTCAATAATTCATCAATGATTTCGTTGAGCGAACGTGTATCGTTGATCTGGAATTGTTCCTTATCCAAATTCTGATCATGCTCTTTTTGCGCATAGCTGCCCAATTCGATCTTGGTTCCGCCATCAATCTGAGAAACCCCGAAACGCATCACTTCCCTGCGCACATGTGCCGGCTCGCGGGCTGTCAGGATCATGCCGGTATAAGGTACGGCCAGCCTCAGGATAGCAACCAGCTTAACAAAATCATCGTCGGAAACGATATACTGCTTGCTGATATCCAGTGCCGAAGCATTCTGGATTCTTGGAAATGAAATGGTGTGGGGCCCAACATTATAGCAAGCCTCCAGGTGGTTGGTATGGCGAACCAGACCCAAAACCTCGTAACGCCAGTCATACAAGCCGAACAAAGCTCCAATACCTACATCGTCCAGGCCTGCTTCCTGAGCCCGGTCAAGGGAAGTGAGACGATATTCGAAGTTTCGTTTCATGCCGCCAAGATGGTAAGCTTTGTACATTTCCGGATGATAGGTTTCCTGAAAAACCTGGTAGGTGCCAATACCGGCATCTTTCACGATGCGGAAACCATCAATATCCAGTGGCGCAGCATTGATGTTCACCCTTCGGATCTCGCCATTGCCTTTCTTAACACCGTAAACAATGCGGACGGTGTGTGCTATATATTCGGGTCCATAATCGGGGTGCTCGCCGTAAACCAGGATAAGGCGTTTCTGGCCGTTTTCTTCAAGGGCCTCAACCTCATGGATAAGTTGCTGGTCGTCAAGCGTGGTGCGCTTAACCTTCTTGTTGGTGGCGCGAAATCCACAGTAGAGGCAATTGTTGGTGCATTTGTTGCCAACATATAGCGGGGCGAAAAGTACGATGCGGTTGCCATAAACCTTTTCCTTAAGGTCTCTTGCACCCTGTTTGATTTCTTCAATAAGTTCCGGGTCGGTTGCATTGATAAGAACAGCGGTTTCTTCGAGTGTAAGGCGGTTCTTGGCGATAGATTTTGCAATAATTTCCCGCACACGATCTTTGGTTGCGACAGCACTGTTGAGGTGGTTCCAGATTTCATCCGGATCAATAAAAGGCTGCATCCGTTGATCTTTGATGCTGCATTTTTCGGGCGTGAATATCATTTTGTAATATAGTCAGAATAAATATTTTAAAACCATTCTTTTGCAAAATTACAATATTTACAGGGTTTTCTTACCTGTTACAGATTATTTTAAGAGTAGCGATAGCATCGCCTTGAGCGATACTATCGCTAAAAAATAAAACAATGTTTATATCTCTATCACCAGATTGTCGTGGGCTAACCGGATATGAGAAGGGAGTTTCTGTTCTACTTCTTCGTGAAGACCCAGAAAATGACTGATGTGTGTTAAATAAGTCCGCTCAGGCATGAGTTTCTCAACCACTTCCACGGCTTCTTCCAGTGAAAAATGCGAAACATGTCTTGAGTTTCTCAATGCATTGAGAACAAGCACTTTGGTTCCTTTCATTTTCACCATTTCCTCAACAGGGATATAACTTGCATCGGTTATGTAGGTGAAATCGCCGATCCGGAAACCAAAAACACTGAGTTTATTGTGCATTACTTCAATTGGTGTGAACTTAACATCGTTGACCTTGAACGGCTTGTTTTCAATGCAGTGTGTCACCAGTTGCGGAGCGCCAAAGAAGCGTGTTTCGGTAAAAATGTATGGGAACTCTGTGCGAATGGCTTCCAGCACCTCCGCTGAACCGTAAACGTCGATATTCTTATTTAAAATATAGTTGAAAGCCCTGATATCATCTAAACCGGCAATGTGATCGCGGTGTCCGTGCGTAAACACAATTGCATCAATATCTTCTACATTATTTTTAAGCATTTGGATGCGAAAATCGGGGCCACAGTCAATTACGATGTTTCTGCCATTAATGGTGAGCATGGCCGAGGTCCTGAAACGTTTATCCCGCAAATCCTCCGATTTACAGACCGCACAATTGCAAGCCACCACCGGCACACCAATAGAGGTTCCGGTTCCAAGGAAGGTTACTTTTATGTTGTTTGTTGATTGATCTGTCATCTGGTATTATTTACTTCTATATCAAGACCCGGGCACCAAGCCCAGATTCCAGGTCCCAAATCCCTGGAATTTGGAGTTAGATCTTTAGAAAATAAGTTCATTGATCTCCTCCTTATCCTTACTCAATTGTGTGATCAGTTCCTCAGCATTGCCAAAACTCATTTCATCCCGCATTCGTTTCTGGAACGAAATCATCATGGTCTGTCCCGAAAGATCCTCATCGCAGTCGAACAGGTGCAGTTCCACGAGCAGTTCCTGTCCGTTGGGTTCAGGCAATTTGTCTGGGTTCGCGATATTGAGCATGCCTCGATAGTATTTCCCGACATTGCTCACGCTGATGGCATACACACCCACTGATGGGATAAGCTTCACATCTTCATCAATGTTCACGCGATAGATCGGGAGGCCGGCCTGATCGAGAATGGTTTCGGTTCGGTAAAGTTCACCAATAATGATGTAATGGTGATCAAGATATGCATTGGCACGCTGGATACGCCCTTCCCTGATTGCCTGCCGTATTTTTGTTGAGCTAACTGTTTCATTGTCAATGTCCTGCTGGGGTATTTCCTCAACTGCAAATTTGTAGTACCTGCCCAGTTCATGAAGATGTTCGAAATCGCCCTCCCTGTTATGGCCGAAATGATGGTTGAAGCCAATGACTACGGTATGGGCGTGCAATTTCTTTACAAGTATGTTGCGGATAAAATCGAGGGAGGTCATTTTTGAAAACTCTATGCTGAAAGGCACTATGATGAGATTATGAAGGCCAACTTTCCTGAGCAATTCGATTTTTTCACGTTGCGAACTGATTAGCCTGAGTTCTTTACCGGCTGTGTCAGGATAAAGCACCTTGCGGGGATGGGGGTGAAACGTAATGAGCGTTGATTCGCCTTCAATTTCCCGTGCAATGGCATTGAGACGGTTCAGAATGGTTTTGTGGCCGATGTGCACCCCATCAAATGATCCGGTGGTTACAACAGCATTTTTGATCGGTAGTTTTTGGTCCAGATCTCGGTAGATATTCATTGTTTGTACAGAAATGATTTTTGCCTTGTTTTAATGATGAAATTCCAAATCTCAAGTTCCCTGCCTCGCCGGCAGGCAGGCAAATCCCAAACAAATTCAAATTATTCAAATACGAAATTCAAAAAAGTGGTTAATGGAATTTGCCTGCAATGCATACTTCGCATTAAATTTAGGAATTTGAAAATTTCATTCTTGATCTTTTTGTATTTTGTTGTTTTTAGTTTGTGATTTTGCCGGTTACTGCTAACATTAATCGCTTCATACTTCATTACATAAAAAGTTTCATTAGCTTGTCACACATTTCTATTTACTTCTTTGCTTTTTCACGAAGTAGGCTACTTTCTCCAACGAAGTGATCATATCATATTCTTCGAGATATACATGGGGAGGAACATTCACAGGAGTGGAAGTATAGTTTAGAATTCCTTTAATCCCAGCCATTACCAGTTTTTCGGTGGTGGCAACGGCGTCAGCCGGAGGTACGGTAAGTAGCGCAATATCAATATCCTCCGCTTTAATGATTTCGCGTAATTTATCAGCAGGATAACATGGGACTCCGGCATAAACCCTGTTCACTTTTTCAGGATCAATATCAAAGGCACCTACGATGGTAAGCTTTGAACGTTTTCCGGTAAAATAATTGATAATAGCGCTTCCCAGTAAGCCAACGCCCAGGACGATCACTTTCATTCCGGGATCAATATCAATAATACGGGATATTCTGTTTATAAGGTCGCGGACATCATAACCACGCCTGAGGGTTCCGGTGTGGCCAATCAGCATTATATCACGCCTGACCTGTACCGGGGTAATATGGAGCAATCCGGCAAGCTCGTGCGAAAAAATGTGTTGTTTGCCCTGATCAAGGCAGGCAAGTAAGATTCTGCGATACTGGCTTAACCTTTCAATTGTTTTATCGGGTAATCTGGTTGTTATCATCTATTCTTTTTCAGATTTATTGATTTAAGATTATTGATTTTTAAATCTAAAACAGAGATATGCAATCGTAAATGCATTATTTTGCAAGGGTTACCGTAAAGGTGCTGCCTTCATCTTGCTTGCTGTCCACTTTTACAGTTCCTTCGTATAGTTCAACGATCTTTTTCAGGATTGCCAATCCAAGTCCGCTACCGGAAATTTTCTTGGTTTGCTGGTTCTTAATTCTGTAGAAATCCTGAAAGATCTTTTCAATCTCGTCATCCTTTATCCCGATGCCGGTATCACTTACAGAAATCTCAATCATTTTATCATCCTCCCTGATGATGCAATCCACTCTGCCGCCTTGCTTGTTATACTTCACCGCGTTGGAGATTAAATTGTTAAATATAATTTCCATTTCATCCGGGTCGGCAAGATAACTGATGCGCTTTGATGCGTTCAGGTAAACATCAACATCCTTCTGAATGGCATAGGGTCGCATAGTGTCCATCGCGCTGCGGGCAATGTCGTTCAGCACAACCATTTCTTTTCTTTGCACTGTTTTACCTGATTCAAGCCGGGTGAGGTCAAGCATATCCATGATCAGGCTGCGCATGCCTTTAATTCTTTCTAATGAGCGGGTTATCACCTCTTCGTAAGCACCGATTTCTTCGCCCAGATGTTTTTCCTTCATGATATCCAGATATCCTTCAATGGCATTAAGAGGCGATTTAAGCTCGTGTGACAGCACCGAAAGGAATTGGAAACGGATTTGTTTGCCTTCTTTCTTCATTGTGCTTGTCATTCGCTTCAGAAACAAATGCTTGCTAATGTTTTCGATTGAGGCCCTCAATTCCTGAGGGGTGAAAGGCTTGGGGATAAAATCATGTGCGCCATCGCGGGTAGCTTTTACTGCCAGTTCAAGCGAGGCATAGGAAGTGATCATAACCACCAATGTGTCAATCTTGTTTTTCTTCACCCATTCCAGCACTTCAATTCCCTGCATTCCTGGGAGTTTATTATCAAGTAAGATAATATCGGGTTTGCTTTCTTTTATGATTTCAATACTTTCTTCACCCGATTCGGCTTGAAGTATTTCATAATCAATGGGTTCGTCCATAAAAGGAAAATCCGCTTTAAAATCCCTCAGGATTCTGAGTATCCCGGAACGGATGCCGGGTTCATCATCAACAATGAGTATTTTTAAGGTTGCCATTCTATTTTTTTAAAGTCCCAAGTTCAAAATTCAAACTCCCAAGCCCCATGATTACAAATGGAGACAGTATTTCGTATTTCTATACCAATCAACCCACAAAGGCCAGTGCTTACGGCGGACAAGCCAATTAACCAATTCACCAATCAACCAATTAACCAATTCACCAATTCACCAATCACCACTCCACGCTCCGATCCGCCACGACGGGACTGGTAAGCTCAACCACCCTTTTACAGTATCACTGCTTCACATCAAATCTTCAGCAGTTTGTTAATCTCCCGATGCAATTGATCGGCGCGGATGCCTTTATCGAGAAACAGATCGGCTTTGATCCATTGCCTGTCGCTCTCAGAGCTAACATCAAAGGTCATCCCTGTTTCGGCTGTCACTGCTGTGGCAATGATGATGGGAACATCAGGGTATTTTCGCTTCATCTTGTAAGCCAGGATAAAACCACTGTCTTCGTTTTCCATCATCAGATCGAGGATGGCCAGGTCGGGTTTGAATGTTTCAATGACCCGCTCGGCTTCCTGCTGTCCTTCTACAGCAACTACCTCAAAACCAAATCCCTGCACCTTTAATTGCATCTGGTACAGATAATCTACATCGTCGTCAACAATCAGCACTGTCTTTTTCATGGGTTATAATAATCGTTTAAAATTAATATCATTCAATCCTATGCCTGGGCAATCGTATTTTAAAGGTTGTTCCGGTTGGTCCTGATGCCGGATCGGCATTAGATTGAACCGTCACATCGCCTTTGTGCATTTTTACAATACCATATATTATTGAAAGCCCAAGCCCGGTTCCTTTACCAATGGGTTTGGTGGTGAAAAAGGGCGTAAATAGCTTTCCTATATTTTCTTTTGCGATCCCGTGGCCGGTATCTGCAACATTAAAAATCACATCATTGCCGTTGGGTTCCATGCTAATTTTGATTTTTCCTCCTCCCGGCATTGCATCTATGGAGTTTTTGATGAGGTTTGAAAAAACCTGTGTCATCTGATCCCTGTCAGCCATAGCAAGTGGATCCTCATCCAGGAAATTAACCTCAACAATTACGTTTGACGGCACAATTACCGAGGATACGCTGTTCTTAATCAAAACATTGAGATCCAGTTCTGCGAAGTTAACCTGGTTTTTACGGGCAAAATTCAGTAAACCGCCCACTATCTTTTTGCAGCGATCGGCCTGATCCACAATGAGTTGAAGATCTTCTGTCAGGTTTTTATTTTCTGCCAGCTCGTCTTTCAGAATATTGCTGTACATAGTGATAACACCCAGAGGATTGTTCAGTTCATGCGCAATTCCGGCTGAAAGCTGTCCCAGACTTGCCAGTTTCTCCGATTGTTTGAGCGCTTCCTGTGCGCTGGCAAGCTTTTCGTTTGAAATATTAAGCTCCCTGATGTAATTATGAAGTTTTTCAATGGTATAGGGCAGACACATCTCATTTTCAGCCAGTCCGTTGATGATGGCCACAGCATGGTCAACGCAGGATTCATAACCGCAGGCCGCACAATCAAGGTAGTCTTTTTCGCTGAACTTGCCCATGCGTTCGAGCACTGGCCTGATCTCCTCAATTGAAGGCCGGCTCATACTACGATCGGATGCAGAAAAAGAACGGCTTAAATCAATTTTTGAGTATTCTTCAATGTCTTTTTTCCATTGCACCTTGTCGAGTGCCGTAAGCTTTTCGGCAGCATATTTACTCACCTTGCTGCGCTTGTGAAATCGCCTCGCAGTGGATGCAAAATATGGATAAGGCGACATTCCCGGGCCCATAATACATCCATCACAACAGAGTAATTCAAGGTGATTATCCTTGATGTAGCCGCTTTCAAATTCCTTAATGGCTTCCTGGAATGCGATGCGGCCTTCGGCAACAATGACATTGCCCTCCAGGATATCTTCTTCCATTTCCATGGTTTGTAACAATCCCCGGCTAATTGGGAATACAGCCCCCTTTCCGCTATGCGGAGGATCAAAATCAGAGGGAATTGCCAATTCGGGTTTAATCCCTTTGTTTTCAAATAATTGCCTTAGCTCCCGGAATGAAAGGGCAGCATCAATATCGGCAGATTCGTCCTTTTTAGCAATACATGGTCCGATAAATACAACCTTGATTTCTGTTCCGAGTTTTTTTCGCATCACCCTTTCCATGGCTACCATAGGCGAAACGACAGGTGTGAGGAAAGGTACCAGTTTTGGATGGTAATATTCTATAAAAGAAACGATTGCAGGACAGTCGGAGGAGATTTTTGCCTGGCTTTCAATGTCATGAAGCAGTTTTTTGTATTCAAGGGCAACCAGGTCAGCGCCAAATGATACCTCCACAACCTGGCTGAATCCAAGCTGACGTATCATCCCTACCAGCGTTTTGTAATCAATGTTTTCAAATTCAGCAGGAAAGCTGGGCGCAAGCATCGCTATAACCTGAGGATTATTATCTATCAAGTCGGTAACACGCTCATTGTCAACTCTGAAAACTTTTGCATCCTGGCTGCATACTTTCACACAGTTTCCACAAAGAATACAGCGCTCGTCCACAACCTCAGCCTGGCCATTGTTTATTTTAATGGCTTTGGCAGGACACTCCCTTACGCAAGTGTAACATACCCTGCATCGCTCCCTGATGGTATATACTATTTTGTTGTTTTTAGCCAATTTTGATTATGATTTACGATTTTGGATTTAATTCTTTGGATTTTGGGCCTTGATTCTTGAGCTTATAGCAAAACCTCTCTCTTGTGATACTCAGTGTGCAACAGCGATTTACAAACTTCAGAGCCCGGTTCTTCAAGAAAAGTATGATAAAGATCCAGAATCATTGGGTTTTTATGGGCTGTTTTAATGGATTCTTTTTCATCAATTTCATACAAAGCTTTTGTCCTGGCCCTGATGGCAACCTGATTGGCGGGGATCGGCTGTCCGCCTCCGTTCACACACCCCCCCGGACAAGCCATTACTTCTACAAAGTGCAGGTCATTTTTTCCTGATTCAATTTCGCTGAGCAGCTCTTTCACATTTGCCATCCCGCTGATAATTGCAAATCCAAATTCCTTTGTTCCAATCTTCATTCTGAACTCTTTGCGTCCTTTGCCCGGTCTTGCGTCGGTAATTTTATACTTTGTCATTTCCTTGCCTGTGACCCTTTGGTGCAGGGTTCTGATCAGGGCTTCGGTAACACCGCCACTTGCACCAAAAAGTTTTGCAGCAGAACTGCGTGTTCCCATCGGCATATCAGACAGCTCAGGTTCGTTGTGATGAATATCAATCCCGTTCAGGCGGATGAGTTTGGCCAGTTCACGTGTAGTGAGCACTGCGTCAACATCAGTGATGCCTTTACGGGTCATTTCATCGCGCTGGGCTTCAAATTTCTTTGAAGTACAGGGCATAACAGATACAGAATAAATATTTTCGGGCAAAATACCTTCCGCTTCGGCATAGTGACTTTTAATAATGGCGCCCATCATTTGTTGCGGTGATTTACAGGCCGACAAATGGCTCAATAAATCCGGGTTGTATTGCTCTATATACTTGACCCACGACGGGCAGCAGCTTGAAAACAGAGGAAGGTTTTCATCGGATTCCAGCCTGTGCATCAGTTCATTTGCCATTTCGATGATGTTTAAATCAGCAGCAAACGAAGTTTCAAAAACCTTATGGAAACCTAACTTGCGTAAGGCCGCATTAAGCAGGCCATTGATGTCTTTGCCCGGTTTCAGACCAAATTCTTCGGCCAGGGTAACCGAAATGCTGGGTGAATAATGAATTACCACGTGCAACTTTGGGTTATGCAGTGATTCCTGTAATTCAGGGAAATGTGTTTTTTCATACAATGCTCCGGTTGGACACATCATCAGGCATTGGCCGCAGGCAATACAGTTTGAAAGGTTTAGGGGTTTATCAATGGCCGTGGCAATAAATGCGCGGTTGCCGCGACGAATAAAATCAAGGGTGGAAACGCCGATAACTTCCTCGCAAACCCTAACACAACGACCGCAAAGGATACATTTTTCCGGATCGCGTACGATGCTTGGGCTGGAAGGGTCGGTTTTGAATTTATTTTTTTTGCCGGCAAAGCGGCGTTCACGCACATCCAGTTCTTCTGCAAGTTTCTGGAGTTCACAATTGCCATTGCGAACGCAGTAAAGGCAATCATCAGGATGGTTGGAGAGCAGCAGTTCTACAATGGTTTTGCGGGCACGCACTACTCGCGGGGAATGGGTTTTTATCTTCATCCATTCCTCCACCGGGTGTGAACACGCCGGGGCAAGGTCAGTCATACCTTCCACCTCAACAGCGCACATACGGCAAGCCCCAGAAGGGGTAAACCCGTCCATGAAGCACAATGTCGGCACTTTGATTCCGCTGCGCGACAACGCCTGCAGTATGGTTTCGCCCTGTCTGGCGCGTATGGTTTTATTGTTAACTTCTATATCAAAGGTCATGATTTCGAATTTTATTATCTCACGAAGATTGCGCTGAACTTACATACATCGTAGCAGATTCCGCATCCGATGCATTTGTCTTCGATGATAAAATAGGGGTTATTAGGTGTTCCAAAAATTACATTTACCGGACATTTGGGTTCACACAAGGTACATCCGGTGCAATTGTTTACATCAATATAAAATGTACGCAGGTTGTGGCATACTCCGGCCCTGCATTTGCGGTCAAATATATGTTCCTCATATTCTTCCCTGAACCATTTGAGTGTGCTCAGCAAAGGATTGGGGGCAGTTTTTCCCAGCCCGCACAGCGAAGTGCTTCTGATTACTTCTGCAAGGCTTTCCAGTTGCATCAGACCTTTAAAACGTTCGAGTGTTTCATGACCCGATTCGCTGAGTGGACGACGGGTTACATTTTCCATAATTTCATGCATGCGCCGGGTGCCTTCACGGCATGGAATACACTTCCCGCAACTTTCTTTTTCCATGAATCCGACGAAATACTTCGCCGTATCCAGCACACAGGTGTTTTCATCCATCACAATCATACCGCCGCTACCCATAATAATCCCATTGTCTCCCAAATCATCAAAATCAACAGGAAGATCCAGCAGGCTTTCAGGCAGGCTGTTGCCGGAGGGGCCGCCCAGGTGCAGGCCTTTGAATTTCTTGCCGTTGAGGGTGCCACCGGCTATATCGAAAACGATTTTTCTTAAAGGCGTTCCCATGGGAACTTCGATCAGCCCGGTGTTTTTAACTTTTCCGGCTATTGCGAACACTTTTGTTCCCTTGCTCTTTACAGTTCCGATCTCTGAAAACCATTTTGGTCCCTTGTTGAGAATTACAGGAATATTGGCCAGGGTTTCCACATTATTGATCACGGTGGGTTTGCCAAAAAGCCCCGATTGGGTAGGGTAGGGGGGCTTATGGTCGGGCATTGCGCGTTTACCTTCCAGGCTGCTGATCAATGCAGTTTCTTCGCCGCAAACAAAAGCTCCGGCTCCTACCCGCAGAATAATGTTCAGGTTCACACCACTATTCAGGATATTGTTGCCTAACAAGCCCAGTGCACGTGCCTGGTTGATTGCTTTCTCCATCCGCTTAAGCGCAAGGGGATAATCCTTTCTTATTTGAATGTAGGCTTTGGTGGCGCCTATGGCATAGCTGGCAATGGCAATGCCTTCAAGAATAAGATGCGGGTCGCCCTCCATCAGAGCACGATCCATAAAGGCACCCGGATCACTTTCTTCTGCATTGCAAATCAAATATTTCTGATCGCTGCTATGTTGTCTTGCAAGTTTCCACTTCTGACCGGTAGGAAATCCTTTCCCTCCCCGCCCCCGGAGGCCACTGCTTTCAATTACATCGCATACTTTATCGGGTGTATAGGCTGTAATGGTCTTAATGAAGGCTTTATAGCCATCGTGGGCTATGTATTCGTCAATGCTTTCCGGATTAATGATGCCGCAGTTCTTAAGCAGGATTCTCTGCTGGGGATGAAAAAACGGATGTTCATCAAGATATGGGACATTCTCCCATGGCTCTTTGAGTGCGCTGCGATACTGGCCAAGCACATCCACTCCCGGGATGATGTGATGCAGAATATCTGCGAAGATTAATTCAACCTGCCCGGGATGAACATTGGTGAATGATATCCGGGGCCTGCCCGGAAGCTGTACGTCAACAATGGGTTCAACACTGCAAAGTCCAGCGCATCCAACTTCAACAATCTCAGCATCAATCTGATAGTCATGCAGATATTGCTGAATTGATTCCCGGGTTTTTACTGCTCCGGAAACAACACCGCAACTTGCGCTGCCAATATATATAACCGGCTTATTGACTTTTTCACGCCGCAGGATGGAGAGCCGCTCTTTTTCCTCAGCGCCAGGTGTTGGGCCGGGATTAAGGAGTACGCGTTGTAACAACCATTCGCCAGTTGCTGAAATGGAGCTTCTCATATTTACTTCAATTTCTTTTTACAATCTTCGATGATTTGTTTTAGTCCGGAACTGGTAAGATTGGGGTAGAATTCGTCATTGATCAGCAGTACAGGTGCTGAGCCACAAGCTCCGATGCAACTTACAACCTCAAGGCCGAAAGCTCCGTCCCGGGATACCTGCCCCACGCTGATTTTCAAAACATTTTCGAGTTCCTGCAAGATGGTGCCGGCACCCAGAACATGACAAGCAGTTCCATTGCACATTTTAATCTGAAACTTTGCTTTGGGCTCAAAATGAAAATAATCATAGAATGTGGCTACGCCGAATATCTTACTGGCTGGCAACTGGAGAAAACGGCCCACTTTAACGATAGCCTCCTCTGAAATATATCCCTGCTCTTCCTGTATGTTTTCAAGTATGGGAATCAGGTTATCGCGTTGGGAACCGGCGAATTTTTCAAGAATGGCGTCTATGTCGGTTGTCATCTTTTCTGAATGATTATTTAATGGTTCCGTATTTTGTGTTCCGTGTTCAGAGGTTTAAATCGTCACTCGTCACTCGTCACTCGTCACTCGTCACTCGTCACTCGTCACTCGTCACTATTACTGAATGGGTCTACAAAGATAAATATTTGTTATTTATTTCACATTGTTAAAACAATAACAATTGTAATTTTGCTGTGAAAATTATTTCAAATCGCATTTTTTGTGCAGGTTTTGATTATTTTTGAACAATCAATTACCACGGACCAAGCGAGAAGTCAATGGAATTAATACAACTAAATCAGGAAAAATGCACCCAATGCAACCTTTGTGTTCAGGTGTGCCCGGTAAGGGCTATCAAGCTGGTTCGCAACCAGGAATTTCCTGAAGTAATTCACAAACGTTGCACCGGATGTGGATCATGCCTGAGTGCATGCGCCTATGATGCAATATCTTACCATAATTCTGTTTCTGCAGTCAAAGAATTGCTTGCCTCCGGTGATCAGGTGGCAGCTATACTTGATCCAAGCATAGCTGCTGAGTTTCCTGATATTACTGATTACCGCAAATTTGCCGGAATGTTGCGGCTACTTGATTTTAGCTGGGTTTCAGAGACTGCCTTTGCAGTTGAGGTAATTGCTGAAAAATACAATCAGCTGCTAAACGAATTCAAAGGCAAGTATTACCTGAGTGCCAATTGCCCGACACTGGTTCTGCATATCGAGAAGTTCTATCCCCAGCTATTAAAGAATGTGGTTCCCCTGCTTTCGCCAATGAGCGCAATGGCCATGATCATGCGTGAGGAATATGGCCAGGAAATCAGAGTTGTGGGCGTGGTTCCCTGTATTTCGGCAAAATTGGAAGCCGCACGCTCAGATGGAAAGGCAAAGGTGGATGAAGTGATTACTTTCACTGAGTTGCGAACCCTCTTTAAAGGTAAAGACATCAGTGAGTCGGCCCTGGAGTTCTCCGATTTTGATCCACCCCATGCCCGATCAGGTTCGCTTTATCCCATTGCCAACGGCTTTGTGGAGATAGCCGGATTAAAAACCAATTTGCTTGAGTCAAAAATACGCACAGCGGCCGGCAAGCAAAACTTTTTGACCGCCATTCGCGAGTTTGGTTCACACATTGAAGATGTTAAGTGCCATTTTAATATTTTCTATAACAAAGGCTGCATGATGGGGCCGGGGATGAGTTTCAGCAGCGATTATTATCGCCGCCATGCTTTGGTAACCGATTATGCCGCCCGCAGGGTAAAAGTGGTAGATGAAAAAAAATGGCGCCAAAACCTGGATCGTTTTCAAAAACTGGATTATTCGCGTGTCTTCATGCCTGACGACCAGCGTTTGCCAATGCCATCGGAGGATCAGATCAGCGAAGTGCTGAAAACTACTGGTAAAGAAAATGTTTCCCCGGAACATGCCTGCGAACTATGCGGGTTTGAATCCTGTCGCGATTTTGCCATTGCTGTAAGCCAGGGTCTTGCAAAAACTGACATGTGCCTCACTTACTCCCTGAAAACCAAACAGGATTACATTAAAACCCTGAGAAACACCAATGAACAACTGCTTAGGAAGCAGAAAGACTTACAGGAAGGAGAAAAAAACGCCCGTGAAGAAGGCGATCGCTCAAAGCAGGCACTGCAAACCCTTGGCGTTCTGATCCAAAAACTCCCGGCCGGAATTGTGATCGTAAATGACAGTTTAAGGGTGGTGGAATCCAACCAGAGCTTTGTGGATATGCTTGGCGAAGATGCTGCCATGATCAATGATGTGATCCCCGGTCTGAAAAACGCCGACCTTAAAACCCTGCTTCCTTTCGGCTTCTATAATCTCTTTAAATTTGTGCTGAGCAATGGCGAGGACATCGTTGGCAGAGATGTTACATTCGAAGACAAAATGCTGAATGTTTCTATCTATTCCATAGTTAAAAACAAAACCGCCGGTGCTGTGATCCGAGATATGTACCTGCCCGAGGTTCAGAAAGAAGAACTCGTAAAACGCCTCAGCGAAGTAATTGACCAGAATTTGCACATGGTGCAGGAAATAGGCTTCCTGCTGGGCGAAGGAGCTTCCAATACCGAGCGGATGCTTAACTCACTGATTGAGACCCATAAAGCCCAGAAGAAAAAAAGCGGAACATGAGCCAGGATCTTTACATAGAAGTAGATTGCCGCCAGAAAAACCATGATGGCGAACGCATCTGCGGGGATGTTTTTCAATCGGCGCGAATTAAGGAGGAAAAACGCATAGTGGCCGTGCTTTCTGATGGTATGGGGCATGGTGTGAAAGCCAATGTGCTGGCCACACTCACTGCTACCATGATGTTGAATTTTACGAAGGAACATAAAAATTTTGAGCGCATTGCCGAGATCATCACCAAAGCATTACCGGTTTGCAGCAAACGCAAAATCAGCTACTCCACTTTTACAGCGCTGGATATTTCCTATAGCGGTGAATTAAGCATACTCGAGTACGACAATCCCGAATGCTTCCTGCTACGCGAGGGCCAGGTGCAGGAAATTCAATGGCAACACTTTGTGACCGAAGGCCAGCAAGGGCGTAAAATGGTGATGAGGCATGCCCGTTTTCAGATCAATCAGCATGACCGTGTGGTGTTCTTCAGCGATGGGATCACACAATCGGGTTTGGGAACAAAATATACAGAAGGCTGGGGCAGGGAGAACCTGCTGGAATTTGTAAAAGACACTGTAAAGAAAAGCCCGGGGATTTCTGCCACCGATCTGGCCGGCAAGGTGGTTACCAAAGCCATTTCGAACGATGGATATCAGCCTAAGGATGACTGTTCCTGTGCAGTGGTCTATTTCCGTGAGCCAAGGCGCCTGCTGATCAGCAGCGGTCCACCTTTTGAGGAAAGCAGCGATGCAGCCCTGGCAGAAAAAGTAAACGATTTTGAAGGAAGAAAAGTAATATGCGGGGCTACCACTGCAGATATCTTAGCCAGGGAACTAAAACAGGAGATAAGCGATGAGACCGAATTCCACGATCCCGAATTGCCACCGGTTTCTCATATGCCTGGTATTGATCTGATCACAGAAGGCATGCTCACCCTCAACAAAGTAATACAATTGCTTACAAAATACGATGGCAACAGCGTTTTCGGCAAAGGCCCCGCCGACCGCATCGCCTCTATGCTTCTTGAAAGCGATGAAATAACCTTCCTCATTGGTACAAAGATAAATGAAGCCCACCAGGATCCCACTTTACCGGTTGAACTTGACATCCGCCGCAATGTGGTTAAAAAACTCGCAGATTTACTGGAGAAGAAGTTTTTAAAGGAAGTGGGAGTGGAGTATTTGTAAGCGGAACCCGCCTAAAGCATACTATTATTTTGTCCACACACTCCTGGTGGTCTGTTAATAAAATAGGACTGATACTCTCCTTAGTTGCAATATTGTTTGTGTTACTAATATAAACTTTCCTATATTTGCAATGTAAACTTTTAATCTATGTTAACCAAAAGAGATTTAACACGTGTTGTTCACAAACAGCAAGAAGTCTTAAACCGTGATCAGGGAATCCCCCGTGACAGCAATGCTAAATTGCTTCCAGGTTTTGCTACCATTATCTCAGGGATCAGAAGATGTGGAAAATCAACCCTGGCCATGCAATTACTTAAAGATATAAGCCCGGTATATTATGCAAATTTTGAAGACCTGAATTTTGCAGGCTTTCAAAGGGATGACTTTTTGCGCCTGGATGCTATTTTCAAGGAAGAATTAGGTGGCAAAGGCATTTTCTTTTTCGATGAGATACAGAATATTCCTGAATGGGAGCGCTATGTGCGTCAATTGCTCGATCAAGGGGAAAAGGTGATCGTTACAAGCTCAAATGCTTCAATGCTGAGCCGTGAACTTGGTACGCATCTCACCGGCAGGCACCTCACCTATGAATTATACCCTTTTTCCTATCGTGAATTTTTGCGTTTGCAACAATCCAGCCATCATATTGATCAGTTTGAGAAATATCTGATGATGGGAGGATTTCCGGAATACTTGAAGCATGGCGAAAAGGAAATCCTTGTAAATCTTTTCCATGATATTTTTTATCGTGATATCATGCTCCGCAACGAACTTCGCAATGAAAGCGCTGTGAAGCTCATGCTGCAGTACATCATTTCAAACATCGGTAAGGAAACATCTTTCAATAAACTGAAAGACATTATAGGCGCAGGATCGGGAAACACCATACAACAATTTATGGAGCATTTTGAGGCAGCTTACCTCTTTTTCAACCTGAAGAAATATGACTATTCATTGAAGAAGCAAATGGTGAACCCTAAAAAAATGTATTGCGTTGACAATGCAATTATCGGCACCAATGCTTTTCAGTTTAGCGAAAACAAAGGTCACCTGCTTGAGAACCTGGTGTTTATCGAACTCAAAAGAAGAGGCAAAGAGATTTACTACCACCGCGGCGATAGCGAATGTGATTTTATTATTAAAGAAGGTGCTTCAGTTTTACAAGCCATACATGTGTGTTTCGACTTAAACAGCGAAAATATGCAGCGCGAGACTAACGGCTTGCTTAATGCCATTAAGAAATACAATCTGAAGGAAGGTCTGATTTTGACTTTTGATCTGGAAGACAGGCTGCGGATTGATTCTTTGGATATTGAGATATTGCCGGTTTGGAAGTGGCTGTTGAAATAAGCGTGATCAGCAAAATGCAAAAGTGATCCATTCTCTGGTTCAGGCTGAATCCTGACGAAGTTTTATCCATATTTCCCTCCAAGTGCAACTTTTCAACCCTTTGTTACGTCAATATTGAATAGAAGCAAATGTCACAACTTATCACGATCAAAAAATTTTCAACGCCATGAAAATCATAATCAGATTGCTGTTTTTAACAGTTATACTCACAAGTTCATATGCTGGATAGTTCGGAGTATTCTGACCCCCCAAATTCGGTTTTTTAGAGGCTGAAAAACATAATGGTTTTGATCAAACAC
>ERZ869909.308-NODE-308-length-66970-cov-22.112119_pt1 | contig 66970 bp, 55 predicted proteins | sample MGYA00520892_ERZ869909 | MGnify/ENA primary metagenome ERZ869909 (study PRJEB32215, sample SAMEA104723947) | bioreactor metagenome | biome: bioreactor; feature: anaerobic bioreactor; material: water | place: China | collected 2015-03-12 ...
ACCCCGTTGTCGGCATCGGCCTGGGTCTGGTAGTAGCTCACCGTGTAACCACTCGGGTCAGGGATGTTGGCAAATAGTTCAGGCTCTGACTGGGTCAAATCAAAGATACCGGTGCCGTTGTTGTTGACATCACACAAAATCAACGGGCTGGGGTCTTCGATCTGAGGGCTGTCCAACACGTGCAGCTCCAAAGCGATAAATGAAAAACAACCGGTGGTTAGGTGGGTGGCACGCGCATAGATGGTTTGGGTGTAGGCCACTACGTTGTTGTAAATCAATGGCAACGGAAATGTATTGTTGATCGCATTGACCTCGGTCTCGTGGTAGGTGATGTCTAAAAACGGGTCGCCACCGCCAATAATCAAAGTGGCATCGTTTAAATTGAACACTCCAAAACCATCGTTGTCGGGGTCGCAGAACTCAAGTGGGTCGGGTTGGACCAGCACTGGGTTTTCATTGACAATCAAGTCCATCGGGGCGACTCTTATACAGCCGGTGTTGATGTCTCTCACACGCACCCAGATTTCCTGGGGGTTGTCAATGTTGGTATAGTTTAACGGCAGTGGGCTTACCCCATCCCACGCATCGGACTCATCAAAGTGAAAACTCACCGAAAGGTTGGTGTTGCCACTGGTAATCTCGGGTATCTTGAGCGTTAAATCAAATTCGGTTATGCCGTCGGCTATTTCGTCATCACACAATTCAAAGGGTGTGGGGGGATTGTAGCCGGGAAGGGTGTGGAAAAACAAACCAAACTGGCCCACACTGTAACATCCGGTTACCGGGTTTTCAACCCGCACATAGATGATTTCACCGCCTCCGCCACTCACATAGTTGGCCGGATCTGTGATTTCATTGATGCCGTCGTTGGCATCGGCAAGGGTGTTGTGGTAGGTAATCCACATATTGATCATCCCGTTGAGAATCTCAGAGTCTTTACTGGTCAAATCAAAGACCTCAACACCGTTTTCATCGTCGTCACAAACGTAAAAGTCACTGATGGGGAAGGCAATGTTGGGGGCGGGATTAACAATCAGGTTTAATACTACAGTATCATAGCAGCCTGAAACATCATCTTCCAGGCGTGCAAAAACGGTTTGGTTGTTAGGAACTGTATTGGTAAACGGACTGAGTAGTTGATCACCCGGATCACCTATTTCTGCCAGCGCCAAAGTGAGGTAATAGCGGACTGTCACCCCGGTTTGTGTATTCATGATTTGAGCATCGGCATCAGTAAGCATAAATTGAGCAAAGCCGTCGTTGGGAAATTCATCACACTCTTGCAATGGGGTTGGGTTACTGGCAATGGGTTGATTTAGAAACGTTATTTCTACCTCATCTGAAACAACACAGGTTGGGTCAGCAGGGTCGATGACTTCAACATAATATGTACCGGAATTGGGTGCAACTACAGTATAGGTTGGGCTGAGGGTTGAGGGTGGCCCCTGTGAAACCCCGTTATAAAACCATTCATAAAGTGCACCGGCCGGTGCATCTGCACTTGCATCAAGTAAGACATCCTCATTGGCACAAGAAGAAATATCAGGTCCCAAATCCACAAAAAATGCAGCGGTTGTGGTTACATTGACCGAATCAAATAAAATTATTTCATTTCCATTGCATTGAGTGTAAGTCACCTGGGCTGTATATGTTTCTGAGCTTGTTGGACATACGGTTACAGTTGGTGTATTTCCAACAACTGTACCTTCCCCATCCAGCCATACAATGTCAACAATTGATTCCCCATCGGGGTTAAATCGCCAGGCTTCGTTGGTTGCAGACCAAACCCCGGTATTTCTCCCTGGAGGTGTATAACCTTGGGTTCCTCCAACATTTTGAATACCAAGTACTGCACGTCCACCATTTATTGGACTAGACATGTGATTAAAAGGATCTGGCTTAGTTTCAACATAAAAATCTATGGCATTGGTAGTTTCATAAAGTACCATTTGGAAAGTTGAAATAGCTGTTGAGTTACTCCCTCCATTGTAATAAGGTACGTTAGCAAAACTTACAACAAGTGTTCGACATGGTGCTTCACCTAACACTTCATATCCAACTTCAGCATTCCCAAACCTAGGATCCATATCATGATAAAGCATTATTGCATTTTGATGGATATTAGGAGTTGGTATTAAATCTCCTGCTCCTAGGGAAAAAGCACAAAAACCACCGGGGGTTTGTGTATTAAATGATATTATTCCATTAGAACCAATAAACACTTGATTATATGAAATTCCAAAAAAACAAAAATCAAAAGGAAGGTTTACTGCACTTGACCACACATCATCTTGACCAACACTGACCGGATTTGCTAAACCTGTAAATGGAAATGGCGGTGCATATGGAATCGATTCTACAGCATAAGAAGTTGTTTCTCCAGTGTCAAAATAGTTAGCAGTTAAATCCACACAGCCACCGCTGGCACATTCAATGGTTTGATCAGGACCTGCATCCAAATTTGGGCAACCGGGACCTTGAGCGAAAATTTGTGCTGAATTATTTAAAAACAGAGCAATAAAAAGAATGGGGATAAAAGATCTCATTTTAATAGATTGTTATAACGCTCGAAAATTAAGAAATTATTATGAAAATGTAAGAAGATTGCCGTTAAAATATCAAATTCACCATTTCACTATCTTATCAAGAATAGCTATCTTTGCAAACTATTTGCCTAAGGCAGGTTGAATTTTAAAACTATGGGTTTAGAAAAACACTTAAAAAAGCTTGAAGAAATTGGCAACAACCACATTGGCACTTCAAGTGACACCCCTTTACGTAAAGACGCATTTGAGTTGAGCGACCTTGAAAAAATTGCGCTTATCAAAGAGGATGTCAAACATATTATGGAAACCTTAGGCCTTGACCTCACTGATGACAGCCTTCAAGGAACTCCAAACCGTGTGGCAAAAATGTTTGTCAACGAAATCTTTGGCGGCCTTCATCCGGACAGAAGACCAAAAGCCTCCACTTTTGACAACAAATACAAATATGGCGAAATGCTGGTGGAAAAAAACATCACCGTCTATTCCACCTGTGAACACCATTTACTCCCCATCGTCGGAAAGGCTCATGTGGCTTATATATCATCAGGCACGGTGATTGGTTTATCAAAAATGAACCGCATAGTGGATTATTACGCCAAAAGACCACAAGTTCAGGAACGCCTTACCATTCAAATTGTCAAAGAATTACAACTCGCTCTAAATACCGAGGATGTGGCCTGTGTGATTGATGCCAAACACTTGTGTGTCAATTCCAGAGGTATCAGAGACATTGACAGCAGCACCGTAACCTCAGAGTTTGGCGGAAAATTTAAAGAAGCTGCCGTGAGACGGGAGTTTTTGGATTATATTCAATTGGGGACGGAGTTTTAGGGGTTTCGGGTTCAAAGTTTGAGGTTTAAAGTTTAAGGTTTAGATTGCTTTGACAATTTAAAATGACACTTTTATAATTTTTTGTGATTAGAAGTTCTCATTTATTTATAATTTTTAATACACGACAAAATTTGATATAATTTATTAATAGGAAAATCAGCTTTGCCCCAGCCCTATAGGGAGTCTGATTTTCCTCGATTTCACCCTTTAGGGAGGGGAAACAAATCGAGGAAAATCCTGCAAAATCGAATTATGTTGATTATTTTAAAGGAAACCCGAAAAAAACTTTGCGTTTCTTTGCGAAATCTTTGCGAACTTTGCGTTTAAGCTTACAAATGATATTTACATTCAAAAATTTATTTGTCAATAAAATATTTGCCACTTTAAAAGCATAAATAAATGCATCGGTCATCGGTCACCCGTCATCGGTCTCATCAGCACTATGGAACTATACAAAACCCAACAACTCCAAATATACAACTCACTTTCAAAGAAAAAAGAAACCTTTACCCCCATCCACGAGGGCGCAATTGGCATGTATGTTTGCGGACCCACGGTTTACAACAATGTGCATCTGGGCAACTGCCGGACGTTTCTTTCGTTTGATTTGGTTTTCCGTTACCTGAAACATTTGGGCTATAAAGTGCGCTATGTGCGCAACATTACTGATGCAGGTCACCTTGAAAATGATGCCGACAGCGGCGAAGACCGCATTGCCAAAAAAGCCCGGCTGGAACAACTTGAACCTATGGAAGTGGTGCAGCGTTATACCGTTGACTTTCACAACACCATGGTCAAGTTCAATGCACTTCCACCCAGTATTGAACCTACAGCTACCGGGCATATCATCGAACAGATTGGCATTATAGAAGAAATTATCAAAAACGGTTTTGCCTATGTAAAAAACGGTTCTGTATATTTTGACGTAATGAAGTTCAATGAATCCCACCATTACGGAAAGTTAAGCGGCAGGAACCTGGAGGACATGATTGCCAATACCCGCGAACTTGACGGGCAAAGCGATAAAAAGAACCCGCAGGATTTTGCGCTTTGGAAAAAAGCCGAACCTCAGCACATTATGCGCTGGCCATCGCCCTGGAGCGACGGTTTTCCCGGATGGCACCTTGAATGTACCGCGATGAGCACCAAATACCTGGGTGAACAATTTGACATACACGGCGGCGGGATGGATTTGAAATTTCCCCACCACGAGTGTGAGATTGCTCAAAGTGAAGCCTTTTGCAGCAAAACCCCGGTAAATTACTGGATGCACGCCAATATGCTCACCCTCAACGGACAAAAAATGGCGAAGTCCACCGGGAACAATATTTTGCCCAACGAAATATTTAGCGGTGAAAATACCGTTTTGGCAAAACCCTTTTCGCCCACGGTGACTAAATTTTTTATGTATCAGGCCCATTACCGAAGCATCCTCGACTTTTCAAGTGAAGCCCTTGAAGCTGCCGAGAAAGGCTACAACCGCCTGATGGAAGCCATTAAACATTTGGACCATCTTCCCACAGGAACTGAAACCTCATTGGACATCGATGCCTGGAAACAGTCCTGTTATGATGCCATGAACGATGACTTCAACAGCCCCATCCTTATTGCAGAATTGTTTGAAGCCGTTAAGTTGATCAATTCGGTTAAGGACGGAAAAGCTAGCATCAACCCGGCCGACCTGAAAACACTAAAGGAGACCATGCACGCCTTTGTGTTTGATGTCTTGGGAATAGTTCAAGAATCTAACTCTGATGTCAATACCGGAAAACTTTCAGGTGCTGTAGAATTGCTCATCAAATTGAGGAACGAAGCCCGCGCCAACAAGGATTTTGCTACCAGTGATAAAATCAGGGATGAACTGGCTGCCATTGGTGTTCACCTGAAAGACGGGAAAGACGGGACGACGTTTAGTTTGTGAGTCTTTGAGTTTGTGAGTGGTGAGTTGGTGAGTTGGTGAGTTGGTGAGTTGGTGAGTTGGTGAGAAAAGTACTATTTTATGCTCTTTATTCCAATACACATTTCAATATCAACAAAATGATTACATTTGAATTGCTATGCCGACAACCAACGAAAAAAAAGCCAAAGTTTGTTTTCTCACTGTTGTTTTGTATTCATTATTGACAGCGGTTTACATTCAAATTGAGAATTACGAATTTGATGTCCTGCTACTTTTAACAACCCTTCCTTTCTTTATCTATTTTGTATTTTTTTGGATACAAAACGCTGTTTTCAGAAAAGTATTTATCACACTGGAAGGAATTTATGTATTGTTTTTGTTTTTTATTGTTTTGACTCTAAGTAACTATAACCCCGGGGAATATCTGTTGGAATTCTTTTTACTGGTTTCCCATACATTTATCAGGATCTTAAGCTTTTTAATAGTTTCACAAACAAAAAAACCTTTATTATTATCCATTGTATTATCATTACTTATTGGATGTAGCATCTATTTTTATGGTTCTACTGAATATTTGCGAATTATGTAAGCTATGAAATTTATTTCCCGATTTTTTATCACACTGATCAATTTTTACCAGAAATTTATTTCGCCACTCACCCCTGCCACCTGCAGGTACCAGCCCACCTGTTCGCATTACAGTAAGGAAGCACTTCAAAAACACGGATTGTTGAAAGGAGGCAAATTGGCCATCAAAAGAATTTTTAGTTGTCATCCATGGGGCGGAAAGGGGTATGACCCGGTGCCGTGATAGTTTTATTATTCAAGGTTTAAAGTTTAAAGTTCAAGGTTAATACTGATAACTTTCCACTTATTTGGAATTTGGTGCTTGAATTTTGGAATTTTCTTCCTTGCAATTTGGAATTTATAATTACTATATTTAACCTCATAAATTCTTAATCATTACTTATGCACTTTTTAAGCTTTGTTTGGGACCCTTCTACAGGATTTGATTTGGGTTTTATCACACTTCATTACTACAGTTTGATGTTTGTTATTGCCTTTGGATTGGGGTGGTTTATTATGAAACGCATTTATGTGAGAGAGGGCATTGCCCTGGAGAAACTGGACAGTATTTTTATCTATGCTGTGGTGGCAACGCTTATTGGTGCCCGTTTGGGACATGTGTTTTTTTATGACTGGGATTATTTTCAGCATAATCTTTTAGAGATATTTTTACCCTTCAAATTCAACCCATTTGAATTTACCGGCTTTAGAGGTCTGGCCAGTCACGGTGCAGCCGTCGGGATTATAGTTGCTATGTATTTTTATAGTAAAAAAGTTATTCAAAAGCCATTGTTGTGGGTACTTGACCGTGTGGTGATTCCTGTGGCTTGTGGAGCCATATTTGTGAGAATTGGCAACTTTTTTAATTCTGAAATTATCGGTCAACCCACCGGAACCGATTTTGGTGTTATTTTTACCCAACTTGGGGAAGACTTCCCCAGACATCCCACCCAATTGTATGAAGCAGGGGCTTATTTAATTGTCTTCCTGCTGCTTTGGTTTATTTACTGGAAAACCAACAAACGGGAAAAACAAGGCTATTTGTTTGGCCTCTTTCTGGTACTGCTTTGGTCAGTACGCTTTTTGGTCGAGTTCATCAAGGAAAACCAGGTGGATTTTGAAGAGACGATGGCCTTGAATATGGGACAATGGCTAAGTATTCCGTTTATTATACTGGGCCTTTATTTTATGTTTCGGCCTAAAAAAGAAACCCCTTTACAAGCTTAATTTAAATTTTATAATACAATGAATCGAATATTTTTTGGAAGTGTTATGTGTTTGTTTGTGGCGTTTGGATGTAAAGACAGCAAATCAAGTGCTCCGTTTAAAACAGTTGAAATTACTTTTACCAAACATGGCGAATTGAACCTGATTAAAAAATCAACCGACAGTATATTACAAACGCTGGATATTGAAATTGCCGATAATGAATATAAAACCAGAACGGGATTGATGTATCGCAGCTCGATGGAAAACAATCAGGCAATGTTGTTCATATTTCCCGACTCACAGGTGCGCAGTTTTTATATGAAAGACACCCAAATACCACTGGACATTATTTTTATCAATTCCGATAAGGAAATTGTGAGTTTTCAAAAAAATGCTCAACCATTTGACGAAAGATCACTCCCATCAAATATTCCTTCTCAATATGTCCTTGAAATCAACGCCGGTCTTTCTGACGCCTGGGGTCTTGAAGCCGGTGACAGGATTGAGTGGCATAGAATCGAGTAAAGATTTTCTCCACCACTCAGACACTAAGTAAACATCCCGATAGCCATGGGTACACCAAGGTTTTATTTCTTTGTGCCTCTAAGTGTCCTGAGTGGCTTAGTGGTTTTCTTATGCACTGCTTACTATTATTTTTAATAATGTTTGTAGCTCTTGCCCTGCCATAAGTTTATACAAAAAATCTTTGACAGGGTTCACTGCCAAATTTTCAATTCTTTTTAAAATAAAAACATTAAGAAATTAAGGAGTATTAAGGGTGTTTGTCTTAACTCACCTTAAACTTAATGGTTCAAATCCAAATTTTCAATTTTAGCACCCTATCGGTTACAATAAGCTGTGATTTTTTTGTTAAGTTTATGAGTTTAAAGATGAAGTTTTGTTTTTATTAAAAATCAACAACACAATTCAAAACATATAAGCGGCATCAAATTTTGACATTTTACAAACATTAAAGAGTAACTTTGTACAAAGGGAAATAAGATATATAGAAGCATGAATTTAACCATTGAAAATATACTATTAGTTGGCTCTTTATTACTTATTGTTAGTGTTGTAGTTGGTAAGACCTCTTATAGGTTTGGTGTCCCCACTTTATTGCTCTTTTTAGCAATCGGTATGCTTGCAGGCACTGATGGTATTGGGGGTATTATTTTTGACAACCCAAGTGTAGCTCAATTCATCGGTATAGTTTCCCTTAATTTTATTTTATTTTCAGGCGGACTGGACACCAATTGGTCTTCTGTAAAACCCATTTTAAGGGAAGGAATTGTTTTATCAACATTGGGTGTTTTAATAACAGCAGTTTCGCTAGGGACTTTTGTTTGGTTGGTAACAGATTTCACCATTTATGAAAGTATGTTGTTGGGCTCCATTGTTTCATCTACCGACGCCGCAGCAGTATTTTCTATCTTAAGATCAAAAAGTCTTGCATTAAGAACAAATCTACGACCCACATTAGAGTTAGAGAGTGGTAGTAACGACCCGATGGCCTATGTGCTCACAATTGCATTTTTAACCTTGGTGGTCAACCAAGACCAAGGATTAGCTTCAGTAATTCCTCTGTTTTTCCAACAGATGATTATTGGTGGAATAGCCGGTTTTGGATTTGGTAAGCTAAGTAAAATTATCATTAACCGAATTAAACTCGACTTTGAAGGACTCTATCCTGTTTTAGTCATCGCTTTGATGTTTACCACATTTTCAGCAACAGATTTTGTTGGTGGAAACGGCTTTCTTGCCATATATATTTGTGCAGTTTATTTAGGCAATCAGGAACTCATACACAAAAAAACCATTTTAAAAATGTTTGATGGTCTGGCATGGTTAATGCAAATTGTCTTGTTCCTTACTTTAGGGCTCCTTGTTTTTCCTTCACAGGTTTTTCCTTATATGGGGATTGGTTTGCTCATTTCAGTATTTCTTATAGTTGTTGCCCGTCCTCTTGGTGTTCTTATTAGCCTGATATTCTTTAAAATGAAGCTAAGGAGGAGGTTTTATATTTCCTGGGTAGGCCTGAGGGGAGCTGTTCCCATTGTTTTTGCGACATACCCCCTATTAGCCGGTATTGAAAAAGCAAATATGATTTTCAATATCGTGTTTTTTATTTCTGTGACTTCTATACTTATTCAAGGAACAACATTATCAATTGTTGCTAAATGGCTACACGTTGCTATTCCTGAACAAGCCAAACCAATTTCAGAATTTGACAAACTTATCTTGGATCTTCCAAAATCTTCTTTGCAAGAATTTGAAATTTTACCTGATTTTCACGTAGTAAAAAAAAGGATAGTAGATTTGTCTTTTCCACATTCTGCCTTTATCATTATGATTAAAAGAAACGGAAAATACATCCGCCCCGGTGGTTCAACCGAAATAGAAGCATATGACACCTTAATGGTACTAGCAGATAGTCAGGAAGATTTTATCAAAGTCAATGAGTGTCTTAACAGGGCAAAAACGACAATAAAAACTTAGAATTATGAAAAAGCGATTTATTATACTGGTAGATTTTTCTGATTATTCGGGCAACCTGATACGTTTTGCCTGTGAATGGAGTAAACAGGTCAATGCAGAGTTGCTTTTAGTACATCAATATCAGGTTCTTGCACCTGCACTTACTGATAATAAAAGCAGAAACCAAATTGCTCACCTCAGCTATGAAGAAGCATTACAAAAACTTAAAACACTTGCAAATGAACTCATTCCAAGTACCATAGAGGTCTCTTACTCAGTATCAGAAAGTCCTTTAAAACTTTCCTTGACTGAACTGTTAGCAGAACCTTTTGAAAATCTTATTTTTGTAGGATTGAAAGGTACAGGAATGCTGAAAAAAATATTTCTCGGAAGTATAGCAATTCAGACCATTGAAAAAATAAACAATTGTATTGTTGCAATCCCCAAAGAAATCACCGCTTTTTCACATAAAAAAATATTTGTGGCAGTAACAGAAAAACAGCCTTTGAATATTTTGGAACTGAACAACTTTCTTAAATTCATCGACAAGCAAAACACCCACATCACCTTTTTCTTTTTGGCAAAAGCCAATGAAAAAACTGTTGGTATTGAAAAGCTGCTTCGTGAATTATCAGAAATGTTTTCTGACAGGTTTAATACCGAATTTACAATTTATGAAGGAAGTGACCCCTTTGACGATATTAAAAAAGTAATTAATAATAAAGTTGAAGAACTACTAATTGTTCAAAAGGGCTCACGTTTTTTGACTGACCAACTTTTCAGACGATTTTTAATTAATGAATTGGTATATGAAGGACAAACCCCTTTGATAGTTTTACCATAAAAAAATATAAATTTTGACAGACCCAATTTTACAACTGTTTATACCGGCCATTATGCTTGTCGCTATCTGGCTTGTTATTTTTTGGAAAAAAACCAGAAAAGGAATTAGAGTTATTGATACATCACCCAGCCTAGGAAAAGAAATGGAATACAAACGTATTAAAAAAGGAAACTTCCTTTTTTGGATAATCTTTTATGTATTTGGAATAATGACAATTATTTATTCTATTATTCCTGAGCTATATTATATTTTTTTTCCTCTGGATATGTTCCACAAGCCTGTTATTAATGTCATAGGCTTACTACTTATGAAAATTGCCATTGTATGGATTATCATCGCTCAAATAAAAATTGATAAAGAGCTTAACAAAATTTCAAATAAAGCTCAAAGTTTATCCCCAATGGGGCTTGTACAATATTCGGAAAGAATGCTGCTCACTGGAATTTTAGTCTTATTTATAGGTTTATTCACTACAATCACAAACTTAATAGGAATGGTTCTTGTAGTTTTTGGAATTGCAATTTATTTATATCTGTTCTGTCTAAATAATAAAAGCCTGTTTAAAAATTAGATCTCGTGGTGCCGTATGAATAAATTGCATGGTTTGCAGTCATATTTCACAAAAGACTATTTGCTCTTCAATATAGGTCTAAGGTAGATGGAATTCTGACTTTATAATTACAAAAACAATAATATAATATTAAAAATCCTTCCTTTAAAAAAGTATAAAACGCAACTACTCCTAAGTATACAAAGGGTATTAAACAACTCCAAATAAAAATCCGTCCTGAATGATTCAGAACGGATTTAATTTTATTGAAGAAATTGAATTATCCCAACTCTATCTCACCCTCTACCTCTTCTTCTTTGTATTTTAAATCGATTCCTTTTTTCTTCACTGAATCAAACGTCACAGGAGTTGCAATGAACACCGATGAATAAGTACCCACAATCACACCAATAATCAAGGCAAACATAAACCCTCTGATGGACTCACCTCCAAAAATAAAGATGGCCAGCAAAACGATTAATGTAGTGAACGAGGTGTTGATGGTTCTACTGATGGTGCTGTTTACGGCTGAATTGATAACTCTGAAGAGTTTCCAGCTAGGATTTTCATTGTAGTATTCCCTGATTCGGTCAAACACAACGACAGTGTCGTTCAACGAGTAACCAATAACAGTAAGAATTGCGGCAATAAATGCCTGATCAATTTCCATTGAGAAGGGCATTACATCTTTGAAAAGCGAGAATAGACCCAATACTATAATGGTATCATGCATAACCGCAGAAACGGCACCCAAACTAAACTGCCACCTTCTGAATCGCAACAGGATATAAAGGAACACTATGATTAATGAGCCCGATACCGCCCAAACTGCTGCACGTTTAATATCGCTCGCTATGGTTGGTCCCACTTTCATAGATTGCATTAAACCAATTTGTTTTGAATCTGTATCATCCACAAATTCCAGAAGTGTATAACCCTGTGGAAAATTGGGTTGAAGTGCTTGAAACAAAAGTTCTAGAACTTCATTGTCTGCTTCAGTAGTTTGGTCATCAACTTTGTATGCTGTTGAGATTTTCAATTGATTGTTTCCTCCAAAGGTTTTTGCTTCGGCAGTTCCATAAACAGCAACAAGATCTTGCTGAATTTCTGAAGCAATTACTGTTTTATCAAAACGAACGGTATATGTGCGCCCTCCAACAAAATCGATTCCTTGATTTAGTCCTTGAGTGAATAACGACCCAAGCGAAAGTAAAATAAGGAAACCGGAGATGATATAAGCAATTTTACGTTTTCCAAGGAAATTAATCGCCAGGTTTCTGAACAGGTTTTTGGTAGCTGCCGTAGAGAAGTTAAGCGGTTTACCATTTACGGTATAACGCTCAATAAACATTCTCGTCAGGAATATAGCAGTAAATAACGAAGTTAAAATACCAATCAATAAAGTAGTTGCAAAACCTTTAATAGGTCCTGTTCCAAAAATCAATAGGATTAAACCGGTCAAACCTGTGGTGATGTTGGCATCAAGAATAGACGAAAGTGCATTGTTGAAACCATCTTTAATGGCATCTTTCTGGGCTTTACCTTTATAGAATTCTTCCCTGATACGTTCAAAAATAAGCACGTTTGCATCCACAGACATACCAATGGTTAACACAATACCGGCAATACCGGGAAGTGTCAATACTGCGCCCAATCCTGCCAGTATACCAAAAATAAACAGCAGGTTGACTACAAGTGCAATGTCTGCATAAATACCGGCTCTACCGTAGTAGAATATCATCCATATTAAAACAAGGCAAAGTGCTAACAAGAACGACCTGATACCACTATCTATGGCTTCCTGACCCAATGAAGGACCAACGATTTCACTTTGAATGATATCTGCCCTTGCAGGAAGTTTACCTGCACGCAATACGTTTGCAAGGTCAATAGCCTCATTCAGCGAAAAGTTTCCTGTAATCTCTGAACGACCTCCTGAAATGGCTCCTCTTGAAACACCGGGAGCTGAATACACAATATCATCCAGAACAATGGCTATCTGACTTTGTTGTGCAGAAGCCATTCCTGTCATTTCTTCCCAAACTCTTGCACCTTGTGAATTCATTTGCATGGTCACGGCAGGTTTACCTATTTGGTCAAAACTTTGTTGCGCATCTGTTACAACAGTTCCACTTAATGGCGGTGTATTTTCCCTGTTTGCTTTAATGGCGTAAAGTTCTGTAAACTGTTCACCTGTTTGAGCCCCAACAATTGGTTTACCCCATACAAATTTAGCATAGCGCTGCTCTTGTGGCAACAAAGCCCTCACCTGAGGAATTCTCAAATAACTATTGATAACCGCAGTATCCCTCAGCCTGAATGTTGCTATAACAGGTCCTCCCTGACCACCTAAATTTTGAATTCTACTAAAAATCGGGTTTGCATCGTCACTATCAAGCACATCCTCGAGGTCTTCACCTCCTAAAAGTCTTGAAATATCTTCATCTTCTATAGAAGTTGTATCTCTAACTGTTTCTTCTTTTTCTTCAGTTGTGGTTTTTTTAATGTTCTTTACCACTTCATTGGCAGCCGACAGAAATGACATCATTTCATCTATTTTGTACACATGCCAAAACTCCAGTTGCGCAGTGCTTTGAAGTAAGGTCTGTACACGCTGAACATCTCTGGCACCGGGCAATTCAACCAGAATCCTTGCAGTATTACCAAGACGCTGAATGTTGGGCTGGGTTACACCAAATCTATCGATACGGTTTCTGATTACCTCAAAGGCAGCATCAACAGACTCATCCACTTTACGGGTCAAAACACGTTGTACCTCAGCATTTGACATGTCAAAATTGATGTCTTCACTTAGTGTTTTATTGGCGAAAATTTCCGGCGAAGCCAGTCTGTTGTCACCCGGAATTTCATTAAATGCCCTAAAGAAGGCTTCCAGATAAGTGTCTGTTCCTTCTGTTTGTATTTGAGTGGCTCTGTCTAAAGCTTGGTTGAATGCAGGGTCTCTAGAATTGTTAGACAGGCCCACAAGGATGTCTCTTACTGAAATTTGCAGAATCACATTGATTCCACCTTTTAAATCCAGACCTTTGTTTAATTCTTTTTCTTTTGCAGAATTGTAATTAATCCCAAACATAATGGGCGTGTTCCCAATAGAATCAAGATAATTTTTCTCTGCAAGGTCTCTTTTTGCAACATAATCTTCTTCACTGTCAGGTATTTTGTTAATAGCATACTCCTTTGCCTGAGCTTCAGTTGATGTAGCAAAGTAAGTAAACGAAAGCTGGTAAATACTTACCAAACCAAACAAAATTGCAAATACCTTAATTAGTCCTTTGTTTTGCATTCTTCTAAAAAATTAGGTGTATAAATGAATTTGTATGTTTTTTAACAAACGTGCAAATATAGAATTTCAATCAGGAAATGGCAATTATTTTTTAAGTTTTAAAAGCCGTTTCCACTTTATAAAAATAAATCCGGATTCCTGCTGAAAATCAAACAAATGGAATCCGGAATAAATAGTTATTTTATTTTGACTAAAAGTTATCCAAGCAGTGCATTTATGTCTCTAACAGCAGCTGCACTTGCTTCCATCATTTTCTTTTCTTCATCGTTTAATGAAATTTCAACAATTTTCTCGATTCCGTTTTTGCCTAAAATCACGGGCACACCAATACAAATGTCGCTCATTCCATATTCGCCATCCAACATTACTGCACAGGGGAACATTTTCTTTTGGTCGCAAGCAATGGCGTGCACCAGAGAAGAAACCGCAGCTCCCGGGGCATACCAGGCTGAAGTACCCAACAATTTGGTTAAAGTTGCACCTCCCACTTTGGTATCATCAAGCACTTGTGCCAAACGCTCTTCAGACAAAAAGCTTGAAACCGGCACGCTGTTTCTTGTAGCTAATCGTGTTAACGGAATCATACCTGTGTCACTGTGCATACCCAAAACCATTCCATCCACATCAGATTGCGGGCATTCAAGTGCTTCGGCTAGTCTGTATTTGAAACGCGCGCTGTCAAGAGCCCCACCCATTCCAATGATTCTGTTTTTGGGAAGGCCTGTTGCTTTGTGTGCCAGATAAGTCATGGTATCCATTGGGTTGCTCACCACAATCAGGATGACATTTGGCGAATGTTTTACTAAGTTTTCAGCTACAGATTTTACAATACCGGCGTTGATGTCTATCAATTCTTCACGGGTCATACCGGGCTTACGCGGAATCCCGCTGGTAATCACTGCCACATCGCTGTTTGCTGTTTTTGAATAATCGTTTGTTGACCCTGAAATCTTGGTGTCAAAGCCCATTAGTGATGCTGTTTGCATCAAGTCCATGGCTTTACCTTCTGCAAAACCTTCTTTGATGTCAACCAAAACCACTTCGGAAGCAAAATTTTTAATTGCAATGTATTCTGCACAACTGGCACCAACTGCACCTGCACCAACAACTGTTACTTTCATATCTGTAAATGTTTTAGAGTTAAAATTGAAAGTGCAAAACTACAAATTTCTAAACAAAAATCAGGTATGATTTCTTAAATTCCGAAGCCAATTCCGGCACTGGCAGTGCTGTATTCTGAGACGTTATATTCTGCATAAATACTAAAGAAGCCAAGTTGCAATTTGGTTCCTAAAGTAGCTTTCACAGCTGAGGCTTTATTTTTTACTGAAAAGGGATCTCGAAATGTACTTGAGGTTTCTGTTAATGGTGTACCTGCCCTCACTGTGTAAGTCCCCAAAACATCAAAATCTGATGTTCCTGTAACAAACCCAACACCTCCATAAAAATTGATTACAGGTAATTTTGTAGAGGCCTGTAATTGGAACAACCAACTGTTCAGTTTTACTTCAAATCGTTGTTGGGTGCCTTCAATTATCTGGCTGTCTGTAAAGTCAAAGCTTCCATTAAAGCTTGTAAAACCTACAAAAGCTGAAAGGTGGACGGGCCATAGTTTTTCAGCCGGCAACAATTCCGTAAAATCGTGTTGTAATCCTGCCCCCCAAAAAGTTGTGTTTACATCTTCATAATCTACTTTTGGGAAAAACCTGAGCTTCACTTCAGTTCCTTTAAAAACACCTACCCTGGCCTGTAAAAATGCGGTTGGCAAAATACTCATATTTACAGAAGCCAATCCCTGAGGCAAATTAAACTCTACATCTTCCTCAAAAAGTCCGGTACCGTCTGTTACCACTGCATATACCCTTATATCAGGCCTGTTTTCACCAAATGCTGTAGCCACTTGTTTTACTGTACTTCCATCCCTAAAAAACAAGTTGTTATAATCTTCCGTGTTTAGGGTAAAGTTGCGGTTTTCTTCTTTTATAAAAGTGAGGTTTCCGATAACTGAAATTTCAAATTTTAGGGGCTTTTTTACTTGAGCTGTTTGCACCCATCCATTAGACAAATTGACGATTAATCCTTCAGATGCCGGTGAAATATACTCTTTAGTAAATTGTCTGGCATCTTCAATACCGGCTGCCAAAAGGTCTTCAAGTTGATTTTGAGAACTTACATACAGGCTTACCAGCAACAAAATTGAAACACTATATTTTTTCATACTGTAACTATTATCAAAGGTTAGATAAATCAATGGTTTTAGCTTGAACCTTATACCAATAACACAAAAAAACCTCAATTTAATATAACAATTGAGGTTTTTTTAACTTTATTAAAAACTGTTTTATGCGTCTATATTTGCATAAATAGCATTCTTTTCTATAAATTCTCGTCGGGGTGGCACCTCATCGCCCATAAGCATTGAAAAGATGTGATCGGCCTCACTGAGGTTATCAATGGTTACCTGTCTTAGGGTTCTGAACTCAGGATTCATCGTGGTATCCCAAAGCTGTTCTGCGTTCATTTCACCAAGACCTTTATAACGTTGAATGGCTGCTCCACCTCCAAATTCCATATTGATTCTATCTCGGTCTTTGTCGCTCCATGCATAGGTTTTTTTGTTCCCTTTTTTGATGAGGTACAATGGTGGTGTGGCAATATAAACGTGTCCTGCTTCAATCAACTCCCGCATATAGCGAAAGAAGAACGTAAGGATGAGCGTTGCAATGTGGCTACCATCAACGTCGGCATCACACATAATCACTATTTTGTGGTAACGCAGTTTGGAAAGGTTTAGCGCCTTACTGTCTTCTTCTGTACCTATAGTAACCCCCAATGCTGTGTAGATATTTCTAATTTCCTCATTTTCAAACACCTTGTGTTGCATGGCTTTTTCAACGTTCAGGATTTTACCCCTTAGTGGTAAAATGGCCTGGAAATTTCGGTCCCGACCTTGTTTTGCAGTACCACCTGCAGAGTCACCCTCAACGAGAAAAACTTCACATAACGCCGGATCCTCTTCAGAGCAATCTGAAAGTTTACCGGGCAGGCCACCAATACTCATTACACTCTTGCGTTGAACCATTTCACGCGCTTTTGAAGCTGCATGTCTGGCTTGTGCGGCAAGGATTACTTTCTGAACGATGGTTTTTGCGTCATCAGGGTTTTCTTCCAGGTAGTCTGTAAGCATTTCTGAAACTGCCTGACTTACGGCAGAAGTCACTTCCCTGTTGCCTAATTTGGTTTTAGTTTGACCTTCAAACTGAGGTTCAGCAACTTTTACCGAGACAATGGCTGTTAAACCTTCACGGAAGTCATCACCTGAAATCTCAAACTTGAGTTTGTCAAGCAATCCGGAATTGTCTGCATATTTTTTTAATGTAGTGGTCAATCCCCTTCTAAAACCTGAAAGGTGAGTCCCACCCTCGTGTGTATTGATGTTATTTACATATGAATGTAAATTTTCATTGAAAGAATTGTTGTAAATCATCGCCACTTCAACGGGAATGTCATTTTTTTCAGACTCCAGTGAAATCACATTTTTTATGATAGGTTCACGGTTACCATCCAAAAAGCGGATGAACTCCTTTAAACCTTCAGTGCTATGGAACGTTTCGGTCTCAAAACTTCCATCTTCATTGGGTGTTCTTTTATCTGTGAGTGTAATTGTGATTCCTTTATTCAGAAAAGCGAGCTCGCGCATTCTTCCGGCGAGGGTATCATAAATAAACTCTGTGGTTTGCTGAAAAATTGATGGATCGGGCAAGAAAGTGACCAGAGTTCCCCGATCGTCTGTTTCTCCTACAGATTTTACAGGATACATGGCTTTACCTATTTCATATTCCTGTTCCCAAATTTTACCATCGCGATAAACGGTAGCTTTAAGATGGGTTGAAAGCGCATTCACCACAGAAACGCCCACACCGTGAAGACCACCTGAAACTTTATAAGAATCTTTGTCAAATTTACCACCGGCACCAATTTTGGTCATCACTACTTCAAGAGCAGAAACGCCTTCTTTTTTGTGAAGGTCAACAGGGATACCCCTACCGTTATCTTTTACCGACAATGAGCCGTTTTCATTTAACCAAATATCAATGCGGTCACAATGGCCGCCCATAGCCTCATCAATAGAATTGTCAACTACTTCATAAACCAAATGGTGCAACCCTCGCACACCCGTATCTCCAATATACATTGATGGGCGCTTGCGCACGTGTTCCATTCCTTCCAGTGCCTGAATACTGTCGGCACCATAGGTATTTTTTGATTCTTCGCTCATAAATTTTTAGGTTGAAATTTTAATTTTTAGGAAGCTTTTTAATCCATTTTATTACAAAAAAAGCTTAACGAGCAAATATAACAAAACCATTAGTAAAATTGAGGTTTAACACATTTTTTGGCTGTTAAGTTATTAACAAATTCCTGTGGAAAATTTATTTCATTTTGTGTGTTGCCGTGCAGTGAATTTCCCTGCAAAATTATTTAACATATTATTCAGAGTTAAATAGAAACCTAATTCACTATTTTTGAGAAAACAAAGATGCCCTTTCAATGAAAATTTCTAATCTTATTATAATACTTTCTTTTGCACTTTTGTTTAACCTCAAATCCACAGCTCAAGAATTTCCCAGACTTGATTCAAGCCCAATGGACATATCAATCGCGAGAAACGATGATATGTCTCCTTTAATCAGGGTAATATACAGCAGGCCACAGAAACGCAACCGTGATATTTTTGGTGAACTGGTGCCTTTCGGGAAAGTTTGGCGCACAGGAGCCAATGAAGCGACAGAGCTGGAAGTTTACAAACCACTTTTATTTGGCAATACTTTAGTTACTCCCGGAACATATACCCTTTATACCATTCCAAATGAAAAAGAGTGGATTGTGATTATTAACTGCGACACAAATGCCTGGGGTGCCTTTAATTATGATGAGACTATGGATTTGGCACGCATCACAGTAAAGTCGAAAAGTGCAGCTGCAACCATTGAATCGCTTTCAATGGCATTTAAACCCACCTCTAACGGCGTAAGTTTAATGATTGGCTGGGACGATCGATTTATTGAAGTTCCTTTCTTAAAGGCAAAATAACCACTAAGGAATATTGAGGTATTTATGTGTTTGAAGTGATACCTTCCACTTGGGGTTTTGCATTACATAATCCACTATAAAGGGAACCATTTTTTCACGATTGCTCCACTCGGGTTGTAAATACAAAATACAGTTCTCAGAAACTTTTGCTGCTTGCTCTTCGGCAAACCTGAAATCATCTTTATTAAAAACTATTACCTTCAACTCGTTGGCCACCGGATAAATTTCTTCCATAGGCAATTTTATTTTTTTTGGCGAAAGGCAAATCCAGTCCCATTGTCCGGTGAGTTTATAAGCTCCCGATGTCTCTATATGTATTTGAAGACCTTTGGATTTTAAAGCAGCTGTCAAGGGGTTCATATCCCACATAAGCGGTTCTCCTCCTGTAACTACAATGGTTTTTGAATACTTGCTTGCATTTTCAACGATATGTTCAATAGCAGTTGGCGGGTGTAAATCTGCATTCCAGCTTTCCTTGACATCACACCAGTGGCAGCCCACATCACATCCTCCCACTCTAATAAAATAAGCAGCTGTGCCTTTGTGAAATCCCTCTCCCTGAATGGTGTAAAATTCTTCCATCAATGGCAACATCAATCCCTTATTTACCAACTCTTGAATATCATTTTTCATAAGGCTGCAAAGATAGTAAAACCCTGCATCAAAACTCAATCCAATGTTTTGTCTAAGGTTTAATAAAAACATTTTAACTAAAAAAAGACGAAAACTTTAAATTGTAATAGATATATTTGGAAATCTATTGTACTAAAAACCATCACTTTCAATGAAAAAGAAATACCTGATTCCCCAGAAACAAGCAAGATTTTTTGGAGTTTTACTCCTAATATTTGTTTTTAATTTTGGTTATTCCCAAAACGATTATACCATTTATTTTCAGGAAGAGACCATTGAATTTCCTGAAAACATTCAAACATTTCAATGGAATCAAATGCCTGAGCACGCCTATTTTGACAATGGTTATTTTGGATGGATACAATTTTATGAAACCCCCAACCAAACCGTTCAAAACAGGTTTAAAAATGCAAATTTAAAATTGTTGGAATACATTCCCCTCAGAACCTACTTGTTTTACTTTCCGGCTAATACTTCTGTTGACTTTCTAAAAAACAACGGAGTAAGGGGCATCATACCGCTTGAAGCGGAATATAAGATTTCAAAAGAACTAAACCACCCCCCTTTTGAGTGGTGGGCAATGGATGGCAATAACATAAGGGTTACATTACAGTTTCATCAAAATGCATCGCCTGAATATGTGAAAAACGAGTTGGCCAAAATGCAGATTCAAATTTTAAATGAGTATAAAGATTCAGATTTGATAGACTTATCCATACCTGACAATTGTCTGGCAGAACTTGCAAATTTACCATTTGTGAAATGGGTTGAACTTATTGTCGCCCCGGACGTTAAGGATGATACCCGCGGCAGGAGTTTACATAGAGCAAACAGCCTTGACCCTCAAAGTAATTTGGGAATTAATTACACAGGACTGGGCGTTGGCGTGCTGGTGAGAGACGATGGAATAGTTGGTCCTCACATTGATTTTCAAGGAAGACTAGACAACACTTTTGCCTCGGGCACAGGTCAAACTCACGGCGATGGAGTTGCCGGAATTATGGCAGGTGCCGGAAATTTAAATCCTGATATGAGAGGTATGGCAGCAGGAGCAGATGTTTATGTAAGCAATTATGTTGCAAATTTTCTGGATACTCCCACGCAAACTTACATCAACAATGATATCGTTCAAATTACAAACTCCTCATACAGTAACGGCTGCAATACAGGATACACAACAATTGCCAGAACTGTAGATTTACAATCAAACAATATATCGTCTTTGATGCATGTGTTCTCAGGCGGAAATTCAAACAACAACAATTGTGGCTATGGCGCCGGTCCTCAATGGGGTAATATAACCGGTGGCCACAAACAGGGCAAAAACGTTATTGCAACAGCCAATGTTTTTTTTGACGGTTCACTTGTAAACTCAAGCAGCAGAGGTCCGGCACATGATGGCAGAATCAAGCCTGACATTACTGCAAACGGTCAAGGTCAAAATTCAACCGGCGAGAACAATCAATACCTTGTATTTGGAGGAACTTCAGGAGCAGCCCCAGGCATTGCAGGTGTTTCTGCACAATTGTATGAATTGTTTGCCGACTTAAATGATGGCGATCACCCGCCAGCAGCATTAATAAAAGCTACATTGTTAAATACTGCTAATGATTATGGAAACGTAGGGCCGGACTATAAATTTGGCTGGGGGATTGTAAATGGAAAAAGAGCCGGCAAACTCATAGAAGATGAAAGGTATTTAGTTGATAATATTTCACAAGGCATAACAAATACTCACACTATAAATGTTCCCAGCGGAACAACTCAAGTGAGATTTATGGTTTACTGGAACGATCCGGCAGCAGCAGCTGGAGCAAGTCCGGCACTGGTTAATGATCTTGATTTGGTAGTAAAAGACCCCTCAAACAATTCATACCTCCCCTGGATACTTGACCCAACCCCAAACCCCGCTAACCTTGACGCTCCTGCTACTAATGGTATAGACCGACTCAATAACATGGAACAAGTGTTAATCAATGAGCCAAATGCCGGAAATTATACAATAGAAATTACAGGATTTAATGTGCCAATGGGACCACAAGAATACTTTTTGGTTTATGAAATTATTACTGAGAATCTTGTAATTACATATCCCAACGGAGGAGAAAGCTTTTTCCCGGGTGGAAATGAAGCAATTCATTGGGATGCTACTAACACTACAGAAGATTTTTTACTTGAATATTCCATAAACAACGGCAGCACCTGGATACCCATAGCCACTGTTAACAGCAACTTGAGAATTTATTCCTGGACGACTCCATCCTCAATCACCGGTGATGCCCGCATAAGAATCACCAGTGGTTCCTTTCAAGATGAAAGCGACTCCAATTTTTCAATTGCAAATTTTGTGGGTGGAAATATACAGGTTGTCCAGATTTGTCCGGAAACAGCCAGCTTTTCATGGAATGCTATTGCAGGGGCAGAATCATATGATTTTTATACTTTGGGTGAAAAATATATGGAAGTTGCAGGCACCACTACAATCAATTCCATCACCATTCCAATTGACAATCCGGACGATGAAATATGGTTTGCAGTTGTTGCTAAAAACAATACATTGGGTTGGGAATCAAGAAGGTCAAATGCTTTATTTTATGGAGGCGGTTTGTTAAACTGCTCACTCTCTAATGATTTAGCCTTGATATCTATCAATAATGACCCTACTGAATTCAATTATGTTTGTGATAGCTCACCCGTAGTTATTTCTGCAACAATAGCAAATACAGGATTAAATCCACAATCCAATTTCACAATGCGCTATCAAATTGACAATGAAACTCCAATTGAAGAAACCTTTACCGGCACTTTAAATTCTGGCCAACAAATCGTATATGAATTTGATACAACAGTGGCACTTTCAGAAGCCGGAGAATATGTATTAACCGTCGAAGTTGTCCTTAGTGGAGATCAAAACTCGACAAACAATGATGGTGAACTTGAATTTTATGCTACAATTGATGCCACAACAATAGATTTTGTTGAAGACTTTGAAGTAAATGGTTTCCCTCCAAATGGGTGGTTTATTATAAATCCTGACGGAGCAGCAACCTGGGAACAAAGAAGTGGAATTTTAGGGAGTGGCGGAAGTTTGTCTGTAACCGCATTTATGAATAATTATACATACAATGCTCAAGGTCAGGAAGACATATTTCAAACTGAAATCTTTGACTTGACCTTTGCAACTTCAGCCACTCTGACCTTTGACCTTGCCAAAGCTCAATACAGTGCCGGATTTTCTGATGGATTGCGGGTTGACATATCTACAGATTGTGGATTGACCTTCACTAGTGTTTATTTTAAAGAAGGTCTCGACTTATCAACCGTTGGAGGCTATGTAACATCAAATTGGTCACCAAATACCCCCGGTAACTGGCGAATGGAAGAAATTGATTTATCAAATTATCTTGGAGAATATGTGCAATTTAGATTTGTAAACATTAATGGTTATGGCAATAGCACTTATATTGACAATATAAATATTGAAGGTGTACTGAACACTGAAAGTTTTCAAGCCGGTGAATTTGTGATGTATCCCAACCCTGCAAGCAATGAGGTTTTTATTCAGTTTTATAATAACACTTCAGCCAATGCAGATATAAAAATCAACAATGCTTTAGGTCAATTGATATACAATTCCAATACACCTTTGAATGCTGAAAACAGAGCAACTGTCAATACTTCAGGGCTCGCAAGCGGAATGTATTTTGTGACCATTAAAAATGGTGAGCAAACACAAGTAAAAAAATTGATTATTAAATAAAATATATTTTAAACCATTCAAAAAAGTCACCTGAAATTAAAGGTGACTTTTTTTATGCAACTCTAATAACAATTGCTATTTTTATAAAAATTTTCACCGATGTCAAATAAAGACGAATTTTTTAATCACATTCAGGAAGGATACAGTACAAAAGGTGATTTTATCACTATGGGTGCTGCAATGCTAGACGGTGAAACCCTCACCAATGCATACGTCAACCTTCCGTTAAAAACTTTAAATCGACACGGGTTAATTGCAGGAGCAACCGGTACAGGAAAATCAAAAACCCTTCAGGTAATTTCTGAAAATCTCTCGCTTAAAGGAGTCCCTGTATTGTTAATGGACATCAAGGGCGATTTGAGTGGCATTGCACAGCCCGGTGAAGAAAAAGCTTTTATCACACAACGCCACAAACAAATAGGACTTGATTTTGAAGTCAAGCAGTTTCCCGTTGAGTTGCTCTCACTCTCTGAAGAAAAAGGTGTAAGATTAAGAGCAACAGTATCTGAATTTGGACCGGTATTATTGGCCCGAATTCTTGATTTATCTGATGTTCAGTCCGGGATTTTATCTGTGCTCTTTAAATATTGTGATGACAACCACCTTCCGCTTTTAGATTTAAAAGATTTAAAGAAAATACTTCAATACAGCACAAACCAGGGAAAAGATGAACTGGAAAGAGAATATGGAAGAATTTCAACTGCCTCAACAGGTGCTATTCTACGGAAAATTGTGGAATTGGAACATCAGGGTGGCGACCTGTTTTTTGGTGAACGCTCATTTGACCCCGAGGATCTATTAAGAACAGACTCCAGAGGTTATGGCTACATCAATATTCTGAGGCTAACAGACATTCAGGACAGGCCAAAATTGTTTTCTACGTTCATGCTGTGTTTACTGGCAGAAATTTATGCCACTTTTCCGGAACAGGGAGATAGCGACAAACCCAAATTGGTGATTTTTATAGAAGAGGCCCATTTAATTTTCAATGAAGCTTCAAGAGCGCTTCACAATCAAATTGAGGCTATTGTTAAGTTGATTCGTTCAAAAGGTGTTGGGATATTTTTTGTCACTCAAAACCCCACTGATGTACCGGAAGCCGTTTTAAGCCAACTGGGTTTAAAAGTACAACACGCTTTAAGGGCTTTCACTGCAAAAGACCGTAGAGCCATAAAACTTTCTGCAGAAAACTACCCCATTTCAAAATATTATAAAACAGATGAAATTTTGACTAGTCTGGGAATTGGTGAAGCGCTCATTTCTGCTTTAAACGAAAGAGGTATTCCCACTCCACTTGCTGCAACTATGCTTCGGGCACCAATGAGCAGGATGGATATTTTGCAGACCCAAGAAATTGACAACCTGGTTACCCAATCGCAAATGGTTAGAAAATACAACCAAACCATTGATCGTGAAAGTGCCTATCAAATCCTTAATGGAAAAATTGACCGTGCAGAAGCGGAAGAAGCCAAAGAAAAAGCGCGCAAAGAACGTGAAGCAGCAAATAAAGCTTCAAGTAGAACAACTCAAAACAGAAGAACCACAACAACAAGAAGAAGAACACAAAGCCCAACAGCTAAAGTGCTCACCAGCCCAACGGTGATTAGGAGCATCTTAGGCATACTGGGAAAAATGATTAAATAACTTAAACAATTTATGAAAAAAACCATTTTTACCCTTTTCAGCGTAAGCATAATTATAGCCGGCTGCTCAAAAAGTACAGATCCTTTTTTAATCACTTCTACTCAGGTAGGCAATCTTACAAAAGAAATCAAAGTAAAGCAACTTGATTCACTTTTTGCCCAAGATTCTATTGTTAAGATACCTGCCAAAGATAATCTTATGTCGACCAATGATCAGTTTGAAGTTTATGAAAAGGGAGGTGATAAACTTTTATTACTATCTGCTACTAAAAATGAAAACCCCGAATCAAAAATATCAAACGTTCAAATTTTTGATGAAAGATACAAAACTGACAAAGGCATTCATTTAAACAGTACATTTAAAGAAATTACTGATAGCTATGAAGTGTCCTCAATAGCAAACACTATGCGATCACTTGTGGTTTCGTTAAAAGATACAGATATGTATGTTATTATTGACAAAGAAGTACTTTCTGAAGATTTAAAAAATCAATTTGGTGCCAAGGTGGAAGCCTCAGACATTCCCGAAAACGCCAAGATTAAATTTTTGATGGTGGGCTGGGAAGGCTCTGAAGACTAGTTTTTTTATTTTTCAAACATTATTTGTAAAATATCATGATTTCCAAGGATGCTAAAAAACAATACCGGGGTGAACTTTTCAGACATCTGGACGGTATAGCTATTGCACCGGTAGCCTATCAACTCTACCGAAAAGGCATCACAAAACATTTATTAACCAACAACACCCATTCACTCACCGAACTTTGTAAAAAGTTTAAAGCCAGTGAGGGATATCTCAATGTGGCTTTGAGGCTCATTGCTTCCCAGGGTTGGCTGCAATATAGGGTTGACAACAAAACCGAAGAAGTGATTGTTGGTCTAAATGAGCAAAGTGAAAATGCTTTTGGGCTTTTTAAGCACTATAGAATAGCCGTTGAATTTCTTGAGATTTCAAGACTATTTCATCCCAAAAAATCAACCCCGGCAGATTTCTACAAAACCCACAAGCTCATCAACGATTTTCAAAACCTGAAACTGGATGCGGGTAACAATGGTCTTGAAGAGCAAATAAAAAAACACATAGAAGGTGCTTTTGTGGGACCCATTACTGTTGCTTTAGCGATGAATGGATTTTTCCACAAATATTTTATGGAAGCCTCTTTCCGCGCCGGTGAATATCATGAAGATCCCGAAAACTTCAGTAAAATTCTCGACTTTTATACCTTTCTCAACTGGTTCAGCAAAAAAGACAATACGTATCGGTTTACCGAAAAAGGCTTGTTTTTTGCCAAACGGGCCAGTGCCTATGGTGTGACGGTATCCTATGTTCCCACATTCAACAATCTTGAAGACTTGCTTTTTGGCGACTATTCTTCATTGAGGAGTACTTCCAAAAATTCTGCAGAAATACACGTTGACCGGGTCATGAATGTCTGGGGAAGCGGTGGTGCTCACACGGCTTACTTCAGACAGATTGATGATATTATTATCCAAATTTTCAATAAACCCATTGAAGAACAACCCAAAGGCATACTGGATATGGGTTGTGGAAACGGTGCTTTTCTCATTCATCTCTTTGACGTGATTGAACAAAGAACCCTGAGGGGCACCATGCTTGAAGATTATCCACTTTTTCTGGTGGGAGTTGATTTCAACAAAGAAGCATTGAAAGTTACCCGTTCCAATCTGGTCAATGCCGATATTTGGGCTAAAGTAATTTGGGGTGACATTGGCAATCCTGACCAATTGGAAAAAGATATATTTGATGACTATGCCATCCATTTAAGTGATTTACTGAATGTGAGAACCTTTTTAGACCACAACAGAATTTGGTCTGAACCTCAAAATGGTTTGGAAAATTCAATAAGTACATCAACAGGTGCTTTCGCTTTTCGCGGAAAAAAAATTTCAAACAATCAATTAGAACTCAACCTGAAAGAACATTTATTGAAATGGAAACCTTACATCCAAAATTTTGGGCTTCTGATGATAGAATTGCATACCATTCCACCTGATGTTGCAGCAAAAAATATTGGTGACACAGCAGTAACTGCATATGATGCTACTCACGGTTTTTCTGATCAATACATAGTTGAGCTTGATGTATTTTTAAAAGTAATCGGGGAAATTGGTTTGAAAAGTGTCAAGAAGAATTTTTCAAAATACCCCGATTCAGAATTGGCAACAGTGAGTATTCACTACATCAAAGGAAAATAGTCATGAACCGGATTCATCAGGACATAGTCAGACAAGTCTTTTCACTGCTTTTGATTGTGGTGCTTGGTGTGATTTTATTTTTTGAACTGCTTCCCTACCTCAGCGGGGTTCTAGGTGCTATTACGCTGTATATTATTTCCAAAAAGTATATGCGAAACATGGTGCTAAAAGGTTGGAATCCTTCACTTGCTGCATCCTTGATTATGGTCATTTCATTTGTGGGAATTATGCTGCCTGTGGGATTGGTTTTTATGATGCTTTCTACCAAAGTAAAAACGGCACTCAACCGGGTTGAGAGTATATTGAATATTTTAAAGGAACAAATTGCTGCTGTTGAACAGCAATTAAATATGAATTTGTTATCGTCCATGGATTCTGAAGAAACCGCAAACTGGATTTCAGAGAATCTTCAAAGTATTTTAGGCAATACTTTCAACACCTTCATTGCATTGAGCATCATGTACTTTTTACTTTACTATATGCTTGTTTACAGAAAGCAATTCATAGAGTCCATTTATACCTATTTTCCGATGCGTCCCGAAAACATTACGATTTTGGGCAACGAGATTTACAGTATGGTAAAATCAAATGCGATTGGCATTCCCATTATTGCTTTGATTCAAGGCCTTGTGGCTTTAATTGGATTTTTCATTTTTGACATCCCCAATCCCTGGTTCTGGTTTGTCATTACCGCAATTGGTTCAATGATTCCTTTTGTGGGAACCGCAGTAGGCATAGTACCCGTAGTAATAATTATGTTCTCTACCGGACAGAACTTTCAGGCTGTTGGAATACTGCTCTATGGTTTAATTGTTGTGGGAACTTCCGATAATCTCTTTAGGATGGTTGTTCAGAAAAAATTGGCAAACATTCATCCGTTAATTACATTGATAGGTGTAATTATTGGGGTACCGTTGTTTGGTTTTATCGGATTGATTTTTGGACCTTTACTAATTAGCATTTTCTTATTAATACTAAAAATTTACAAAGAAGAATTTGTAATCCGACCGGAATCAGACTAAATGCCTGCGTTGCTCTCTGGCAAGCAATGTGTTTTTTAAAAGCATGGCTATGGTCATTGGCCCGACTCCCCCGGGAACAGGAGTGATAAAAGAAGCTTTTTTACTTACGTTTTCAAAATCCACATCTCCGGTAATAACATAGCCTTTAGGGTTGGTTTCATCGGCCACGCGGGTAATCCCCACATCAATGATTACTGCCCCTTCTTTAACCATATCTGCCTTTAGGAAATTGGGTACGCCTAAAGCTGATATTACAATATCTGCCTGATTAGTAATTTGGGCAATATTTTTGGTATGGCTGTGTGTAAGTGTTACTGTTGAATTGCCCGGCCAGCCTTTTCTGCCCATCAAAATACTCATAGGGCGTCCCACAATATGACTTCGGCCAATGACAACGGTGTGTTTTCCTTTGGTTTCAACTTTGTAACGTTCCAGTAACTCAAGTATACCAAAGGGTGTAGCCGGAATAAATGTACTCATGTCCAAAGCCATTTTTCCGAAATTTTCAGGATGAAAACCGTCGACATCTTTTGAAGGATCAACGGTCATCAAAACTTTTTGTGTATTGATTTGAGGCGGTAGGGGTAACTGAATGATAAAACCGTCAATGTCCTCATTTGCATTGAGTTCTTTAATCTTCTGAAGCAATTCCAGTTCGCTGGTTGTGTGGGGCATACGCACCATAGTGGATTCAAAGCCCACTCGTTCACAGGCTTTTACTTTACTGGCCACATAAGTTAAGCTTGCTCCATCATTGCCCACAATAACAGCTGCAAGATGTGGCACTTTTTCACCGCGGGCTCTCATTCCGGCAACTTCTGCTGCTATTTCATTTTTAATATCGTTTGAAACCTTTTTGCCGTCGAGAATTGTCATTTGTATTTAAGGAATTGAATTTTCACTATTTGATTAACGCATTTTACCCATCATCTGCATCATCTTTTTCCCACCACTACCTTGCATCATTTTCATCATCTTGCTCATTTGGTTGAATTGTTTCAGCAACTGGTTTACTTCCTGAACTGATGTACCGCTTCCTTTTCCAATTCTTTTCTTTCTGCTGGCATCGATGATGGAAGGATTGGATCTTTCTGCCGGAGTCATAGAGTGGATAATGGCTTCAATGCCTTTGAAGGAATCATCGTCAATATCGACATCTTTCAATGCTTTTCCGGCACCGGGAATCATTCCGACAAGGTCTTTCATGCTACCCATTTTTTTGATTTGCTGAATCTGACTTAAAAAGTCATCAAAACCAAACTGGTTTTTTGCAATTTTCTTCTGAAGTTTTCTGGCTTCCTCCTCGTCATATTGTTCCTGAGCCCGCTCAACAAGTGATATCACATCACCCATCCCCAGAATCCTGTCGGCCATACGGTTGGGATGGAATACATCAATAGCATCCATTTTTTCACCGGTACCAATGAACTTGATGGGCTTATTGACTACGCTCTTGATGGAAATGGCAGCACCACCTCGGGTATCACCGTCAAGTTTGGTCAATATCACTCCTTCAAAATTCAAGCGGTCATTAAAGGCTTTAGCTGTGTTTACAGCATCCTGACCGGTCATGGCATCCACCACAAACAAAGTCTCGTGTGGTGAAACGGCTTTGTGGACATTGGCTATTTCTGTCATCATCTCCTCGTCCACTGCCAGTCGACCGGCGGTATCGATGATAACAACATTGTATCCGTTTTGTTTGGCGTGTGCAATGGCGTTTTGAGCAATTTGCACAGGGTTTTGGTTGCCTTCTTCGCTATACACCTCAACACCAATTTGCTCTCCAACAACGTGTAACTGATTGATTGCCGCAGGACGATAGACGTCACAGGCAACGAGTAGCGGCTTTTTTGTTTTTTTATTTTTGAGATAATTGGCCAGTTTTCCCGAGAAGGTAGTTTTACCACTACCTTGAAGACCGGACATTAAAATGACCGTTGGGTTTCCACTCAGATTGATACCCGCAGCATCGCCACCCATAAGTTCGGTCAATTCGTCTTTTACGATTTTCGTCATTAATTGTCCGGGCTGTAGCGTAGTCAATACATTTTGACCCAATGCTTTTTCTTTCACCGTAGTGGTAAACTCTTTGGCAATTTTAAAGTTGACATCGGCGTCCAGCAAGGCACGTCTCACCTCTTTAAGGGTTTCGGCTACGTTTACTTCGGTGATGCTTCCGTGCCCTTTCAGGACGTGAAGGGCTTTATCTAATTTTTCGCTTAAATTATCAAACATAAACTTTCATCATTTTATCGGGATTGCAAAGATAAGCATATGCACTTGAGTATCAAAGATGGTTTTCGCTATTATTTAACAAAAAAAGCTGCCCCGAAAGGCAGCCTTCATAATTAACTAAAAAATTAAAAACTATATTTAGGGTAAAATTACTTTATCTATTGCGTGGATAACACCATTTGCAGCCTGTACATTTACCACAATGATATTACTCACGCGGCCGTTTGAGTCTGTGATGGTTGAATTGTTAGCATCTATGGTAATGTCCCCACCCAAGGTGGTTACAGTCCCGCTCACAAGGTCTTCAGCCCTAACATTGGCACCTGCAATAACATGCATATTTAAGACCGCTGTTAAGGTTGGGCCGTCTATATCACCAAGTCCGCCCACTCCAAGTTCCACAAGCAAATCTGCAAAAGCAGCATCAATGGGTGCAAAAACCGTAAATGGTGCCGGTGCTGTTCCATTGGGTGTTGAAAGAACATTTACAAAATCAGGCTGATCCGGTCTTGTTAGAGCTGCTACAAGACTGCTAAAAGTTGGGTCTGCAACAGCAAAAGTTACTACAGTTGGCAAATCAATCACGGCATCTACCACGTGAACCACTCCGTTTGCAGCAACGATATCTGCTGCTACAACATCTGCAACTCCATTTATTGTTACACCACTGCTGGTGTTGATATATAAACTCAAGTTGTTACTCGTATTGCCATAAGTTGCTAATGAGGTCGTGTAAGTTGTTGAAAGGCTTCCTGAAAGCGAAGTTCCGGATAAAGCGTGGTTCAACACCACTTGGGTCAAGGCACTCACAGGAACATCATTTATGGAGCCAAATCCATTAGCAGTTAAAAAGGCATTAAATGAAGCGTTAGTTGGTGCAAACACAGTAAACTCAGCATTTCTGTCGTTCAAAGCAGCATCCAATCCGGTTATTTGAAGTGCCTGAGCCAAAATTGAAAGATCCGGTGTCATCATTGCAAGTCCTGTAATTGTTGGATCAACAACATCAATTGCTGCTTGTGGCAATAATACTTTATCAATTGCGTGTATGACACCATTATCAGTTTGAACATTGGTTACAATTATATTAGTTGCACTTCCGGTAGCATCAATTATTTGAGCACCTCCGGTTAAGTCAAAGGTTAAATTTTCACCCTGAAAAGTAGTTGCAGTTCCTCCGTTAACCAAGTCCTCCGCACGAACATTAGCTCCTGCTATAACGTGATAGTTCAATACGATTTGAAGTAAATCCTGAGGAATTTCACCTAAGGAATTTAAACCAAGAGCGGCCAGTAACGAAACAAAAGAGTCATTTGTTGGTGCAAAAACGGTAAAAGGAGCACCTGATGTTCCTGAGAGCAAATCTACATAGTTGATATTTGAATCACTCGCTGCAATTAAAGCATCAACCAAAATAGAAAACTGTGGATTGGCAAGTGCCTGAGTCGTGATGTTTGGCAAACCAATTACTGTGTCTACAGCGTGAATCACACCGTTATCAACAGTGATATCAGCCTGTGTAACCTGTGAAACCCCGTTAATCTGAACTCCGGAGGAAGTATTGATAAACAAGCTCAAATTCTGTGATGAACTTGCCCCTGTTGCCAGAGAGTTGATGTAACCGGTTGCTAAATCACCGGAAGTATTGACTCCTTCAACAACGTGGTTCAGAAGGATTTCTCTTAACGCATCAACAGGTACATCTTCAAGACTGGCAAAGCCATTAGCGTTTAAAAATGTTGAAAAAGCTGCATTGTTTGGCGCAAATACTGTGAAATTTGCACTACCTGCAAGAGTTGCAGTTAAACCAGCCGCATCAAGTGCTGCGCCAAGTGATGAATACTCAGCATTGTTTGCAACAAAGTCAGCAATGGTTACTCCGTCAGGCGTGGGCATGCCTCCATCATCATCATTTGAGCAGGAGGCAATAAAAAGCGAAACGCTTAAAATTGTAAATAGGTGGATTAGTTTTTTCATAATTTCTTTTTTTGTTTATACAAATATGACAATAGTTAAACAAATAATCCTACCTCTAAGTTCTACTTTAGCATAAGTTTAACTATTTAAGTCTTTTATTAAACATTTTTTATGAATTAACAAAAAGGAATGGTACTTGATGTAACAAACATATTTTTTACATTTACAAAAAATGTGTGATGAAGAAAAACCTTTTTGAGACGGTCTGTGACGAAAAAGTCTTCTCTTCTATTTATCAAAAGGTATCCAAAGACCTACACGATTTTATTTATTATAAATATGGTGATCAATTTAAACCTGAAGATAAAGTGCAGGAGGCTTTTATAAAACTTTGGGAAAATTGTGGGAAAATAGTTCCCGATAAAGCCAGGGCATTTTTGTTTTCGGTAGCAAACAATACTACCTTAAATGATATCAAGCACGAAAAGGTCAAATTAAAATATGCGCAATCATTGAATCAGCAAGCTGACCATCAGCATCCACAATTTTTAATAGAGGAAAAAGAATATTTGGAAAAGTATCAAAAAGCATTGACCAAGCTCACCGAAGAAAAAAGAGTGGCATTTCTTTTAAACCGTGTGGAAGGAAAAAAACACCAGGAAATAGCCCTGATGCTCAATATTTCAAAAAAAGCTGTAGAGAAGCGTATTTACAGTGCTTTAAAAGAATTGAGAAAAGAAATTGAAGGAATTTGAAATTTTCAGGTAGGAAACTGAACACTTAAGTTGTTATATAGTTGAAAAAATTGCCATGAAGGAGAAAAAGTTAGTTAGTCAATGGTTAAATGGTGAACTTAACCATGAGGAATTGGAGGCGTTTAAGCAATTAGACGCCTACCGTTCCTACCTTAAAATCTCTGAAAGTGCCAAACATTTCAAAGCCCCAGAGTTTGATACTTCACAATCCTACTCTGCCCTAAAAGATAAACTTCAAAATAGCCCTCAGCAAAAAGCAAAACCTTCACCCCTGAATTTTGTTTTGAGAATTGCAGCTGTTTTTGCCATTGGTTTTGGTATTTACTTTTTATTGTTTAATGACCCCTACACCACCATCTCAACTCAAACAGCTGAAACTAAGACCATCACCCTACCCGATGCCTCTACTGTGACCCTGAATGCTATGACTACATTAAAGTACAAGCAAAAAAACTGGGACAACAACAGATTAGTGAAGCTTGATGGCGAAGCCTATTTTAAAGTCGCTACCGGAAAAACCTTCAGTGTTGAAACTGTTCAAGGCGATGTCAATGTTTTGGGAACTGCCTTTAACGTGCTGTGCCGGGAAGGTCTATTTGAGGTAAACTGTTTTGAAGGAAAAGTGCGGGTAGAACACTTTGATAATTCGATTGACCTTGTTGCCTCAGCCACCTATAAATATCACAACGGTAAAGTTGTTACTGAGGAAATGCTTTTTATGCAACCTACCTGGATGGAAAACAAGTCGACTTTCAAAAGTGTTAACTACAGTCATGTTTTAAGTGAATTTGAGCGACAATACAACATCGTGTTTGAACTACAGGACATCAACACCCAACAGCTCTTTACAGGTAGTTTTATTCACCATAACCTGGATAATGCCTTACAGTCAATTACCTTACCTTTGCAATTAACTTACACTAAAGAAAACGGTAAAGTAATTCTGCAAAAGAGTGAATAGTTATAAAACTTTTTTCCTTGCTTTTTTATTCATTTTTCAGGTTTTCAGCCTATCGGGTCAAAAGTCTGAAGAAGCTATTCCACTGGTTGAACTTTTAAATAAAATTGAAAATCAATTTGCAGCATCATTCAGCTATGCCGATGCATCTCTGGATGGTATTTTCATCACTCATCCCAAGACTTTCAACTCACTTGGAGAAGCCCTTGATTTCTTGAAAAACAATACTCCATTTAACTACAACTTGCTTTCAGACAACATTATAGCCGTTATTCCTGAAGATGATGTTATTTCTTTTTGCGGTTATTTGCGGGATATGGCAACCGGAAAGCCCTTAGTCTCAGCTTCAATAAATTTTCATGGCCAAAAAATACTGAGTAGTGATGACGGGAAATTTTCATTTAAAGCATCAAAAAATATTCAAAAAATCACCGTTAACTATGTGGGATACCGTTCGCTTGAGCTTAGTGCCCGGGACTTCATACCAGGTGAATGTTCCACTTTTTTTATTTCCCAAAAAGTAGAACCGCTTAGCGAAATTTTACTTCAAAACTACATCATTAAAGGAATCAGCAAAAGCAGTACCGGTGCATTAGAAATCAATTATGTTGATTTTGGAATTCTTCCAGGGCTGATTGAACCTGATGTGTTACAAACCATTCAGGCATTGCCGGGCATTATCAGCAGTAACGAAACCGTTTCTTATCTCAATGTGCGCGGTGGCACCCACGACCAGAACCTCTTTTTATGGGACGGCATTAAAATGTATCAAACTTCACATTTCTTTGGAATGATTTCAGCATTCAACCCCTATTTGACCCAGGAAGTGAGTTTGATTAAAAATGGGTCAAGTGCATATTATGGCGATGGGGTTTCGGGGGTGATTTCAATGCGAACCAGCAGAATTATAAACGACTCACTTCAGGTAAGTGCCGGCATCAATATGATCAATGCCGATGTATATGTGGATACTCCAGTTACAAAAAACTCATCTGTTCAGGTGGCGTCACGCAGTTCATACAACGGGATTTTAGACACACCCACCTTCAGGCAATATTTCAAAAAAGTATTTCAGAACAGTGAAATAACAAACAGTATTGCCAATGCGACTGACAGGGACGAGAAATTTTCATTTTATGACACTTCTTTAAGGTGGCTGGTTCAGCTTTCGCCGAAAGATTATATCCGTGCAAACTTTTTATTTACAAACAACGACCTTTTTGTAAGGCAGGATGAGTTCAGAATGAGTCTCATTCAATCAAGAATCAGTAATTTAAAGCAAACCAATTTGGCCGGTGGCTTATTTTATGAAAGACTTTGGAGTGACAAGGTTTTGTCGACCCTTCAGCTCTACAATTCAAACTACACCATTGAAGCTACAAACCTCAATGTCATTACCCAACAAAAGCTCAATCAGGAAAACGATGTCAAAGAATGGGGAGCACTGTTTGACACCAGATTTTCGTTTTTGGATAATTTCTCATTTAATACAGGATATCAAATAAATGAAACTGTTATTACCAATTTTGAGGAGGTTAACGAGCCATTCAATTCAAAAACCGAAAGAGAAACCATTATGACCAACAGTTTGTTTGGCGAGCTGAGTTATGTTTCTTCAAACTTTCTGACACGATTTCGACTGGGCGCAAGGGCCAATCATATATCAGAATTTGATGTGATTTTGGTTGAACCACGCCTTAGTTTTAATCAGCGGTTTATGAATTTCTTTACACTGGAAGTCCTTGCCGAACAAAAAAGCCAAACTACTTCTCAAGTTATCGACTTTCAAACAGACTTTCTGGGAGTTGAAAACAGGCGTTGGGTACTTTCAAAACCCGGTGAAATCCCCATTTTAAAAAGCAAACAGGTTTCACTTGGATTGAGTTATAAGCAAAACGGCTTATTATTGAATATAGAGGCCTACTTAAAAAATGTTGATGGAATCACCACACAAAGTCAGGGTTTCCAAAACCAATTTCAATTCAGCAGAACACACGGAAGTTATGAAGTAAGAGGAATTGACTTTCTGTTGCATAAAAACTTAAATGCATTTTCAGGTTGGCTCAGTTATTCCATTTCTGAAAACACTTACTATTTTGAAGAACTGGACCCACAGCATTTTCACAACAATATAGATATTACAAACGTAGTGGCACTGGGCCTTTCCTATGATTTCAATCAATTTAAAATTTCCACTGGATTTAACTGGCACAGCGGAAGGCCTACCACAAAAACTGTTGAAAGTTTTGAGGAGGTTTTTGCTGAAATTCAATACGGTCCACCCAACAGCAGCAGATTGCCTGAATATTTCAGGGTTGATTTTTCAGCCACTTATGATTTTATGTTGTTTCCAAAAGTGCATGGGTTTGTTGGTGTTTCAGTGTGGAATCTCTTAGGAAACAAGAACATCTACAATTCCTTTTACAGGCTGGATCGTGATTTTGAGATTGAAAAAATAGAACAAACCGGACTTGGGTTTACACCAAACCTGACATTTAGGATCAATTTTTAAATTTGTTTTTTTCTTCTATCCATTTACTCAAATATTTTGTGCTTTGGGTCGTGTGGTGCATCAGCATAGCCCCGGTAAAATTATTGCTGCGGTGGGAGTTTAAATTGTCTTTAATTTCATTTAATTTTTGAAAAAACTCCTTTTCAAATGAATCATTCAAAAAATTATTTTGAAGCACTTCAAACCCTGATTGCTGGGCTTTTATCCAAAAATGACTATCCCTATAAAGTTGGATGGCAATTTCAGAAAAAGTTGAAACCTCATCAGCAAGCACATTGGAAAATTCATCAGAATTTGTGATGCCTTCTACACCAATAGCCGTGGTTGTAAAAGGCGTCCCATTTTGCATGGCTTCAATGAGTTTTCCTTTTAAACCGGCGCCAAAACGAAGCGGGGCCAGCATCACCCGTGCATTTTTAATAACTTCTGAAGCATCTTCTGCCCAGCCTTTGATATAAAATCGTTCATCAGGGTTGTGAAGTTGTTTGATGTATTCAGTTGCATAAGCGCCGTAGCAATGGAGTTCTGCCTCAGGTAAAGCTTTTAAAATAAGTGGCCAGATGGATTGTTTCAATTCAACAACAGCATCAACATTGGGCTTGTGTTTAAAATTTCCGATAAAAATAAAATGCTGTCTTTGTTGAAAACCCGGTAAAGTTTCATTTTTGGAACGAGCCGGTAGAAATGGCAGGTAGTGCAATAGTGAGCTTTCCATTTTAAATTCTTGCCTGAGCAGTTCCATTTCGGCTTTTGAAATAATCAGGGAAAGGTCACAGCGGTAAAAACTTGCTATTTCGCGTAAAGCGAAAGTGGAATTTTTATAATTCACAGGAAAATCCGTCTTTAGGGCTTCTTCCCTGGCAAACCTGAGGAAATGCAGGTCTTCTGTGTCTAAAACCCTGATAGCGTCCGGGCAGGTTTCAGCCACCCGCCAGCCGAATTGCTCTTCGGTGTAGAAACGGTCAAAAGCAACCACATCGGGATTGAGTTCTTTTACATACTCATCAAAAGAGGATTCGTTGAGTTTTATGCTTTGTTCGTGAATACCAAGAGATTTTAAGTCTTCAGAATACTGAGTTTTTTCAGCTGCTGAAGCAAACGTGATTTGAAAATTATTTTTTAGAAATCCGTCAATCAACTGCATCATCCGCACTCCGGCGCCAGTTGTTTTTGGCTCGGGCCAAGTATAGCCAATGATTAGGAGTTTTTGCATTGATATTGCTTTTTTTGCCACAAAGGCACGAAGGCACTAAGGTTCACAAAGAAATTTATTCTTATTGTAAGGTATAGATGTCTATAAATTTTGTTTTAACCAAAAGGGTTTCCTCTTCAAAAGCTGTCCATGCAAAATAAACATTTCCGTTAAAAACTTCTATTTGAGGAAAGCCTGAAGATCTGGAGTCTGATGTATTTGAAAGGGTAAAAATCTCACCTAATTTACCATTTAGTTTGACTTTTCTAAACTTGATAAAGGTTTCATCACCCTCATCTTCCATCCAACAAACCACTACATTCTCAGTATCAATAAATGAAATATCAACACGACCTAGGGGTTCACCATTGTCAATTCTAATGGGTGTTTCAAAATCTGCTCCACTGTTTTTTGAAAATGCCAGGTTTACTTTGCTTTCCATACCGGCAGCTGTAAACCAGGCTACAGCAACAATTTCATCAAGGGCTGCTACTCTGGGACCATTGACCGGGCAACCGTGAATCTGCCAATTGTCGTGATGTACAGAAACCGGTTCAGACCAACTCCTGCCTTCAAATCTCACAATGGATATATCCCTGATTTCCTCATCAGAGCGGTCTCTGTAAACCACTACGGGCCCGTTTGCCGTCATAGCCGATGAAGTCTGGCAGCAATCACAAACGCTACCGTCCAATAAGTATTCGTTTTCAATACTACCATCAGAATTCACTATGGCCGCGCGAAGGGTCATCGGTTCCCCACCGTGGTCGTGATGTCCGCCTGAGGTATTCCTGCCGTCCAGCCAGTTGACTAAAAATTGGCTTTCGCCGAAAGGTGTATAGGAAACAAAACCGTGCTCAGTCTTAGTTGTATCGCTATGGATTTTAAAAGGTGTTGACCAGGAGCCTCCCTCCTGCTTTTGGGTAACCATTACATCATAAGCAAAAGTAGCGGTATCTGATTTTTGAAGGATGTGGGCTACATAATTTTCCCCGTTTTTGGCAATTTGCGGATAATCTGCCCAGTTGACAAACCAGTTGGTACCTGAAGTGATTTTTTCCGGATTAGACCATTGATTGTTAATTAATTCACTGTAATATAACGTGGTTAAAGTATCAGTTTGTGTTACAAAAGATAGCATCAAGTTTTCACCGTCTGTGAATAAATGAGGCAACGAACTGTTTTCAAATTCATCAAACGCAATTTCTGACAGCAAGGGAGAAAATGATTCTTTAGCAGACTTTTCATTTTGTTTGCACGATAAAGAGAGGAAAAGAAATAAAACCGTTAATAAAAGTAAATGTTTTTTCATCTTCTTATTATTTACACTGTTCATAAATCCTTAAAAAACTTGATGGTTCTTTAATTACATTTTCTTTAAATGTATCTCTCTTCTAGAAGGTGCTACATCTTTTACATTCAGCGCCTCTGCGTATAAATCAAAATCTGCAGCATCTTTGATTTTAACTTGATAGAAATCACCGGTCTTTAAATATACTTTAGTAGCATCAATCAGCACTTCATTATCTACATCAGGCGAGTCATACTCGGTTCGTCCTACAAAGTAATTTCCTTCTTTTCTGTCTATAACAACCCGGAATTCTTTGCCAATTTTCTCCTGATTCAGTTCCCAGGAAATTTGCGATTGAATTTCCATAATCTCATTGGCGCGTTCTTGTTTTACTTCTTCGGGCACATCGTCTTCCAGATTGTAAGCGTGGGTGTTTTCTTCGTGTGAATAAGTGAAGCAACCCAAACGCTCAAAGCGCATTTCCTGCACCCAGTTTTTCAAGGTTTGAAAGTCTTCTTCTGTTTCACCGGGATAACCAACAATCAATGTGGTTCTGATAGCCATCTCAGGAACGGCAGCACGGAAATCCTTTAATAGTTTTGTGGTTTTTTCTTTTGTAGTTCCGCGACGCATGGATTTCAAAATAGCGTCAGAAATATGTTGCAACGGAATGTCAATATAATTACAAATCTTGGGTTCTTCACGCATCACTTCCAGCACATCCATCGGGAAACCGGTTGGGAATGCATAGTGTAAACGAATCCATTCAATGCCTTCCACAATTGCGAGCTTGCGAAGCAATCTCGCCAAGGCGCGCTCTTTATATAAATCCAAGCCGTAATAAGTCAAATCCTGCGCAATGAGGATAAGTTCTTTCACGCCTTTTGCCGCAAGGTTTTCAGCTTCTTTTACTAAATCTTCAATGGGCGTACTGCGGTGTTTCCCACGCATAATGGGGATGGCACAAAACGAACAAGGGCGGTCACAGCCTTCGGCTATTTTAAGGTAGGCATAGTTTTTTGGTGTGGTGGTGAGACGTTCACCTATAAGTTCGTGTTTGTAATCAGCACCCAAGGCTTTTAACAATCCGGGGAGTTCTGTCGTGCCAAAATACTGGTCTACAGTAGGAATTTCTTTTTGCAAATCAGGTTTATAACGTTCTGAAAGGCAACCGGTGACAAAGACTTTATCAACGATTCCATCTTCTTTTTTCTGAACATATTCCAGTATGGTGTTGATGCTTTCTTCTTTCGCGTTAGCGATAAAGCCACAGGTATTGATGACCACGATGTTGCCTTCCTCTTCATGAACGACTTCTTTGTTGTTGGCTCTAAGTTGACCCATCAATACTTCAGAGTCATAAACGTTTTTTGAGCAGCCCAGAGTGACTATATTGATTTTGTTTTTTTTGAGGGATTTTGTTCTCATATTTTTAAGACAAACTTAGGTTTGCTATTTTAATTTAAAGTGGGAGTTTGAATCACGAGACTTCCGCTTACGCGGAAGTGGTGAAAAACGAATCCACAAACTCAAACTTATTAAAAACTTGCAAATGCTCCATTCCTTCGCCTACTCCTATATATTTTACAGGTATCTGAAACTGGTCGCTAATACCAATGACGACACCGCCTTTTGCGGTTCCGTCGAGTTTAGTGACAGCCAGGGCGGTGACTTCGGTGGCTGCGGTGAATTGTTTGGCTTGTTCAAAAGCGTTTTGACCGGTGGAACCGTCAAGTACCAGTAATACTTCGTGTGGAGCATCGGGCACTACTTTTTGCATCACGCGTTTTACTTTGGTGAGTTCGTTCATCAGGTTGACTTTATTGTGCAATCGTCCGGCGGTATCGATAATGACGACATCGGCATTTTGGGTGACGGCACTTTGCAATGTGTCAAATGCCACAGAGGCAGGATCGCTGCCCATACTTTGTTTAACTATGGGCACCTGTGCACGGTCTGCCCATATTTGGAGTTGGTCTATAGCAGCAGCCCTAAAGGTGTCTGCCGCTCCCAGTACCACGCTTTTTCCGGCTTTTTTAAACTGGTGTGCCAGTTTGCCGATGGTGGTTGTTTTGCCCACACCGTTGACGCCCACCACCATAATCACATAAGGTTTTTTGCCTTCGGGCACTTCAAACTCGGTGGCGTTCCCGGAATCGATTTCAGAAAGTAGCCCGGCTATTTCTTCTCTTAATATCAGGTTGAGTTCGTCTGTACCCAAGTATTTGTCTTTGGCTACACGGGCTTCTATTCGTTCAATGATTTTTAAGGTGGTATTGACCCCCACGTCTGAAGAAACCAAAATTTCTTCCAGATTGTCAAGCACATCATCATCAACTTTTGACTTTCCGGCAACAGCTTTGCTTAATTTACCCAGAAAACTGGTTTTAGACTTTTCAAGGCCTTTATCGAGGGTTTCTTTTTTATCTGTAGAGAATATTTTTTTGAAAAAACTCATGGTTTTGTTAATGGTATCCTCCCCTAAATCCCCCTCCAAACCTGCCTGCCGGCAGGCAGGAGAGGGGGACTTTTGAGAGTTTTAGGTTATGGGTTAAAAATTAAATTCTTTTAAAACTACTGCTAATTTTTCAGGGTGTAAATATACGCAAAAAGAAAAAGCCGTCTTACCTAAAGGTGGACGGCTTTTTGCAAACATCCTTTTTGGATATTATGTCTAAAAAAGTGTTCTAATTATTTACAGTAAAAGAAAAGCTTTCAGAATAATCAGAGGGGTCATAACCGGCTCCAAATGCTCTTACTCTCCAGTAATAAGCAGCTTGATTTTCAAGTTCTCCGGTTGCCATATAACAACCGTAATCTGTATAATCTTCTGCATCAATAGTCAAATCCAGAACGATATTTGAAAAGTTAGAAGCACTTGAAATCTGTATCAAATATTGATCGGCATTAGCAACATTTGACCAAGTAAATTCAGAATAATAATCAGAATTAACGGTCGAATTATTAGAAGGGGTAAGCAATACAGGTGTTACTAATTTATTTGGATTGGAATTAGAATCATCATCACTACTACAAGCGACAACAATCATTATGCTTATTAATAAAAGAAAAGCTTTTTTCATAATAAAAAATTTTAAGTGTTGGTATGTGAATTATAAAACAAAAGCCGTCTCACCAAAAGGAGGACGGCTTGTATATCTTTAACAAGGGTTTATTTTTGCTTGCTTAGCCAGTCATTTACCAGCTCAGGGGCTGTGATGGTTTCTACAAAAGTGTAAGCTCCGGTTTTTGGAGACTTTACCATTTTTATAGCTTTGGTTAAACGCTTTGATCCTGTTTGTAACGATGCAACTGATTTCTTTGCCATGACTTATATCTTTTTGAGATAAAAACTATCCCTAATTATTTAATTTCTTTGTGAACGGTCATTTTTTTCAGGATGGGGTTGAATTTTTTCAATTCCATTCTGTCAGGAGTGTTCTTTTTGTTTTTAGTAGTGATGTAACGAGATGTTCCGTTTACACCTGATTCTTTATGCTCAGTGCACTCTAAAATTACCTGGATTCTATTTCCTTTGCTTTTCTTTGCCATTTCTGTGAAAAATTATTTTCAGATTACTTGGTTAAATAACCTTTTTCCCTTGCTTTTTTGATGGTAGCAGAGATACCGTTTTTATTGATTGTTTTTAAAGCAGCTGCAGATATACGAAGCGTAATCCACTTATCTTCCTCAGGAATATAAAACTTTTTCTTCATCAGGTTTACATTAAACCTTCTTTTAGTTTTATTCATCGCGTGAGAAACGTTGTTACCAACCATCGCTCTTTTCCCTGTAAGTTCACAAACTCTTGACATTACTATATTCTTTATTTCGTTATTTTAAAACAGGCTGCAAATTTAATACATTTTTATATGTTGCACAACAAATACTCATCAGTTTTTTAAAATTTCTTTTCTAAGCAGTTCAAAGCCTTTATTTGCCGCATCTGTAATCACCCTGGCGCGGTCTTTTCCGAAATTAAATTTTTCTGAAAAAGCACCATGAGGAGTTGCTATTCCAATAAAAACAGTGCCAACGTCTTCATTGGCATCTCCTTTTGTTGGCCCTGCTACTCCGGTTGTTGAGATGGCATAATCGGTTTCATAAAGTTTTTTAGCGCCTGCTGCCATTGCTTCAGCTACTTGTGCACTCACTACAGTATGCTTCTTAATTAAATCTTCCGGTACCCCTAAAATTTTGGTTTTACTCGAAGTGGCATAAGTGACAAAACCACCTACAAAATACTGTGAGGCACCACTCATTTTAGTGAGTTTTCTCGCCATTTGTCCGCCGGTACAGCTTTCAGCAAGGCTTACAGTTTGTTGATTTTTTACCAGCAGATTGGCCACCACTTCTTCAATGGAAGTTTCTTCGTCATAACCGATGATGATATCCCCTATAAGTCCTTGCAACTGTTTTAGATGAGAATCAATGGCCGCATGAAGTGCTGATTCATTGACTCCTTTGGTTGAGAGCCTTAGTCTTACTCTTCCGAGCGAAGGCAGATAAGCCAGCTTGACATCAAGTGGAAGGTTGTTTTCAAAATCTTCTATGATTTCTGCAATGGCGCTTTCTCCCATTCCGGTGGTTAAAATGGTTTTGTGGACTATGATGGGCCTTTTGAACTTTTTTTGAAGACGAGGCAGCACTTCGTTTTGCATCAGCCCTTTCATTTCATAGGGAACGCCGGGCAGGGATATGAAAACCGTTTTGTTTTGTTCTATCCACATTCCGGGAGCAGTGCCGAATCTGTTTTCGAGGGCGATGGCTTTCGAAGGCAGGTTTGCCTGATTGATGTTATACTGGTTGGGTGTTCGGTTCAAATGTTTTTCAAAAAGACGATACACATTTTGCAGGGCTTTTTCGTTTTGAACGAGTTTGTCATCAAAATAGTCACACAAGGTTAGCTTTGTTATATCATCTTTTGTGGGGCCAAGTCCTCCGGTGGTTATTACAATATCAACGCGCTTTTCGGCATTGGCGAGACTCTCTAAAATGTGGGCTTTATCATCCTGAACCGAAGTGATTTGCACTACCTGAACACCGATTTTACTTAGTTCAGTAGCTATGTAAGCTGAGTTTGTATCAACAATTTGACCGATGAGTATCTCATCTCCTATTGTTATAATTTCGGCAAGCATTATAAATTGAAATCTTCTTTGAGCTCTATAAATACTTTTTCAAGTACTGAGTTTATTTTTTCAACTTGCGGCTCAATCGTTGATTTACTTCTTGAAGTATTGGTCCACGACTCTATGGCAGTAATGTCTTTTGTTAAATTCAGCCCGAGCATTTCAAGGTTGGGCTTCATTTTGTGTGCAAATTGATAGGCCAGAGGTTTGTTGTTGTTTTCAACAGCCTGAGTCATTGATCTTAAATCAGGCGGGATTTCTTCAAGAAAGGTTTTAGCAATTATTGCCATAAATTCTTCATCACCTCCGGCGATTTCCTGTAAACTTTCTAAAGAATATGTTTTGCTCATAATTGATTTATTTAACTAAGATAGAAAAAACTTTTGTGTTTTCGACAAAACCTGTAAGACGGTCATTGGGATTGACTTTGGCCACTCCTGCGGGTGTACCTGTAAAGATAATATCCCCTATCTTTAATGTAAAGTATTTTGAAATATATTCGATTAACTCATCTATTTTCCACAGCATCAGCGAGGTATTGCCTTTTTGAACAACTTTTCCATTGTTTTCAAGATGAAAATTAATGTTGTTGATATCTTCAAAATTTGATTTTGGGAGGAACTCGCTAATGACTGCTGCACCGTCAAATGCTTTAGCTTTTTCCCAGGGGAGTCCTTTTTCTTTGAGTTTTGACTGAAGATCACGTGCCGTGAAATCAATACCTAAACCAATTTCATCATAGTATTTATGTGCAAACTGTTTTTCAATGTGTTTGCCAATTCTATTGATTTTAACCAAAATCTCCACTTCGTGGTGTACATCGTTTGAAAAATCAGGAATGAAAAAGGGTTGCTTTTTAAGCAATATGGAAGTGTCGGGCTTTAAAAAAATGACAGGGTCTGTTGGCCTTTCATTATTCAGTTCACTGATATGGTCAACATAGTTTCTTCCTATACAGATTATTTTCATAGCATTGATAAGAGACTTTAATCCAGTTTATTATTGAGTTTTCTCAGTTTTATCCCTGTAAGCACTTTTTTGGTATATAACGGAAAATCTGCATTGAGCAACCAGCCGAAATATCCGGGTTCTTTTTCAAGCACCTCTTCTACCTTGCTTCCTCTGTGTTTTCCGAAAGCAAAAACCTCGTCTCCATTTTTATCATAACCAATAAATCCGGCAAAGTCGGCATAATTTTTATGTGAACTGAAATTTGCCAAAAATTTGGTGTTGTTTTCCAATTCTTCATATTTTTCGACCTGTGCTAACAGCACTTCAAAAGTAGCCAACGTGTCTGCTTCGGCACTGTGAGCATCTGTCAAGTCTTTATCACAGTAAAATTTATAAGCAGCTTCCAGAGTGCGTTTTTCCATTTTATGGTAAATGGTTTGCACATCAACCGAAAGGGTATTTTTCATTTCAAAATCGACTCCTGCTCTCAAAAGTTCTTCAGCCAAAAGTGGAATGTCAAACCGGTTTGAGTTGAATCCTCCCAGATCTGAATCTTTGATGATACTATAAACCTTTGGTGCCAGTTCTTTAAAAGTCGGCTCGTTTGCGACCATTTCATCGGTGATGCCGTGAATGGCAGAAACATTTGGCGGGATGGGCATCTCCGGGTTTACTTTCCAGGTGTGACTTTCTCTGTTGCCATTTGGAAATATCTTTAAAATTGATATTTCGACTATCCTGTCTGAGGCAATGTTTGTGCCGGTAGTTTCAAGATCAAAAAAGCAAATGGGTTTGTCGAGTTTTAAGTTCATTATCCAAATTTATAGCGCAAAATTAAGATTATTCATTGACTTTAATACCCGAATTTTTAAAAGTTTCCCATTTGACAGGCATACAGTTTTTTATAACTAAAATTTATTTCCTATTTTTAAAGCAACAAACCTAACTATGTTCCATTATCTTGCTTACGTAAGCCGTCAATCTCATATTTTGAGTGAAGAAAACATTTCTGCTCTATTGCAAAAATGCAGGACAAACAATGCCCAAAAGGATATTACAGGAATGCTGATTTACTTTGACGGCACCTTTGTTCAATACCTTGAAGGCCCTGAAGAGAGTATCAATCAGCTTTTCGCGAAAATAATTTTAGACAAAAGGCATCAGGATATCATCGTACTTTTGGATGGCAAAACCGAAAAAAGAGAATTTGCAGATTGGTCCATGGCATATAAAAGGGTGAACGCTTCAGATTTAAAAAATGTCGAAGGTTTAAAAAACTTTAAAAAAGAAGACCTCTTTAAAGGAAAAAACCCGAATACTGAGCATCCGGGTCTTTTAATGATAAAAGCTTTTGTAAGCGGGTTACATATTTAGATTGTCCTGCTTATGTCAAATCCTTCGAGGTATTCAGCCACGCGTTTTACAAACTGTCCGCCTAATGCGCCATTAACCACTCTGTGGTCGTAAGAGTGTGACAAGAACATTTTATATCTTATTCCAATAAAATCGCCTTCAGGAGTTTCTATCACAGCAGGCACTTTTCTGATAGCTCCAAGTGCTAAAATTGCCACTTGCGGCTGGTTGATGATGGGGGTTCCCATAATGCTTCCAAAGGTACCCACGTTTGTTACTGTATAGGTTCCGCCTTGAGTATCGTCCGGTTTTAATTTTCCTGTTCTGGCCCTTTCTGCAAGATCATTAACTGCTTTAGCCATACCCAAAAGGTTGAGCTGGTCAGCATTTTTAATAACAGGAACGATTAAGTTTCCATCTGCCAATGCAGCTGCCATTCCCAGGTTAATGTTTTTGCGTTTGATAATTTTATCCCCGTCAACAGAAATATTGATCATCGGGAAGTCTTTAATTGCTTTTGCGACCGCTTCCATAAAAATGGGCGTAAACGTCAGGTTCTCCCCTTCCCGTTTAGCAAACTCATTTTTCATTTTATTTCTCCAATTCCAGATATTTGTAACATCCACTTCAATAAATGACTGAACGTGTGCAGAGGTTTGAACACTGTCAACCATGTGATGGGCAATGATTTTACCCATTCTGGTCATCTCTATGATTTCATCTCCTCCATTTACTGAAACCGGAGTTGCTTTTTGAGCCGGTTGTGTTACTACCGCAGGCTGTTGAACAGTTGCAGGCGCCGGTGCCGTTTGCTTACCACGGTTTTCAAGGTAAGCCAACATATCGTTTTTGGTGACCCTACCATCTTTACCGGTTCCGGTGATGGAATCTAATTCGGTTTGAGAAATATTTTCTTGTTTGGCAATGTTTTTAACCAAAGGTGAATAAAATCGTTCTGAACTGCTTTGAACCGGTTGGGCAGCTTCTTTGGCAGCTATAACAGTTTCTTCAACAGCGGCAACAACTTCGGGGGCCGGAGTTTCGGCTTTAGTTTCGGTTTGAACAGGTGATGCAGTTTCAGCACCATTTGAAGTTTCAATAATGGCAATGGTTTGACCCACCTGAACGACGTCGTCTACCTGAAATAAAATTTCAGCGATTACTCCATCGACCTCACTGGGTACTTCAGAATCAACTTTATCTGTTGCAATTTCAAGTACAGCCTCATCTGCTTCAATTTTGTCTCCCACATTTTTCAACCAGCTGGTTATGGTTGCTTCGGCTACACTCTCACCCATTTTGGGTAATTTCAATTCAAACTTTGCCATAATATGTATTAGAAAGTATGTTTAGTTATGCGACTGCAAAATTAATTATTTTTTATGCTTTATACCTAAATTCAGAGGATATTTTGATTTTCACAAACCAAACCGACTGCTATATCTTGTTTTTGAACATATCAAATACCTCCCCTTTACTGGTACTGCTGTCGCTTCCAATGATAAAATCAGTATTCACCGGCCTGATTCTGAATATATTTTCTTTGTTTTTCTGGAATTCCATTGCACTGAAAATTTTCTCATAAGAGACATAGTTGGCATCAAAAACAAAACAGGAATCAAAGATTTTTGAATCGGTTACTGCACTTTTGGACATCGATTTAAAATTGATTTCGGTGGACTTGCTTAATTTTTGCATAAACCCAATATTGTCACTCAACAAGTAATAGTTTTGACCGTTAAATGTGGATTGTTTTACTCTTGAAACCCTAAAAACATTGATGAACTTCATCATTGTAACGCCAGTGAACACAAGTGTTTTAAATATACCGGCCGATCTGAAGTGCTTTTTATAAAATATGTGCATCGCGCCATAAAACCGCTTGAGGTAATTTTTGTCTCTTGTTGTACTTTCTCCTTTGTAATGCAACATAGTAACGCTGCCTATGTAGTAATTTTTATAGTTTGCCTTGAGCAGTTTGTATGAAAGGTCAATGTCTTCACCATACATAAAGTAGTCTTCGTCAAAGCCGCCCACTTTTTTGTAAACATCGGTTTTTAAAAGCATAAAAGCTCCAACAAGCACAGGCACTTCACCGGTTTCATTGTCTGCCAATTGCTCTGCGTAATAGCTGAATTTTTTAAATCGAATTCCTAAAATTTTAAATAGCGAAACTTTGGGTGTGGGAATGTTTCGCTTGCTTTCAGGCAGGTAATTACCGGTGCCGTCAATCAACCTGATGCCCAAAGCACCTAGATTGTTTTTGGTTTCGGCAAATTCAAGTGCTTTTCTGAAAGTGTCTTTCGCAACAGCGGTATCGGGGTTTAAAATACAGACATATTCACCTTTTGCAATGGCAACCCCTTGATTGTTTGCTTTGCTGAAGCCAACATTTTCCTTGTTCTCAATGAGTTTGATATTCGGAAAATGTTTTTTGAGCATTTCACAACTGTCGTCTTTTGAATCATTGTCAATTACTATGATTTCAGCCTCAATACCAACCAACGACTCCTGAACGGTAAGTATGCATTGCCTTAAAAAATAAGACACATTGTAGTTGAGTATGATTACAGACAGCTTCATATTTTTTTGAAGGTCAATGTTTAAATTTTCAATGAATTTTCAAAGGGTATTCTATTGACTATGCTTCTCCCCAAGGTGATTTCATCTGCAAACTCCAATTCGTCACCCACTGCAATTCCACGTGCAATAGTTGTTGTGGTGATATGGTAAGTCTCGATTTGTTTAAAGATGTAAAAGTTTGTGGTGTCGCCCTCCATGGTTGAGCTTAACGCGAAAATGATTTCTTTGATCATTCCATTTTTTACTTTTTCAACCAGTGTGTCAATTTTCAAATCGTTTGGGCCGATACCGTCCATTGGGGATATTTTCCCGCCAAGCACATGATAAATCCCTTTGAATTGACTGGTGTTTTCTATGGCCATTACATCACGAATGTCTTCAACCACACATACAATTTCGTGATTACGGTTGTTGTTCAGGCAAATTTCACAAAGGTCAACGTCTGAAATGTTGTGGCAATTATTACAAAATTTAATTTCTTCACGCATTTTGCGCAATGCATCTGTGAGTGAAGTGGTTTTATCTTCAGGATTTCTCAAAAGAAAGAGTGCCAGCCTGAGTGCTGTGCGCTTCCCGATACCGGGGAGTTGCGAAATTTCATTCACAGCATTTTCAAGCAGTTTTGAGGAAAACTCCATAGTTTTAAATTGATTTTACTTGACAATCACTTTACGGGTTGTCGAGCCCTTTTCATTATTGACTCTCAAATAATATACTCCTGTTTTTAAATTGGAAATATCCATTTGATAAATATTAAATAATGGGATTTCTCTATGGTATTGAATCAATTTCCCTGTGCTATCAAAGAGTCTTAAATCTGAAATGTAATTTTCATTCCAATAAATATTGAGAATGTTATTAGCAGGTACCGGATACACCGAAAGTGAAGAGAAAACCTCAAATTCTTCTATACCTAAAGTTGTTTCAAAAACAGGAGACACCCACAAGCCTCGCCCATAAGTTCCGGCATAAATTTTATTTTCTGCATAGTTAATTTCCAGTTCGTTGATAATTACATTGGGCAAATTGTTGTTAAATACCTGCCACTCAGAAAATGTATTGTCTATATAATAAACGCCATAATTCATACCAAGATAAAGTCCGTCTTGCCCGTTATCATGCCATTCCAGAGCTAGTGCCTGAAAGTTAGGTAGATTTAAACGATAATTGGTCCAGCTTTGTCCTCCATTTGTAGAAACATACACTTTCAAAGAACTGTTTGTTGCAATCGCAATTTTATCAGGATTTGAGGGGTGGACTGCTATAGAGTTAATGTTTCCGCTAAAACCGCTCAATTGTTGCCACGTTCCGTCTCCGGTTGTGGTTTTAAAAAGTTGATTTTGTCGTGAAGCATACATCACATTGTTGTTTGATTTTGCAATTTTCAAGTGATTGAGATTTCCTCCAAAATCTTGAGAAATTGGCGTCCAGGAACCTCCTTGGTTGTTTGATCTATAAACTCTTGAATAGCCCACATAAATTCTATTATTCACAATGGGGTCCTGCTCAAAAGGAGTCACCCAGTTTCCGGGGGCATTTGAGTTAATTCCTGTGTAAGACAATCCGCCATTTGAAGACCTATAGAGATACCCAAACTGAGTAGTGCCATACATAATATTGTTGTTGTTTTTGTCTATAAAGGTTTCCATACCGTCTGCCCCAAGCCAGTCTCTCCAGCCTTCAGAAACTGTATAAAACGATGTGCCATTGTCCTGTGAACCTCCAGAAACTACTACAGGATCAGTTTGAGAAACTCCAATTTTATAAAATTGACGAATACCCAAACCTTCAGTAATGTCTGTGTAATAATTGCTATTAAGGTTGGTTGTATTTGTTGCTTTAAAAATACCTCCGTCAGTTCCGGTATAAAGTGTGCTCCCATAAAACTGCATAATGTCCACATCAGCATGATTGTAGCCAATGTTGTTTGCTGCAGCTGTTCCCGGCACCCAGTGTGAAGTGGGCACAAAGGAAACCCCGCCATTTAAGGATTTCCAAGTATGGATTCCGGCAATATGAACCTCGTCAATGTTGTTTGGGCTAACTACAATATCCATATCTCTTGGGGCCTGTCCAAGATTGTCTTGTCCTGTAAGACTGTAGCCAAAATAATTCATCCCGGCATGGTTTAACTTGGTGAATGAATTACCACTGTCAATTGATTTGTATAGTGCTCCAAAAATACTTCCGTTTGCTTCCAAAACATATACCACATTGGGATTGTCTTCAGAAACTGCTATCATCTTGGCTCCTGTATCATCAAAACCGCCTATGGTAGAAAAAGTGGTACCCCCATCAGTTGATTTATGGAAAAAGTTTCCCGAAATATAGACCGTGTTTAAATCATCGGGTTTGAACTCGATATCATAGCCCCTGTTGTCTGAAACCAAACCAGTCCAGGTTAAACCTCCGTTTACGGACCTATAAAGCCCGGCATTTTCAGAACTAGCAAACATTATGTCCGGGTTATTGGGGTGAATAACAATTTTATTAATCAGAGAACTTCCTGCTGAACCAATTTGACTCCAGGTAGCACCGGCATCAGTTGATTTATAAATCCTTCCTTGTGTGGAACCAAAAAAATAAGTGTTTGGGTTCCCCGGCTCCATAGCTGTGGCATATACAAACATATTTGAATAATAATCAAGTAGAGGTTCCCAGTTCTGGCCACCATCGAGAGTTTTCCAAACCCCTCCGGTTTCTGCCCCTACTATGATGTGGTTTTCATTGCCTTCATCAATTGAGAAAGCTGTGATTCTTCCAACACCGGGATTCCATCCAGAAGTGGCATTCCAACTCACTGGACCCATCTCGACCCAGTTGTCATTGAGCAAGGCCCTGTTGTTTGCATGTAAATTGAGTTCTGCATTGAAGCGTTGTAACTCACTAATGTAATAATCAGGGGTTTTCAGATAACCATCCTCGTCCATCATCCTTAAGGCCATATATTCCCAACGTTTGTATTGATTAAACCCTGAACCTCTGCCTTGTGGTCTGTCTTCAAACCAAGCTTCTGCACTTTGCTGAACTTCTTCAACCTTGTAAGTGCCTTCATCTATCATCAACCTAAATTCAGGTTGCGCACTTAATAGGATCGAAAAGAAAAATAATATAAGTGAAAAATAAATAGGAGTTTTAAATCTAAGCATCTTGATTTTTTTTCCAAAAATAAAAAATTAATTCCCATAAGAACTGATAATTTGTACTTTTATGACCTCTATAAATTTTACTTATGCAACCCAGTCACATCCTCTTTTTGATTTTAGCCTACTTTGCCGTATTGCTTGCCATTTCCTATTTCACCAAAAAAGACGGGAGCAATAACGAATTTTTTAAAGCCTCCAGAAAATCCCCTTGGTATTTGGTCGCTTTTGGGATGATTGGTGCTTCACTAAGTGGAGTAACATTTATCTCGGTTCCGGGATGGGTGGAGGCTTCGCAGTTTGGGTATTATCAGGTAGTTTTGGGGTATCTTCTGGGTTATGCAGTAGTGGGATTGGTTCTGCTTCCGCTTTATTACAGGCTTAACCTTACTTCCATATACACCTATCTTGAAGGCAGGTTTGGCGATGTTTCCTATAAAACCGGGGCTTCCTTTTTTTTGCTTTCAAGGTTAATTGGTTCAAGTTTCAGGTTGTATTTGGTGGCAGTTGTTTTTCAGACACTGATATTTGATGCTGCAGGTTTTCCATTTTGGGCAACCGTATCTGTAACTATTTTATTTATATGGCTTTACACCTTCAAAAGCGGTATAAAAACCATTGTTTTTACTGATACGTTGCAAACCCTTTTTATGCTAACCTCGGCAGGAATAGCAATTTACTATTTGTCTAACAGTTTGGGTATTGCTGGTTCAGATTTAATTGGTTATGTTAGCGAAAGCGAACTTTCAAAAATGTTCTTTTTTGACGATTATAAAAGCGCCAACTTTTTCTGGAAACAGTTTTTAGCAGGTGCATTTATTACCATTGTTATGACCGGATTAGACCAGGATATGATGCAAAAAAACCTTACGTGCAAAACGCTTAAGGATGCTCAAAAGAATATGTTCTGGTTTACCATAGTGCTGGTTTTGGTCAATCTTGTATTTCTGGTATTGGGTCTTTTGCTGATTTCATTTGCGCAGCAAAACAACATTCAGGTAGATCGGCCTGATCTTTTGTTTCCGGTTATAGCAACACAATCAGGATTGGGTATGGTAATGGCTGTGTTTTTCTGTCTGGGATTAATTTCTGCCGCTTTTTCGAGTGCAGACGGCACTTTGACATCGCTTACCACTTCGTTTTGCATTGATATTTTAGACATTGAAAAAAAATACACTCAGGAAAGGCAGGAAAAAATTAGAAAACAGGTTCACAAGGCAGTAGCCCTTGTTTTTATTCTTACTATGCTCATTTTTGAATACATTATTCAAGACGAAAGTGTGATTGAGCGACTTTTTGTTTTTGCAGGCTACACCTATGGACCATTACTTGCCTTGTATGCATTTGGTTTGTTTACCCGTTTTCAGGTAAAAGACAGGTTTGTACCCATTGTAGCTATTTTATCTCCCATACTTTCCTATATCATTAGTATAAACAGCCTGAAATGGTTTGGTTTTGAGTTTGGATTTTTCATCCTTATCCTAAACGGATTTTTGGCATTTATGGGATTAGTACTGATTCGTGCCAAGCAACACTAAAGTACAGGCTACCTCCACTTCAATATTGTTTTTTTTGAGGATTAAATATAATTCAGGGTTTTCAGTACCGGGGTTAAAAATCACACGTTTGGGATTTAAACCAAGGATATAATCATAATATTCCACTTGATTTTTTGAATTGAGATACAAAGTGATTGTATCAATAGCTTCAAAATGGGGTTTATCTGTTAAAATTTCAACTCCGGTAACATTGCCTTCTTTTAAGCCAACAGCCACAACAGGATGACCATTTTCAACTAACCTATTGATAGCCAAGAAAGAATATCGCGACGGATTTGTACTTGCACCTATAACTAACGTTTTTTTCTTCATCTCATAAAGTTAAAAAATTAAATTGAGTGTAACACTACATATTAACATTCGTCTTTGTATAAAGAAATAGTCTTTTCATTTTTTACTACATTAAATTTGCGTTGATGGTTAGTGTTAATTCGTGTAGTAAAATAAGTCCGGAGCTTCAGGGCTTCGGACTTTAATTTTGTTAAATTTTATTGTTTTTTGTAACAAAACTAATTTTCTAGAGTCTTAGAGGAAATGTCTTGTTTAAAATTTAGTATTGCATTCATCAAGCAATTAGGCATAACAAGGTATTTTGCTAAACAACTTAATCATCAAACATCAATCAAAAAATGAAAAAATTATTTATTCTTACACTATTCATTATCACAGGTTTTAACAACCAAATCATTGCAAATGAAACAGTATTTGCTTTTGCAAATTCAGGAAATGTCCAAGGAATAGTTATTGACTCTAAATTAAATGAACCCCTGCCCTATGTTACTGTGATCATTGAAAATGAGGCAGGTGAAACTTTAACGGGCGGAATCACTGACAGCGACGGTTATTTTAAAGTAAATAATTTGGCCGAAGGAACTTATAATGTAAAAATTCAATATATAGGTTTTAAACCTTACAGCAGGAAAATTGAGATTACACCAACCAATACTACAATTAATTTAGGAACAATCCGTCTTGAAGAGGACATTGAAAGCCTGAATGAGGTAGTGGTGGTTGCTGAAGTTTCAACTATAGAGCAAAGGGTTGACCGCAGGGTAATCAATGTGGGAAGAGACCTGGTCACTGCAGGACCCACTGCTTCAGATATTATGAACAATTTACCTTCTGTGAGTGTCGATGAACAAACAGGTGCATTGAGTTTTAGGGGCAATGAAAATGTAACTGTTATGGTAGATGGTAAAATCTCCAATGTTCCGGTTGCACAATTGCTGAAACAAATACCATCAAACGCCATTAAGCAGATTGAATTAATCACCAACCCTTCAGCAAAATACAATCCTGAGGGTATGAGCGGAATCATCAACATTATCCTGCACAAAAATGTCACTATCGGTTTTAACGGAAGTATAAATGTTGGTTTAAGCTATCAAATTCAACCTAAATTCAACAGCTCCCTAAACATGAATTACAGAACAGGGAAATTTAACTTCTACGGTAATTTCAGCAACAATATTTCAAGAAGTGACAACTTTGGTTCCTTTACAAGGTTGGATGAAGATCTCAAACAAGAATTTGATTTGTTGTTCAGAAATTATTCTCAATTGTATAAAGTGGGACTAGACATCTATATTAATGATAAAAACACCTTGTCAGTGTTTACCAATCAAAACATTTATGAAGGCGATATTTTTGGGGATACATTTATTTCATATTTAAACAATCCCGCTCTGGACATTAATCAAATGTTTGACGCCAGCAGTGATAACTATTCACAACAATACAATTTATCATACAAACTTGAACTTGATAAAGAAGGCCATACCATTGAACTTGAAGCAGACCACAACATTTTTGAGTCAAATTCACTAAACAACAACACTTTTGCAGGGAATATTTTTAGACCAAATTATATAGAAGAAACAGATGCCAACAGAGAACAATCCATCATCAACCTGGATTATGTAAACCCACTGTCAGAATCTGCAAAACTGGAATTGGGCCTTGAAGCACGACTTTTAAATTCTGTTACAGATTATTTTTCAGATGCCCGTTCACAAAACGATCTGGGAGATTTTATACCAACATCTACAAACTATGATTTCACGCGAGACATCTATTCGGCTTATGCCACTTTCGGAAAGAAGTATGAAAAATGGACCTATCAAATTGGGGTTAGAGCTGAAAAAGTAGAAGAAACGGGAATCGCCATTGAGACAGAGCTTGATTCAGATTTACAGAATAGTTTAACGTTCAGCAATGATTATATACAAATCTATCCGTCTGCGTTTTTCACATATTCACCAACAGATAAAGGAACTTATCAGGTGAGTTACAGCAGACGCGTGGACAGGCCCAATCCAAGTCAATTAAACCCGTTACCGGAGTGGACAACCCCATTGGCATCACAATTTGGTAATCCAGATTTGCAACCGCAATTTACAAACTCCATTGAGGCAAACTACACAAGACGTCTTGAAAAAGGAAGCATCACAGCAGGGGTTTTCTATAGAATTATTCAAGATGAAATCAATCAATTTTTATTTATTGACAGAGATGACCTGAACCGCATTATAATGAGTAACGATAACTTTGACAACTCTACAGCTTATGGTATAGAGGCCTCAGCAAATTTAAGGCCTACCAGTTGGTGGACAATCAATACAAGTGTTGATGTATTTTCCAGAACACAAAAGAGCATTGCTGAACGCTTGACAGCTCCAACTAGTGAAGCTACTATAGATGATATTGTTAGGGAAACCGTGACCGTCGAGAATGTTATTTTCAATGGCCGTATATTCAACAACTTTAGGATAAATGACAAACTTTCATTCTCAGCTTTTGGTTTGTACAGAGGCCCATCAGAGGGGATTCAATTCAATTCAAAGCCAATGGGAATGGTTAATCTGGGAATGCGCTACAATTTTGTTGAAAACGGAACAATCTCTGTGAATGTCAATGACATTTTTGACACAATGAAGGCACGTTTTGATAGTGAAAGACCTTATAGAATGGAAGGCAACTGGAACTGGGAAAGCCAAACCGTATTTGTGGGTATTAATTACCGCTTTGGTGGCAACAACTACCGTGCACTGTCCAGAAGACAAAGAGATGCAAACGAAGCTGAAGGCGGCGGTGGATTCTTTTAATGCTTAGCTCTATCAATTCCTTTAAGATTCAATTTCATATTCAGTATATTTTTATATTTTAGCCAAATCAAGGTTGCGTACAAAAAAGTTTAATTCTTTTTTGTACGCTCCTTTTTATTCTGAACTGATTAGCTAAAATACCACTATGTCAAATTCAAACCCCGCTTCTGAAGCTCCCCAAAAAAAGAATTTTTTTACACGTTTTCTCGATTTTGTTGAATGGATGGGCAACCTGCTCCCTCACCCGGTAACGCTGTTTGCTATTTTTGCATTGAGTGTTGTGGTTTTAAGTGGTGTGGCAGATTGGCTGGGATGGAGTGCCCTTGACCCCAGACCTGAAGGTTCACCAGGAAGGGCCCCGGGAGGGATTATTGAACCCGTGAGCCTTTTAAACGGAGAAGGATTTAGAAGAATTGTTGCCAATCTGGTGACCAATTTTACCAGCTTTGCTCCACTTGGAGTTGTGTTGGTGGCGTTGCTGGGTGTGGGTGTTGCTGAACGTTCAGGGCTTATTAGTGCCTGTATCAGGGGACTGGTTTTAAAAGCTGCTTCATTTAAGCCTCTGCCTTCAGGAAAAGGCTTTGTAAGGTTTCTAATGATGCCCATAAATTTTATTCTGAATCCAAAAAACTTAGTGACCATCGCTATTTGTTTTGCTGCCGTGATTTCAAATACGGCTTCAGAGATGGGTTATGTGGTTTTGGTGCCTCTTGCTGCCGTGATTTTTTACTCGATGGGCAGGCATCCCCTTGCCGGACTGGCTTGTGCTTTTGCTTGTGTTTCAGGCGGGTACAGTGCCAATTTATTTATTGGAACTATTGATCCATTACTGGCGGGACTTACTCAGGAAGCAGCAAATTTGATTGACCCCGAATATGAGGTACATGCTGCAGTTAACTGGTATTTTATGATGTTAAGTACAGTGTTAATAACCTTTGTGGGTGCATTTGTTACTCTTTTTATTGTCGAACCTAAACTAGGGAAATATAACTCTAAAGAAGCTTCAGAAGATTTATCAGACCAATCATTAATGAACCCATTGACTCCGGTTGAAATCAAGGGATTAAAAATCACAGGGATTTCGGTTTTAATTATCATTGCTTTACTTGCCCTTACAATCGTGCCGGAAAATGGGGTTTTGAGAAATCCCGAGACCGGTGAAATTTTAAACTCCCCTTTCTTTAGAGGAATAGTAACATTCATCTTTGTTTTCTTTTTAATTCCCGGTTTTGTTTATGGAAAAATTACGGGAAGTATGAAAGGTGAAAAAGGGGTGATTGACGGAATGGCAAACGCTATGTCAACTCTGGGGCTTTATATTGTAATCGTGTTTTTTGCAGCCCAGTTTGTCGCCTTTTTTGGCTGGAGTAACCTCGGGCAAATCTTTGCAGTTAAAGGGGCAGAATTCCTTAATAACATTGGCTTAACAGGTCCTGAGGTATTTATTGGTTTTATAGCCGTTTCTGCAACTGTAAACCTGATGCTCGGTTCTGCGTCTGCTCAATGGGCAGTAACCGCACCCATTTTTGTCCCTATGTTGATGTATGTGGGCTATAGCCCGGAAGTGATTCAGGCAGCATACCGCATTGGCGATTCTGTCACCAATATTGTGACCCCAATGATGAGTTATTTTGGGTTGATTCTTGCCTTTGCGGCGAAATACAAAAAAGACGTGGGTATTGGTACCATTATCAGTATGATGCTTCCTTACAGTATTTTGTTTTATCTGGGATGGATGATCCTGTTTTACCTTTGGGTTTTTGTGCTTGAAATGCCTGTAGGACCCGGAGCTCCGACCTATTATATTTTGGAGCAGGCTACACCATAATTTTCTATAAAATTTATGTGCTGATTGATTTAGAATTGAAGATATTTGCGCCCTTGTTTATACCACTATTTATGAAAAAATTCTTTCTATTTTTTACAATTCTTCTTTTAGTTCTTGCCTGTGCTAAAGAAGAAAAAAACACTACTATAACCGGTGATGTCAGAGGCCTCAAAAAAGGCACATTGTATCTTGAAAAATTTGACGATTCGTTGATGGTAACCATCGACTCACTTGTTATGAGTGGATCTTCAGCATTTTCCTTTAAATTAAACCTTGAAAGCCCCGAGGTACTTTATTTGTTTCTAAGAAAAACCGACGGAATCAATATTGAGGATGGCATCGAGTTTTTTGCAGAACCGGGAATCATAACCATTAACACGACATTAAATGATTTTGAGGCCAATGCCCAAATTTCTGGCTCTGTAAATCACGACAAATACATGGAGTATCAAAGATTAATGCAGCGATACCGCGACAGAAGTTTGGAATTTTATGTTGAAAATATTGAAGCAGAGCGGGATGGCGATGAAGCCAAAAAGATTGAAATCAACCAAAAATATGAATCGTTGATAAAAAGCAGGTATGTTGCCACCATCAATTTTGCAATCAATCATAAAGAGTATGAAGTGGCTCCTTATCTTGCTTTAAGCGAAATATTTGATGCCAATGTGAAATATCTGGACACTATTTACAAAGCACTTACTCCGGAGGTACAGAACTCTACTTATGGCAGGCAACTTGAAAACTACATTAAAGAACGTCAAATTTTGGAGTCCAATTAAATAAAAAAGCCCCGAAAATTCGAGGCTTTTTATTTAAAGTGCATTTACTTTATCAATTAGTTTTATTGCTTTTTCTTCAAGCTCTTTACTGATGCTCTTGAAATGTTGCTTTTTGTTCTCAACATCTTTTCTGTTAATTTTTTCCATCAAATCATCAAAAACAGCAATGGCTTCATCGATGATTTTTTCAGATTTTTTAGAGTCTTTATCAGAATTGGTTAATTCCCAAACATAAACGGCTTCTATAATGTCGCCTAAAACATAGTTTATGTCTTTCTTTAAATTTTTTACACTTGCCATAACTAAATATTAATTTGGGTGCAAAATTAACACTTTAATTAGATTCAGGGCACAAATATTTCCAAAAGTTTTGCCGAACCCTTTTGAAAATGAACGGCTTCTGCTACAGCAGGAATCAAAACTGTTTCACCCATCTTCAGGTTTTCAGACACACCCCCACATTTAACTTTGGTTTCACCCGAAACGCACATATAAACTACAAAAGAATCGATAGTCTTTAAATCTCTTTGGGAAAAGTTATCAGTCTTTAATTGTCTTATCGAAAAGTATGAATTTTCAATTAAATGTTCGTTTTCAGTATTGATTTTGAATGATTTAGCCGGATTAAAATCAATTGCTTCAAACGCTAAATCTGAATGCAATTCTCTCATTTTTCCGTCAACGTCAGGGCGATTCCAGTCAAAAATTCGGTATGTAATGTCTGATGTTTGCTGAATTTCAGCCAGCAACACCCCTGCTCCAATTGCATGAATAAGCCCCGGTGCAATTAAAAAAGCATCTCCGGGTTTAACTTTTTCTTTATGGAGAATCTGTGAAAGTTTGTCGTTGTTTAAATGGTGTAAGTAATCATTTTTGTCGGTTGTTTTGTTAAATCCCAATATCAATTCTGCACCCTCATCGGCCTGAAGGATGTACCACATTTCGGTTTTACCAAAAGAATTGTGACGCTTTCTGGCCAATTCATCACCGGGATGCAATTGAACTGACAAAGCTTCTTTGGCATCAATAAACTTAAACAACAATGGAAACTGAGCTCCGTAAGCCTTATAGACTCTATTGCCTAAAAAATCAGATTCATATTTTTTAACTAACTCTAAAATTGAATTTCCTTTTAATACTCCGTTTTGAACCACTGAAAATTCACCTTCCACACCTGAAATCTCCCAACTTTCACCCATGTTCTTTGAATGGAATTGTTTACTTAAAAGCGTTTTAAGTTTTTCGCCTCCCCAGACTTTCTCTTTTAAAATGGGTGTAAATTTTATGGGATAAAGGGGTAATTTCATCAATCTGTTTGTTGCTTTAGGACCTTGAGTGCTTCTTTAATGTGTCGCTCGGCATTCATGGAATTGAAAGTAAAAATAATGATTCCTTCTTTATTTACAACAAAAGTTTCCCTCCCGGGTATAAGTCCGAAGAGGTTATTTTTTACCCCAAATTTTCTTTTGACTACTCCTTTAGAATCAGAAAGTAAAGTGAAAGGCAATTGATGTTTTTTAGCGAATTGATTATGTGATTTTTTTGAATCTGAACTTATTCCAATCACTTCTGCGCCCAGTTCTTTGAAATCTTCATAACTATCCCTAAAACTACAAGCCTCTTTGGTGCAACCCGGTGTAAAGTTTTTTGGGTAGAAATAGATCACCAAGTTGCTTTTACCTTTCACTGATTTAATATCAAAGGGTTCACCGTTTTGATCTGTCAACTTAAATTCGGGTATAGTATCTCCAACGGTTAAACTCATGGTTAGTTGCCGGTATAAGTTACAAAGTTTCTGGGGGTTTCATAAAGGGTCACTGTAATCTCATACTTTGAATCCAACCGTTTTCTAAGTTTGTTCCAAATTACTACTGCTATATTTTCAACAGTTGGGTTTAAGTCTTTAAACTCAGGTACATCAAGATTCAGGTTTTTGTGGTCAAAAGGCACTTCTACTTCCTGATATATGATGTCTTTTAAAATTTTTAAATCAATTAAATAACCTGTTTCAGTATCAATTTCGCCGGTAAGGCCAACAATCAATTCATAATTGTGCCCGTGAAAATTAGGATAGCTACACTTTCCAAAAACTTCGGAGTTTTTTTTATCGCTCCAGTCTTTTCTGAACAAGCGGTGAGCGGCGTTAAAATGTGCTTTTCTGTAAACCGTTATAGCCATGATTGCAAGTGGGGATAAAATTTATCAAATATTATTTTAAACCAAGCTGTGTAGTTGTCAGGATTTTTTGAAATATCATTTTTAATGTCTTCAACAGCCATCCACTTCCATTCTGCTACCTCTTTCGGATTTAAATTAGGGCTGCCATTATAATAACCAATCAAAATATGGTCGTATTCATGTTCGGTTAACCCATTGTCAAAAGGTGCTTTGTAAATAAAGGAAATGGTATCTTTGAGTTCTGCTTCAAAGCCCATTTCTTCTTTTAAACGACGCTTTCCTGCCTCTATGTTTGTTTCACCGTCCCGTTGATGACTACAGCAGGTGTTGGTCCAAAGTCCGGGTGAATGGTATTTTCCAAAAGCCCTTTGCTGGAGCATCAATTCTTTATTGTTATTGAATATAAAAACTGAAAAAGCCCTGTGGAGTAGTGCTTTCTCATGGGCTTCCTGTTTTGGCATCAGCCCTATTTTTTCGTCATTTTCATTGACAAGGACAACCATTTCCTCGGTCATAGCTTACTTTTTTACCAAAAGTACGAAATAGGGTGTTAGTTGCAATAAAAAAGCGTCTCATTAACTGAAATTTATCAGAATGAGACGCATAAAATCTAATTTAAAATTTAATTTTGAATAATAAACATCGATCGTCTGTTAAGTTGGTGTGCTTCTTCACTACACGGTACACCGTCTGCACATTCGTTGATCAGCCTGTACTCTCCATATCCTTTTGCACTCAATCTGTTCCTGCTTACTCCATTACTCACTAACCATTCAAGTGTTGATTGTGCCCTCCTTTCAGAGAGTAGCTCGTTATAGGCATCACTTCCCCTACTGTCGGTATGTGATTCTATATGGATAACTAATTCAGGATATTCCCGCATCGCTGCCAAAATTTTAGCAAGTTCTATTGCAGCATCCGGACGGATATTATACCTGTCAAAATCAAAATAGATGGGTTGGAGTGCCAAACGACAACCCAGATCATTGGGCGGACAGTCATCCAGTGATTTTAACTGAATGGGTAAATCAATGGTTGATGACTCATTTGGTGTATTTATGATCTTCTCTGCAGACTCATAATTTTCTTTGGCTGCCCTAATTGTATATTGTTTGTCACATTCTAAGTTGAAAGTATAAACAGCATTTGATCCAACTGTCATTGAAGCCACCTCATTATTGTCCTGGTCTAAAACTATAACAACCGACCCGGGTAGTAATTCACCGGTGTCTATATCTGTAATTGGCCCTGAAACGGTTACTTCACAAACCCTCACAACCAAATAGATGTCATCACCAACACTCCCGGCGGCCCCGGTGCGGTTTGAAGACAAGTATCCCAAATTTGTCTCTTCATCAATGATAAATCCAAAATCATCTTTATTACTGTTTATCGGTGGGCCCAAAGCAAAGATTTCTGTTGGCATTCCTTCATCATCCAAGGGAGTGTAAAATATGTCCAATCCACCCAAACCGGCTTGGCCATCTGTAGAAAAATAAAGTATATTTTTCTTACTTACAAATGGAAATGTTTCCCTGGCTTCTGTGTTTATATTGACCCCTAAGTTTACAGGTGTGCCATAATTATTATCACCCAAAATATCAACATACCACAAATCTGACATCCCCAAAGTTCCCGGCATATCTGAAGAAAAATACAGACGCTTTTCATCCGGGCTCAAAGCAGGGTGTGCAACAGAATAATTGTTACTGTTGAATGGCAGTTCTACAATGTTTGACCAATAATTGTCCCCCAGTTTTGTTGCTTTAAATATTTTAAGCCTGATATTCCTATCGCTATCCCTTTTTTTCTTGCCATCAACAAAATTATTGCGGGTAAAATACATCGTGTTTCCGTCTTTGGTAAAAACAGCGGTTGATTCATGAAACTTTGTATTGACATCACCACTTAATTTTGTGGTATTTGAAAGCTTGCCTTCTTCATTCCTGTCTGCCATATACAAATTCAAAAATGGCTGGTTGTTCCAATCGTGAAGTCTCAATTTCCCATCTACTACAGTATCCATAGCAGAAGCAAACACAATTTTATCGTCCATATAAAAAGCAGGACCAAAGTCTGAATTGGTAGTGTTAATCGCAACAGGCTCCAATACATAACGGTCTGACTTGCTTTGTATATCACTCAAGTAATCCGGATTGTCCCTATAGTTTTGAACCACACGTGTTTGACCACCCAGCTCTGCAAACTTATCCATCAACTCATTTGACTTTGTGTAGTCACCGGAGCTTTTTAAACTTTGGGCAGCCCTGAAATAATACTCGGGCTCTGTTTCTTCAGGAAAATCATTAATCAATTCCTGATACCACTTTGCAGCATTTGTATAATCTGCATTGAAGTAATAAGTATTACCAAGCCTTTTCAAAATCTGGGCAGATCGATAACCGTCTGCGATTACTTTTAAATAGATTTCCTGTGCATCAATGTAGGCATATTGCTCATAAGCCCTCTCGGCTTTCTTTAACTGCACTCGCTGTCCATAAGTATATTCTGTACTTAGAAAAACCACTAAAAGGACTAAACTTATTTTATATATTAATTTCATCATACAAAAATTTCAATGTTAAAAGAATCGAGGTGATAAAATGCGTTCAGCTCGTTTAAATAATTCAAATCGCAAGAATACTTCAAATGAACCATCATTATACTTGGTCAGGTCTGTTGTTTCTCTATCATAACCAAATCCGAGAAACAACTCGTCAGTAATTTGAAAACCGGCCATTGCACTCCAGGCAGCACTCCATCTATAGGCAGCTCCAAGGGTAAACTTATCGTAAAACAAAAAGTTTGCTGAACCGTCAATTTGTAATGGTGAGCCTGTTACCATTTTGGTCATCAATGCAGGCTTAAATTTTACGTTCTCTGACAAATCAAATACATACCCGGTAATAAAAAAGTAATGCAAACGGTCTTTACCAAGCGCACTTATACTAGTATTCTCAATACTAGCCTGATCAAAATGTGTGGACTCAACAAAATTGGGAACAGACAAACCTGCATAAAACTTTTCTGTATAATAAAACACACCGGCTCCTATCTGAAAGTTTACCTTGTTGTCTATATTACTCTCCGGAAGTTCTGAGGGATCAAATGCCGTTAATTTACTATAATCAATATCAACGATACTGGCCCCCGTTTTTAATCCAAATGCAAGTTTACCTTGTTCTGATGTCTGAATTGTATAGGAAAAATCTATATTGGCCCAAGTCTCTGTTGAAGGACCTATCTCATCCCGAACTATCGACATCCCAAGGCCAACATTACTAAAACCAATAGGAGCATGTCCCGACAACGTAAACGTCTTTGGAGCACCTTCCAATCCAACCCATTGTGAACGATATAAGGCACCAATACTCAAGGACTCCCTCGAACCAGCATAGGCAGGGTTCACTACCTGTGTATTATACATATACTGGGTGTACTGTGGATCTTGTTGGGCGTTGCCGGTAAAACAAGTAGCTAGTACTATTACAGCAAATATTAAAATGTAGCTTCTTTTCATTTCTATATGTTTATTTAATAAAGCACTGCGGTGGTTTTTATGCACCGCAGTGCGTATATAATTTATCTATTTAAATATAAATAACCTGAATATGAACTCTGACCAGGATTTTCATCACCATTGAATCTAATTATATAGTAATAGGTTCCTGTTGGTAATAAATCTCCTTGCTTAACTGTAACTCGACCTTCTGATACTCCTCTAAAATCATTTGTCTCATTTCTATACCCATCTGTTTCGAATACTAGAACTCCCCATCTATTGAAGATTTGAACATTGTTATTTGGGTAGTCTTCAATACAGCTAATTCTGAAATAGTCGTTAATACCATCATTATTTGGCGTCACATAATTGTATCTGATAAATTCACAAGCCGGAGCTACCTGAGGTAATACAACAACTGTTGGATCGTCAGGATTACCATTACCATTAATGTCAATATTAGTTGGATCATTTGGATCATCTGATAAATCTTCAATGGTGTTTCCATTTATGTCTTCAGCAAAAACAGTGGCTTGATTAACTACCTCTCCGGCGTCAAGATCCTCCTGTGTGATTACATAAACTGCTGTAAATGTAGTACTGTCTGACTCTCCCGGAGCTAAACTTGCTATTGGACCACCTTGAACAGGCACTAATGGATCATCAATCGTGATATTGTACAATGTTACTGAACCGGTATTATATACAGTAAATGCATATGTAATTGTTTCACCTACCTGAGCTGATCCGTCACCATTGTTGTCATCAAAGACTCCTACTTTTTCTAGAGCGATTGCCATTTCTTGGCACAAATCAACAACAGTTGGGTTATCATTATCAACCGCGGTACCAGATAAATCAGTCACTAGCATTCCATCTGGATCAAATCCTTCAACAAAAGCCTGATTAATAACCTCACCTGCATCGATATCCTCCTGAGTAATAACATACACAGCTGTATACACCCAAAGCTCATCAATATCTAAAATACCATCATTGTTAGAGTCTCCACCAACAAATTCAATATCTACTAATGGATTTGGAGCCTCAAACAAGGGGTCGCTCAAAACAATATCACTCAAAGGCACATTGCCAAGATTGAACACTTCAAAAGTATAAACAATAGTATCACCTACTTCTGCGCAATCTCCATCACCATTAAACACTCCACTCTTCACAAGTGCAATTTTTGCATCCTGACATAGCTCAACTACTGTGGGCTCGTCGTTCTCTATCGTCGTTCCTGACAAGTCGCTTACCTGGTCTCCGTTTGGAGCATCGGCTGTAGCGGTGGCCTGGTTAACTACTTCACCTGCATCGATGTCTGCCTGGGTCACTGCATAAGTCGCTGTGTAAACCCATACTTCATCGATATCTAAGTTACCGTCGTTGTTGGT
>ERZ869909.309-NODE-309-length-66755-cov-8.243514_pt1 | contig 66755 bp, 64 predicted proteins | sample MGYA00520892_ERZ869909 | MGnify/ENA primary metagenome ERZ869909 (study PRJEB32215, sample SAMEA104723947) | bioreactor metagenome | biome: bioreactor; feature: anaerobic bioreactor; material: water | place: China | collected 2015-03-12 ...
GTGCCGCCGAGCACGACCGAGCTGCGGCGCGGGAACATGTAGAGTATCCCGCCCTCCCACGCGCTATAGGCATAGTCGAGCTCCGGCTGGGGCAGGAGCATGGTCAGCTGGCCTGCCATGGGCCGCAGCTCGTCATCGCCGAAGAGATCACGCGCGCCGAGCCCCGTGCAGTTGACGATCACGCGTTCAGAGAGGCGCGAGACATCGCGCGCATCCTCGAACCTGGCCCTCACGATGCGCCCGCCTGCATTCTCGAAATCGCCCATCAGGGCGCGCAGGTAAATGTCGGGATCGATCATCAGTACGTGGTTTTCGATCACGGATGGATAGCCGAACCAGCGGTCAGGATCGGTATGGCGGATGAGGCCGGGATAGAGATCATCGAGGACGGACGGCGTGCGCTCGCCCTCCGGCGTGCGCAGCGAAAAGTCATACTGGCGCAGCCAGTACACCCCGTAACGCGGATCGTTGGCGTAGTGCTGGAAGGCGCGCTGGCTGACGCGGGCCGCAGCGACAAAGTGCGCCACAAAGGCCTCGTCCACGGCGTGGCGGCGATAGAGGCTGGACGGTCCCCAGACCGCACCTGCGATATTCGAGGTGGTGTACGGCGGCAGCGCATCGGCATAGATGGTCACGTCCATGCCCCGGCGGCGCAGGAGCAGGGCCGTCGTCAGCCCGATCACGCCGCAGCCGAGCACCGCTACTGAGCGCTCATCGGTGGCGGCGAGCAGCGCGCGTTCGGCCTCGGCGGCCGTACCCCAGCTCATCGTCACGCCCGCGCCGCCATGGCCATAGTGGTGAACAAGCGTCTTGCGGCGGTCGAGGCGCTCGGCGCGCACCACATAGCCCGCTTCACGGAAGGGTCTCAGCCCCACCACCTGCCGGATGATGCGCCGGGGTGAGATGTCTGCGGGCACGAAATTTGGTGGTTGGTCCAGCGAGGGCGTGCGCGCAGCAGCGCGGCCCGCAGAGACCAGAGGCGCGGCGGCAAGGCCAAGCCCCGCGCCAGACAGGAGTTTCAGGGCTGAACGGCGGTCCATGGGCAGGCCTCAAAAGAGTATCGAAGACGCCAAGCCTGCCCTGTGCCCAGCAAAAAATCTATTCAGCGTTCAGCATTTCCTCGCGGACGCGCACCGCCGTGTCGGGAAAGTCTGTAAACACGCCGTCTACGCCCAGCGCGAACAGGGTGCGCAGCTCGTCATCGGTATCGCCATTGGTGAGCAAGGACGGGCGGTCATCGCGGTGGGTCCATGTATGGACCACAAGGCCAAGCCTGTGTGCGCGCTCCAGATAGCCGGTGCTGGAGCCGTCAGGGTTCAGCAAAAGGCTTTTATAGGCGCCGACAGCGTCTGCGAACTCTGCCACCTGTTCAAGGCTGTAGCCGTTCATGTTGCCGCCTTCCTCGTCACCATAGTGCAGCATGGCGAGCGGGAGCGGCGTCATCGGACGCAGACGCTCCAGAAACGGTGCATCGAAGGACTGGATGATGACGAGCGCGGTGTCGGTATTGAGCCCGCGCGCTTCCAGCTCGGCAATGAGAATCGGCGCCGGATCGAGCCCCATGGCCGCGTGTTCGGCTGGCAGCTTGATCTCGGGTTCTATGGGAATCTCGCAGCGGCAGCGCGCCTGCATGCCTTCCACCATGTCGAGGAAGTCGCCAAAGGTCATGACCGGGAAGCGGTCATTATGCGCCTGCGAGCGGTCAGCGAAGACCTGCCGGGCGTTGAGCGAGCGCAGCTCCTCGGCGGTAAAGTCCAGCACCCACCAGTCCTCGCGTCCCATCAGCGACCGGCGGCGGTCTGCAAACTCTTCGCGGGTCTCAATATCGGTGGAGGTGGAGAGATACGGGTCATGACGGACGATCAGCACGCCATCGCGCGAGACCATCAGGTCCGGCTCCAGAATGTCTGCGCCCTGGTCGTTGGCGAGCTGGAAGGCCGCTTCGGTGTGCTCGGGGAAATAGCCGCTCGCGCCCCGGTGGGCGATGATGGCGGGAAGCTCCCCGGTCAGAGTCGGGAAAGTGCCTAGCCGGCGCGCGTCTTCAGCCAGCTGGCCTTCCAGTGACGACGCGCGGTCAGGGACAGCAAGCCCGGCCTCATCCTGCGCCGGAGGTTCGGCAGGAGGATTGCACGCCGCCAGCAACAGGACGGCGATAACGGCAGAAACGCTGGCGCGTGGAAACATCAGGGCCCCCTTCGGACATCAGTCTCGATCGCTGAACGCTAGCGCGAAACGACAGGCGCGGGCAGTGACAATTCCATGACGCCGGAGCAGCCGGCTAGTTCCACCAGCCAAACACCAGCCCGCGAATGCTTTCAAAGCTCCACAGGCCCGCCATCATGCCGGCAAGGGCGATCAGGAATATCCAGATGCGATAGCGCCGGGTCAGCCGCCAGAAGCCGCGCACCGCGATCACGCTGGCGCGCCAGCCTGCGATGCGCACCGGCAGCCCGATGGCAAGGCTCGCCACCAGCGCCACCGCAAACACCTGCAATTCATAGGGGAGCGCCGCCATGTCCCGCTGCTTTCCACCAGGTCAGGCGGCGCACCCTAATTGCGTCCGCCTGACGGATTGATCCGGTCGTCACGCATGATGCCGCCCCCGCCGCCGGGCTCCGACGGTGCGCAATAGGGCCAGCTTGCAGAGGTTTGTCCGCGCTCCGGGCACACTGTCTCGCCAGGCACGTTGGCACAGGCCGCCATGACACTTGCTGCGGTCATGGCACCTGCCGCAAGTACGGCGCGCCTCAGGCGGGTTGAAAAAGTCATTGTGCAAGGGCTCCCTCTCGCTGCGCCGATGATCACCTCTGTCCCGCAGGCTGGCAAGCCGTTTTGCCGTGGCCCGTGAAGGTTCACGGCGCCTTAACGCTGTTTGCGTTAGCTGGGCGCGATTTTCCAACGGTTATGAGTACCGATCCCGTGAGCCGCACCCCCATCCGTGTTCCCGTCGGCAGGCCGCCCCGCCAGGGCAAGGGCTGGATGGTGATCGGCCGCGCCATTGTCGCGCTTGGCACGGTGACCGTACTTCTTGCGGCGATGTATGTCATCGGCCTCGCCCGCGATCTGCCCGACACCTCGTCGCTGGCCGCCGCACCGGGCGGCACGGCCATGACCTTCCTCGACCGGCAGGGCCGGGTCATCGCGCGGCGCGGCGACACGGCCACCAGCACGATCACCGCCGACACCCTGCCCGAACATCTCGTCGATGCCGTGCTCGCGGTGGAGGATCGCCGCTTCTATCACCATTTCGGCATCGACATTATCGGCACCACCCGCGCCGCGGTCGCCAATCTCAGGGCCGGCCGCGTGGTTCAGGGCGGCTCCACCATCACCCAGCAGCTTGCCAAGAACCTGTTTCTAACCCCGGACCGGACCTTCCGGCGCAAGGTGCAGGAAATGCTGCTCGCCTTCTGGCTGGAAACCCGCTTCTCGAAGGATGAAATCCTCGCCCTCTACCTGAACCGGGTGTATTTCGGCGCGGGCGCATGGGGCGCGGAAAATGCCGCCCGGCGCTATTTCGGCAAAGGTCCGCACGAACTTGATATTGGTGAGGCCGCTCTGCTGGCAGGCCTGCTGAAAGCCCCCTCGCGGTATTCACCGGCCAACGACACCGCACGTGCTGCCGTGCGGGCCACGGTGGTGCTGGATCTCATGCTGGCAACCGGGCGCATCACCGAGGAGGAGCGTTTTGCAGCCGCCTCCACGCCGATACGGGTCTCGCGCGGTTCTTCGAGCCCCGGCGCAGGCTGGTTTGCCGACTGGGCCGCCAGCGAAACCCGCACCCTGCTCGCCTTGCATGCACCGGCCTGGCAGGGCGATGTCGTGGTGCGCACGACCCTCGATGTGGATGTGCAACGCGCCGCAGACGCTGCCCTGACACAAGGCCTCGCCGATCCGGAGATTGCGCGCGGCGCAGCCACCGGAGCCATTGTCGCGCTTGACGCCCAGGGCGGTATTGCCGCCATGACAGGGGGGACCGATTACGCACGCTCCCCCTTCAACCGTGCGGTCGCCGCCCGCCGCCAGCCGGGCTCTGCCTTCAAGCCGTTCATCTACGCCTCCGCTTTTGAAGCAGGCTGGGCGCCGAGTGACCGGCTGATCGACCAGCCTGTTACCTATGGCAGCTGGTCGCCAGCGAACTGGGAGAACCGCTATGAAGGGGAGATGACCCTTGAGCGCGCCTTTGCCCGCTCCTCCAATTCCATCGCGGTCCAGCTGGCTGAATCGACGGGCCGCGCCCATACGCTGCGCCTCGCCCGCCGTCTGGGCATTGAAAGCCCGATGGAGAACACCCACTCGCTGTCGCTCGGTGCCTATGAAGTCACCCCGCTGGAGCTGGCAACCGCCTATGTCCCGTTCATGAACGGCGGACGGTCGGTGGATGCGCACGCTGTGACACAGCTTGAAACGCCCTCAGGCGAAATCCTCTGGTCGCGCGGCTCCACCGTCGGGCCGGTGGTGCTGGCAGCGCGGGTCACCCGCGAGATGGAGCAGCTTTTCGCCGCCACGATCAGCTATGGCACCGGACGCGCGGCCGCCGTGCCCGGCCGCGAAGTGCGCGGCAAGACCGGCACCACGAACGGCTTTCGCGATGCCTGGTTTGCCGGATGGTCTGAAGGCCTTGTTGCCGTGGTCTGGACCGGCAATGACGATAACCGCCCCACGCAGGCCGGATCGGGCGGTACAGGCCCTGCCCGCATATTCGCCAGCCTGATCGCCGCCTCGCCACCCCTCGCCCTGCCCGAAGGCACGCCTACACAGCCGGCCGCCGACCCGGACCGGCTGGCCCGCCTGCTCGCAGCGCTGGAGGACGAGAATCTTGGCGCTTCAGTGCCCCCTGACGAAGAACCGGAGGCCGAGGAGCCGGACGATGCCATTGCCGGGCTGCTCTCGCGGCTGCCGCGCGACTGACCGGCCGCCGCTGCGCGCTGGCCCTCGGGCACGCAAACCCCTAGGCTGCAAGCTTTCCGCACGCTGCTCGGACTTGCCGCATGACCCTGTTCCGCCTCCTCGCGCCCGTCATCGCCTGCCTTGTTCTGGTGGCAGCATGTGGTGACCGCGATGCGCGCCGCGATCCACCGCCCACCCGCGTCAGCGCCGACGAGGCTGCCGAGGCTGCCGCCATTCTGGGATTGTCGGAGCCCGGCCGCGCAAACTGGGAAGCCCGGGAATATTCCCACGGCGTTTTCCGCTTTGAGGGGTTTACGCTCATACTGTCAGAAACGCCTGTGACGGACGAGGAAACCGGAGAGGAGGGCGTACGCCAAAGCCTGCTGGCCGCCGAAATACTGGAGATTGCCGCGCCGCGCCTGGAAGACGGCATCGTGCGCTTTGACCGCCTGACGCTGGACAATGCGGTACTCAGCGACGGGGAAGGGGCGGAAACCCGCTTCGAACGGCTGATAATCGACCGGCCCGGTCCGCAGCTGTCGCGCTCGGTGGCGGCCTCCTTCACCCAGGACGGGAAATCACTGGCAGAGCTCTCGGGCAATTTCTCTGCTTACAGCTTCCGTGAACTCGCGCTGACCGGGCTGGCCGTGACGCTGCCCGGTCGCGAGGGGCAACTCCAGGCCAGCAGCGTTGTCTTGCGCGGTCTGGACGAGACCGGCCTCGAGCACGCGAGCATTGACGCCATCAGTTTTGCCGGACCGGCCACGCGCTTCCAGATTGAAAGCGTGCGCATGGAAGACGTCGGCGCGCGCTTCCTCGCCTCGGTGCTGGACGGGACATCGGCAACCGCTCTGCAGATGATGGTCTCCGGCAACCCGTCGGATTATTATCGCCTGTTCGACGTGACGGGGCTGTCTGGCGCGGCCAGCGGGGTGGTTTACGAGATGGAGAGCTTTTCTGCCGAGGTGACGCCGGAAGGCACGCGCCTGCGTACGCTGGCAAGCATGCCGGCCATGCGGCTGCGCGCCGAACGGGGCAGCGATCCCGGCGAGCACGTCCACAACGTGCTCGGCTTTCTGGGCTATGATGAGATCGTGCTGCGGTTTGAAGCCGACACAATCTACGATCCGGAAACAGACACACTGCAGACACAGAACCAGAACCGGTTTGTCTGGGAAGACGGGCTGACACTCTCCGCCAGCCAGTCCGTTTCCGGCGTGCAGGCCTATAGCGATGCTGTTGCTGCCGCCCGCGAGAATGGCATCACCGATCCTGGCGCTCTTGCCGCCTATGAAAACCTGCTGCGGCTCAATGCGCTGGAAGTGCGGCTCGAAGACCAGACCCTTCTTGATCGCAGCTTCTCTGCCTATGCGCAGATGAGCGGCGTCACGCCGGCGCAGATGCGCGTGCAGGCGTCGTCGCTTATCAGGCTTGGCCTTTCGACCCTGCCTGCCGAAATACCCCGGCCCTTCCTCAACGCCATCGCGCAGCCTTTGTCAGAATTTGTTCAGGATGGTGGCACGCTGGTCATTGCGCTCGATCCCCCGCAGCCCGTCCCCCTTCCCACCCTGACCAGCCCGGACGGCCAGTTCGATATTGACCGGCTTGGCCTTGGCGTCAGCGTGGAACGCCCCGAGTAGAGCCCGGTCACAGCCTTGGACCAGAGCGTCATCATTTTTAGCTCACTGGTGGCCGGCAGCCGTGTCGGCGGCGGCGTCAGCGCGGCTGTTCTCGCCCGCGCAGGCTTCACGCCTGAACATGTGCCGACCGTGGTCTTCGGCCGTCATCCCGGCCTCGGCGCGCCAGGCGGGGGACCGGTGCCCGACGCCGTGTTCAGTGGAGCGCTGGACGGGCTGCTCGCCCATGGCGCTCATGAACGCGCGAGCGCCATCCTGACCGGCTATTTTGCCGGCCCCGACCAGGTGCGCGCCGCCGCGGCCTTCATTCAGTCTGCCAAGGCCGCGAACCCGGACCTGTTCGTGCTGGTCGACCCGATCTGCGGCGATGGCGTCGCCGACGGCTCGGCGGACGGACTTTATGTGAAGCGCGAAACGGCGGAAGCATTGGCCGCCCGCCTCCTCCCACTGGCAGACCTCATCACCCCCAATGCGTTTGAGCTGGCCTTTCTGACGGGCCGGCCAGTCACGGAGGCAGCCTCTGCCAAGGCCGCCGCCCGCACCCTTGGAAGACCCGTTCTCGTCACGTCCGTACCGGCGGGAACGAACCGGCTCTCGGTTCTGTGGGCGGACGGCCAGACAAGCTGCTCTGCCACGGTCGACCGGCTCGACGGCGTGCCGCGCGGCACAGGCGATCTGCTCGCCGCGCTGGCATTGGTGGCCAGCCTGAAAGGCGCCAGCGGACAGGCGCTGTGCGAGACGGTCACCCAAACGTGCGAGCGCGTTATCCGCGCCAGCCTCGCCGCAGGCAGCCATGACCTGTTGCTGGGCGCGCTGCAACACCGCGAAGAGCCAACTGCCGGCGCCCCCCAATGGGTGCTCGGCCTGGATGGCTGCACGTCAGGCTGGGTGGGTGTGCTCCTGGACGCAAGCGGCAAGGTGGCGCCGCAAGTGCGGCTGTTTCCCACCATCGGCGATGCGCTGCAGACCCCTGAAAAGCCCGTCATCATTGCCATCGACATTCCCATCGGGTTCGAGGACACGCCAAGCGGCGCGGGGCGCGAGTGCGAGCGCCTGGTACGCAAGGTGCTCAAAGGGCGGGCTTCCAGCGTGTTCTCCTCGCCGCTTCGCGATGCTCTTACGGCCACCAGCCATGCGGAGGCGGTCGCCCTCAACCGGGCAGCCGGCGGGCGGGGACTGTCCCGGCAGAGCTTTGCACTGTTCAAAAAGCTCCGCGAAGTGGATGCCGCTCTCACCCCTGGCCTGAGCGGGCGCGTCTTCGAGACCCACCCCGAGGCCGGCTTTGCGGTGCTCCACGGCAGCGCCCTGTTGCACAACAAGAAGACACCAGAAGGCCGCGCCGAACGCCTCGCCTTGCTGGAAAAGCACGGCATACCCGGCTCGCTGGTCGAGCCCCACCCTTTCCCGAAAAACCGCTGTGCGCCGGACGATGTGCTGGATGCCGCGATGTGCGCGCTGAGCGCCCGTCGGATCCTGACGAGCGAAGCTGCATGCCTGCCTGACGATCCGCCTCACGATGCGCGCGGCCTGCCGATGCGGATCGTTCTTTGAGGCCTTGATAGAACCGTTCAGCCGCGTTACGGCCTTGCCCCATGAGCACCACGATCCACGGATATGTCGCGCCCGGCTTTGAAGCTGTCGCCGACACCATGAAAGCCAGTTTCGACGCCGGTGACGAGATCGGCGCCGCCTTCGCCCTCTACGAGAGGGGGCAGAAGCGCGTCGATATCTGGGCCGGCCATGCTGACCGCGCGCGCACGCAGGACTGGCGCGAAGACACTCTCATCCCCGTATTTTCCACCGGCAAGGCGATCAGCGCCATCGTGGCGGCCTACGCCGTCGATCAGGGCTGGCTCTCCTATGATACCAAGCTGGCTGATATCTGGCCGGAATTTGCCGCTGAAGGCAAAGAGCGCGTCACCTTCGGCGATGCACTGTCCCATCAGGCGGGCCTGCCCGGCTTTCCTGACGCGATGGAGGCTTCAGACTGGTTTGACCGCGATCTGATCGAGGCACGCCTCGCCGCCATGGCGCCAATGTGGCCTCTGGGCGAAGGCAGCGGCTATCACCCGATCACGTTCGGATTCCTTGCCGATGCCGCCATCCGCCGCTCGGACCCCGAGGGCCGCACGATTGGAGCGCTGCTGCGTGAAGTGATCGCCGGGCCGCGCGCGATCGATGTGCATGTCGGTCTGCCCGAGGCACTCCATCCGCGCGCCGGTGAGCATGTCCTGCCGCCCCGCCCGCCACATCTCGGCAAGATGAATGCGGCCAAGCAGGCCGCCTTCCTGAAAGCCTGGTCCTCGCCCGGACGGCGCGGCGCGGCGCAATGGCGTACGGCCGAGTTTCCCGCCGCCAACGCGCATGCCACCGCCAGAGGACTGGCCGAGTTGATGGGCGTGTTCGCAACGGGCGGGATTTTGCGCGGCGAACGCCTGCTGGGCGAAGCTGTTACTGCCGAGGCAATGGAAATACGCGTCGCCGGCGAAGACCGCGTCCTGCCCTTCGACATCGCGTTCGGCGCGGGCGTGAACGTGAACCGCGATTCCGGCTGGTTCGGCCCGGAGCCCCGCGCGGTCGGCCATTACGGCTTTGGCGGCTCCTGCGTCTTTGCAGACCCGGTGACGGGCCTGTCGGGCGCCTATGTGATGAACCGCCAGATGGATGTGCTGGCTGGCGATCCGCGCGCGATCAGGCTAATAAATGCTTGCTATCAGTAGGGCGTGATCCCCTTGGCCTGCGTGCGCATTTGCGGTGCGACACCGCTTTTGCCCCGCCGGGCGAGATAATCATCGACCGCCCAGCGCACTGACGGGAAGGCAAATGAATCCTCAGGCAGCGCGTCAAGGGCGAAGAAGCGCACCTCCAGGCTTTCCGGCCCTGCGCTGACATCCGGTTCGGCAAGGCGCGCACGGAAGAATATCTGCACCTGGGATATGCGCGGGACGGAATAGACGCCAATCAGCTCTTCGATCTCGATCACGGCCCGCGCCTCCTCGTACGCTTCGCGTATGGCCGCCTCCTCCACGCTTTCCCCCTGCTCCATGAACCCCGCCGGCAGCGTCCAGAAGCCGGAGCGTGGCTCGATCGCGCGCCGGCACATCAGGATCTCTCCGGCCGCATTGAATACCACTGCGCCCGCAACGATCCTTGGGTTCACATAGTCGATGAAACCACACGTGCTGCATACATTGCGCTCGCGATTGTCACCCTCGGGCACGGAGCGTTCGAAACTGACGGGCTGATCGGGCATTCGGGCCTCCACACTCTGCGTTCAGGGTTCCGCCAGGGCCTCACTCCGTACCGGGACGGAATTGACATTGAACCGTGACATTTAGGGTGTAGTCTAGCCAAAGCTCAGTCATCGGATGAAGAGGGCATTATGGGTGACAAGGCAGAATTTGATCTGACCGCTTCGCCAGGCCAGCTCCTTCACCGCGCCCAGCAGTTTGCCGCCGAACGCTTCTCGGCAGCAACCGGCGGGGTAGAGATCACCCAGCGCCAGTTCGCCGTCTTGAGCGCGCTGAGCGAAGCTGATGGCCAGACCCAGACCCAGCTCGTCCAGCGCACGGGCATTGACCGCTCCACACTCGCCGAACTCGTCAGCCGCATGGCTACGCGCGGGCTGATCGCGCGCGAGAAAGCTGCCGGAGACGCACGCGCCAATGCGGTGAAGCTGACGGGCGAAGGCCGCGCCCTCTACCGGACGGCCGTCGATGGCGCCAGGGCCGCTGACGATGCGATCCTCGCCGTCCTTGCCAAGAACAAGCGCGCCAACTTCGTCGATGCGCTGGTGCGCATCTCGCGCGCGCCGGACCCGGAAGCCGATCCCAAGGCCAAGGACAAGCCGGCCAAGAAGGACGGCAAGGACAAAGACAAGAAGAAAAAGAAGAAAAAAAAGAAGTAGGATGCGCTTCGCAATCGCTTTCGTCCTGCTCGCATCGGCCCTGCTGGTCGGCACCGGGCACGCGAAGGCTTGCGTATGCTACGCGGCGGAAGCCCGTGAACGCATATCGCAAGCAGACCTGATCTTTGAAGGGCGGGCAGTAAGCACCGATGCGGCGCTTTCCCGCGTTGATCGCCTCTCGCGGTGGCTGGCGCCGGATTGGCAGACCAGGATCGACATGACCCTTTTCGAAACCGGAAGAACCTACAAGGGGCCGATCCACGCATTCGTGGAAATCCGGCATTACCGTGATGAGATGGAGTGCGGCTATCAGTTCGAGCCGGGACGACACTACCTCGTGCTCGCGCACGAAACCGGGGAGGGTGTTTACGCGACCGGGTTTTGTGATCTGACAGGTGACATGGCAGCCATCCGCGCCCTGTTGGGCACTGGCAGCTAGAGGGGCTTCATCGCCTTTCTTCCCATTCCCGTACCGCCGCATTCCAGACAGGCTCAAGCCTGCGTTCCCATATCTCCGGCGTGATCGCCCCGCGCCAGCGCGCGCGGATAACGCCCTCGCCATCGATGATGAAGGTTTCCGGTGCGCCGGTTATGCCGAGCTCCAGCGCCGCGCGGCGCTCATGGTCTGCCGCCAGTGACGTGAACGGATTGCCGAGTTCAGCAAGGAAGGCGCGGGCATTCTCGGGCCGGTCGGCATAGGTGATGCCGTGAACGGGAATGCCGCTCGAAGCCAGCTCTGCCAGTAGCGGATGCTCGATCCGGCACGGCGCGCACCAGCTCGCCCAGAAATTCAGCAAGTAGGGCCCCTCGATTGTCTCCGGGTCGAAATGGGCAAAGCCCTCGCCAAATTCGGTAACCGGAAGGGCAGGCAATTGCCGGCCCGTCATCGGATCGCCCGGCGTGCCTTCAGGCCTGCCGGTCAGCGCGATGGCAAAGACCACCAGCAGCAAGGCAATGGCCCCGAGCGGCGCCCAGACAATGACGCGGTTCATGCCTCGCCCCCGCCTTCGGCGAGCGCCCGCCATTCAGCGGCTTTTCGGCGTTGGCGCCGGGCCAGCCAGATCACGAACATCACACCCGCAAGGGTGAGCCCGTAACAGCTCCACACCCAGACTGCGTGGCCGCCCATGGCGAAGAACTCAGCCATCACGCCGGCCCTCCGGCACCGTCGCGCATTTGCTGGCGCACCCGCGCCTCGAAGCGCTTGGCGAGACTCATATTGCGCACATTCATGAACACGAGCGCGGTCATCAGTGCGGTGAAGGCCAGCGCCATGACCAGCAGCGGCCAGAGCTGGCTGGCATGGATGGTCGGGCCATCGAGCCGGATCACGCTCGCCGGCTGGTGCAGCGTATTCCACCAGTCCACGGAGAATTTGATGACCGGCAGGTTGATCAGGCCCGCCATGGCGAGGATTGCGCCGGCGCGCGCGGCCAGGCGCTCATCTTCGATCGCAGCGCGCAGCGCCATGTATCCCAGATAGAGGAGGAACAGGACCAGCATGGAGGTCAGGCGCGCATCCCACTCCCACCACGTGCCCCACATGGGCCGGCCCCAGAGCGAACCGGTGGCCAGCGTCAGGAAGGCAAACACCGCCCCGATCGGGGCCAGCGCCTGCGCGGCAAGGTCAGCGATATTGTGGCGCCAGACGAAGTAGACAAAGCTGGCCCCGCCAAGGCCCGCATAGGCCGCCATGGAGAGCCAGGCCGCGGGAACATGAACATACATGATGCGCACGGTATCGCCCTGCTGATAGTCCGGCGGCGAAATGACCAGCGCCCAGGGCAGGCCGATGGCAAACAGGATCACCGCGCCCCAGCCGAACCACGGCACGAGGCGTGCGGCTAGACGCTCAAAACGCTCCGGATTGGCAAACGCGCTCCACATGGGGCTTCACCTAGTCTGAGGATCAATCATCTGCAAGCGGACGCAGCGCCGCACCTTTTTTGTCCTCCCCCACCTCCGTGGGGTCGGTCCTCGCACGGGCCCGGGCGGCCTTTGGCCTTACAGGCAGCACGGCAGCCTGAAAAGCGCGAACGCGCGCCCGCGACTGCCTGTGCCCGCGCAGGCGGAGAATGCGTTGCAGAACTAAAGAGGCTCGGCCCTACTCCAGCCGCGCTTTCAGCGCCGCCGCCATGCCGAACGGGGCGAGGGCCAGCGCGGCCAGGCTCCAGGCACCCGCCAGCATCAGGTTTGCGCCGGCAAGCCCGCTGCCGTCCAGCGCCGCCCGGCCAGCACCTGCCACGAAGATCAGAAGCGGTACCTGTAAGGGGGCGGCAATCAGGGCGATCAGCAGCCCCGCGCGCGACAGTCCGGCGGCCAGTGCCCCGGCAAACCCGGCCCCCAGCGCCAGCCCCGGTATGGCGAGCAGCAAGCCGCCCGCGAGCACAGCAGCGCTGGGTGCGTCCATCCCGTAGGCGAGCGCGGCGGCAAACCCGATCACCGGCGCTGGCCAGAGCACGCCAAGCGCAAACGCAGCCGCCTTGATGAGCGAAACACCCGTCAGGCTGACAGGGCAGAGCGCATAGAGCTCCAGCGTCCCGTCTGAAAGATCATCGGCAAACATGCGCTCGGCGCCCTGCAGGCTTGCCAGCAGCGCAGCGAAGACAACGACCCCCGGTGCCACGGCCCGCAACACCTCCATGTCCGGGCCAACGGCCAGAGGCACCAGTGCCAGGGCCGCCACCATGAAGGCGGCAGGCCCCGCCGGGCCGCCCCCGCCTGCCACGGCCAGACGCAGCTCACGCACGAAAAGGGCCTTCAGCGCCGTCATGACCCGATCTCCATCCGGCGCACGTCGCTCCAGCCCAGATCGGCGTGTGTAGCGGCGACCACCATGCCGCCGCGCGCCCGGAAACCCGCCACCAGGGCGGCGAGCAGAGCCTTGCCCTCCGCATCGAGCGGCGCGGCAGGTTCATCCATCAGCCAGAGGGATGCACCGCGCTTCAACGCCATGCGGGCGAGCGCAACCCGCCGCCTCTGACCGGCTGACAGATGCTGACAGCGGGTAAGGTAGAGCGGGCGCACACCCAGTGCGCTGGCGGCTTCCTCGAAGGATCGGGCTGTGCCGTCTTCCGCGCCTTCAAGCGCCGCCCAGAAGCGCAAGGCCTCCAGCACCGTCTCTGACGATTTCAGCCCGTCGGCATGGCCCAGATAGCTGCAGGCCGGCGTGGTGATCATGCCCTCATCGGGGCGCACCAGTCCCGCCATCGCGCGCAGGAGGGTCGTCTTGCCCGAGCCGTTCGCGCCCGTCAGCACCAGCGCCTCACCGCCCTGCAGGGTGAGAGACAACTCGCGCACCAGCACGCGCCCGCCCCGCGACAGGGTGAGGCCCTCGACGCGCAATCCGGCGGGCGTGTGGAGATCAGGCGTGCTCATCGCAAACGCCCTAGCGCAATATGGCCGGACACGGAATGGGGCGTAAGCGCGCTGCAGCCCGAAAATAGCGTCTGGGTGCATTGCAGCGCAGGGGAAGCAGGTCTAAAAGGCGCGCCAAGGACGGGACACGGATGCGGGCGCGCATCGCTGCATGCGCAACCAGCCGGAAACTGTCTTCCAATAAGCCTGACGAGCCGGATCGCGGGATATCCCTCTCCCCGCACCATCGGCAGGGCAGACCCGCGATAAGGATGTGACATGGCTTCTCTGGACAGCTTCAAGTGCCGCCGCGAAATGATCGTAGACGGCAAATCCTACCAGTATTTCGACCTGAAGGAGGCTGAGAAGAACGGCCTTACCGGCGCGTCGAGACTGCCCTACACGCTCAAGGTTCTTCTGGAGAACCTGCTGCGTTTTGAAGACGGTTCCACGGTAACCAAGGCCGATATCCAGGCGGTTGCAGACTGGGTCAATACCGGCAAGTCCGACCATGAGATCCAGTACCGCCCGGCCCGCGTGCTGATGCAGGACTTTACCGGCGTTCCCGCCGTTGTGGACCTGGCTGCCATGCGCGACGCCACCAAGGCCCTCGGCGGCGATCCCAAGAGCGTCAATCCGCTGGTCCCGGTGGACCTGGTGATCGACCACTCCGTCATGGTCGATGTGTTCGGTACTGCCGACAGCTTCCGTCTCAATGTGGAGCGCGAATACGAGCGCAATGGCGAGCGCTACAAATTCCTCAAATGGGGCGCGAGCGCGTTTGACAATTTCCGCGTCGTCCCGCCGGGCACCGGCATCTGCCACCAGGTAAACCTTGAATATCTCGCCCAGACCGTCTGGACGAAGGATGAGGACGGCGTCACCTACGCCTTCCCCGACACGCTGGTCGGCACAGACAGCCACACCACCATGGTCAACGGCATGGCCGTTCTGGGCTGGGGTGTCGGCGGTATCGAGGCTGAGGCCGCCATGCTGGGCCAGCCGGTATCCATGCTGATCCCCGAAGTCGTGGGCTTCAAGCTGACCGGAAAGCTGCCCGAAGGCGCGACGGCCACCGATCTGGTGCTCACCGTCGTGCAGATGCTGCGCAAGAAGGGCGTCGTCGGCAAGTTCGTCGAATTCTATGGCGAGGGCCTGGACAGCCTGTCGCTGGAAGACGCCGCCACCATCGCCAACATGGCCCCCGAGTACGGCGCGACCTGCGGTTTCTTCCCCGTCGACAACGAGACGCTGGCCTACCTCACCGCCACGGGCCGCGATCCGTCCCGCGTCAAGCTGGTCGAGCAATATTCCCGCGCGCAGGGCATGTTCCGCCCCGAGCGCACCGACGAGCCGGTCTACACCGACACGCTGCACCTTGATCTGGCCTCGGTGGAGCCGTCACTCGCCGGACCGAAGCGCCCGCAGGACCGCGTGGCGCTGAAAGACGCCGCTGACGAGTTCGCGATGGTGCTCGATAGCGAGTTCAAGAAGCTCGAGGACGGCGCCCGCCAGGTACGCGTCGAGGGCGAGGAGTACTCGGTCGGGCATGGCAGCGTCGTGATCGCGGCCATCACCTCGTGCACCAACACCTCCAACCCCTCCGTCATGCTGGGTGCAGGCCTTGTCGCCCGCAACGCGGTCAAGCGCGGCCTGAAGGTCCAGCCCTGGGTGAAGACCTCGCTGGCACCCGGTTCGCAGGTCGTCACCGACTACCTCGCCAAGGCCGGCCTGCAGGACGATCTCGATGCGCTCGGCTTCAACCTTGTCGGCTATGGCTGCACGACCTGCATCGGCAATTCCGGTCCGCTGCCGGAGAAGATCTCCAAGGCCATCGCGGCCGGCGATCTGGTTGCCTGCTCGGTGCTGTCCGGCAACCGCAACTTTGAAGGCCGGGTGAACCCGGACGTGCGCGCCAACTATCTGGCAAGCCCGCCCCTGGTCGTCGCCTATGCGCTCGCCGGCACGATGAACCTGAACCTCACCGAAGACCCGATCGGCTACGACAATAATAATGAGCCGGTCTATCTGAAGGACATCTGGCCGACATCTGCCGAGATCGCCGAAGTGGTGCGCTCTGCCGTCACGCCGGACATGTTTGCCAGCCGCTATGCCGACGTCTTCAAGGGCGATGAGCACTGGCAGGGCATCGAAAGCGGTTCGGGCCTGACATACGATTGGCCGGACTCCACCTATGTCGCCAACCCGCCTTTCTTCGAAGGCATGACGACCGAGGTCACGCCGCCGTCCGACGTGAAGAATGCCCGCATTCTCGGCCTGTTTGGCGATTCCATCACCACCGACCACATCTCGCCGGCCGGCTCCATCAAGGCGGCAAGCCCGGCAGGCAAATGGCTGCAGACCAATGGCGTCGAGCCGCTGGAGTTCAACTCCTACGGCGCGCGCCGGGGCCATCATGACGTGATGATGCGCGGCACATTTGCCAATATCCGCATCAAGAACCAGATGGTGCCGGGCGTCGAAGGCGGCGTGACGATCCATCACCCGTCCGGCGAGCAGATGGCGATCTATGACGCGGCGATGAAATACGCCGAGGAAAGCCGCCCGCTGGTCATCTTCGGCGGCAAGGAATACGGCACCGGCTCCTCGCGCGACTGGGCGGCCAAGGGCACGCGCCTTCTGGGCGTGCGCGCCGTCATCACCGAGAGCTTCGAGCGCATCCACCGCTCCAACCTCATCGGCATGGGCGTCCTGCCGCTGGTCTTCAAGGACGGGCAGAGCTGGTCATTGCTGGGCCTCAAGGGTGATGAAACCGTGACGCTGGAAGGCGTGTCGGCCATCACCCCGCGCGCCGATGTGAAGGCGGTCATCACCGCCGCGGACGGCACGTCGAAAACGGTAACGCTCCGCGTGGCGATCGATACCGAGAACGAGCTCGACTACTTCCGTAATGGCGGCATCCTGCACTACGTCCTGCGCCAGCGCGCCGCAGCGTAAGGGGGGCGCTCTTTCTTCGTCATTCCGGAAAGCCCGTCAGGGCTTATCCGGAACCCAGTCGGCGGCCAATGGCCGCCGCAAGCGCGAACGCGCGCCCGCGACTTTTCGCGGAATATCGCAACGCGGATGCGTTGCGGAGCTGTAAGAGGCATGGATCACCCGCATGAAGCGGGTGATGACAAAACTGGAAGTAAGCCAGAACAAAAAACCCCGGACATTTCCGTCCGGGGTTTTCTTTATTCAGGTCTGAAGTGCGGCACTTACGCAGCGTCGCCCTCGGCGGCGATTTCCTCGCCGGTTTCCTGGTTCACGACCTTCATGGACAGCTTCACCTTGCCCCGGTCGTCAAAGCCCATGAGCTTCACCCACACCAGATCGCCTTCCTTGACGACATCGTTGGGATGATTGACGCGCTCGGCTTTGAGCTGCGAGACGTGCACCAGGCCGTCACGCGCGCCGAAGAAGTTCACGAAGGCGCCAAAGTCCATGACCTTGACCACCTTGCCCTGGTAGATGGCGCCCTGCTCCGGCTCAGCCGTCAGGGAGTGGATCCAGTCGCGCGCCGCCTTGATGGATGAGGCATCAGACGAGGCGATCTTGATCGTGCCATCGTCTTCCACATTCACCTTGGCACCGGTCTTCTCCACGATCTCGCGGATCACCTTGCCGCCCGTGCCGATGACGTCACGGATCTTGTCGACCGGGATTTTCATCTGCTCGATGCGCGGTGCGGTGTCCGCCAGCTCGCCGCGGGCGCCGGTAAGTGCCTTGTTCATCTCGGCAAGGATATGGGCACGGCCGGCATGAGCCTGGCTAAGCGCGGTTTCCATGATCTCTTTTGTGATGCCGGCGATCTTGATGTCCATCTGCAGCGAGGTGATGCCGACTTCAGTCCCGGCCACCTTGAAGTCCATGTCACCGAGATGATCCTCGTCACCGAGAATGTCGGAGAGGACGGCAATGCCTTCCGGATCCTTGATGAGGCCCATGGCGATGCCCGAAACCGGGCGCTTGATCGGCACGCCGGCATCCATCAGCGCGAGGGATGAACCACACACCGTCGCCATCGAGGACGAACCGTTGGACTCGGTGATCTCGGAGACGAGGCGGATCGTGTAGGGGAACTCTTCAGCGCTCGGCAGAACCGCGCGCATGGCCCGCCAGGCCAGCTTGCCATGGCCGATTTCGCGGCGGCCCGGAGCCAGGCGGAACGAGGTCTCACCGACCGAGTAGGGCGGGAAGTTGTAGTGGAGCATGAAGCGCTCCTTGTACATCCCCGTCAGGTCGTCGATCATCTGCTCGTCTTCACCGGTGCCGAGCGTCGCAACGCACAGGGCCTGCGTTTCACCGCGGGTGAACAGAGCCGACCCGTGCGTGCGCGGCAGGACGCCCGCTTCCGACACGATCGCGCGCACATCATCCAGCTTGCGGCCGTCAATGCGCTTGCCGGTCTTGATGATGCCGCCGCGCACGACAGACGCTTCCACGTCCTTCAGCACGCCCTTGAGCACCACCGGATCAGCACCGTCCGGGTTGGCTTCCGACAGGCCGAGCTCGGCAAGCGCCTTTTCCTTGGCAAGGCCGACAGCGGCGTAGCGCTCGGCCTTGTTCTGGATGGTGTAAGCCTTGGCGATATCCTTGCCGACAAGCTTCTGGACCTTGGCTTCCAGCGCGGAATGGTCTTCCGGCACGAAGTCCCACGGTTCCTTGGCCGCTTTTTCCGCCAGGCGGATGATCATGTCGATGACGGGCTGGAAGGCCTCGTGGCCGGCCATTACCGCGCCGAGCATGACCTCTTCGGTCAGTTCCTTGGCTTCCGATTCCACCATCATGACGGCATCGCCAGTACCGGCAACAACGAGATCAAGCTCGCTGTCGGCCATCTCGGCGATGGTCGGGTTGATGACGTACTGGCCGTTCATGTAGCCCACGCGCGCAGCGCCGATGGGCCCGAGGAAAGGCAGGCCGGAGAGCACGAGCGCGGCCGATGCGCCGACCATGGCCACGATATCGGGATCGTTTTCCATGTCGTGCGACAGCACGGTCAGCATGACCTGGGTGTCGTTCTTGAAGCCTTTGGGGAAAAGCGGGCGGATCGGCCGGTCGATGAGGCGCGAGGTCAGCGTCTCCTTGTCGGTCGGACGGCCTTCGCGCTTGAAAAAGCCGCCGGGGATCTTGCCGGCTGCGAAGTATTTTTCCTGGTAGTTCACGGTCAGCGGGAAGAAGTCGATCCCGTCCTTGACCTGTTTCATCGCCACGGCAGTCGCGAGCACAGTTGTGTCGCCGTAGGTGACCAGCACCGATCCGGTTGCCTGGCGGGCCATGCGGCCGGTTTCAATGGTGAGCTGGCGTCCAGCCCATTCGATCGTCTCATTTTGGATGTTGAACATGTTCTCTCGTACGTACGGACAGGGCCATGACCATCATGGCCCATAGGAAAACGCCGGTCACCTGATGGCGACCGGCGTGAAGGGTACAAAGCCTAGCGGCGAAGGCCGAGCTTTGCGATGAGAACCCGGTAACGCGGTTCGTCAATCCGGGCGAGGTAGTCAAGAAGGCGGCGGCGCTGGGAAACGAGCTTGAGCAGGCCCCGGCGCGAATGGTTGTCCTTCTTGTGGGTCTTGAAATGCTCGGTGAGGTTGGCAATGCGCTCGGAGAGCACGGCCACCTGGACCTCCGGCGAGCCGGTGTCGTTGGCCTCACGGGCATATTCCTTGATGAGCGCAGCTTTGCGCTCTGCAGTGATTGACATTCGTCATCTCCTCAGTGCCGGTCAATTCCGGCCTTGCCAGGGCACCGTCCAGCAAGGTCGGCAGTCATGCGCGGTGCTTATGGACGCAAAGTGCGCCAATAGCAAGGCATGCAAGGGGCTTTGACGCGCCAGGGCAGTTGTTGCGTTAGGCCTCGGGCGCCACGAACACGCGCCACGGTGACAGCTTGCCCGCCTGCAGGTCGCCAATGGCCACCGGCTCATCGCCGTCCATCGCCAGCACCGAGCGCGAGCAGTCCCGGTCACCTATCATCCGCTCGCAGCGAAGAGCGCGCAACGCCTCTACCCGGCGCGGCGGCACCACAATGGCCCGGCCCTGCCTCAGATAGGCCACCTGGTCGGGCGTCACGTCCAGTACGGGCAGATCGCTGGCCGCGGCATGAACCGGCTCCAGCGCTTCGCTTTCGCGGCCCTCGGCCCTCAGGGCATCAAGGTCCGCGAGCGTGATGGCGTCCGCGATGTCAAACGGCCCGACCATCACCCGGCGCAGGGCCGCAACATGGCCTTCCGCGCCCAGCGCCGACGCGATGTCGCGCACCAGAGAGCGCACGTAAGTTCCCTTGCCACACTGCATTTCCAGCACGGCAAGGTCTGCTGACGGCGTGTCGAGCAGGGACACCCGGTCAATGCGCACCGTGCGCGCTTCGAGTTCAACCGTCTCGCCTGCACGCGCGAGATCATAGGCGCGAGCGCCATCCACGCGAATGGCTGAAAAGGCCGGCGGTATCTGGTCGATCTGGCCTACAAAGCGCGGCAGGGCCGCCTCGATGGCCGCACGTGAGGGCCGCACATCGCTGCTGGCCGTCACCTCGCCTTCGGCGTCCAGCGTATCGGTGGAGACGCCCCAGCGAATGGTGAAGCGGTAGGTTTTCATGCCGTCCTGCGCGAACGGCACGGTCTTCGTGGCTTCACCCAACGCGATGGGCAGCAGCCCGGTCGCCAGCGGATCGAGCGTGCCGGCATGCCCGGCCTTGCGGGCATCAAAGATGCGCCGCACTGCAGACACGGCCTGCGTGGAAGTCATTTCGGCGGGCTTGTCCAGCAAGACCCAGCCATCGACCGGATTACCCTTTTTCCTGCGTGCCATGTCTGCTCAGTCCAGATCGCGTTTCACATGCGGGCGCGACAGCACCTCGTCGACATGGGCAGCCTCGTCAAACCGGTCATCGGCCTCAAATCGCAGCTTCGGCGTGAAGCGCAGCTCGATGCGTCTGGCAAGCTCGCGCTGGAGATAGCCCGAAGCATGATCGAGCGCCTTTGCCAGCTTTGCCCTGTCGGCCTGGCCCATGGCCGCGACAAACACCGTTGCATGACGCAGGTCCGGGCTCATGCGCGCTTCGGTGACGGTGACCGGCACACCCGCTACCGCGGGATCATGGATCGCGCCTTCGGCGATGATGTCGGCCAGCGCGCGACGCACCAGCTCACCGGCGCGCAACTGCCTCTGGGATTGGGCTTTCATGGGACTGCACCTCGTTTTCCGCGCAGGACAGGCCGGGATTGAACCGGGACGCCCTTGAGAAGGGGGCGGGTGATACGCGCTGGAACGCCCGCTGGCAAGCCGCTCAGCCGCGTACCACCATGATGGCGCCGGCCACCAGGAGAACAACGCCGCCAATACGCATCAGGTTGGCCGGGCGCACATCAAGGCCGATGAGGCCGAAATGGTCCATCACGAGCGCAGCGGCCAGCTGCGCGGCGATCAGCACCGAGAAGAAGGCGCCGACCCCGATCTTGGGTGTCGCCCAGGCCGACGTGGTAACGAAAAGCGCGCCGAGCGCACCGCCCGCAATCCAAAGATACGGCGGAACAGAGACCATCGTATCCCGGGCAGGCAATCCGTTGCGTACGGCAACCACCAGCACCAGGGCAAGCAGGATCAGGGCGCCCGCCGTGAAGTTCGCCAGCGCCGCGCGCAAGGGCGACTGCAGGAGCGCGGCCAGCTGGGCGTTGAATGCCGGCTGCGTGGCCACGGCCGCGCCCGCCAGAACGACCATGAGAATCGGCAGGGCGAGCGAGGTGTTCATGCGGGGTCCTTCGTTCCAGGCATCCCCGCTTCAACCCTGTGCAGCCCGCACGCGTTCCAACATTGCCTGCATCCGGCCTGCCCCAAACAAAACCCCGGCTGTTTCCAGCCGGGGTCCGTCAATCTGCACTCTGGTGAGCAGGGATCAGAGCTTGCGCTCGATCTCCTCCACCGTGAAGCACTCGATCTGGTCACCTTTCTGCAGGTCCTGATAGCCGACAAAGCCCATGCCGCACTCGGTACCGGCACGCACTTCATTGACCTCGTCCTTGAAGCGCTTGAGCGTGGACAGCTCGCCCTCGTGAATGACAGTGTCATTGCGCAAGAGGCGAACACCACAGCCCCGGCGCACCACACCGTCCGTGACGCGGCAGCCGGCGACCTTGCCCAGCTTGGTGATGTTGAAGACCTCCAGGATCTCGGCGTAACCGATGAAGGTTTCGCGCTTTTCTGGCGCCAGCAGGCCTTCCAGTGTCTTCTTCACGTCGTCGATCACATCATAGATGATCGAGTAGTAGCGTATCTCGACCTTCTCCTGCTCCGCCAGTTCGCGGGCCTGCTTGTTGGCCCGCACGTTGAAGGCGAAGATCGGCGCGCCCGAGGCCTTGGCAAGCTGTACATCGGCTTCCGAAACACCGCCCGGCGCAGCATGGATGACGCGCGCGCGCACCTCGTCATTGCCGGCCTTTTCAAGGGCGCTGGACAGCGCTTCGGCAGAGCCTTGCACATCTGCCTTGATGAGAACGGGCAGCTCCTGAACCTCGTTCTGTTTCAGGCGGGCCATCATCTGTTCAAGCGAGGTGCCGCCACCGCCGGTACCGGCCGATTTGTCGCGGCGCTGACGCATGCGGTAATCGACGATCTCGCGGGCCCGTGCCTCGCTCTCGACAACCGAGAACACCTCACCGGGGTCCGGTGCGCCATCGAGACCCAGAATCTCCGCAGGCAGGGACGGACCGGCTTCGGTCATCTGCTGGCCGCGCTCGTTGGTAAGGGCGCGTACCTTGCCCCACTGGACGCCGGCCACGACGATATCGCTGCGCTTGAGCGTGCCGCGCTTGACCAGCACGGTGGCAACCGGGCCGCGGCCCTTGTCGATCTGGCTTTCGATGACGACGCCTTCGGCAGAGCGGTCCGGATTGGCCTTCAGCTCGAGAATTTCAGCCTGCAGCGAGATTGCCTCGGTCAGCTCGTCAAGACCGGTGCGCTGCTTGGCAGACACGGGCACGAACTGGACGTCACCGCCCATGGATTCGGTGACAATCTCGTGCTGAAGCAGCTCGTTGAGCACCTTGTCCGGCGTCGCGTCAGGCTTGTCGATCTTGTTGACAGCCACAATCATCGGCACGCCTGCGGCCTTGGCGTGATTGATCGCCTCCACCGTCTGCGGCATCACGCCGTCATCGGCGGCCACCACCAGGATCACGATATCGGTCGCCTGCGCGCCGCGTGCGCGCATCGCCGAGAAGGCCGCGTGGCCCGGCGTATCCAGGAAGGTGATCTTGTCGCCGGATTTCAGCTGCACCTGATAGGCGCCAATATGCTGGGTGATGCCACCGGCCTCACCGCCGGCCACGTCGGTAGAGCGCAGCGCGTCGAGTAGCGATGTCTTGCCATGGTCCACGTGGCCCATGATCGTCACTACCGGCGGGCGCGGCTGTTTGCTGTCTTCAGGGTCATCTGCCGAGATGAAGCCTTCTTCCACGTCCGCATCGGACACCCGCTTAACGCGGTGGCCGAATTCCTCGACGATCAGCTCGGCATCATCAGCGTCCAGGAAGTCCACTGCACGGACCATCTGGCCCTGCTTCATCAGGAACTTCACGACGTCTGCAGCGCGCTCTGCCATGCGGTTGGCGAGCTCCTGCACGGTAATGCTTTCCGGCACCACCACGTCGCGCGCAACCTTGTCCCGGTCGGCGCCCCCTTGCGTGCGGCGCTGCTTCTCCCGCTCCCGGGCGCGGCGCATGGACGCAAGCGAACGCTGGCGATCCTCATCGTCCTCGACAAGATTCTGGATGGTGAGGCGGCCCTTGTGACGGCGCTCGCCGGCATCCTTGGAACGCGCCGGAGCAGCCTTGGCGGCCGGCGCCAGCTTCTTCTTGCCGCGATCATCATCATCGTCGGCGTCCACGCCGCGAACATCGTCCTTGGCCCGGATTTCCTTGTCGACAACCTTGCGCTGGGGCTTGGCAGTGTCAGGATCGACCGGCACCGGCATGTCGGCGGGGTCCGGCGCCGCGAGACGATCAGCCTCGGCCCGCTTGCGCGCTTCGGCCTCCTGGCGGACAGCCTCCTCGCGCCGGCGCTGCTCCTCGAGCGCCTTGCGATCTTCCTCCGCCTTGCGGGCGTGTTCGGCCTCTTCAGCCTTTTTCTTGGCATCACGCTCGTCAGCCTCTGCCCGGGCCCGGGCAATGGCACGCTGACGGCGGATCAGTTCCTCCTCGGACAGCCCGAGCTGCTTGGCTTTTGCAGCCAGCGCTGCACGCGCCTTGTCAGCATCGCTGACGGGTTTGCCGGACGGGGTTCCGGCATCCTTGCCTGCAGGTGCACCGGCAGCGCCGGGGCCCACCCGCTTGCGCTTTTTCTCGACGACAACCGCCTTGGAGCGGCCGCGCGCAAAACTCTGCTGCACGGTACCCGAACCGGTACGTGCGCCGAGGGTGAGGGGCTTGCGGCCCGAGGGATTGCGTTCGTCAGCGTCGCTCATAAACGTCTTTCATCGCGGCTCTTGCATAGAAGGCTTTCCGAAGCGCCGCGCCGCAGCAACGCTTTCCGCCCTGTCCATCCGGCTCTGGCGAAAGGCCCGCTAACCTAGCGGCCCTGCCTGCCGTTTCAACTCTCTCGTGCCGGTCTGCCCGGCTCTGGCGGACTTACAGGCCGGAAACCGGCCAGCTTGCCCATCAGCACGCCAAACGCGGCCGCCTCCGGTCCTGGCGCAAGCACCAGATGCACCACGCCAGTGCGTCCGAGTGCTGCGCCCAGCGCCTCGGCGCTGAAACACATCGCCACCGGCACACCCGGCGCCGCGCCGCGCGCAAGCTGGTCCAGCTTGCCACGCCCGTCAGCCGAGCCGTCGCTGGCCTCGATCCGCCACGCCGGACGCGGCGAGGCGGTGATCGCACCCCTGGCCGCATCATACCCCATTGCGAGCCGTCCCGCGCGCCTCGCGAGCCCCAGGATCGACAGGGCCCGTTCGGACAGCAGTGCCTCGACCTGGTCAGCAAGCCCGTCAGGCACCGTTACCGGCCCTTCAAACGCCCGCTGGAAGGCCTTGCGCCGCACCGCCGTCTCAATCGCAGCCCGGCTGGCCGTGATCCAGGCGCCGCGACCGGGCAGCCGCGCGGCAATATCGGGGACGATATTGCCGTCAGGCCCGGCCACAACCCGGATCAGCCTGTCCTCGTGGGCGGTTTCACCGCTCGCGATACAGCGCCTCTCGCGGGGCGTCTTCACGCGCGTTTCCCGTGCGCCGCGGCTCACTTTTGCTCGTCATCCTCCGCCGTATCGAGGTCCTCACCCGCATTGATGAGGGTCTCGAGATCCACGCCAAGACGTTCGGCTTCAGCCTCCAGAGCGGCGAGATCGAACTCACCGTCCTCGGCGAGCGCCTCCTCGACCGCTTCCTCAATCGCTTCGGCCGCAGCCTGATCGTCGGCAGGCTCCGCCTGCGGCAGGTCCTCTTCCGAAATCCAGCCCGCCGCGACACGCGCCCGCATGATCATCCGCTCGGCATCGTCCCCATCCAGCTCGAACCCGTCGAGTATGCCCGGCTCGCGTACACGCTCACCATCACGCGTCTCGTACCAGCCGCGCAGATCATCAGGCGTCATGCCGGCCAGGTCGTCGACCGTGAACACATCGTTCTCGCCGAACTTCACGGCCATGGGCAGCGTGACACCCTCGATGGCCAGCACCGCATCATCAACCCCCAGCTCCTTGCGCCGGGCGTCCTGCCCGGCGGCCTGGCGGTCAAGGAATTCACGGGCGCGGGTCTGGATTTCCTCGGCCGTCTCGTCATCAAAGCCTTCGATGACGGCAATTTCGTCCAGCTCGACGAAGGCGAGGTCATCGACACTCGTGAAGCCTTCGGTGGCCAGAAGCTGGGCAATCACCTCGTCCACATCAAGGGCTTCCATGAAGATCGCGGTGCGCTCGGTGAACTCTTTCTGGCGCCGTTCGCTCTCCTCGACCTCGGTCAGGATATCGATCGACCAGCCGGTCAGCTGGCTGGCAAGGCGTACATTCTGGCCCCGGCGGCCAATGGCCAGCGAGAGCTGGTCATCGGGCACAACCACCTCGATGCGCTGGTTTTCCTCGTCGAGCACCACCTTGGCAACTTCGGCCGGCTGCAGCGCGTTGACGATGAAGGTCGCGGGATCCGGATTCCACGGAATGATGTCGATCTTCTCGCCGGCAAGCTCGTTGACGACCGCCTGCACGCGGCTGCCGCGCATACCCACGCACGCGCCCACCGGATCAATCGAGCTGTCATTGGAGATGACGGCGATCTTCGCCCGGCTGCCCGGATCGCGGGCCACGCGGGGGATCTCGATAATGCCCTCATAGACTTCCGGCACTTCCTGCGAAAACAGGGCCGCCATGAAGTCGGGATGGGCACGCGACAGGAAAATCTGCGGCCCGCGCACTTCCGGGCGCACATCATAGATATAGGCGCGCACCCGGTCATTGGGCTGAAGGGCTTCACGCGGGATCGCGTCATTGCGGCGGATGATGCCTTCTGCCTTGCCCAGATCAATGATCGCATTGCCATATTCGACACGCTTGACGATACCGTTGATGATCTCGCCGATACGGTCCTTGTACTCTTCAAACTGACGCTGGCGCTCGGCTTCACGCACTTTCTGCGTGATGACCTGCTTGGCGGTCTGGGAGGCCACGCGGCCGAACTCGATCGGCGGCAGCTCTTCCTCGAACACCGTACCGATCTCGGCACCGGGATCCATCTTCCGGGCTTCAGCCAGGCTGATCTCCTGGGCGTCGTTCTCGACCTCTTCCACGACCGTCGTGTGACGTGTCAGGCGCATCTCGCCGGTTTTCGGATGGATCGCACAGCGAATATCCAGCTCGCTGCCATAGCGCGAGCGCGCGGCCTTCTGGATCGCTTCCTCGATGGCAGCAAGCACGAGCGGCTCGTCAATCATCTTTTCCTGCGCGACGGCGCGGGCGATCTGCAGAAGTTCCAGCCTGTTGGCACTGACCCCGATGGCCATGATGAGTATCCTGTTATCTGTTGGTCTCTAGGTTTTGTCTGTCTGGGGATCGTCGTTTACGTCCCCGGCCCCTTGCGTCCAGACCGGTGCGTCACCGCCGCGCCCTTTCAGGCTTTCGGCAATCAGCGCATCGGTCAGCACGAGTCGGGCCTCGGCGATCCACTCGAAGGGCAGGACAGCCGTTTCTTCCTCGCCCTCAAGATCAATGAGCACGTTATCGTCCTCGACCCCGGCAAGAACGCCGCGAAACCGCTTGCGGTTCTCCACCAGCCGGTCAAGCTCGACCTTGGCCTCAAATCCTTCCCAGCGCTCGAAATGGGCAAGCGCGGTCAGCGGCCGGTCAATGCCAGGCGAGGACACTTCCAGCACATACTCGCCGGAGATCGGATCAGCCTCTTCAAACACCTCTGAAAGGGCGCGCGACAGCTTCGCGCAGTCTTCCACATCCATGGTGCCGTCGGCCTTCTCGGCCATGACCTGAACCGTCTGGCGCTTGCCGGATAGCACGCGGATGCGCACGATCTCATAGCCCAGCGCATCGGCGAGCGGGTCGGCGAGCGCGGCGATGATCTCGTCCTGGCGTGTGCGTGTTCTCAAAACGGCTCCCGCGGGCAATGGGCCCGGAAAAGGCAATGAAAAAGGCGGCCCCCGAAGTGAGCCGCCCGATAGTGCCATCCGGCACATCGAACCTGATGGCGGCGCTTATACGCCTGCCGGCTGCCAATTGCAATGGGGGTGGGCGGCCCGCTTGACGGTGCCCGCCAGTTTATGGCGCTTTTGGCGGCATGTCCCTACGTGTCTTTGCCGCCCTGCCTGTGCCTGAGGAAATCGCCGAGCGCGTCACGCCGCTGCTCAAGGGCGTGCCCGGCGCAAAATGGCGCCCGGAGGAGAACTTCCACATCACGCTGGCCTTCTATGGCGAGTGGCCAGAGGACGCGATTGCAGAACTCGATCACGAACTCTCGCTGATCCGCATCGCTCCCTTCGAGCTGCAATTGAGGGGCACCGGCCATTTTGGCAAGTCAAACCCCTCCCAGCTCTGGCTGGGTGTGGATGGCGGCGAGACGCTGGAGACGCTTGCCCGCCAGTGCCACCGCGCCGGCGTCAAGGCGGGCATGGACATGGAAAAGCGCAACTACACCCCGCACCTGACGGTCGCCTACCTGAACATGGCCGAGATCGTGCGGGTCCAGAAATTCCAGCAAAGGCTCAATCTGTGGAGGTCGGAGCCCTTCCTGGCCGACCGCTTTTACCTCTATTCCAGTCATGCACGCGGGCGCGGACCCAATGCCTACGAGATCGAGGCGGAATACCCGCTGATGGGGTAAGCCCTCACACCCGCCGGACGAGGCCGTCCACACCCTTCTCGATCAGGTCGAGCGCATGTTCGAAGGCCTTCTCGTCGCCATAATAGGGATCAGGCACATCCCGCCCGGCCAGCCCCACCGACCAGTCCATCAGCAGCGAGACAGGGCGTTCGTCCAGCCGGCGTGCATCGCGCGCCGTGACCAGCCAGCGCTTGTGGCTCGCATCCATGCCCACGATGTGATCGAACAGCGCGAAATCCTCGTCCACGAGCGCGCGCGCGCGCTGGTCTGCAATGTCATAGCCGCGCCGGGCCGCCGCCTCGACGGCGCGTGGATCGGGCGGCTCGCCAGCATGCCAGTCACCTGTGCCGGCAGAGTCAAACACCATTGCCTTGTTGTGTCTCGCCGCCACAGCCTCGGCGACGCCGCGCGCCAGCGGCGAGCGGCATATATTGCCCGTACAGACAAACAGTACGGAAACGGTCCTGCGGTTCATGGCGTCCCTCTTTACCCCTCAAGAACGCGGCTTGATGGTGAGGATGATAAAGCGCGCGGCGCTGACCTCCAGCGCGTCCCGCGCTTTGGGTTAGCGCCGGACTAACCGCTTGCCCTCACGCGGCCTTCGATCAGCGACTGGACCACGCCCGGGTCGGCAAGCGTCGAGGTGTCGCCGAGCGAGGAAAGCTCGTTCTCGGCAATCTTGCGCAGGATACGCCGCATGATCTTGCCAGAACGCGTCTTCGGCAGGGCGGGCGTAAACTGGATCACATCGGGACTCGCCACCGGGCCGATCTCCTTGCGGACCTGGTCCTTGAGCGCCTTTTCCAGCGCCTCGCCAGCCTCGACACCCTCATTCAGCGTCACATAGCACCACACGCCCTGTCCCTTGACGTCATGCGGATAGCCGACCACCGCCGCCTCGGCGACATCCGGGTGGAGCACCAGAGCGCTTTCGATCTCGGCCGTGCCGAGCCGGTGACCGGAGACATTGAGCACATCATCGACCCGGCCCGTGATCCACCAGTAGCCGTCCTCGTCCCGCCGGGCGCCGTCGCCGGTGAAGTAATAGCCCGGATAGGTAGAAAAATAGGTGTCGAAGAAGCGCTGGTGATCGCCATAGACAGTACGCATCTGGCCCGGCCAGGAGCCGCGCAGCACCAGATTGCCTTCCGCCGGACCGCTGTCAGGCAGGCGCTTGCCCTCATTGTCCACCAGGGCGGGGCGCACGCCGAACATGGGAAAGCTTGCCGAACCGGGTTTCAGCCCGTGCGCGCCGGGCAGCGGCGTGATCAGGTGCCCGCCTGTCTCGGTCTGCCACCAGGTGTCGACAACCGGACAGCGCCCCTCGCCCACTATCCTGTGATACCAGCGCCAGGCCTCCGGATTGATCGGCTCGCCCACCGTGCCCAGCAGGCGCAGGGAAGAGCGGTCGTGCTTCTCCACCGGACCGTCGCCTAGGCGCATCAGCGCGCGAAGGGCGGTCGGGGCGGTATAGAAGACAGAAACCTTGTGCTTTTCAATCACCTCCCAGAAGCGCGAGGCGTCCGGCCAGGTTGGCACACCTTCGAACATCAGGCTCGTCGCCCCGTTCGCAAGCGGCCCGTAGACGATGTAGGAGTGGCCGGTCACCCAGCCTATGTCGGCGGTGCACCAGAAGATGTCCTCTTCCTTCGCATCGAAGGTGAGGGCGTGGGTCATGGCCGCCCACAGGAGATAGCCGCCCGTCGTGTGCAGCACGCCCTTGGGCTTGCCGGTGGAGCCTGAGGTATAAAGGATGAAGAGCGGGTCTTCCGCGCCCATCGGTTCAGGGTCGCAATGGGCGCCTACCTGGATCGAAAGGTCGTGATACCAGTGGTCCCGGCCCTCCTCCCAGTGCACGTTCGCCCCGGTGTGCTTCACGCACAGTACGCGTCTGACCCCCGGCGCGCTTTTCAGTGCCGCGTCCACATTGTCCTTCAGAGGCACCGCCCTGCCGCCACGCACGCCCTGGTCGGCGGTGATGACGAACGCGCTGTCGCAGTCATTGATGCGCCCGGCCAGCGCCTCTGGCGAAAAGCCGCCGAACACCACCGAGTGCACCGCGCCAATCCGTGTACAGGCCAGCATCGCAAAGACGGCCTGCGGAATCATCGGCATGTAGAGGGTGACGCGGTCACCCTTCTTCACCCCGAGCATTTTGAGCACGTTGGCAAAGCGGCACACATGATCATGCAGCTGCCGGTAGGTGATGGAATGATGGTGGGCGGGGTGGTCCCCCTCCCAGATCAGGGCGGGCTTGTTGGGACGTACCGCCAGATGCCGGTCAATGCAGTTCACCGAGACGTTGAGAATGCCGTCCTCGAACCAGCGAATACGAAAATCATCCTTGTGGAAGGACACGTCGGAGATCTTTTCGGGACGTTTGATCCAGTCCAGCCGGCCCAGCTCCTCGCGCCAGAACGCGTCGGGCTCGGCCAGCGAGCGCGCATATTGCGTCTTGTAGCGCTCGGCATTCATGGACGACCCGGCAAAGCTGGATGCTACCGGAATAATCTCATCGGACATGATGGTTGCGCTCCTCGCCGGACGTCATCTGACAGGCCGGAAGCTTGGCCGAAGCGCGCGGCCCCGTGCAAGCGGCAAGCCCATCTGCCTGGCCGCCACTCCCATAGGGTCCGGCATCGGCAATTCCTGCTTGTGCCTGTCCGGACTGCAAGTATGTTCTGTTCCTGACGGGTCAGGGGGCTGGCATGCACATAGTTCTCGCAATACTCGGTGTGCTTGGCACGGCGGGTTTCATCCTGTGGCGGATACATCTGGCCTCACAGGCCGCCCGCGAGCTGGCAGACCTGGCTGGCGAGGCCGCCAACCTGCCGCGCAAGATGCGCTTCCGCTCCAAGGCCAACCGCCGGACAATCGAAACCATCGACGATCCGCGTGAGGCTGCAGCGGTCCTCATTTATGGGGCCGCCGCCTGCGCCGGACCGGTCAGTGCAACGAACCGCGAGGCCATCACGCGCGACATGGCAGCCCTGTTCGGAATCGACGATGCCAGCGCCGGCGAACTGACGGCCCGGGCCGCCTGGCATGTCGACGCGCTTGCCGACCCGCTTAACGCCGTTAACCGGCTGACTGACCTCATCGCCGTGGAAGCGGGCCGCGAGGCGCTGTCATCACTGGCACCGGTCATCCAGGCGAGCATCGGCCGCACCGAAATGGAGAGTCACGATCAGACCCTCTACATGAGCAAGTTCCTGCGCCGCGCCGGGCTTGCCTGACCCCATCTGCGCGAACGCACTTGCATGCGCGCGCGTGATCGGCTGATCTCCCTCGCGAACCATTGACCCCTCGCGCGGGAGACGGAACCAAGATGCAGCTTAATCAGGCCAGCTGGCCCGAAGTCGAAGCCTATCTGAAAAAGTCGAAGGGCATCGTCATCCCGATTGGCTCGGTGGAGCAGCACGGACCGAACGGCTTGCTGGGCACCGATGCGATTTGCCCGGAAGTGATCGCCAAGGCCGCAGGCGATGAAGCGGGTTTTCTGGTCGGTCCCACCTTCAATGTCGGCTCGGCCCAGCACCATCTGGGCTTTACTGGGACGATCACCCTGCGCCCGACCACCATGATCGCGGCGCTCAATGACTGGATCGACAGCCTGCACCGGCATGGCTTCAGGCGCATCTTCTTCATCAACGGCCATGGCGGCAACATCACCACCATCGACGCCGCCTTCGTGGAGAGCTACGCAGCCTGGTCGCTTGATGGCGAGGCCTGCCCCTACAAGCTCAAGCAGACATCCTGGTGGATGTTTGACGAGGTGGCGCAGATCTGCAAGGAGCTGTTCCCGGAGGGCGATGGCAGCCATGCCACGGCTTCGGAAGTGGCCGTGACCTATTACGCCTACCCCGAAGCGGTGAAGACCGTCACCATGAGCCCGCGGATTGCGCCCGAGGGCCGCTTCACCGATGCGGCGGACTATCGCAAGAACTTCCCCGATGGCCGGATCGGTTCCGATCCCTCCCAGGCGACCCCCGAGAAAGGCAAGCGGATCGTGGAAGTGGCTGCCAAGGCGCTCATCCGCGAGGTGGAAGCCTTCTTCGCAAGCTAGCGCGCGCGTGGCGTGACAGACGCCGTCATGGCGCCTATATCGGCGCCATGAACACGTCCGCGCCCCAGACTGAGAACGCGACGCTGCAGGCGGGGCCCGGCCGTATGGATCCGGCCGAATCCCAGCGCATCAACACGATGGCGACCGTCCTGTCCGTCAGCGTGGCGAGCGTTCTCGTCATCGCCAAGCTGGCGGGCTGGTGGGCATCAGGCTCCATCGCCTTGCTGGCGAGCTTCTTTGATTCGCTGCTAGACCTTGCTGCCTCGGTTACGGCCTTCCTCGCCGTGCGTTATGCCGCCCGTCCCGCCGATAACGAGCACCGCTTCGGCCATGGCAAGGCAGAAGCCTTCTCCAGCCTGCTTCAGGCCGTCCTGGTGGCGGCCTCTGCCGTCTTCCTCTTTGTGGAAGGCACGCGCCGCCTGATCGATCCGCAGCCCGTCGAGGCGGGCGGCATCGCGCTCGCCGTGATGGCGCTCTCGCTGGTCCTGACGCTGGGCCTCATCCGCATGCAGACACTGGTGATCCGGCGCACCGGCTCCATCGCGGTAACGGGCGACCGCGCACACTATTCTGCTGACCTGCTGTCCAATCTGGCGATCATTGGCGGCATCGCGCTCGCCGTCTTTGCCGGGCTTGACCGGGCTGATCCGATCCTGGCCCTCTTTGTCGGCGTCCTGCTGGCGAAGTCTGCCTTCGAGCTGGGCCGCGATTCCGTCAACCAGCTGCTCGACCGGGAACTGCCCGACGCCACGCGCGCCCATATCGAAGCCCTGTTGACCGATGATCCGCGCGTGCTCGGCATTCACGAACTGCGCACCCGTGCGGCAGGACCGCTCATCCACATTCAGGTGCATATGGACCTGGAGCCCTACCAGTCGCTGAAAGACGCCCACGAGGTGGTGGTGGACGCTGAAAACCGGGTGCTGGCGCATTATCCGGCCGCTGACCTGCTCATCCATTCCGACCCCAAGGGCTACGGCGAGGAACACGGCCGCGGCTTTTTCGATGCCGACCCCGAGCCCCATGATGGCGGCGCACGCTGAAAGCGCGCTTAAACAGCCGCGCGAAGCGCTCTAGCGTCCCTTGTGATGTTCATTCTGCACCACTGGCCCCTTGATCCCTGGTCCCGGCAGGCGCGTCTCGCGCTCGCCGAGAAAAAGTGCGCCGTGGAGTTGCGTTTCCAGCGTTTCTGGGAGCCGGAAGATGCCTTCCTGGACCTCAATCCAGCCGGATTCACGCCGGTGCTGGAAGACCGGTCGGGCGAGACGCCGGTCATACTGGTGCAGGCCGATGCGATCCTGGCCCATCTTGAGGAGACGCGGCCCGAACCTCCGCTTCTGCCTGCCGATCCGGCAGGGCGCGCCGAAGTGCGCAGGCTGGTGACCTGGTTCGACCGCAAGTTCGACGCGGAGGTGAACGCCTATCTGCTGCATGAAAAGCTAGAAAAGCGGATCCAGAACCTTGGCTCACCCGATGCCGGGATGATCCGGGCGGGCCGCGACTTCCTGCGCGCGCACCTCGACTATATGTGCATGCTGCTCGAGCGCCGCGACGGACTGGGTGGTCCCCGTTACTCGCTGGCCGATCTGGTGGCCGCGGCCCACCTGTCCTGCATCGATTATCTGGGCGACGTGCCGTGGGACAGCTTTCCGGCCGCCAAGGCATGGTACGAGCGCATCAAGTGCCGGCCCGCCTTCCGCTCCCTGCTGGATGACCGTCTGCCGGGCCTGCCGCCCGCGCGCTGGTATGCCGATCTGGATTTCTGAAGCACCCTGTCGCTGTGCCCATCCCGCCACACCCGCTTGCCACAATGCCACACATGACGCCCGCCCGGCTTGGCCCGGCGGGCGGGCGGGTGTAACAAGCTCCCCTCACCGGCGGCATGAGGCCGTCCAGAGGAGGTCCCGTCCGACCCATGCGATCTGATATCTGGAGTGCCCTCGCGCGCAAGCGGTAGCGCAAGGCAGGGGCACCGGTCCTGACAGGCCCGACAGGGCCCGGCCCGGTAACGCTTCCCCCCGCGCCGCGCCATCCTCCCGATTTTTCAGACCTGATGATCTGCGCCCGTATCCCGGGCTGCAGCTCCGGCATTCGAGACGATCATGACCGAACATTTTGACGACGACGCGCGTGCACCGCGCGTGCTTTCCAATTCCGCCGTTCTGGCCTTTCTCTGGCGCCAGTGGATGCGCCGTCCCTGGTTCTTCGCCGCACTGGTGGGATTCACGCTGGTCGCAACCGTGATCGACGTGTTCATCCCCGTGGCTGCCGGCCGGCTGATCGACACCATGACGGGCAATGGCGATGGCGGCCACTGGGCGGCCTTTGGCGTGTTCCTCGGGCTGGCGATTGCCTTCCACACCATGCGCCAGATCGCGGTGCGCTTCGAGATACGCTTCTCCAGCGCCAACATGGCCGACATGACCACCGAATCCTTCGCCAAGGTGCAGCGCTTTGCCCTCGACTGGCACGCCAACACCTTCGCAGGCTCGGTCGTGCGCAAGATCACGCGCGGCATGTGGGCCTATGACACGATCACGGCGACGCTCTGGTTCGGGCTGATCCCTTCCATCCTGGTGATGGCAGGGCTGAGTTTCTACATGCTCTTCACCTGGCCGCTGGTCGGGCTCTACGCCCTGGCCGTCACCGCGCTTTTCTGCATGGTGTCGGTGGCGATGTCCGCGTTTTACGTGCGCCCCCAGAATATCCGCTCCAACCGGATCGACTCCGAGCTGGGCGGGGCCGTCGCCGACGCGGTCTCGGGCATTGCCACGGTGAAGAGCTTCGGCGCCGAAGCGCGCGAGGACCAGCGCTTCCACGCCCTGGCCTGGCGCTGGCGCGCCGAGGTGAAGAAGACGTGGCTGCGTTTTGTGAACACCTGGCTGGTGCAGATCATCGCCGTCCTCGCCCTGCAGGCAGGCCTGACGGGACTGCTCATCTCGCTCTGGCAGCGCGGCGAAGCCAGCCCCGGCGCAGTCGTCTTTGCGATCACCGCCTTCATGCTGATGAGCGGCTATATGCGCCGCTTCGGCGAGGAGGTGCAGAATGTCCAGCGCGGGATGGACGAGATCCAGGACCTGGCCGCCTACGCCAGACAGGCAACGCAGATCGCGGATGCACCCGGCGCACCGGATTTCACGCCGGGACCGGGCGCGATCCGTTTTGACCGCGTGCGCTTCACCTATGCGGGCCAGAACCAGCCGCTCTACGAGGATTTCTCGCTGGCTATTCCGGCAGGCGAGAAAGTGGCTCTGGTCGGCCCGACGGGCTCGGGCAAGTCCACCTTCGTCAAGCTGGTCCAGCGCCTCTATGATGTCGATGACGGGTCAATCCGCATTGATGGACAGGATGTGCGTGAGGTGACGCAAGGCAGCCTGCGCCGCGCGATAGCGCTCGTCCCGCAGGATCCGGCCCTGTTCCACCGCTCCATCGCGGAGAACATCGCCTATGCCCGTCCCGATGCGTCGATGGATGACATCGTCGCGGCGGCGCGGCGGGCCCGCGCGCACGACTTCATCACCCGGCTTCCTGCCGGTTACGACACGCTGGTCGGCGAGCGCGGGGTGAAGCTGTCAGGCGGGGAGCGCCAGCGCGTGGCGATTGCGCGTGCGGTGCTGGCCGATGCGCCGATCCTCATCTTCGACGAGGCGACCTCCAGCCTCGACAATGAGACCGAGCGCGAGGTGCAGGAAGCGATGGCCGACGTGATGGCGGGCCGCACGGCGATCATCATCGCCCACCGGCTCTCCACGATCCGCGACGCCGACCGCATCCTCGTCTTCAATGAGGGCCGCATCGTCGAGCAGGGGACGCATCACGAACTGCGGGCGCAAGGCGAAGGCGTCTACGCACGCCTCGCCGCGCTGGCAGCCGCGGAGTAGGACCGATGCTGATCAGGCCTGAAACCGGGCACGACCACGCAGCGGTGCACGCCCTCACTTGCGCTGCCTTCCAGCGCGATGACGAGGCGAGGCTGGTGGACCTGCTGCGCGACAAGCATGGCGAGGAGGCGATATCGCTGGTCGCGGAGATACCCGGCAACGGGCTGGCCGGGCATATCATGCTGTCTCCGGCGCCAATCGTTGACCGTGCAGGAGGTGTGGTCAGGGAGGGGTTGGCGCTGGCACCTGTCAGCGTGAGTCCAGGCAGCCAGCGTTCCGGCGTCGGATCGGCGCTGTGCCGCTCGGCCCTCTCGTGCGCTCAGGCGCGCGGCGCCCCCTTCGTGGTGCTGATAGGCCACCCAGCCTATTATCCCCGCTTCGGGTTTACGCCCGCCGGGCCGCTGGGCATTGAGTGCCCCTATGAGGGCGTACCCGACGAGGCCTTCATGATTGCCCGGCTCGACCGGACGGCGATGGCGGGCGTGACAGGCATGGTGCGCTTCGATCCCGTGTTCGAGGGGCTGTGAGCAGCCAAAGCCAGATCATTTCCCTTCTGTCCGGGAAGCTGCTATAGCGCCGCGCTGTATGGGCGCCGGAGCAGATCCGCGCCTGAAGATTTTTGTGACGCGCAGCCAGATCGCTACTGAGCATGCGCCTGGCGAGGCCTTTCCATGACGCTGCCTGACACCATCCATCCCGCGCTGCGCGCAGCGCTGGCGCGCAAGGGCTATGAGACCCTGACCGACGTTCAGGGTGCCGTGCTCGCCGGGGACGCCTTCGGGCGGGATCTTCTCGTCTCGGCCCAGACCGGCTCGGGCAAGACAGTGGCGTTCGGCATCGCCATGGCAATGAACCTGCTCGGCGACGCCGACACCCTGCCGCACGCCCAGAGCCCGCTGGCCCTCGTGATTGCGCCCACGCGCGAACTGGCCCTGCAGGTGCAGCGCGAGCTGGGCTGGCTTTATGGTGACGCCGGTGCGCGCATTGCCTCTGCTGTCGGAGGCATGGACCCGCGCGCCGAGCGCCGGGCCATGGAGCGCGGCGCGCATATCATCGTGGGCACGCCGGGCCGTCTGAAGGATCATATCGAGCGGGGCGCGCTGGATCTGTCTGCCATTCGCGCCATCGTGCTGGACGAAGCCGACGAGATGCTCGATTTCGGCTTCCGCGAAGACCTTGAATTCATTCTGGGCTCCGCCCCTGAAGAGCGCCGCACGCTGCTGTTCTCGGCTACGGTGTCGAAAGAGATCGCGCGCATCGCCCAGACCTATCAGTCAGATGCGGTGCGTATCTCCACGATCAGCCAGACCGGCCAGCACGCCGACATTGCCTATGTCGTGCACGCAGTGTCGCCGCGGGACCGCGAGAATGCCGTCATCAATGTGCTGCGCTATCACGGTGCGCCGCGCGCGCTGGTGTTCTGCGGTACGCGCGAAGCGGTGAACCGCATGGCGGCGCGTCTTGCCAATCGTGGCTTTGCCTCGGTCGCCCTCTCCGGCGAGCTGAGCCAAGCCGAACGCACCAAGGCGCTGCAATCGCTGCGTGATGGCCGCGCCGCGGTGTGTGTGGCGACCGATGTCGCGGCGCGCGGGATCGACCTGCCCGGCCTCGATCTCGTCATTCATGCCGATCTGCCCAACAACTCCGAAACCTTGCTGCATCGCTCCGGCCGGACCGGCCGGGCCGGCGCCAAGGGCATCAGCGTGCTGGTCGCCGGCTTTAACCAGAAGGGCCGCGCCATCCGGCTTCTGCGCGATGCGCGTCTGGACGCCGAGTGGCTGGATGCGCCGGATGCTGATGCTGTGCGCGCACGCGACCGCGAACGCATGGGCGAGCATCCGGCCTTCTCCGGCGAGATAGACGAGGAGCGCCTTGCCGATGCCCGCGATCTGATCGAGCGCTTTGGCGCGGAACGCATTGCGCTGGGCTTCCTCGCCGAACTGGAACGCCGCCTGCCCGCACCCGAAGACCTGAGTGCGGATGCCGGTCCGCCGCGCCGGGAGGAACGTGGCCCGCGTGAACGCAGCCAGCCCTTCGAGCGTACGGAACGGCGCGAGCGCGCCCCGCGCGCAGGATTCGAGGGCAGTGTCTGGTTCGAGGTCGACATGGGCCGGCGCCACCGCGCCGAGCCGCGCTGGCTGGTGCCGATGATCTGCCGTCTGGGTGACGTTACCGGACGCGATATCGGCGCCATCGATATCGGGGAGGTTGCCACCCGGTTCGAGATCACCGGAAGCCAGGTGGAACATTTTGAAAAGGCGCTGGGTGCGCCGCGAGAGCGCGACCAGAACGTGGTGGTCCGGCGGGCGGGTACCACGCCCCTGCAACCCGCCAATCCGGACGCTCCGCTGGCACGTTCACGTCCGCCCCGCGATGACCGCCCTGGCCGGCGTGAGCGGTTCGCGCGCAAGACCGAGCGCGATGAGGATGCCCTCTATGAGGACAAGCCGCCCGCGCCGACAGTGAACATCAAGCCGCTGTCAGGCGGAAAAAGGCCGGACGGACCGCACAAACCATCCAGGGGCAGCAAATCCTTCAAGGGCGACAAACCTTATCGGAAGGACAAGCCGGGCGGTGGAGAAAAGCCCTTCCGCTCGGACAAGCCCGGCAAGGACGGCAAACCGCAGGCCGGGAAGAAGCCCTACAAGGCTGAAGGCCCGTCCGGTGGTGACCAGACGCTGAAGCGTGTGAAACGCAAACCGCGCAAAGACAGCTAAGGCGCGCTGGCGATAGCGGCCTGTATTGTCAGCGCCTGCACGGTGTCGCGCACATCATGCACGCGGATCATGCTGGCCCCTGACCCGGCCGCATGCAGTGCCGCTGCCACCGACCCGCCAAGGCGCTGGCCGGTGGGTGCATCGCGGTCCAGCGCCGCGATGAAGCGCTTGCGCGACGCTCCGAAAAGGACCGGAAAACCGTGCCCGGAAAGGCGCGGCAGGGCCCGCATCAGCGCCAGGTTGTGCGCCAATGTCTTGCCGAACCCGATGCCGGGATCGAGCCAGATCTTTTCACGTGAAACGCCGGCCCTGATGGCCGCGTCTGCGCGCTGGAGCAGGAAGGCCTCCACCTCGCCTATCACATCCTCGTAAGCAGGACTCTCCTGCATGGTCTGCGGCGCGCCCTGCATGTGCATCAGGCAGACCTGGCATCCCAGCTCTGCTGCCGTTTCCAGCGCGCCCTCCGCCCGTAGTGCAAACACATCATTCCAGAGGCTCGCCCCTGCCTGAACTGCCGCGCGCGCCACGCCCGGCTTCATCGTGTCGATGGAAAGGGGAATGCCAGAGGTGGCCAGCCCCTCGATTACCGGGATGACGCGTTTCAGCTCTTCGGCCTCGCTGACCGGCTGCGCGCCGGGCCGCGTACTTTCTCCGCCAATATCCAGCCAGTCCGCGCCCGCATCGATCAGGCCCCGCCCATGCGCGATGGCGCGCGCGGCATCGGCATGCTCCCCGCCATCGGAGAAGCTGTCCGGGGTGACATTGACAATGCCCATGACGAGCGGGCGGGCGGGCTGTGTCATGTGCGGGGGTCAGTCCTCGTCCGTCAGGCGGCGGAAGGTATAGGGCTCCGGCGCGCCGGGCACCTGAAACACGATCCGGTTGTCTGGAGTAACGCCGGACTCGCGATAGGTTAAGTAGCTGCGGCTGGCGCGGACGCTCGCATGGATGCGCATCTCAGTCCCCGACTGGGCGGTGATCACGCAGTCCCCCGGCTCCACCGCGAAATGATAGCCGACATGGGCGGGCGGGTTCGATGCAGCAAGGCAGCCTTCGGGATAGCCGATCAGATCATCGGCGGTAAGCGCCGCAAACGCGCCCTCTTCCTCCGCCCTGCCTGCAAAGGGTTCGGGATCACGGAAGGTGAAGAAGTCAAAGCCGGTCAGTACGCCCTCCTCATTCTCCCGAACTACCCAGATGCGCTGCCGGCTGATGGGGCCGTCCGCCGCGCCCGAACGCCATTCCAGATAGATCACATGCTCGCCGAGTTCCGGCGCCTCGACGCGGGTGTGTGTCGCGTATTGCAGGTCGAGCCATTCATACGGGTTGCCTGCCGCAGGTTCGCGCCGCCATTCCTCGGGAATGCGCCCATATTGCTGCGCATTTGAAAAGCGCCCGGTGAGGACGCGGAGCGCGCCCGCCGCGCTATTGTATGCCGGTTCTTCGGCCACGGGCTCAACCGGATCGGGTTGCGGCGCGGTCTGCGGCTCGGCAAGACCGAGAGCGGCGACAAGTAGCGCGATCATGGCAGGCCTCCATACGGACAGGTTCGCCATTCCACCCGCCCTGACCCGCCCTTGCAAGCGCACCGCGCAAAATTTGTCCTGACAAAGGCTGACGTCTGCCAGCCGGTCTGTGCTATGAGGGCCGCTGATTGTCAGCGTTCAGGAGTGCCCCCTTGACCGACGGGTCGGACGACATCAGCAGCGAATCCTCTGCGCCACGCTATGTCTGGCTCGCCGAAACGCTGAAGAAACGCATCGCTGCCAACGACCCTCCGGTCGGCAAGCTGCTGCCGACCGAGCACGCCTTGTGCGAAACCTACAATGTCTCGCGGCACACGGCCCGCGAGGCCTTGCGCCTGCTGGCCGAGGCCGGGCTGATCGTCCGCCGGCGCGGAGCCGGCACGCTTGTCATCGCTACCGAGAGCAAGGCGGCCTTCTCCCAGCGCCTCGGCAATGTGGATGATCTCATGCAGTATGCGCGCGATGCGCGCCTTGCCCCTGATTCAACCCAGATGGTGGCACTGGAATCCCAGCTCGCCCGTACACTCGGCGTAGCGCCGGGCGGCGAATACATGCGGGTCTCGGGCGTGCGCGCGGTGCCGGGCGAGCCGCCGATTGCGCTCACCGATATCTATATCCGCGCAGATCTTGCGCCGCCGGTGGAAAAGCTCGTTGAGATGAACGGGCTGATCATCGAGTGGATAGCCGCCACCCGCGGCGTGTCCACCGCCCGCGTCGACCAGGCCATACTGGCAGGCGCCATGACCGAGCGGGAAGCCTCGCGGCTTGGCTGCGAGCCAGGCGCCGCCGCCCTGCGCACCCGGCGGCGCTATTACGACAAGAGCGGCCGGGTGATCGCGCTCTCCGACACCGTTCACCCCGGCAACCGGTTTGTCTACGAGATGAGCCTGCTGCGCGAGACGGACGGCTAGACGAGGCCGTCCAGATCCAGCTCGCCTTCCATCTCGACCGGGCCGGAGAGGTGTACATGGCCATCACTGCCCCAGCGCACGGGCAGCTCCCCGCCATCAGCGATGATGACCGCCTCCCGCCCTGTCAGGCCTCGCCTGTGCGCGGCCACCAGTGCTGCGCAGGCGCCGGTGCCGCAGGCAAGGGTCAATCCGGCACCGCGTTCCCACACCTTCAGCCGGATCGTCTTCCGGTCGATCACGTGTGCAAATCCGGCATTTACCCGTTCAGGAAAAAGCGGGTCGTGCTCGATGCGAGGGCCGATTTCGGCCAGCGGCAGAGCCGCCACGTCCTCGACGAAGAACACGGCATGGGGGTTACCCATCGATACCGCGCCCGGCCCGGAGAGCTGGCCTCCGCCGGGCAGGGCGATGGCATAATCCAGCCGGATCGTATCCATCACGCGGGCGAGCGGTATGTCCTGCCAGCCCAGCCGCGGCTGACCGAGATCGACCTCGACCGCGCCACTCTCCAGCTGGCAGGCACCCAGCGCGCCGCCGCCAGTGGCAAATGTCAGCCGGCGGCGGGCATCATCCTGGAAGACCAGCCAGGCAGCGGCACGCGTCCCGTTGCCGCACGCACCCACCTCCCCGCCATCGGCATTCCACACCCGCAAGGCGGCATCGGCCACCCCGTGATCCTCGATCCCCATGATCTGGTCGAACGGGTGATACTGGTGCAGCGCCGCCACCTGGGAATGGGTCAGCGACAGGCCCTCGCCGCGGCCGCGCGCGTCGATCACGATGAAGGCGTTTCCCGCCCCGTTCATGGCATAGGCTTTCATCGTTCCAGCCGATACGCCTCCTGCAGCCGCACTGCAAGCACCGCCTGGATGTCACGTTTGTAATGCAGGGGGCTTTGACGCGGACGCCCGGTCAGCGTTCAATGGGCGCGAGTCTGTCAATTGGGGGAATTTGAATTCCATGAAGATGCACAAAGCCGCCCTGATGGCCGCCGGCTCGGCCCTTCTGCTGGCCGCCTGCGAACCGGCCGGCACTGGAGATGAAACGGTGAATGATACTGCGCCCGAGACCTACGGCGAGGTACGTGAAGGCCCGGACGCCGAGGCACGCGCCCTGAATGCGGCGATCCAGTCCGGATCGGAAGAGCTCTTGTGGCTGGAAGAGGTTGAAGGCGAGGAGGCCCTGGCCTTCGCCCGGGCCCAGAACGAGCGCTCGCTGGGCCATCTGCAGGCCGATCCGCGCTACCAGCAGCTTTATGACCGCGCGCTGGAAGTGCTCGAAAGCACGGACCGCATTCCGTTCGTCTCGGTGCGCGGTGGCGAGCTCTGGAATTACTGGCAGGACGCCAACAATACGCACGGGCTATGGCGGCGCACGACGCTGGAAAGCTATGAGACGGCGAACCCCGAATGGGATGTGGTCCTCGATCTCGATGCGCTGGCCGAGGAAGAAGGGCGCAACTGGGTGTGGCGCGGCTCGTCCTGCCTCGCGCCGGACTACCGCCATTGCATGCTGACACTCTCCGATGGCGGGTCGGATGCGGCCCATATCCGCGAATGGGACATGGAAACCCGCAGCTTTGTCGAGGACGGCTTTGTTGTTCCGCCCACCAAGGGGTCCACTGCCTGGATCGATGAGAACACGCTTCTGATCGCCACTGCACTCGATCCGGCTGAAACCACCACTTCCGGCTATCCCTTTGTGGTCAAGCGCTGGACGCGCGGCACGCCGATCGAAGAGGCCGAAGTGGTTTTCACCGGGGCTGCCGGTAATGTCGGCGTGTGGCCGGCCCGCTACCAGCAGGCCGACGGCACCTTCTACCTGCTCGCCACGCAGGCAGAGACCTTCTTTGAGAGCATCTACTGGCTGCTGCCGGACAATGCGCAAGGCGAACCGATCCGTCTTGCCCTGCCGCGCCGCGTGAGCCCTCAGGCCCTGTTTGGTGACCAGCTTGTCTTCTCCATCGAGGAAGACTGGACGCCCGCGGAAGGCGGGGAGACCTACCCGCAAGGCGCGGTACTTTCGCTCTCCATGTCTGAGCTGGCCGCGACCGGCGAGTTGCCCGCCATCGAGACGGTATTCGTGCCCGGCCCGCGTCAGTCGGTCGGCGGATTTGCCGCCACGGCCAATCATCTGCTGGCAGTTATCGACGAGAATGTCGTCGGCGGATTGTGGGTCTTTACCCGTCATGCAAATGGCTGGCAGCGCCGGCAGGTGGAGACGCCGGGAAACACCTCGGTCTCCATCGCGACTGCCGATGACCAGTCCGATCTCGCCTTCGTTTCGGCGCAGGGTTATCTGACGCCGAACACGCTCTACCGGGTCAGCGCTGATGCAATGTCGCTCTCGCCCGCCAAGTCCATGCCGAGCTGGTTTGACACCACCGGGCTGGAAGTGGAGCAGCGCGAGGCGGTCAGTGCCGACGGCACCCGCATCCCCTATTTCATCATCCACAATCCTGCCCGCACCAGCGCGGAGCCGGGGCCAACCCTGCTCTACGCCTATGGCGGCTTCCAGGTCAGCCTGAACCCGTCCTATTCGGGCACAATGGGCCGGCTCTGGCTGGAAAATGGCGGCACCTATGTGCTCGCCAATATCCGTGGCGGCGGCGAGTTCGGTCCGGCCTGGCACCAGGCGGGCCTGACCACCAACCGCCAGCGCATCTATGACGACCTTATCGCGGTCGCCGAGGCGCTGGTTGCCGACGGCATCACCACGCCCGGCCAGCTCGGCGTGGTGGGTGGCTCCAATGGCGGGCTGCTGACTGGCGTGATGTATACCCAGCGTCCGGACCTGTTCGGCGCGGTCATCAGTCAGGTGCCGCTGCTGGACATGATGCGCTTTCATACCATGCTGGCGGGTGCAAGCTGGCAGGCCGAGTACGGCTTCCCGGACGAAAACCCTGACGAGCGGGCCTTCCTGCGTTCCATCTCGCCGCTTCACAATGTGAACCCGGACCGCGAATACCCGCCGCTCTTCCTTCTCACCTCGACCAAGGATGACCGGGTGCACCCGGCCCACGCCCGCAAGATGGCCTATCTGACCGACGCGCTGGGCCTCGACATGCTCTATTACGAGAACATGGAGGGTGGCCACTCGGCGGCAGCAAACCTGCGCGAGACGGCCAACCGGCTGGCGCTGGAATACACCTTCCTGATGCAGAACCTGATGGATGGAAACGAGTAGGCGCTTCCCGCCTTGCCTCTGAAACGCAAAACCCCGCCGGATCGCTCCGGCGGGGTTTTTTGTGTGGTTGTGCCAGCGTTCCTAGGCCAATACCTTTTCCCACTTCGTGATGAGGTCCGGGAATGCGTTTCTGGCGGCATCGGTGAGGAAGGCAATATCGACCCTGTCATAGGCATGGGCGAGACGGGTGCGCAAGCCGATGGCCTTCTTCCACGGAATGTCCGGGTAGTCCGCTACTATACCGGGCTCGCTTTCGATAGCGGCACGAAGGGCTTCACCGACAATCTCGCAGGCGCGTTCAAGGGCGCGCCGGGCGACGGGATCGTGCGCAATCGCGTCAGCGGCCCGCTCACCGACCAGCTCATGCGCAAAGCGTGCTTCGGTGAGCGCATCTGACAGGCGTTTGCGTATCTGGGCCCTCACAGCGCCACCTTTACCCCTGTCTTCTTCACCTCGCGGGTAAGTTCCGGCGAGAGAGAGCGGGCGTGGAGCACGTCCACATCGCGCAGGAAGATGTCTTCCAGACGCTCGGCCACTGCGAGCAGCGCGTCATAGCCGAAGTTGTCGCCAACCGTCTCGATGACCACATCTACATCGCTGGCCGGATGAGCCTTGCCGCTTGCTATCGAGCCGAACAGGGTGATCGCCGTAACACCGAGCGCACGCAAGCTGTCCCGCTCCGCCATCAGGCGGGCGCGGGCATCATCCAGCGTGGGTATGGCGAGCAACGTGTCCATGCGCGCAGTGATAGCACGGTTCTGCCGCTGTCACCCTACCCCATGGTGGGGATGATGAAGGACTGGTCGGAAACCTCGCCGGACGGCCAGCGCTGGGTGACGGTCTTGATCTTCGTAAAGAAGCGCACCCCTTCCATGCCGTGCTGGTTGGCATCACCAAAGGCCGAGCGCTTCCAGCCACCAAAGGTGTGGTAGGCGACCGGCACCGGGATCGGCACATTGATGCCGACCATGCCGACATTCACCTTGGCGGCAAACTCGCGCGCGGCAAGGCCATTGCGGGTGAAGATCGCAACGCCATTGCCATACTGGTGGGCGCTGGGCAGGCGGGCGGCTTCTTCCAGGTCCTTTGCCCGCACGATCTGCAGGACCGGGCCGAAAATCTCTTCCTGATAGGAGCGCATGTCCGGGCGCACGCGGTCAAAGAGTGACGGGCCGACGAAGAAGCCCTTCTCGTGGCCCTGCAACTCGAAGCCGCGCCCATCGATCAGAAGCTCGGCGCCCTCTTTCACGCCCATCTCGATATAGCTCTCGATGCGGGCCTTGTGGGCGGCTGTCACGACCGGGCCATAGATCGCATCCGGGTCCAGCGAATGGCCGGGGGTCAGCTTCTCGATCTCGGGGATCAGCGCCTCGATCAGCTTGTTGGCGGTGTCTTCGCCCACCGGAACAGCGACGGGCAGCGCCATGCAGCGCTCGCCAGCCGAACCGAAGGCGGAGCCCACGAGGTCCTTGACCACCTGATCCATGTCGGCATCCGGCATGACGATGCCGTGGTTCTTCGCCCCGCCCATGGCCTGCACGCGCTTGCCGTTCTCGGCGCCCTTCACATAGACGTACTGGGCAATGTCGGACGAGCCGACAAAGCTGACGGCCTTGACGTCCGGGTGCTCGAGGATCGCATCGACCACCTCCTTGTCGCCATGGACGACGTTCAGCACGCCATCAGGCAGGCCCGCCTCGCGCATCAGTTCGGCCAGGCGCACCGGCACGGACGGATCACGCTCTGACGGCTTCAGGATGAAGGCATTGCCGCACGCAATGGCGACGCCAAACATCCACATCGGGATCATGGCCGGGAAGTTGAACGGGGTGATGCCCGCGACCACGCCCAGCGGCTGGCGCATGGAATAGACATCGATGCCGGGGCCGGCCCCTTCGGTGTACTCACCCTTCATCAGGTGGGGCACGCCGCAGGCAAATTCGATCACTTCGAGGCCGCGCTGGATATCGCCCTTGGCGTCAGCGACCACCTTGCCGTGCTCGGACGCCAGCATGCGGGCCAGCTCTTCCATATTCTCTTCGACAAGCGCCTTGAAGCGGAACATCACCCGGGCGCGGCGCTGCGGATTGGTCGCGGCCCAGTCGATCTGCGCTTCGCGGGCGATCTCCACCGCGTGGGCGAGCTCTGCCTTCGTGGCCAGCGGCACGCGCGCCTGCACCTCGCCAGCGCTCGGATCGAACACATCGCTGAAGCGGTCAGATGCGCCCGCTTCGTGCTTGCCCTTGATGAAGTGCGGGATGGTGCGGATGTCAGCGCTCATGGAAATGCTCCTCCTTGCGCGCCAGGCGGCCATACCGGCCCCGCGCGCCCGTTGTGATGTTTGCGCGAGGGATTAACCCCTGGCGCGCCTCAAGTCGAGGCGGCGCGGCGGTTCTAACGGGTAAAGTGAAGCTGCAGGCCCGACCGGGTGAAGCCCTCCAGACGGTTATGGCGGGTTGCAACACCCGCCCACACCTCAACTCCCGCCGCGTCTGCCAGCGCGAGCCGTATCTCGCCATCAGGCGCGATTTGCCATGTGGAAACATCCGACAGCTCTTCAGGACATGGGCCGGACAGGCGTACCCTCCCGCGAAGACCGTCTCCCGACAGGGCCAGCGTGCAGTCTTCCAGCTGCCACTCGCCAGCGACGAACCCGGCCGTCAGGGGCTGCACCGCATCGCCCAGAAATATCCCGTGCGGTGGCACGATCTCGTTCCCGGGCGGCGGCGTTCCGGTATCCAGCCAGGGCGGAGGCACGCCATCTTCCGCATCGACTGCGCAGCCGGAGATGGTGAGCATTGCAAAAATGCAACCCGGAAGAAAATTGCACGAAAATGCCATAATTCGTTTTGTTTCCCCGGGATCGAACCCTACCATTGGCCGTGTCGGCGCGCACGTACTGCCGCCATCTTACCACGACGATCAATCCATATCGGGGAAAAACCATGCTAAGAGCAATCAAAGCCGGTCTTTACGCCGCGGTCTCTGCTGGCGCACTCGCGGCGGCCATGACGGCGCCTGCCGACGCCATTCCGTACCGCGATGATGTCGGAGACCAGGGCGCACAGGAATTTGCCGCAGGCTGGGATGGCGTCATCCAGATCTTCATGTGGAACCGCGGCACTGGCAGCATCAGCTTCAACTGCACGGGGACCATGGTGAACGCGCGCACCGTGCTCAGCGCGGCGCACTGCTTTAACGGCAACCCCAACTCGGTTTACGGGATGGGCGGGCCGCTTACCCCCATCATCGCTTACGGCCCGGACACGTTCGATGCGCTGTTCAACTGGATCGACACCGGCAACCAGTTCATCGATGACCGGCGGGGCCTGACCTTTGCACTCAATGTGATGACGCCGGCAGCAGGTGCCTTTGGCGGTGAGCCCTTCCCGGCCGCCGACGTGGCCATGCTGACGACGATGGATCCGCTCTTCACCCTGCCGACATACGGCATGCTGTTCAGCCCGATCCCGGCCGACGTGCTCGAAGGAGGCGTCCACGTCAACATGATCGGCTATGGCAGCTACGGACCGGGTTCAACCCCGACGATCGGCATTAATGGCCGCCGTCGAGCCGGCGAGAACATGCTGGGCTTCCTTGGCAATTTTAATCACTTCTTCCAGGGCCTCGCACAGAACCCGAATCTTGGCTCCAATGCGCCTGCCGACACGCAGATGCTGTACTGGATCGACTTCGACCTGCCGGACCGGACCGGCGAGTGCGGCCGCGCGCCCGCCTTTGGCTTCAACAACTCCATCGTCTGTTCCGACTATGCCGGCGGCGGTGTGGCGATTGACGCCAACACGGCTGTTCTGCCCGGCCCGTCGATCGACCTGTTCCCCGGCGATGCGCTGCCCAACGAGGTCGCAACGGCCGGCGGCGATTCCGGCGGCCCGCTGATGGCCATGAACATCTTCGACAACCCGCTGATCCTCGGCGTGCTGTCGGGCGGGTTTGTGCAGGGCCTGTTCCATACCGCCAACCAGCAGTACGGCAAGGTAAGCTACTACAATCCGCTTTATGCCTACGCGGACTGGATCGCCCAGAACAATCCCTACAAGTACGTTACCAATAGCGGTGGCGGCGACTGGTTCGACGGGTCGATCTGGGTTCAGACGCTTGACCCCAACTACTTCATCTACGCTGACGGCCAGATCGTGAACGGCATTCCGGGCGGGCCCGATCTGGGCACAAACCCCGGCGATCCGTGGGGCGTTGTCTTCGATACGGATGTAGCGGATCTGGTGAGCGGTTCCTCGGCGGCTGGCGACAGCATGCTGGCGCCTGCCACCACGACGAACTTCGCCGCCGACGGTCTGGTCGGCAACTACCAGGGCGATGTCCGGTCCGGGCCCGGCGGCCAGCAGGGCGCTTCCAGCACGTCGGAAGGTTTTGAAACTGTCGAGGGCGACGGTGCGGCCACCCAGAACACCGGTCCGGGTTCCACCGGCTTTGTGCCGTCCAACTTCTACGGCACGCAGGGCAGCGCTGCACCGCGCTTCTATGATGTCACGCTCGCCGCTTCCGGCAATGTCACCCTGTCGGGTGCGTTCGTGGAAATCGACCGGCTGACGCTCGCAGGGCCAGCCGCCGAGCTCACCATTGCCGCGGATGCCGACATGTGGAGCCTGATCTCCACCGAACTTCTGGCAGGCACGCTCACGGTCAATGGCGGGCTCATCACCCGTGAGGTCATCAACTGGGGCGGTCTGGTGCGCGGCACCGGCACGCTCGACCTGTTCGATCCGAACTATCTGTTCGGCAACGGGCAGCTGTTCTCAGGCGCCTTCTTCAACGTGGCCGGCGTGGTGAACCCCGGAGCAGCCTCCCAAGGCGGCCTGTCCATCTTCGGCGACTACATCCAGTCATCGGCAGGCACGCTGCTGATCAACTGGGGCGCGGCCGACAACAGCCTTCTGGACATTACCGGCGACGTCTCGCTGGCGGGCGGCGTAATGGTCAACCCGACGGGCGGCTATGTGCCCCTGTTTGGCGACCGCCGTACGGTCCTTCAGTACTCTGGTGACCGTGTCGGTGAATTCGACATGGTGATGCAGCTCCCCGGCGTTCTCTACTTCAACCCGGTTTACGGGGCCGGCACGGTGGAGCTGGAAATTCTGGCCGAAACCTTCACCAGCTTTGCCAACTTCGCCAATCCGTCCCAGGCCGCCCTGGGCGCACGACTGGATGCACTGCGTGGAAACCCGCAGGCCGGGCCGGTGGCCGGGCTCTACCAGATCATCGACCTCCTGCCCAACGGGCCGCTGGAAGATGCGTTCGAAAACCTGGTGCCGCACGAGGGCTTCCAGCTTCGCCGCTCGGTCAGCAGCCATGGCGACCTGCTGAATGCCGCGCTGCGCAACCGTATGCTGCAGGGCGCACCCCGCGGCGGAGCCAGCGGTAGCGGACAGGCCATGTTCAACCTCATGGGCTCCGAGAATGCGAGCATGATGAGCGGCATGGCGCTGGCAGAAAACGCCCGCCAGAGCGCGGCCACTGGCCAGCCGGATGTCATTGATGCCGGCAACGGCTTCGAGGTCTTCTTTGCCGGTGGCCTGATCGATGGCTCGGCACCCACCACCGCAAGCTCCGCCAATGCGAGCATCGAGGGTGGATTTGCCATGGCCGGCATCGATTATGGGGCACGCACCGGGTGGCGCTTCGGCGGCGCGATCGGCTTTGCCACCTCCGAGAGCGAGCAGTCGCTCGTCGGTGGCGGTGCTGCCAACAGCCGCGTGGAAAGCGTCCAGGTGACGGGCTATGCGGCCTACCGCAGTGACACCGTACAGGCCCTGCTGGCGGCCACCTATGGTGACCACACGGCGCGCGCCGGACGTACGGCCATGGTTGGGGGTGTCTCCCTGCCGGTCGCCGGTACGATCGATGCCACCAGCTATGATGTGACCGCCCAGATCGGCTATACCTTCTCCGAAGGCACGGTCTTCGCCACCCCGCTGGCGAGCATTACCTGGCACCGCATCGAGATGGACGGTGGCAGCATGGCAGGTTCGCCTGCCGCGTTCAGCCTCACCAGCTTCTCCGACTCCTTCACCACAGCGCGTATCGGTGTGGATGCGGGCCTGTCGGTCCCCGGTGAGCGTTATACGTTCGAGCCGCGCATCTATCTGGGCTATGCCAACCGGCTGAGCAGCGATAGCGAGACCATCAGCGGCGACTTCGCCGGCACGCCCGGAACGCAGGGCTTCGCCCTTGCTTCCGGTCTGGAAGCCGAGGACGACTGGTTCGAGGTCTCCATCGGTGCGACGGCGCGGATGAATTTCGGTGTCGACCTGTCGATCGCCTATGAAACCCGCACCGGCGGCAATCACATCCGGGAAACCGATGTGCTCATGCTCGGCCTGCGCACCCGCTTCTAGGCGGTTGCACCCCGCGTAACGGGAAAACCCCTCCGGTCATCCGGAGGGGTTTTTTCATGGGCTTATGTCAGATGTCCCTATCGCGACCGGCGCAGACGGATGGCCACGCCGGACGGATCCCGCCCCCGCCAGTCACCACCCTGACCGTCGCGTTCACCGGCGAACACCAGATCGCCCGCCGCATCGACGAAAATCAGGCGCCCTGAGCCCTCTTCCTCGAACTGCCAGAACATGGTCTCGCCCAGCGTCAGTTCACAGTCCGGTGCCACCGCCGCCAGTCCGGCTGCGCCGCTCATCAGCGCCATGGCGCCCTGCGGGCGCCGTGCGGGCGGCATGAGCACCAGCGCACACTGGACACCGTTCTCGCTGGTCGCGGTGTAGTTCCCGGCGATTGCACTTGCCTGGGGCGTCTGTGCGGCAAGCAGAAGGGCAATCATATGAATCATCTCGGACGGTCCTTTGCAGGTCGGCTTGCCGGGCAGCCTAACGGCAAAGGGCGCGGGCGTCGCCCCCCTCCGGGGTCACGGTTACAGGGAGCGCTGGCCGACACGCGCGGCAACGGCTTCGGCGCTTTCCTTGCGCTCGCTATAGCGGTCCACAAGATAGTCCGCGCAATCGCGCGTCAGCAGGGTGAATTTCACCAGCTCCTCCATCACATCGACGATACGGTCATAAAGCGAGGACGGTTTCATCCGGTCATGCTCGTCAAACTCCAGCCAGGCTTTCGGCACCGAGGACTGGTTGGGGATGGTGATGAGGCGCATCCAGCGGCCCAGCACACGCAGCTGGTTGACCGTGTTGAAGCTCTGCGAGCCGCCCGATACCTGCATCACGGCGAGCGTCTTGCCTTGCGTGGGGCGCACCCCGCCAAGCGATAGCGGTATCCAGTCAATCTGCGCCTTCATGATGCCTGTCATCGCGCCATGGCGTTCGGGCGAACACCAGACCATGCCTTCCGACCACATGACGAGATCGCGCAGCTCCGCGACCTTGGGGTGGCTCACATCCGCATCGTCGGGCAGAGGCAGGCCGGAAGGGTTGTAGATGCGCGTTTCCGCGCCAAGCCGCTCCAGAATGCGCGCAGCTTCCTCGGTGGCCATCCGGCTGAAGGAGCGCGTCCGCACCGACCCGTAGAGCAGCAGGATGCGCGGCCTGTGAATAGCGCGTGCGGCCGGAAACAGGCGCTCCGGCTCCACATCGCGATAGCAGTCCTCATCCAGATGGGGCGTCGTCGAATCAAGGCTCATCAGGGCTGCTCCGCAGGGAATTTCGCGCGGGTGCGGTTGGCGAGCGCCACCAGTGAGAGCATGACCGGCACCTCCACCAGCACGCCCACTACGGTCGCCAGCGCCGCGCCGGAATTGAGCCCGAAAAGCCCGATCGCCACAGCCACTGCCAGTTCGAAGAAGTTCGACGTACCGATCAGCGCACACGGCGCAGCCACGTTATGGGGCACTTTCCACATCCAGGCAGCGCCGTAAGCGAGCGCGAAAATGGCGTAGGACTGGATGACGATGGGCACCGCGATCATGGCGATGACCAGCGGCGCACCGAGGATCGTGCCGCCCTGAAAGCCGAAAAGCAGCACGACCGTGGCAATCAGTGCGCTGATGGAAACGGGCTTGATCGCCGCGTTGAAACCGTCGAGCCGCGCCATGCCACCGGAACGGATCAGCCAGCGGCGCACCGCAATGCCGGCGGCCAGCGGGATCGCCACATAGAGCACCACGGAGAGAACCAGCGTCTCCCACGGCACCGAGATGGAGGTGACGCCCAAAAGCAGGGCCACGATCGGCGCGAAAGCGACGACCATGATCGCGTCGTTCACCGAAACCTGAACGAGCGTGTAGGCCGGATCACCCTTTGTCAGCTGCGACCAGACAAACACCATCGCGGTGCAGGGCGCGGCCCCCAGAATGATCAGGCCCGCAATATACTGCTCGGCGTTTTCCGGCTCGATGAAGCGGGCGAAGACGCCCTCGAAGAACAGGACCGCCAGCAGCGCCATGGTGAAGGGCTTGATGAGCCAGTTTACCACCAGCGTGATGATGAGGCCCTTTGGCCGCTCCCCGATGCGGGCGAGGGAGGCGAAATCCACATTCACCATCATCGGGAAGACCATGGCCCAGATGAGGATCGCCACCGCCAGATTGACGGAGGCGTATTCCAGCCCGGCCAGATAGCCGAATACGCCTGGCACCAGCGCTCCGAGGGCGATACCGGCGAGAATCGCAAGGCCCACCCAGACCGAGAGCCATTTCTCAAACGGACCGATACCGGCAGGCGCAGCGTCTTTCGGTGCAGTCATGACAACGTCTCTCAGGGCTGGAAATCAGGCAGGGGCGCGCCGTCATGTGCGGCCTTGAGGGCGGCTTTGAGCGCGGCCGGGTCTGTCAGATCCACCTCTGCCGCCATCACCGCCTCGATGCGCGCTTTCACGGCCGAGTAAGTCTGCTCGAACGCTTCGCGGCAGGCAGATTCCGGCGTGACATAGGCGGGATCGGGCAAGCCCCAATGGACCTGTACCGGCGCGCCGGGCCAGATGGGACAGGCTTCGCTGGCAGCAGAATCGCACACCGTGATCACGCCGTGGATCTCCGGAGCATCGGTTGCGGCAAACATATCCCAGCTTTTCGAGCTCAGCCCCTCTGTCACATGGCCATGGCGGCGGAGCGTTTCGAGGGCGATGGGGTGAGGTTCGCCCTTCGGCTTCGACCCGGCAGAGATCGCAGTGACCCGGCCCTCGCCCAGCGCATTGAACAGGGCCTCACCCAGAATGGAGCGGGCAGAGTTTCCGGTACACAGGACAAGAAGGCGGATCATGGCGCTCTCCGGCTGGCAGGCGGGCACCTCTCTAGCCTTGACATTTCAATATTTCAAGAAGTATTGAAATGAAATGGCACATCGTTCCGAACTCACCGAAGAACTGGCCAGCGCGCAACTATCTGCGCTGGCCCATGAAGCCCGCCTGCGGATTTTCCGCGCTCTGGTATCCGCGGGACCGGCTGGTCTGCCCGCAGGCACCCTGGCCGACGAGGTGGAGCTCAGCCCCAGCAATCTGTCTGCGCATCTCGCCGTGCTGACAGGTGCGGGGCTGACACATGTCCGCAAGGCCGGCCGCCAGCGCATCTACGCCACGGACCTGGTGGCCACGGCAGAGCTGATCAGCTTCCTGGTGGCCGATTGTTGCGGCGGCGACCCCGATCTGTGCCGCAGCGTCACCACCAAGCTCAGCTTCGCCGCGCTGCGGGCTTGCAACTGACGCAAACCCGATTGAACTAGGGCGCGATGAGCCAGTATCCCGCCCACCTCTATCCGGTGCCGCCCTCCCCGCCCCAGTCGGCGCGGGAGCTGGTTGACCAGCTCATCGATGAGCGCGCGCCACGCCTGCGAAAGCATCCCCGGCTCTGGAATGTGGTCAGGCCGGCAGCGGGCGCGCTGATGGGCTATCGCGAGGCTGTCCGGATGGTGGAGATCGTCCGCGCCATGCGGGCGCGCGAAGCCTTCGACTGGGCGTCAGACTATCTGGACCTGACCGTGAAGACGAGCGGCCTTGAATCGGTTCCCGAGGCCGGGCCTTGTGTCATCATCGGTAATCACCCCGGCGGCATCGCGGACGGTATCGCGCTCTGGCAGGCGATCCGGGAAAAGCGCCCAGACCTGTGCTTTCTGGCCAACCGGGACGCCCTGCGCGTCTGTCCCGGCCTTGAAGACATGCTGATTCCCGTTGAGTGGCGCAAGAATGAGCGCAGCAGGGCCAATGCCCGCGACACGCTCAAGGGCTCGATGGAAGCGCTCAATCAGGGGCGGTGCCTTGCGATCTTCCCCTCCGGGCGCATGGCGCGCTGGCGCTGGCGGCGCTGGGGGCTGGTCGAGGAGCCGTGGGCACCGACCGCCATTTCGCTGGCCCGGCGCTTCAATGCGCCGGTGGTGACGCTCGGCGTGCGCCAGGCCATGCCGCTTGCCTTCTATGCGCTGGACCAGATCCACGAGGAGCTGCGTGACATCACCCTGTTTCATGGCCTCATGAACCAGCGTGGCAAGACCTATCGTTTACGCTTTTCCGGTCCGGTCCCCGCGCGCGAGATACCGGGCAGCGAGGCGGAAGCGACGGCCGCGATACTGGCGCAGGCCGAGGCCCTCGCCTGGGGCCGTTAGAAAAAACCCCGGCGGAGCGGTCCGCCGGGGCTTTTTCAGGTGCTGAGGCAGATGCCTAGTAGCGATAATGCTCGGCCTTGAAGGGGCCGGACTGGGCCACGCCGATATAGTCGGCCTGCTCGGAACTGAGCCTGGAGAGCTTCGCGCCCAGCTTGTCCAGATGCAGCGCCGCCACCTTCTCGTCGAGGTGCTTGGGCAGGATGTAGACCTCGTTCCTGTACTGGTCGCCGCGCGTCCACAGCTCGATCTGGGCGAGCACCTGGTTGGTGAAGGAGGCCGACATCACGAAGCTCGGATGGCCGTTGGCATTGCCCAGATTCACAAGGCGCCCTTCGGACAGGAGGATGATCTTGTGGCCTTCGGGAAATTCGACGAGATCGACCTGCGGCTTCACATTCGTCCAGTTGAAGTTGCGCAGTGCCTCGACCTGAATCTCGTTGTCGAAATGGCCGATATTGCAGACGATCGCCATGTTCTTCATGGCGCGCATGTGGTCGACCGTGATGACGTCCTTGTTGCCCGTCGCCGTGACGAAGATGTCGATATTGCCAACCGCCTCGTCCATGGTGACGACCTCATAGCCGTCCATGGCCGCCTGCAGGGCGCAGATCGGGTCGATCTCGGTGACGGCCACGCGGCAGCCCGCCGAGCGCAGCGATTCCGCCGAGCCCTTGCCGACATCGCCATAGCCGCACACCAGCGCGGTCTTGCCCGCCATCATCACGTCCGTGCCGCGGCGGATGGCGTCCACCAGGCTTTCACGGCAGCCATAGCGATTGTCGAATTTCGACTTGGTCACCGAGTCATTCACATTGATCGCCGGAAAGGCGAGCTCGCCCCGCTTGGCCATCTGGTAGAGACGCATGACGCCGGTCGTCGTCTCTTCCGAGACCCCCTTGATGCTGGCCTTGGCCTTGGCAAACCAGCCCGGGCTCGCCTTGATCCGGCGCTTGATGGTGTCGAACAGCCAGCGCTCCTCTTCCGATTTCGGCTCGCCGAGCACGGACGGGTCTTTTTCAGCCTTTTCACCCAGCTGGAGATACATGGTGGCATCGCCGCCATCATCGAGGATCATGTTGGCCGTCTCGCCATTCGGCCAGTGGAAGATGGCGTCGGCATAGTCCCAGTACTCTTTCAGCGTCTCGCCTTTCACGGCGAAGACCGGCACGCCGGTTTCGGCGATGGCAGCGGCCGCATGGTCCTGGGTGGAGAAGATGTTGCATGAGGCCCAGCGCACTTCGGCGCCAAGGGCGGTCAGCGTCTCGATCAGGACGGCCGTCTGCACCGTCATGTGCAGGGAGCCGGCAATGCGCGCGCCCTTCAGGGGCTTGGAGGCGCCGAACTCTTCACGCAGCGCCATCAGGCCGGGCATTTCGATTTCGGCCATGTCCAGCTCGAGCCGGCCCCAGCGGGCCAGCGAAAGATCCTTTACAAGATAGTCCTTGCCGCCGGGCGTTTCGAAAAGCAGGGTCATGGATGGTCCTTTGGAGGGGAGATTGTGGTCGCAATGGCACTGTTCGGGCGGTGTATAGACTGCAAGCCACCCTCTAGCAAACCGGCGGCCGGAGCATTGTCACGCCTCTGACACAGGGATTTCGCAAACAGGAGGTTAAACCGGCCCGGTTTTTGTATACACTCCGTTAACGAGGGGCGTCTGTGCCAAAGGCTGACAGCCGGAACGAGCACGAAAACGGCGCGTGATGAGGGGATTACACGAGATATGGCTATTCTGCCGACAGCTCACGCAACCCAGCGCTTTGGCAGCCGGGCTATCGATTTTTATGTCGCGCCGGGGCAGGTGATCGGGTCGGATCCACGTGCCCGCGCGGATGAGCGGCGCATTCAGGATCTTGATGGCGAACGCCACCCGGTGCGGATCGGACAACGCGATTTCGCGCTAGATGCAGGTGATTATGCCGCCGTCATCAGGCTGCAACCTGGCCCCAAGCGCCGGTCGCGGCCTGTCGCGGTGGTGAATTACCGTACCGGCAGCTGGACCCGGACCAGCCTGGAAAACACCGCCCTGCTCTCCAGTGCCGGCGTGTCGCGCAATTTCAACTGGCTGCTGGCGGTGCTGGCGATGGCCCTGCTGGCCCTGCTGATCGTCTGGCCGCAGCTGACCACCATGCTGGCCCTTGTCGCTCCCGGCCTGGCTGCCAGCCTCCCGGCCTTTGACATCTTTGCCGTTCTGGCGGGCGCTCAGCCTGGCCTGGCCGATGCCCGGCTGACCCAGTCGGCTCCGGGCCTGGCGGAGACTATCGCCACACTCGCGCCGGGCCTGGCGGGTCAGGAAGGGCTGGTCATTTTCGCCGCCATTGCGGGCCTGGGGGCGCTGGTGGCGTTCGCCGCCCGCTCCTGGCGGTTTGCTTGGATGCCCGTCTTTCTCATTCTTCTCCTGTCCGCCGCCATCGCCATTGGCGGGCCTGAGGAGGCGGCTGTGCCCGCCCTGCTGGCACTGGGCGGCAGCATTGCGCTCTTCATGCTTGCCGGTCTCGTCAACCGCTGGCGTGACGCGGCGCGCCTGGAGGCACGTATTGCGCGCCTTGCCGATCATGTGCTGCGTCATCCGCCGCAGGAAATGGTGACGCGCCGGGAAATGCCCGCCGCCTACACCGAGGACACCACCCTCGTCAGCAGCGTTGAGGAAACGCGCGAGACCGGTGCACCGCGCGCCGCTGCGGTGGTCGTGGCCAGTGAGACGGAGACCGCTCTGGCCCACTCTGACCGTCTTGATGAAGGCAATGCACAGGAGGCCCAGGGCCAGATCATCGCTGATGACGGCACAGATGCCGGCGAGGACATCCCCTCGCTTCACGCGGCAGGCGAGGAGGCAGCCGCAGGCCATGATCCGCGCCTGGAAGCCCGCTCGATGGACATCCCCCCGCCTCCGCCCATGCCAGGGGAAGCCCTGACAGGCGGCGACCTGCCGGAAAGGGTCAACCGCGATGCGGAAACCACTGAACCCGGCACGCACGCCGAGCCGCTTCTTGCGGACACCGAAACCCTTCGGCGCGATGCTACTGCCGATGCAGCCGGCATCCCGCAGTTCGAGACCGCGCAGGACGTGCCGCAGGATGGCAGAGAACCGGATGCCGATGAGGCATTCTCGGCCCGGGACGGCTATGTCAGCGACGATCCGGGCACACCCCGGGCAGGCTGATCACTCGCCTTCGTCAAACCCGTCCTCGACCAAGCGGGTCAAGGCAGCCAGCAGGGCCGGCGCGTCGCTCCCGTCTGCGCGCAGGGTGAGGCGCGTGCCTGGCCCCGCGCCCAGCATCAGAAGGTCCATGATGGAGCGGCCGTCAGCGGATTCTCCGTCGCGCTCGACGGCCAGCTGCGCTTGAAACTCACGCGCCACACCCACGAACTTCGCAGCCGCGCGTGCATGCAGCCCGCGCTTGTTGACGATCAGCACGTCCGCCATCTGCGTGCTCACGACAGCCCGTCAATCAGGTGCGAGCCCACCGTGATGTAGCGCCGGCCCGCGCTGGAGGCGCTGGAGGCGAGGTCGGCAAGGCCCAGGCGGCCACGCGCCTCGGCCAGTGTGATCATCATGGGCAGGTTGGCGCCCGCAATGACCTCCACCCGGCTCTTTTCCAGAAACGACATGGACAGGTTTGACGGCGTGCCCCCGAATACATCGGTGACGATGATCACGCCCTCGCCCTTGTCAGCACTCTTCACAGCCGCGCGGATGTCGTCGCGGCGCTGCTCCATGTCGTCGTCGGCGCCGATGGACACCGGCACGCAAGCTGCCAGCTTGCCGACAACATGTTCGGTTGCCGCCACCAGTTCCTGGGCAAGCTGACCGTGGGTGACAATGACAAGGCCGATCATGGGGTCTCTGGTGAAGGGGCGACGGGCAGGCGCGAATATGACCGCTATGTAACCTTGCATTTCAGATATGTGAAAGGGGGCGTATGGCAAACGGGTGACAGGCGTGCCCCTCAGGACACGGCCGGCAGACGCACGACGAAGCGCGCGCCGCTGGCGGGCGCTGCCCGGTTCTCGGCATGGACCGTGCCGCCATGAGCCGTGATGATTTGCCGCACGATCGCAAGGCCCAGCCCGGAATGCGTGCCGAAGGCAGCTCCGGCAGGGCGCTGCGTGTAGAAACGCTGGAAGATCGTCTCCAGCGCTTCGGGCGGAATGCCCGGGCCGTCATCTTCCACACTGACGGTATAACCGTCGCGCTGTGCGCCCTGTCCGCGCCGGATCGCAATGCGCACCTGCCCGCCGGGCGGAGAAAATGTCAGCGCATTGTCGATGAGATTGGTGAAGACGCGCCCCAGCGGCTCCTCGCGGGCAGAGATGAAGGCCGCCTCCAGCGGCGTTTCCAGCCGCAACTGGTCGGGCGAGGCCCGCTCGCCATCCACATAGATGCGGACTATGTCGCCGATCAGCCGTACCAGATCGACCGGCGCCACGCTGTCGCGGGTCAGCTCCGCATCAAGACGGGACGCGTTGGAGATGTCGGTAATCAGACGGTCAAGCCGCTGAACGTCCTTCTGGATGACAGCAACCAGCCTTTCACGTGCATTGTCATCGCGTGCCCGTACCAGCACCTCGGCAGCCGAGCGGATGGATGTAAGCGGATTCTTGATCTCGTGCGCCACGTCGGCAGCAAAGCTCTCGATCGCATCCAGGCGGTCATAGAGCGCATCCGTCATCGCCCGGAAGGCTTGTTCCAGATCGCCGATTTCGTCGCCGCGCCTGGAAAAGTCGGGAAGCGGCACGCGCCGTCCGCCGGCCAGCTGGACGCTGCGGGCAGCGTCAGACAGGCGTTTGACCGGTCCGGCGATACGCAGCGCCAGCAACCCGCCAAACGCCACGATGATCAGCGCGGCAAAGCCGAGATAAGGCAGGATGGCCAGCCGGTCGGCGGCAATGAGATCGTCATAATCGTAGGACTCATAGGTGACCGATCCGACGATCGTCTGCACCGGCGCAATGGCCAGCGTGACCGAGACGACCCGCTCGCCGAACCGGCCGCGCCGGACGCCCGCGACCGTTTCCCCGGTGGCCTGGGCCGCCGCGATCTCCTCGGCCAGCGTGCGCTCGCGCGCCTCGCGCTCGTCCGCCGACAGGAAGAAGCCGCCGACAAAGTCTCGCAAGGCACGCCACAGCCCTGTCAGTTCGCCTTCCAGGTCACGGTGTCCGGGCGGGGGCAGCAGTTCAACGCTGACGCGCCCGGCGCTGAGATAGCTGTCGGCAGCCAGACGCCCTTCCGGCCCGTGGATCATCGCGCGCGTTCCCTCGGGGACGTATAGCCTGGCGAGAACCTCGGCAGCGATACGGGCGTTGAGCGCAGGCTCCGGGGAGCCCTCCACGGCTGTTTCGGTGATGACGTTGCGGATGATGTCGGCCTGCTGGGTGAGCGAATCCACCTTCGCATCGATAAGCCCGGTGCGGTTCTCGGTAAGGGCCAGCGTGCCCAGCGCGAGCAGGCCGAGTGCGAAGAGATTGGCCACCAGTATGCCGGCCGCCAGGCGCGACAGCAGGGCCTGACGCATCATGGAAGGCAGCCCGGTCAGCCGGGCACCCATACGGCGGAAGTGGCCGGCGGGGGCCTCAGGCTTCCTTGTAGCGGTATCCGACGCCATAAAGGGTCTCGATCCCGTCAAAACTGTCGTCCACCACGCGGAACTTCTTGCGTATGCGTTTGATATGGCTGTCGATCGTGCGGTCATCGACATAGACCTGATCGTCATAGGCCGCATCCATCAGGTTATCGCGGCTTTTGACATAGCCTGGCCGGTTGGCCAGTGCCTGCAGGATCAGGAATTCTGTGACCGTGAGGCGTACGGGCTTCCCGTTCCACAGGCAGGCATGACGGTTCGGATCGAGCGTGAGCGAACCGCGCACCAGCGTCTTCTGGTCGCTTTCCCCTGCGGGCATCTCGGCATCGTCAGGCTGGGCGCGGCGCAGCACCGCCTTGATACGCTTGGCCAGAAGCTGGTGGGAGAAGGGTTTGGCGATATAGTCATCCGCCCCCAGATCAAGCCCCAGGGCCTCGTCGAACTCGCCATCCTTCGAGGTGAGGAAGATCACCGGCAGGTTGGAGCTCTGCCGGACACGGCGCAGCAATTCCAGCCCGTCCATCCGGGGCATCTTGATGTCGAAGATGGCCAGGTCAGGGGGATTGTCGGCCAGCACGCTCAGGGCCTCCACACCATCGGTGTAGGTGCGCACCTGATATCCTTCGCCTTCCAGGAAGAGCGATACGGAGGTGAGAATATTCTCGTCGTCATCGACAAGGGCGATTTCGGCCATGCGCGTCTGATCCTTTGATCCGGACAACTTACCCAAACCTACAGCGCAATGCCCGCGTAGCAAGAGGGTTAAGCGCCGGCCGGTTACGAGCGGTTAAGCATAACGCGCCAGTGTGGACGGTCAGGGGAATTATTCGGGGTTCAACGCCGGTCCATGGCCTCTGGCAAGGTACATTTCGAGATTTTCTTCAAGAAGCACCCCAAGGCAGACTGGGTGCTTGTGGAGGCGTTGAACGAGCGCAGTGACGCCATAGCGCGCGCTGACAGGCTGGTAGCGCAGGCTCCGCGCGGCTCGGCACGGGTCACGCGCGAAACCTGGAACGATGCGAGCGGCACCTTCTCCACCGTTACCATTCATGAAGTGGGCGCAGAGCGCTACAGCGTGCCCGATGCCAAGACCGGCGAGGCAAGCCTGCCGTGTGTAACGCCGGACGACCTGGCAGGGCCGGCCGCGCGTGATACGGTGCGGCGCGTGCTGTCCGGCTGGCTGGAGCGTCAGGAGGTCTGCCCGCTGGAACTGCTCTACCGCCCCGACCTGATCGAGGCGCTCGATGCCTGCGAAAGCGACCTCCAGCACGCCATCCAGAAGGTGGCGATTGCACGGTCACAAAATTCCGATGCCTCGGTGCATGCCTATGTGCGCCTGATCACCGGGCTGGTGGAAAAGGGCGTCGAGAAGGCCCGCCAGGACGCGCGGCGCAAGCCGCAGGATTCCAGGACGGCCAGCTTTCGCGAGCTGACCGAAAAGATATATGCCGAAGGCAGCGCGGAAACCCGGCTGCGGCGGGCCATTGCCGAACGTCTGGCCAATGCGCCGGGCATGGCCCGCAAGGCCGAGATGCTTCTGGACTTTCATGACGACCTGCCCGACGAGCCCGAGGCTGCCAGCTTCGCTGCCCGTCAGGCCGATGCCTTTCTGGCCGAAATGCTCTCCTTTGACCGCGCCCTGAACCAGATTGTCGGTCAGAGCCGCGATCTGGGAAGCCATGTGGAACGCCTGACCAGTGTTTTTGCCGGCGCCCAGACCCATCCCAGCATGACCGGCGCGCCGGACAATGCCCGCAGGCTGGCTGCCAAGTTCGGCGCCAGCCAGCTGCCTGACAGCAAGGGCGAGATTGCCCGGCGCGTACTGGACGCGCTGCGTCAGCCCAAGCGCTTCAAGCCCGACAACGTGTTCGAGGAAATCGCGCTCGCGCGCGCACTGGCCCAGCGCCTGATCGCCGCTTCTGGTGAGCATCTCAACCCGGCCGCCCTGGTGGAGGCCTTCACGGTCCGCTCGGCGCGGCTTCTCTCGCCTGAATCGATAGAGGAAGCACTCAAGGACGCGGGCTCGCCGGGCGAAGAGATCGCGCGCCTTCTCTCCATGGAAGACAATCTCGTGGGCGAGCAGAACAAGGTGAAGCTGGCCAGCTATGTGCGGGCAAAGCTGACAGGCCAGAAGACGATAAGCTGGTTCGTGAGCGGCCCCGGCCAGCCCTTCGAGCGCCTGGCCCGGCTCGCAGCCCTGCAGAAACGGGCGCTCAAAGGCAGTTTCCCGGAAAGTGCCCGGCTGGAGATGAGCGGCGCCTTTGACCAGCTCGGCATGGCGGTCATTCACGAAAACAGGCTGTTTGACCGGATCACGGCGTCAGGCCTGCCCGCGCTCGACCGCGCCGCAGGTCTGCTGCGCCTGGCCGCACAGGACATACTGCCTCTGGGCAGCTGCCAGCAAGACGCCCAGGCCCGGGCCATGCGCATCCTCTCCTCCGAGATGGGACGCGAGGAAGCGCGCGCTGCGGACGGGCCAGCCAAGCTGCAGGAATTGCAAGGCCTGTTGGCCCGCATCCAGCCGGCGACGGCCGCTACCGGGCCGGCAGATGCTGGCGGCCCGGTCTGACTGTCAGCCCTACTCGTTGCTCTGGACGATGGCGCCTGCGACGTCGAGCAATGTCGACACCGAGGTCGACAGCGCACCCATCGTGGTACCGCCATTGAGCACGTCATAGCGCGAGAACACCACGCTATCGCCTTCCAGATAGACCACCTTGATGGCCGCATAGTTCTGGTTGATCTGGTTGATCACTTCCAGCGAGACCGGCGTGTCGTTGAAAATGATCTCCGACAGCAGGCCCTGGCACTGGCCGCTCTCGCAGACCGTCCCGGCAAGCAGGTAGTTCATGCGGCCGCTATTGGCCGTCAGGATCGGCTGGCCGTCATCGGTCATCGTCGTATTGGTGACCTGGTGGCCAAGCCCGATGGCAATGGCCTGAAGGCCGGCGGCGTCGATGCGCTCGATTACCTGCGAGTGCGCCGGAGCCGCAGCTGCAAGCGCGAGACAGGAGAGCAGGCCGATGGCCGTCAGCGGCCGGTTATACGTCTTCATCAGTTTCCCCTCGGATATGGTCTGACATGCGGCGGAGTGTGGACGCACCAGGCAGCCGTGACAAATCCCGCCTTCAGTGCGCGGCAGGAGCGCCTTGTGCGGCCTCGCCCAGCGTACGCAGCAGCGTCCACGAGTACAGGCCGCTATCATGCCCGTCATCGAAAACGAGGCGCACGGCATACCGCCCCACGCGCTCGGCGGATGTGACAGACACCTGCCCGGCATGGGGCACGTCGCGCTTCTGCCCCGGGCCGTGACCCTGCACCTCGGCAGACGGGCTTTCCCGGCGCAGAAGCGCGTAGGGAATGTCATACGCCGCACCATCATCGAAGCGGATCTGCAGGGCTTTTCGCGACCGGCTGAATGCGAGCCGCACCGGCCAGGGGGCAGTCGGCCTGTCAGCCATCGATCTGGCGCGCCTCTTCCGGCAGCATCACGGGAACACCCTCGCGTACCGGATAGGCAAGGCCTGCTGCGCGGGAGATCAGCTCGCCGGCCTCGCGGTCATACTCCAGCGTCGAGCGCGTAACAGGGCAGACGAGGATTTCCAGCAGCTTCGGGTCCACGTGGGCCGAGCGGCGCGGGCTGGCTGTTTCCGGGGTGTTCTGAGTGCTCATGAGGCATGTCTACGATACCCGCCGGCAGGCAGGCAAGCCGCAGATGGCGGCATCGGGGCCTGGCCTAGTGAAGCGGGCCCTGCCCGGCCCCTGGCCGCAGGCCCGGCACCGGCTGGTCCAGGACGCCCGTCATCAGTGTCGTCAGCAGCTCGCGGCGGACGCAGGGCCGCGATGCCTGCAGCAGCGCCTGCTTGGCAGCGCCGTCAAAGGGCGCGGCCATGGCGACCTTTGCGGTGATGGATGACAGGGCGGCGTGCTCCATGGACGACCAGTCCGCCTCGATCCCGACATGTATGAAGAAACGCTTCAGCAGGGCGACAAATGCGGCGCGATCCGTGCCGGACTCATCGGGCACGGGGCCGCCCGTGTCCTGCGCGAACCCCGCATAATCAGCCCGCCCGACCCGGTAGGGCGTTTTCAGCTCGACCTCGCCAGCCAGCGAGAACCGGGAAAGCCCGACCACCACAATGAGATAGCGTCCATCCGGTGTCTCTGAGAACTTGGCAATCCGCCCCGCAGTGCCCACCCGCTCCAGCGGTGGATGATCACGCGGGCCGCCCTCCCTGGGCTGGATCATCCCGATAAAGCCATTTCCGGCCATCGCATCGTCAACCATGTTGAGATAGCGCGGCTCGAACACGTTCAGCGGCAACGCCTCGCCCGGCAGCACGATGCAGCCGCGCACCGGAAACAGCGGCAGTGTCTCCGGCAGTGCAGGGTGGACACTCATAGCGGGCTGGCCTCCTGATGCCATTGCCTGTCTGCGATGAGACATAGCGCGCGCCGGCGCCCCCGCCAGCGGTCAGCTGAAAAGTATGGAAGACAGCCGCTTGCGCCCCGCCTTCGTCAACTCCGACGTCTGGCCCGCTGCGTCGAACACGCGCAACAGCAACTGCCGGGCGGCGCCTTCGTTCCATTCGCGGTCCTCTGCGATGCTGTCGAGCAGCTGGGCGGCAGCGCCCTCCAGATCACCCGAACCGATCAGCGCTCGGGCCAGCCCGAACCGCAAGCCCGCACCCTTGCCGCCCGCAGCCTCCAGCTTGCGCCAGGCGTCTGCGGGGTCTCCGGCATCATCGCCTTCGCTCGCAAGCTCCATGGCTGCGCGCACGCCCGCAATCGCCGCGTCCCCGGCCTTGGCGGGCGGCACCTGGTCTAGCATGCCCTGCGCGCCCTCGCGGTCGCCCTGCGACAGGAAAACCCGCGCCATGCCGGCCAGCGCACGCGTGTTTTCAGGGTCGGCCTGCAACACTGCTGCAAAGTCCTGCGCCGCACCGCCGGCATCCCCCTCGGCCAGCGCCAGCTCCGCGCGCTCCAGCACCTCGTCCAGGGCAGCCTCATCGACCTCGCCGCTGATACGCTTGATGAAGTCATTGATCTGGCTTTCGGGAAGCGCGCCCATGAAACCGTCCACCGGCTGGCCGTTCACGAAGGCCAGCACGGCCGGAATGGACTGGATACGCAGCTGCCCGGCCACTTGCGGGTTCTCGTCGATATTGATCTTGACCAGCTTCACCTTCCCGCCCGCCGCGTTGACCGCCTTCTCGATCACCGGCCCCAGCTGGCGGCACGGGCCGCACCAGGGCGCCCAGAAGTCGACCAGGACAGGCACCTGCCGGGACACCTCCACCACATCGGCCATGAAGTTCTGGTCGGTGCTGTCCTTGACATGGCTGCCGGCGGCAACGTTTGCGGATGGCCGGGGGGGCTGATTGCCGAAAATCTGCATCGGATATCCTTGCAAGTCTGTCCCGGACCGCCTTGGTCAGGGATCGAGGGCGTGTATCGCCATCTAGGTGGACCGCCGGGCGCGTGACTGCAAGTACGCCGTCACCCCGGCAGCGCAAAATCCATGACTTCCGGCTCACGGCCCAGGGCGGCCAGAAAAGCGAGCAGACCCTCACGCGACACCGCCGTCGTCGCATCATTCCTCAGAGGGTGAAAATTGACGGTGTCATGCTCGAGGAGTGCGGCATCGAGAATGAAGCGCACGCGGCGCTCCGGGTCATTGATCAGGGCAAAGGCCGTCACCGAGCCCGGTGTGACGCCGAGCGCGTCCGCCAGACGTTCCGGCGAGCCGAAGGACAGCCGTCCGCATCCCAGCCGCTCATGCAGGCGTTTGAGCTCTATCTGCGTGGACTGCAGGGCGGATATCAGGACCAGGGCGCCCTTCTTGTCCTTCAGGAACAGATTCTTGGTGTGCCCGCCCGGCATTTGCGCCTTGATGTCCGCGCCCTCGCCGACCGTGAAGACCGGCGCATGATCATGGGTGACATGGGCAACGCCGAGCGCATCGAGGAACGCCAGAAGCCCCTCGCGGGTAACCAGGGCGGCAGGCAGGGCAGGGCGGGAAGGACGGTGCGTCATGAGCCCTTTCCTGCCTTGGAAAACCCTGCCAATGCAAGAGATGAAAGGAAGACCGCAGTGGAGGCTTGCCAAACTCCCGGCGATGCGCGATATACCGCGCCCTCTGGTCCATGTGGCCAGCCCCGAAGACGCAGATGAGCGGGCGTAGCTCAGGGGTAGAGCATCACCTTGCCAAGGTGAGGGTCGTGAGTTCGAATCTCATCGCCCGCTC
>ERZ869909.310-NODE-310-length-66676-cov-6.704800_pt1 | contig 66676 bp, 64 predicted proteins | sample MGYA00520892_ERZ869909 | MGnify/ENA primary metagenome ERZ869909 (study PRJEB32215, sample SAMEA104723947) | bioreactor metagenome | biome: bioreactor; feature: anaerobic bioreactor; material: water | place: China | collected 2015-03-12 ...
ATGGTGAACGAGCAAGTACCACGGCAACTACCTTTCAAGTTGCAAGGTCTGTCAGGCTTATCCTGACGCACCAAAGAGCACAGAGAGGTTGAAGGGTAGACTTGATCCCATGGCACCGCCAAAGTTCGATCTGCCTTTGGTCCGCTTTTTCTTAGCGACGGATGCTAGCCGCGAATAGTTATCTGCGGCGCCGTTCTCCCTCTCCGTGTCCTCTGTGTCTCTGTGGTGAGTCCGCTTCTCTACTCCCCCTCCAGCGCGCCCCAGCGCTTGGCCGCCACGAACTGCAGCGTGGTGATCAGGATTCCCGCGACTAGAAACAGGGTCGCCTGCGCGGCGGCCTCGCCTATGCGGTAGTTCTCGAAGGCGGTGCGGTAGAGGTGGAAAACGAACAGGCTGGAATCGGGGTAGACCGGGCCGCCCTTGGTCATCAGGTCCACCGCCTCGAAGGTCTTGAATGACGCGATGAGGCCTGTTACCACGAGAAAGAAGGTCACCGGGCGCAGCATGGGCAGGGTGACATGCCAGAAGACCGGGAAATGGCGGGAGGTCTCCAGTCGGGCGGACTCGTACAGCTCCACGGGGACGCGCTGGAGTCCCGCGAGGTAGAAAATCGCGGCGAAGGCGGTCTCCTTCCATGCCCCCAGCGTGATGAGGGCGACAAGGGCCAGCAGGCCGTTGCTCAGCCATCGTGGCCCCTCCACGCCCAATGCGTGGTATAGCGTCGCGAGCGGGCCGGCGTCCGGGTCGAGCAGGACAATCCACACAATGGCGGCGGCGGCAGGCGTGGTGACCCATGGGCTGAACACGAGCGTGCGGAAGAGTCCCCTCCCCCATACCGGCCGATTCAGCAGCATCGCCACGGCCAGCGCGCACACTTGGGCAATCAGCACCACCGCGCAAGCGTATGCGATGGTATTGAGCACGACGCGGATGAAGTCGGCGTCTTGGAGAAGCATTGCGTAGTTCGAGAGTCCTACCCATTGCGAATCGGCGCCGAGCAGGCGGCGGTCAGTCAAGCTCAGCACAAGGTTGTAGACCAACGGACCGTGGGTGAACACGAGCAGGAGCGCTGCATTCGGCGCGCAGAACAGGAGAAAGACAAGGGCATCGCGGGAGGGAGAGCGCAAGGCTACAGCCCGTCCCGTGCGATGCGCCGGGCTGCCTCGGCGTTGGCGGTGCGCAGGGTCTCCCCCACATCCGCCCCTTCCAGCATGATCCGCATGAAGGCGCGGTCAAAGGCATCGCGCAGGGCCGGCGACATGTTGAGGGAGAAATCCCCCTGAATGTGCGCCAATGCGCCGTTGATATCGGCCATTTCCGGGTGGGAATCATTCGCGATGGCCCGCGCACTCGCCGTGAACGGTGCATATCCACTCTCGGTGGCGTACCACGCGAGGTTTTCCGCCTCCAGAAGGTACCGCACGAAGCGCCACGCATCCGCGCGCTTGTGCTCCGGGCAGGAGGCCAGGATCGCAATTCCACCGCCGCCGGGAGCGTACACCCGGCCGGCCGTGCCCGCAGGGTACTGGGCGGTCCGCACATTAAAACCCCGGGCCGCGCGGGTGATGTCGGCGTACGGCGCGGGCGAGTCCAGAATCATCGCGGCTCTTCCGCTGGTGAACCAGGCCCTGTGACCGCCGGCCGCTTGCTCCGGCAGAATCGCCGCGCCTTCCTTCACCAACTCTTGAAAGCGCGTGAGCACGGCGATTGCTGCTGGGTGGTCCAGGGAGATCGCGCTGTAGTCGCCGTTGGTCAGCATTCCGCCCTCGGACCAGATCGCACTCACGATGGGCCATGTCATGTCCCAAAGGGCGAGGCCATAGCGCATCGTGCGGCCATTTTCGACCACCGTGAGGCGTCGTGCGGCCTCGAAGAAATCGTCCCAGGTCTCCGGCGGACCGTCCAGTCCGGCCTCGGTGAAGGCCTCGGCGTTGTAGTACAGGATGGGCACGGAGACATTGAACGGCAACCAGTAGAGACCGCCCTCCACTCGCCCGGAGTCCGCCAAGGTACCTGGCCAATCGGCGAGGTCAATCCCATCCGGCCCATCCACGAAGGGTTGGAGGTCAACGAGGGCCCCGGCTCGGGCAAACTCCAGAATCTCGAACGAACCCAGTTGCGTGATGTCGGGTCCGCCGCCCCCTGCGAGGGCCGTGAGCAGCTTCGTGCGCAGGTCGCCATAGCCCCCTTGAAACTGGGCACGGACGGGGCGTGTCGGGCCGGAAGCGTTGTAGCGGGACGCCAACTCGTCTTGCGCCTCCCCCGCGCGGCCGGTGAGCGTGCGCCAATAGACGATGGCGTCCTCCTCGGCGGCTCGGTTGCACGCGGCAAGGGGAGTCATGGCAAGGATAGTGATGGTCAAGGAAACGAGAATCGAGTGGATGCGCATGAAGGCACTCCGTATCAGGCAAGGTCGTGACAGGTCGGGCAAGGCTAGCAGTGATTTCGGGTCAATCGCAACGCGTTGCGGAACGGGGGAACGCCGCCGTAGAATTGGCGATTCCCCGCAACCAAGGAAACCGGCATGAAATACATCGCAGACCGCACGAAACGCATCGATGCCAGTGGCATCCGCAAGGTGTTCGCCCTTGCGGCCGACCTCGAGAATCCCATCAACCTCAGCATCGGCCAGCCCGACTACGATGTGGACGAGCTGGTGAAGGACGAGGCCATCGCCCAGATTCAGGCGGGTTTCAACTCCTACACGCAGACCTGGGGCATCGAAGAGCTTCGCACGGCCTGCACGGGGTATTACCAGGAGACCTTCGGGCATCCGCTCGAGAATGTGATGGTTACCTCGGGCGTTGCCGGCGGACTCTTTCTCACCCTGCTTGCCACCATCGAGCCGGGCGACGAGGTCATCTTCGCTGATCCCTTTTTCGTGATGTACAAGCACTTGGTCAATCTTTTGGGCGGTACCTGCGTGCCGGTGTTGACCTACCCGGACTTCAAGCTGACCCCCGAGGCGGTCGAGGCGGCGATCACCCCGAAAACGAAGCTCCTCATCGTCAATTCCCCCTCGAACCCGACGGGCGTGGTGCTGACGAAGAGCGAGTTGCAGGCCCTGGCGGATGTGGCGAAGAAACACGAGCTGCTCGTCATCTCCGATGAGATCTACGAAGGCATGGACTACGACGGGGACCGCGCCTCGATGGTGGGCATGTACGAGCACCTCGTGATATTAAACGGCTTCTCCAAGCTCGCGGGCATGACGGGATGGCGCTGCGGCTATGCGGCGGGTCCGCCGGAGTTGATCCAGCAGATGAACGCCCTGCAGCAGTACACCTTCGTGTGTGCGCCCTCCTTCGCGCAGAAGGGGGCCGTGAAGTTTTTTGATGTGGACAACACGCCGAAGATCGAGGCCTACCGCCAGAAGCGTGACATCATCTACAACGGTTTGCGGGAGTTGGGCTACGAAGTCGCCAAGCCCGGCGGGGCCTTCTACATTTTCCCCAAGGTTCCCGGCGAAGTGTCCGGCGATGAAAGCGGAACCGAGTTCGTCACGCGCGCGATTGCCAAGAGTCTGCTCATCATTCCCGGCAATGTGTTCTCCGAGAAGGACACGCACTTCCGCATTTCCTTCGCCGCCACCGACGACACCCTCAAGCGGGCCCTGGAGGTACTGGCGGAGTTGGTGTAGCGAGGAAATGAAGGGACTGACGGCCTATTTCCCTCATCACTGTCTGCTTTGACAAGGCGTTAAGGAAATAGGGGGTCCGTCCCTTCATTTCCCGGCCGTCACCGCATGTCCGGAAAATAATGCGCCTCGATCATGCAGCACATGGTGTGCCACAGCACGATGTGCGCCTCCTGGATCACCTTGGTGGAATCGCCGGGTGCTCGAACGGCGATTTCCGCGGCCTCGACCATTTTTCCGCCGTTGGGTCCGGTGAGCGATACAGCCGTGCCGCCGATGGCCCGCGCCGTGCTCATGGCCATGAGGCAGTTATCCGCATTGCCCGAGGTTGAGAGCGCGAGGAGCACATCCCCCGGCCGCATGAGGGCGCCCAGTTCCTGCGCGAATGCGATGTCTCGCTGGGGCGAGTCATTCTCCACGGCCGTCTTGAGCGCGCCATTGAGTCCAAGTGCGTGCGCGGAGAGGCCGGCCTCGAGGTGCTGCTGCAATTCCGCACCGAAGGGAAGCCCTTCCAGACGCCCATGCACCTCCGGTGATATCGGCCGCTTGCGCTCGAAACTCTTGCATAACTCGCCGACAATGTGCACTGCATCCGCGTGGCTGCCACCGTTGCCGCAAGTAAATAGCGTGCCGCCGCCGTCATAACAGGCCACGAGTCGATGGTGCAGCTCGAGCAGGGCCGGCACGCATTCCTCAAGGTCGGGACGGCGCAGGCGCATGGCGTCAAGGACATCCTGAACGACAGGGGGAAGATCAATCATGGTGTTGGCTCCAGTAAATGCGAAGATAGTCGTGTAACGCGCGGCTTGCGGCTCGCCCCCCTTCGCCCGAAAGCTTCGGCGCGGGAACCGAGGACGCTCGCCCTCCCATCGCGGCATAGGCTATCCCGGGAGGGCGAGCGTCCTCGCGAGCCGGGGCCGTGGACAAGTCCCCCCTCACCCCGACCCTCTCCCAGAGGGAGAGGGAGAACCCGGCAGGGCGAGCCGGGCTCATTATGACAGCGAAAGGGATTGAGTCGCGCAGCAGCACCATCCTCTACTCCCCCAAGGCCCGCGCGAGGCTCAGCAGAAAATCCCGGTTGTCGCAGGAAAGGTAGCGCATCGTACCTCCCATGCGGCTGAAACTCTTGTTGTACCGGAGGTAATAATCCGGATTGTCGTGCGGGGGTTCCCCCTGTGTCCAATCCCAGTGGGATTCGGCGAGATCCACGATGAACATGTAGTGATTTTCGATGCGCCGGCCCTCTTGCAGCGCGAGGTTCTGGGCCATGGAGAGGGATTTCTCGAAGATCATGGGCGACATCACCGCGGAGCCGATCGAGAGGTAGACGCCGTTCTCGAGGTTCGATACGCCCTGAGCGAAGGTCAGGAAATCCCGCTCGGCCGTGCGGCCGATGCTCGCGCCGTGGTTCATGGGGTGCAGGTAGATGATGTCGTGCCCGAACATGGGGTGACTGGTGAAGGGCACACCGAGTCGGTAAGCCGCCGCCTGCAAGCCGAATTGCTTGTACCGATGCGGGAGGTCCAGCCAGCCCGCTCGAAGGTCCAAGCGGCGGATGATGTCCACGAGGTCGAGCGCAGCGGCGGCCTTCGCAGGGTCGTTGGCGGCGGTGTCCTGCACCTCGGCCAGAAGTGCCTCAACGGACGGGATCTCGCCGCCTTCCTCCTCGACGAACTTGCCAACGGCCTCGCCGTAGCCCAAGCCTTGGTAGGCGCCGAGGTTCAGGGCAAGGTTGAGGTAGAAGCCCGTCTCCTGCCAGGCGCCGAATTCGCCCTTGGCCACATTCTCCGCCACATGCTCGCTGCTGTGGCCCTGATAGGCGAATTCCCAGTCGTGGATGATCCCGGCGCCGTTGGTGGCGAGGTGGGTCACCCAGCCGGACTCGATCAGGCGCGTGATGACCGGCGCGAGGCCGTTCTTGATCGTGTGCGCGCCGAAGACAAGCATGCGGGCGGCATCCGCCTCGCGGGCGGAGCGCAAGCGCGCGACCACTTCATCCACGAGGACTCTCTGCGATGGCGTGAGAGTTTTCGGCGCGGCATCGGGCGGAACATGGTCATGTTCGATGAACACGCGGTCGGTGCGCTCGCTCAAGGGCTTGAAAATGAGACGCGAGCGGTCAAAAGAGTCGAATGGCATGCGTGTGTATCCCGGGTTGGGGCTATTCCTTGGCGCGAATGGTCAGGCGGGCATAAACAGGGTAGTGGTCGGAGGGGTAGCGTCCATCGTCGTTGTGCAGCACGGTCTCACACACCTCCACATCGGCATCGGCGCGAACCATGATCCAGTCGATGCGGCTGTCAACCCCTTCACGCGGGTGCGTCCAACGGCTGAAGGTAACCGGCGGTCCCACTTGCTCCTCGGCTAGGAGCCAGGTGTCCTCGAGTCCGGCATCCACCAGCACCTGCCAGGGCTCGCTGTCGCCGCCCTTGGCGTTGAAGTCGCCCATGGCGATGATGGGTTCATCCGCAGGCAACTCGCCGATGTGCTCGGCAAGCACACGCGAGGCGTTCGCGCGGGCTTCTTCGCCGCGATGGTCGTAGTGCGTGTTGTAAACCGTGAAGAAACGGCTGGTTTCCGGGTGGAAGAAGCGAATCCAGGTGACAATGCGGGTAATGGCGGCGTCCCATGAACGCGAGGCGGGTTCATTGGGCGTCTCGGAAAGCCAGAAGGTGCCTGTCTCGATGGGTGTGACGACATCGGGCTTGTAGAAGATGGGGGTCATCTCGCCGCCACCATTCCGGTCGCGGCCGATGCCGAACCAACGGTACTGCGGCATCTGCTCGTCGAGGTAGTAGGCCTGGCTATCGAGGCACTCCTGGAGGCCGAGGATGACCGGGTCATACTTCTCGATGGTTTCCACCACCAGGTCCTTGCGCTTGGACCATGCGTTATCGCCGTCGGCCTCGGTGGCAAAGCGAATGTTGAAAGTCATCAGGCCCAGTTCGATCTCGCCCCCCCGCCGTTGGGCGCAGGCGGTGGATGAAATGAAGCCGCTCATGGCGACGGTCAACACGGCACATAGCGCGAATCTCATGATGGATCTGACTCCTTCGTTGCTTCCTTGGCGGTGGGCAGCATGCAGCACCGGCGCGCGGGCCAGCGGTAAAAGGCATGCGTGCGGCGCTGCCGTGATTTACTGAAAAACCTGCGTGAATCCTTCTTGAATTGCTCAAGAAGTTGAATCACTTCCTTGTCGAGTTCAGCCAAAAACCGCGGCATGCCCTGGGCCGCGCGGGGCGGGGCCTCCGCGGCGAATGAGCGTGCGTAGTCCCGAAGGACGCGGACATCATTCCACGAGCCAAGGGCTTCCTGGGCGTCTTTGAGCTGTTTGACAAAGCCCTTGTTCTCCGGCCCGAACAGGTCATCGTACAGCTCGCAATGGTAGCGCAACTTCTTGAAGGCAATGCGCGCGGCGTGGAGATCTTCCTCCTCGTGCGTCTTGCGCCACTTCTGGTAGGCGGCGCAGAGGCCGGCATACGCCTTGAGAATCACGCGCGAGGCATGCTCAAGGTAGCAGGTTTCCGCCGGCACGGTATCGGCATACAGGGCGTGAATATCCACCTCGAATTGCGGCGCCTCGACGAGTTCGGCGGCGTGCCCGACCTCGTGCACGCACTCGGCGCGCAGTTTCAACAAGCCGCGTCGCACATGGTGCAAGGCATAGCGGGCGTCTTCGTCAAAATCCCCCTTACGGGCGTCAAGCAGACCGATACAGACATCCAGCTCGCGGGCAATGCCCAAGCTGCGGGTAACCTGCTTGGCGCGCGTCAATACGGCCTTGAGCAAGGGGCGTTTGAATAGTGCGTCGTGCCCCTCCAGGGCTGCGCGCAGCCGGCGTGAAGAAACGCGCATGTCATGAACCCCGTCGACATCGGCCGCGCGGACACGGTCCACTTCACCGCGCATGGTCTCGATACGCGCGTCGATGCCTTCCTGGGCGGCCGTATGCGCCAAGGTGCAGGGTAGTTTCATGCAGGCGTATCCCCTCGCTTTGTCCACGCGCCGTTTCGCGCAGACTCCCCCAGCCTACCACGCGGACAGCCCGGTCCGACAAGGTCTTGCGGATGACTTGCCCTTGCGGATGACCTTACGCGGCCGGGGCCCTCTTCCCGTTGTGGGAAAGGATGGTGACCTTGACCTCGAACAACTGCTCGAACAGGCCGCGCTTGCGGTTGCCTCCCCACAAGTCCGTCTCGTTTTCGGTTGTCTGCGTAACCGTGATCGTCACGCGGTTGTCCTTGTGAGTCACCGCCAGGCGCTGGGCCGTAGCAGCGTGCGTCCGGTCCAGCCCGTCCGCGATGCGCAAGATGCCCGCAAGCTGGCACACCAGAACCTTGTCCTTGTGGCGCAACTCGGTGTAGATACGGTGCGAGGGCTTGGGGTGTGCCTTGCGGTGGTACCGCGCCACGCAGGCGATGATCCGCTGCTCGCGCTGCGAGAAACCGGGCAACTCCGCCTCGAGGATCATGTCGCGCGAGTGCTTGTGGTGTGTGGCCATGTCGCGGTTGATGCCGAGATCATGCAACAGGGCGGCCGCCTCGAGCAGGCGGCGGTCGCTGGGGCCGAGTTTGTGGAGATACCGCGTGGTATCGAACAGCTCGAGTGCCAGCTTCGTAACTTGGTATACATGGGGCGGATCCTGGTCCTCCCGCTGGGCCAATTCACGAGCGGCAATGACGCCGGGATGCGTGTCGGTGCGTTCGCCGAAAAGTATGATGTCCATGGTCGTTTGGATGCCTTTCTTGAAGGCTGCTAGCATAGCAAAGGCAAGGCACGGAAACGAGCAAGGACAACGCGTGAACAACACCCACACTAGCGACGCGCCCTTGCCCCATGCCCCGCTGATCATCGCGGCGACTTTCGGGATTGGCGGCCTGGCGTACTCGATGCACGCCGCCTCGTTCTTGCACCCGAAGGCAGTGATATTTGCCATCGGCGCCTTCGCACTCAGCGTACTCTGGGCACGAACGCGGCCCGGCCTCGCATGGACCGGGGTGATGGCTTTCCTACCGCTCTGGCTCTATCTCGGGCTCGGGGCGGCCCGTTCCCTCGCGGGAATGTCGCCTGCCGCCGACCGTACAGGCGAAGCCGTCCTCATGCTGGCCCCAACGCTCGCGTTTGCCTCGCTGGCGTGGCCGCAGCTCTCCTACCGCTTCGTACAGCCCGTGCTGCTGTTCGGAACCGTGCCCGTTGCGGCGCTGGCCCTCGCGCAATACGCAGGCTGGGCCGATTGGCTGCTCCCCCCCGTGCCGACCTACACGCAGGCGATGTATTCCGTGTTCGGCAACCAGGACCTGCTGGGTGGATTCGTCGCGGTTGGGCTGGTGGTCGCAGTGCAGGGCGCCTTGCGTCGAGAGCCCCCGCCGGGATGGTTTATCGCCGCGCTTGCCGTGTTGCTGCCTGCATGGTTGCTGGCCGGTTCGCGCACGGCGTGGCTCGCCGGGGTGATTGGCATCGGCGTGGCATTGGTGTGCATGGAGATTCACTCAAGGCGGCGGATGGCGTGGCTGGGCGCGGCAGGGTTCGCGTTGGCCCTGCTCATCGTGTGGCTCTCCCCCATCGCGACCATCGAGCGCGTCACGGGGACCTTTGCCTCCGATGACGAAGGGGGCTGGCTGCGGCTGTGGTTCTGGGACGGCACCCTGCGGATGATCGCCAGTGCACCGGTATTCGGGGTGGGATTGGGCGTCTTTCCGTTTGAAAGCCCGAGGTTTCTCGGCGAGGCTTTCCTGCAAACGGATTGGATTCAACACAAAACGACCGAGCTGGCGGTTCTGCATGCCCACAGCGACCCGCTTGAGGCCTTGGCGGAAATGGGGCTGCTCGGCGCTGCACTCCTCGGCTGGATGGCGTGGCGGTTGCGAAAGGCGCGCGGGGATGCCTGGGGTCCGCTGGCGGTGCTGCTGGTATTTTCGTGCTTCAACGCGACCGTGATCAGCCCACCGCATGCCGTGGCAGGGCTGATGCTCATGGCCTGCCTGATGCGCGAAGGGGAAACTCGTAGCCCTACGCCGTCGGTACGGCTTTCCCACGCCATGCCCGTCGTCACCGGGGCATTGGCAGCGCTGGCCATCGGGTTTCTGCTTGTGCCCAGCGTGCAGTTGCGCACGGCGCAGACTGCCCACCTCGATGGCGAAGTCGATCCCGAGCGCTACCTCTGGGTGGCCGACACCAGCTTCTTCCGGCCTGAGGCGCTGGTCTCGCTCGGACAGTGGCACGCGGAGCAGCAAAACTGGCTGGAGGCCATCATGGCGTACGAGGCGGCCTTGCCCAATGTGGATACCGGCCGCATTCACCTCGAACTGGGGGCGCTGTACATTCGTATGGGCGACTTGTATACGGCGCAAGGCTATCTCGAGGCAGCGACATTGCGCTGGCCTTGGAACTACGACGCCTGGCGCCTCTACCTCGCCACACTGCCGGACGAGACCTTCCACGAGAACCTGGAGCGCGCGACGGGCCTGCTCAACGAAGCGGATGCCGAGCGGCTTCGAGCGGTATTTACTCCCGCATCGTGACGGTCGGCGTCAAGACCCCCGCGATGTGCATTTCGGCCTCCACGCCTCCTTGGCCGCGAAGGATGGCACGATAGGTCACGCCTGCCTGAACGCGGGTGCGCATCCGCGACTCGAATTGAGTCAGCTCGACAAACTCCACCAGCCGCTCGCCCTGGTATAGCTCCAGCCGCACGGGTGGTTCGACCGGCTCGCTGCTCAGGGTGATGGCCACATCGCCGGTGAGTGTGTCGAGCCATGGGGAGCCGGTAGGCGCCCAAGTGATCTCGAACTGGGCGGGCGCCTCAAGCATCTGGGACGGATAGATGCCGGGGTCTGCCTTCGCGTCATGACGGCCGGCGAAATAGGTGATCTCGGCTGCCTGTTCAAACGGGGCCGCGCCGATAAAGGCGAAGTAGACGGCGCTGCTCGTGCCGGCGCCGGCGATGAGCAACATGACCCAGAGCATCACCCCGCGCACCACCCCGGCGCCGGTGAACAGCACGACGGCCGGCATGAGGAGCAGGGCGGTCACCATGGCGGTAATGGCCAGGTACTGTACCGGCAGCCAACTGCCGAGATAGATGGCCGAGGCGAAGCCGATGCCCAATCCAAGGCTCTGGCGGGCGCCGATGGAGCCAATTTTGGCCCCCTTGGCGACGAGCGTGATCACAACGGGACACACGAAGGCCAGGGCCACCCACAGCGTCAGGCGTGCGGAGGTCAATTCGCGCAGGAGCACCTCGGCAACTGTGCGCGGCGGGTCCACCGACATCGGATCACCCAGGGCCGGCGGAACCTGGCGTATGGAAACAAAAACACTGATGGCCAACAGGGCAAGCACGACCGTCGTGCCGAGCTGCCACATACGCGGCGAGGCGATGATCTCATCGGAATCCACGACGGGCATCGGCTTGATGGCCTTGGCCGGCGCCGGGGTGGATTTTTCGTTGAGGCCGCTCCCGCATTGCCAGCAGCGCTCGAACTCCGCGCTGTTTTGCGCGCCGCACTCCCCGCACACAACCACGGGCCGCAAATCGAGGCCGTCGTCCGATTCGCTTGGAACGGTGACGGGGTACGGCGTGCCCGAGCGCGGCTGATTCAGGCGATCGAGGGCCTTGCGCGCCATGCGATTGCCGGGGTCGATCTCACGGATGGCTTCCCATGCCTGCATCGACTCCGAATCGCGGCCGGCAGCGCTGTAGACCTTGGCCAATTGCTCCCGAATGGATATCTCGTCCGGCCAAGTGTCGATGCAATCCTTCAGTTCGTCGATGGCTTCGTCGTATCGGCCCAGCCGGTAGTAGGCAGCGGCAAGGTAGCGAATGACATTGAGCTTGCGGTCCCACTCATTCTTGAGGATGCGCAGGTGCAGGAGCGCTTCGCGGTAGTCGGAGTCGGCGTACAGCTTCTTGGCCAGCCGCCAGCGCACGACATGCCCGTCGGGTTCCGACTCAACCTGGCGTCGCAACTCACCGATGCTCGACATGGCTTCACTCCTGACCAACCGCAGACGCGGCGAGGATTAATCGCTGTCGCTGTCCGTTGTCTCCGGACTGTCTTCCACTACTGCCCGCTTTGCTGCGAAGTGCTGAAGAATGGAATTGAGGATGGTCGTGAGGATGGCGGCGATGATGGCGCCGAGAAAGACGGCCACCACATACGCCGTTGCGCGGGACTCGGATAGGTCGCGCTCCCGGTTGATGTAGAGCCACACCCCGAGCAAGGCGGTGACGAGGACGAAGATGACGAAGAATGCCCCCCACCCAGCGGAATCGAAGCGTGAAGTCTTGGCGGTCATGTCGTAATAGCCTCCGGCAATACAATGCGAAACACGGCGCCTCCCTCGGGGTGGGGGCTATCGAGTACCTCAATGACCCCACTGTGCTCGCGCACGATCTTCGCCGTCACGGCAAGACCAAGGCCCGTCCCATGGGAGCCCTTGGTCGAAAAAAACGGTTCGAAGATCTGCTGCCGAATCTCCCCCGGTACGCCTGCGCCATTATCCGTAACTTCCACGACCAAGTCCAATGGATTTTCCGCGGATGGAAAGGCCCGCACATGAATGCTGCCGTTCTCTTGCGGAACCGCATCGGCGGCGTTAGTCACAAGGTTCAAAAGGACCCTGTGAATGCCCCGCGCATCCAACAGCACGAACTTCGCGTCGGGCTCGACGGTGACGACATAGTCGACATCGCGACGGATAAGCAGGCTGGCGTAAGTATCGTAGACCTCGTCAAAAATGGCCTGAAGATCGCAACGCTCCCGCACGGGACTGCGCTCTTTGGAATAGGCAAGCATGTCCTCGACGAAATTGGTGATGCGGCGGGTGCTGCGCTTGAGGATAGGCCACGAGCGTTGCAGCATGTCGAGCTTGTGCTCCGCGAGGCCTTGGTCGATCAGGTCCACGCTTCCGCCCATGCCAGTCAGGAGATTCTTGGTGTAGTGCGACAGCCCGGCCACGGCCTGGCCGATCGCGGCGAGGCGGGCAGCCTCGAGGTTTTCCTCGATCAGGCGCGCGCGGGCAATGGCGGTGCCGGCCACGGAGGAGAACATCTCCATGAGATGCAGGTCCGCCTCGCTGAAGGAGCCACCGCCCTGCTTGTTCAAGACCTCGATCACACCGACAAGGCCCGTGCTCTCACGGCTGATGGCCTCGTGCGCCACAAGCGGCACGGCCAGCAGCGAGCGCGTCTCGAACTGCGATTGCTCGTCCACTTTCGGGAAAAAGCGCTTGTCCGTGCGCACATCTTCCACATTGATGCTGCGGCGCTCGGCGGCACAGGCGCCGGCGATGCCTTCACCCACGGGCAGGCGCACCTCCTTGAGGGCATCCGGGTTGCCGCTTTCCCCGAGGGTCACATGAAAGTACAGCTCATTGGTTTTCGGATCGAGCAGAAGCAGGGAGCAGGCCTCGGCCTGGGCCACGGCCTTGCTCTCCTCCATGATGGCCTCGAGAAGGGTGTCCAAGTCAGAGATGACCCAGATGAGCTTGTGGACACGATAGAGCGCGTCGACGCTGCGCCGGAGGTCTTCCGTCGACAGGTCGAGCAGCCACGGCATGGGTTCGATGGGAAACGCGCTTGTCATGGAACGCTTGTCATGGAAGTTTTGCTCACGCCGCACAACCCGCTGCGCGGTAGGGCGATAATAGACGAGGGTATTCCCGGGCTGCAACCGCCTTGTTCGGGGATTCGGCTGCTCCAAACTGAGATTGCAAACAAATTATAGACAAAACACCTCTTCTATGCTAACTTGCCTAGTTGGAGGCTGCGATGGAAACTCTGTATGGGTCAATCGGCGTTCCCCGAACACGGCTTGCGGGGCCTGATCGGCGAATCATGCCGCGCTACAGCAGTGGGGCTCAGATCATGCTCCGCGTGCCGGCCGCCAATCAGAACGGCAGCGTAGTGGGCTCGGGCTATGCCCGCAATCTCTCGATTGGCGGGGCGAGCCTGTACACCCGGCATCGGCTGACGATGGGTCAGCTGGTGCAGGTGAGCATCCCCATGGAGCGGGAAGAGCTTGAGACCGAGCTCCCCTCCCACTTCGACGGGACGGCCACGGTGCTGCGCGTGAATCCAATCGATGCGCGATTCTTGGCGGTTGCACTTCGCTTCGACCAGACCCTCTCGAGCGATTGGGCATACGCCTCGTACATCGCGCGGCTGTGCGAAAAGCACTAGGCTCCTATCCGGCCGATCAGGCGGGTACGAAGCGACGCATGTACTCGAGACTGCGGGTGGCGATGGCCTCGGGCCCGGGGTCGAACTTGAAGACCTCGACCGAGACATAGCGCTCGTAGTTGATCGCGCGCAGTGCGTCGAAGATGGGCGCAAAGTCCACATCCCCGAAACCGGGCCCCTCTAGATTTGCGTCATTGGCGTGGTAATGCGCGAGGTATTTCGCGTGCTTCTTGATGGTGGCCACGCGCCCCTCGGCCTCATCCGTCATGGCCTTGGTATCGAGCAGCAGCTGGAAATTCGGGTGGCCAATTCGCTCGATCAGCGTCACCGTTTCATCCGCGCTCTGGCAGAAATTCGTCTCGTTCGCATGAAGCGGCTCCATGCAGATCGTCACGCCGTGCTCCTCGCAGGTGGGCAGGGCCGATTCGAACACCTCGACGGCGTTCTCGAAGGCCTGCTCGTAGGCCATGCCCTCCTCGATATTGCGCTGCTTGGGCGAGCCAAAGATCATCACTTTGCCGCCGATATCGCCACAAAACCGGGCCAAGTCACGGATATATTGCGCTGTGCGGGCGCGGGTTGCGTCGTCCGCTGTCGTGAGGTGCATGCCATCGGGACCGACCAGCACCCAGTGGATGCCCAGAATGTCGAGCCCGGCGGTCTGCGCCGCGCGGACGATGCTCTTGCGTGTGGCATCCGGGATATCGGTCACATAGGGCGCAAAGGTGAAGGGGGCAATCTCAAGGCCGTCATAGCCCACTTCCTTCACGAAATTAACGGTGCACTCGATGTCGTTCCAATCCTTGAAAATCTCGCTGCAAATGCCAAACTTCATGCGTTGCGGGTACTCCATGCTGGTTGGAAAAACGGAAGGATAGGCTCGAACCCGGGCCGAATCAGCTCGGTTTGGTGAGGGTGGGCTCCACGGCGCACACTTGGTTGCCGCCTCGCCGCTTCGCCTCGTACATGCGCGCATCCACGGCCCGCACCAGGTCCAGCGGGTCGCAATCCCCCCCGTTGTGGGTAATGAGCCCGACGCTCATGGTGACGGTGTCCAGCCGTTCCTTCTCGAAACCGTCGCGAATACGCTCGGCGATGAGGGCGGCCGTGTCGGCATCGGTCTCGGGAAGGATGACGATGAACTCGTCGCCGCCGTAGCGGAAACCGGTATCCACATTCATACGGGTGTGGGCCAGCACGACGCGCCCTGCGGCCTCGAGGACGCGGTCGCCCTCCAGATGCCCCCGGGTGTCGTTGTACAGCTTGAAGTCGTCCAGATCGAACAACATGAGTGAAAGCGGATAGCGCTGGCGGCGGGCGCGGTCAAACTCGCTCGCGATGCGGTCGTGAAAGTAGCGCTGGTTGTAGAGGCCGGTCAGGTCATCGCGCTGGGAGCGCTCACGCAACTCCGCCTGAAGGCGGCGCTGCTCGGTGATATCCTTGCAGATGGCCAACATCGAGCGCGGCACGCCTTGCACATTCCTCACGATGGACAGGGAGGCAATGACCGGCACATGGACGCCGTCGTGGCTGCGCAGCTCCGTTTCGAGCGTCGCGCGCCCCACCTCGGTCTCCGCCAATAGCTCCGGGTGGTTCAGGGCATCTCCCGAGCAGATTTGGGTCATGGGCTTGCCGATGACATCCCCCATGGACACGCCCAGCATCTCCATCGCCCCGCGGTTCATGTAGGTCACCATGCCCAACATGTCCGTGGTGAAGATGGCATCGAGCGTGCTGTCGAGGAGGTTCTCGAGGTACTCCTTTGTCTCACGAAGCTCCCGGTTGACATGCTCGAGGGAGCCCGTGGCCGAGGTAATCCGGTTCTCGAGTTCGGTCTGGTAGTGCCGCTGGAGCAACATCTCCGCGCGCTTGCCACAGGCCTTCTCGACAGCCTCCATGACCTCACGCAGATCGAAGGGTTTGAGGAGGTAATCATCGGCCCCGGCACGAATGGCCTGCACGGCGAGGCTGATGTCCGACACGGCAGTCATCATCACGATGGAGAGGGAGCCGTCCATCGCCCGAGCCTCGCGAACGACATCAATGCCGTTCATTTCGGGCATCTTGATGTCCGTCACGAGGACGCCAAAATTTCCGGTGCGGAGCTCATCCAGGGCGTTGTAGGGAGAACTGGTGCAGGTGCACGCATACCCACGGGATGCGAGCAACTGCTCAAACATCTCGAGTATGGTGCGTTCATCATCGAGTATCAGGATCCGCTCTGTCGCGGCTTCCGGCATTGCCTGTCTCCACGCCCAGCGCGCGCACAGCGTCGCGGTCAGGCCCCGCACTCTCCCCAGAGCAACAAAAAAGGCCGAGTTGGCTTTACGATACGCCAACCCGGCCCTTGATTACTACATTACCGGTTGCCTTCGGATGGCCGCTAGAGCCACTTCCACACGGCGAAGGCGACAGCCACCGAGCCGAACCCGATCCACTTCTGGACGGTCGTCGGTCCCATGCCTTCCATGTCACGCCCGCTCTGAAACAGGCCCTCGATGCCTTTGCGGTCCGCGTAGTCCGACTGCGCTTCCACGAGCAGCTGTTCACCGCCATATACAATTCCGAAAGCGAGCAAGCAGGCCAGCAGAACCAGAATTACCGTCTTGGGGCTCATATTCGAACTCTCCTCTTGGATGCGTTGTCTCTGCAGCATTGTAACGCGGGAAAGGCGGGAGTGCAATCCCTGCGAGCGCGATGCATCCATAATGGACCACCCTCCCGTCAGTAGGGGCGCTCCATTAATCGTTGCAATTCCTCGCGGTAGAATTGCCGTTGGCCTTCGCCAAGGGCTTCACAATCTATCAGTTCCTCTAGACTGAGCATCATAGAACGGCGAGCCATCGCTCGGTCTCCGCTCAATTCCATGACGCGATGCTCAAGAGCGTCGCCCGGCAACACCTGAACCAAGCCGACCTCCCAAGCCATCTCGAGATAACGCCTGCCCAAGAAGAACGGGGCGACACCAACGAACTGGCGACCGGCGCGCTCATCTAGCGACACGATATCGATACCTGCGTTACGCTCGCTTTCAGTCTGATTCGCCTCGAGAGTTTCGCGTAGCTCCGCCAAGACGCTGTCAAAGTCCGCCGAAGTCAACCTCGTGTGTGCGTCTTCGGGTAGAGGCGAATCTAGATTGGCAGCGACCCAGACCCGGGCACGATCCAGATTCTGACGAAACTCTTCCAGAACGTGATGCGGCTGCACGAAGCCTTCTAGCCCCTCGACCATATGCTCGAAGTAGGCATCAACGAAGACCGGGACTTGCTGCGATTCGCGCGTTCGGCCATACGTGAGTTCCATTCCAGCCACATCGACTGGGCCGACCACCCAATTACTGGTTGCGAGTCTGTGAAGTATTCGGAGGCACCGTAGTTTGATGCGATACTCCGCTAAAACCTCGTCCTTGTATGCCAGAGTCAATGGCTGATCCGTCACCCAACGCGGATCGTAAGGACGGTCCAAGACATCGTCTCTTGGCAGCAGGCGTAGAGCGGTATCGAACGCTGTCGTACGCACGAAGGCCATGAAGGCCTCCTCGGCCTCGGGATCACGCTTTGCGCAAAAGTTCGGCTTGAATTGGATGGACTCGGCGAATAACTGTGCGATGTTTTCACGACGGTTCTCTACCGGCTCGGCCTGCGCCTGACCGAGCGCCATGCCAGCAGCAAGAAGCAGCAAGGCTGTCATGGTTTTCGCTCCCGTACGCCTTTCAGGGAGCACGCGTGCTCCCCATCCCTGATCAGGAGCCTAGCAGCAACGAGTAGTACAGGGCAAGGCGTAGTGAGTCCGACGAGGTTTGGGAAAAACGGCTCGGCCCGGGTACCACTACCTCCGTGCAAAGGGGGAGTTTGGGCGGCGTACGAGGCCGCGGCGGCCTTTGACGCTTCCACGGGGTCCGCCACCACTGGCGGTGGGAGTGCCCTTGTAGGTGGAAAGGACGGGGGCGGCGCGTTCCCACTCGGCGCGGGGCAGGTTCTTGCCGAGGGCCCGCTCGATGTTGGCGAGCGGCTCGTGCTCCTGCGGACTGACGAAGGTGATGGCGTCGCCGTCCTTGTCGGCACGCGCGGTGCGGCCGATGCGGTGGATGTAATCCTCGGAGTTCAGCGGGATGTCGTAGTTGATGACATGGCTGATGCCGTCGACATCAAGGCCGCGCGAGGCGACATCGGTCGCGACGAGGATGCTGTACTTGCCGGATTTGAATCCCTCGAGGGCCTGTTGGCGCTGAATCTGGGTGCGGTCGCCGTGGATTTCCGTGGCCTTGAATCCTTTGCGCTGCAGCGCACGCGCGACGGACATGGCGCGGGTTTTCGTGCGCATGAAGATGACGGCGGAGTCGACCTGGACGCCCTGCAGGATATTGATGAGCAGTTCCTGCTTGTCCTGCGGGTGTACGGTGTACAACTCTTGGCGGACCTTGTCCACCGGCTTGGCGATCGAGCCGACGGAGATGCGCTCGGGGTCGCGCATGAAGCGGTTGACCAGGCGCTGGATTTCGTCGGGCCAGGTGGCGGAGCACATGAGGGTCTGGCGGTTCTTGGGAAGCTGGCGGCAGATCTCGTTGATGTCGGGCAGGAAGCCCATGTCCAGCATCCGGTCGGCCTCGTCCATAATGAGGACCTCGAGGTTCTTGAAGTCCAGCCAGCGACGGCGCATGTGATCGAGCAGGCGGCCGGGGGTCGCCACGATTAATTCGGCGCCGGCGGCGATGTCATCGCGCTGCTGGTGCATCCCCACGCCGCCGTACACGGCCACGCAGCGCATCTTGACTGCTTTCGCAATCTCGTCAAGAACATCGAAGCACTGGTGGCAAAGTTCGCGGGTCGGGGTGAGAATCAGGATGCTTGCCGGCCGCGGGGCGGCTTGCGCCATGCGGGAGAGACTTGGCAGGCCGAAGGCGAGCGTCTTGCCGGTCCCTGTCTGGGCGATGCCGATGGCATCCTTGCCCTCGAGGGCGACGGGAATCAGTTGCTCTTGAATCGGGGTGGGGATGGTGAATCCGAGGTGCTGGATCGCTCGCTTGATGCGTGGGTCCAGATCCATTTCGTCGAAAGTCATGTACGGTCCTTGTTGAGTCCGTACCGATGTTCCGGCGTGCACCTGCTGGCGCGCCACGGTGGGGCTGCCTTGTGGGGGTACGGCACTCTGCTTACTTTTTTCAATTCAAGGTTATGGTGTCCCATTATGACCGCCGGGTGGAATCGGTGTCAACTTGACGCAGGCGTAACTCGCTGGAGCATATGGAAGTTCGGGCCGGGGAAGTAACACCGTACTCAACGGTAGGTATTGTCCGGGGAACGGGTGGGTTCCAGTTCTTGTTGTCTTTAGTCGATAGTCTATGCAAGAGTTATTCGGCATGAACAAAACGAGCGCCACCTTCGTCTAACGCATTGGTATCGGGAAACACTCAGGAGCCGGGCATTCCCATGGCAAAGCGCGTTTCAAACGAAATCGAGCATCTTGCCCGCGCCGAGCAGCGGGCGCTCGAACGCCACCGTGATTACCTGCAGGAAATCCGCGGGGAAGTGGTGAGCACCGAGGAAGCACTGGCGGATTGGCAGGCGAACTATGCCCACCGCTGGCGCCAGGCCTGTCTGTCCCGTATGCTCGAGCATCAGCGCGCGGAAATCAACCGGCACAAATGGATCGAGTCGGAAAAGGCCCGGTGCGATGTCGGCAAGCAGGCCGTGCTGGACTGGATCCAGCAGTACGCGAGCCGGTGGCGCAAGTGGTACGACGAGAACGAGGATCCGGACATCGTCGACGAGCTGTATCGGTAGTATTCCTACTTTTCGCAGATGTTTCTGCCCCTCACTCCGCCCCCACCCTCCAAGTTGCAGTGCACGCAGCCCTCTGGCATGATGCGCCTCGAACCCCATCACGGGGCGAGGGACAGGGGCTGGCCGTGCGCGTATCCGTATCTCCCATCGTCAACGAGCTGCTGGATGAGGCGGCGCAACTGAGTTTGCGCCGTGGGCAGGGCTATGTCGGTGTGGAGCATGTCTTTGAGGTACTCGTGGGGCGCAAGGATCTCTTTGCCGACGGCTTCCTCGAGGGGCAATGGCACGGACTTGAGACGGCCGCGCAGCATTTGGCGCGCACCCCATGGTCCGGCCGCATTCCGGGCAACATGCGGGAACTGTTCTACACACCGCGGCTGGGGGCGGTTACCGGGGAATCCGGGAGACTGGCCCATCGAATGAGCCACGCCGTACCCGGTCCGGGTCACCTCCTGCTGGCGATCATCGCGGATGCCATGAGCAGCCCGAGCCGTGCCTTGGACGACCTCGGGGTGAATCGGGGTGAGTTGATCGAGCTGCTGCGCAATGAGCTGTGCGCACGGACTCCCGCTTCGGGCAAGCCTCGCCCTTCGACCCCTGAATCTGCCAGTGCGGCCGGCCCGAAAGCCGGCAAGCCCCAGGCTCAGCAGACGCCTGTCTCGGCGGACCCCTTCGATGCCTGCCTCAGTGACCTCACCGAGCGGGCGCGGGCCGGGAAGATATCTCCCGCGATCGGCCGGGAATCGGAGACCATGCGCCTGCTGGAAGTCTTGTCGCGGCAGTCAAAGAACAACGCGATCCTCGTGGGCGAAGCGGGGGTGGGCAAAACGAAGGTGGCCGAAGGCCTCGCCCTGACGATTGCGAGGGGCGGCGTGGACTCGGAGTTCCCCATTCAGCGCGTGCTGGAGTTGAATATTGCTGCGCTCATGGCCGGTACGGCCTACCGGGGCGCCTTCGAGCAAAAGCTGCTGAAACTGGTCGAGGAACTGAAGAAGGCGCCCAATACCCTCCTGTTCGTTGACGAAATCCACCTGATGATGGGCGCGGGCAGCACGGAAGGGGGCGGCATGGACATGGCCAACCTCCTCAAGCCAGCCCTGGCAAGGGGGGACATCCGCTGTGTCGGCGCGACGACGCTGGACGAGTACCGGAAGTTCATCGCAAAGGACCCGGCGCTCGAGCGGCGTTTCCAGATGCTTCGCGTCGAGCCCTTGGACGAGAACGCCACGCTGGGTGTGCTCAAGGCCCTGCAGCCCTCCCTGGAGCAGCACCATGGGGTGCAGATCTCAACCCGGGCAATGAAGTCGGCCATTACGCTGACCCAACGGTACATGCCCGGCCGCCATTTGCCGGACAAGGCGATCGATGTGGTGGATCATGCCTGCGCCCGCCACCGTCTCAAGCTCATGGCTGCGCGCAAGGGCGTGAAGCTCCTGGACACGGTCGTGCCGACGGATATCGATACCCGGATCATGCCGCACGACATCCGCAAGGTCGTGAGCCAGTTGACGAGCATCCCACTGGAGGCCATCACGGCGCAGGAACGCGAGCAGTTGCTTCACCTTGATCGCAATCTGCGCCGGGTGATCATCGGGCAGGACGAGGCCGTCACACGCGTGGCGGAAGCGGCACGGAAATCGCGCGCCGGGCTGGCGGACCCGAATCGGCCGGACGCAGCGATGCTCTTTTGCGGGCCGACGGGGGTGGGCAAGACGGAGTTGGCCAAGGCACTGGCCCAAAGCGTGTTCGGCTCCGCGCGCCACCTGCTCCCCTTCGACATGAGTGCCTATTCCGAGGCGCACAGCGTGTCGCGCCTGCTCGGTGCGCCCCCGGGCTATGTTGGCTCGGAGGAGGAGGGGCAACTGGTCAAGGCCCTGCAGGACATGCCCTACTCCGTGGTCCTGTTTGACGAGATCGAAAAGGCCCATCCGCAGATTTTCGACATCTTCCTGCCCATCCTCGACGAGGGACGCGTGCGCGACTCGCGTGGCCGCGAGGTAAGCTTCCGCAACTGCATGGTCATCTTCACTTCCAACATCGGGGCGGAACTGCTGAGCGCCCCCTCGGGCCGCGATGGCGATGATGCACTGACCACGGCCCTGCTGCATCATTTCCGGCCGGAGTTCATCAATCGAATCGACGAGATCGTGCCCTTTTACCCGCTGCTTTCCGAGGATATTCGCGAGATCCTGAAGCTTCAGCTTTTCGATCTGCGCAAACGCCTGCGCGAGAAAGCCATGGACCTGCATGTCTATCAGGGCGCGATCGAGTACCTCGGGGCCCAGGGCAACTGCGCGCAGTTCGGTGCGCGTGAATTGCGCCGCACCCTGGACCGCCTCGTCGTCCAACCGGTCAGTTCGATGCTCCTCGAGGGCCGGTTCAGGAAGGGCTCTGTCATCGAGGTGCTGATGGAGGGCGAGCAACTCGTGGTGAGAGACCGCGTACGCAAGGATGACCAGGCGAGGGCGGGCGTATGAGCTACGAATCCACCACCGATGCCTTCGTCGTCGCGAATGGACCGGAAGACGGCGCGGAGTTTCCCGTCACGAAGGGCTCGTTCGAACTGGGCAGCTCGCCCGACTGTCAGGTGAGCGTTCGACTCGACGAATCGATCGCCGAGAAGCATGCGCGTGCCACGGTAGTCTCGGACGGCTACCTCATCCGCTCCTGCGGCCCATCCCCCGTCTATGTCAACGGGCGCCGCGCGGGGCTGATGTTCTCGCGCATTGTGCGGCAGGGAGGCCGCGTCCAGATCGGGGGCACGATGCTCGTCTGCCGTTGTGCGCCCGAGGGGATTGCCCGGCGTAGCCGCGGTATCCGCCAGACCAGCGATTTGGTGTGGGGCACGCGCCGGCTTGCGAGTGGGGCCGGATGGTTACTCACCCGCCTGTACGCGGCGGCAAGGCACTTCGTGCGCTTCCGCATGTCGGGCACGATGCTGCCGCTGATGCTGCTGGTGGGAGGGTATCTGTTCTACCCACCGTTCCGAAATTGGACGCACGAGATGGCCGCCTTTTTGCGGGATTTGGTGACGGCTTTGAGCAGCCGCGTGGGTTTCTAGCCCCGTTGCAACATGCGCGTGATGGCGAACGCGAGAATGCCCAGAAATCGAGGCGCGAAACCGCTGAAACTGAGACCGGGAGGAACGAAACGATGAGAGTATCCGATGAAGCCCCGGCGACCTGAGGAATTGCGATCAGGTAGCATGCTGGCGGCCTGAAAGACTGCAACAGGGTAGCTCAGGGTTAGCCCCCGAAGCTCGAAGAGCGAAGGGGGCGCGGCCTTGGGTAACGGTTGATTCCAACGCCCATGCCCTAAAGGGTATGACAAATCCGGGGAGCCCGCCCATGCCCCAATCCCTGTCAATGAACCTGATTCACCTCATCTACAGTACCAAGGAGCGGCGGCCGTGGCTGACACCGGAAATTCGGCCTGCGCTGTTCGCATACCAGGCCGGCGCATTCAAGGAACTGGGCTGCCCTGCCATCATTGTCGGTGGCGAGAGCGAGAATGCCCGTGAGAGTTCGAGGTGCGAAATCACTGGAAATGTAACCATTTTCGAGGGTTCACAACGAATCGTTCGGGCGGTCAGGCTGCCCGTAAGCCCGCGTTCGAGCTTTGACCAGGCCCGCGCTCCCGGAATTCTGTGAAAAATGCTTGGCAAACCCACGACCCCGTGCTACAATTTTTTCAGCGGTAACACCAATGTTGCTCTGGGGAGACTTGTGACATGCCTACCTTCGAATATCACGCTATCCGGGCCGAGGGTGACGAGGAAAAATCCTTCGTTGGCGGCGTTGTCGTCGCCAAGTCGCGCCATGAGGCCAAAGCCAAATTGCGCGAACTGGGCCTCAAGGCCACCATGCTCAAGCAGGCTCGCGGGGTACTCAGCCTCGTCCGTTGGTTCGAGGCGGATATCCGCTAGCAGCCCGATCGCTGCGACAGCGCAGACATCCCTCCCGTGGCCCGACCGCGTCGGTCCGGGAGTTCCGCTGCCGATCCCGATGGTATCTCCATAGGATGTTGGTCGGGATTCATCAGCCCCATTACCTGCCATGGCTGCGATACTTCGAGAAAATCGCGCGGTGCGATGTATTCATCGTGCTGGACAACATCCAATACTCCAAGAATGGCTGGCAGAACCGGAACAAAATCCGCACGACACAAGGCACCGCCCTGCTCACCGTGCCGGTTCGCGCGCATCTGGGCGACACGCTGGACCTGGTCGCAATTGACGAGTCCTCCCCCTGGCAGAAGAAGCACTGGAATACCTTGTCGCAGAGTTACGGAAGATCGCCGTATTGGTCTGAATTCGAGGCGATCATGAACCCCGTGTTTCGGAATCAATGGGAATACCTGGCCGAATTGAACGCAACGATGTTGACCAACTTTCTCCGTCTCTTGGGCATTGATACGCGAATCGAGTATGCCTCGCGGCTGAATGTCCCGGGAACAGCTACGGAGCGGCTGGTGAATCTCATTCAAGCCGTTGGGGGCTCGGCGTACTACAGCGGGGCCTACGCCTTGGACGCCTACCTCGACCCGGAAGTGCTGAAGGCGGCCGATATCGAGTTGGTGCTGCAGCAGTGGCAGGCGCCCGTGTACCCCCAGATGCACGGGGGTGAATTCGTGCCGGACCTCTCGATCGTGGACCTTTGGATGAACTGCGGAACGGATTCCCGCGCGATCCTGTTGCAGACAGCCGAATGATCCCGCACAGTAGACCGTTTGTGGGGGATGAGGAGGCAGAGGCCGCCGCGCGTGTGGTGCGCTCGGGGATGCTTGCGCAGGGGCCGGAGGTGGAAGCCTTCGAGCAGGAATTCGCGGCGTACCTTGGACGCCGGCATGCCGTCGCGGTGAGCAGCGGAACGGCAGCCTTGCACTTGGCATTGCACGCACTAGAATTGCCCGAGCATGCCGAGGTTGCCTACCCGGCGTATACCTGTGCGGCGCTTCCCTGCGCCATCGCCATGGCGGGCCTGACCGCCCGGCCGGTGGATGTCGACGCGGATGGAAACCTTGATGTCGATGCCGTTCCTGCGGACTCAAATGCGGTGCTTCTCCCCCACCTTTTCGGCAAATCTGCGGTGATTCCTGAAGGCAGCGCGCCGGTCATCGAGGACCTCGCGCAATCCATCGGCAACGGAACCGGGCGTGCGGGCATCATGGCCATTGCGTCGTTCTATGCCACGAAGATGCTCACCACGGGCGAAGGCGGCATGGTGTTCACGGACGACGATGCCCTGGCGGAGGCCGTGCGCGATTTGCGCGACTACGACAAACGCGGCGACGGCCGCATGCGCTTCAACTACAAGATGACGGACATCCAGGCGGCCATCGGCCGTGTTCAACTCGGAAGGCTGGACGGCTTCATCACCCGGCGCAGGGAGATCGCCGCGCGCTATACGGATGCATTTTGGGGCTTACCCCTCGCACTCCCCTCAGGCGAGGGGCACGCGTACTACCGGTACGCCGTGCGGACGCAAGATGCCGACGCGTTTATCGCGTCCCTGTACGCCGGTGGCGTCGATGCGAAGGGGCCGGTGCATCCACCGGGTCCACTGGCGGCGGAATTGACCGGGGCCGCGAGTGCCTTTGCGGAGTTCGTCTCGATCCCGCTGTACCCAGCAATGACGGACGAGGAGGTTCAAGAGGTTATCGCGGCTGTGCGGGATGCCTTGGGCTAGACGAGCGGCCCAGCAAGTCCTTTATACTGCGAAAATTGATCAAGTATTCGTCCGCGCGGGCCGATATACAGGGGACGGCTCGCGCGACTTTCCAACGGCATCGAGGAATCCCTCTTGGGCATGTTCGAACATCTGCATTACTGGCCGCGCACCTGGATTCAGGTAGCGTGCACGGCCTTCGCCATTTCCGCGATTGCGATGCCAGTCGCGATTTTTCTGCTGCGCCGTTTCGGTATCGTCGATGCCGTGGAGCCGAACAAGATTCACAAGAAGGCGATCGCCCGCGGCGGCGGCGTGGTGATATTCATGGCCTTCGCCATCGCGGTGCTGATGCCGGACTACCGCAGCCATCCCTTCAACGGCGTGATCATCGGCGCGTTCCTGTGCACCCTGGTCGGCTTTGTGGACGATGTTCGCGGGGGCATTCCGGCGATATGGAAACTGGGCACGCTGGCCATCGTGACGGTGATTCTCTCGTACTACGGCGTCATGCTGAGCCTCTTCCCCTGGCCCACGGCCAACCTGCTGGTCACGATGCTGTGGCTGGTCGGCGTCACGAGCGCGTTCAACGGCATCGATAACATGGACGGCCTCGGCAGCGGGCTTGCCGTCGTGATCGCCTCGATGTTCCTTGTCATCGCGGGGCAGGCCTACCTCGCCGCGGGCACGGAAACCAGCCTGAGCTGGTTCGGCATGCTGGCAGCCGGGCTCATCGGCGCGAACCTCGGCTTCCTGATCTACAACTTTCACCCCGCGCGCGTCTTCATGGGCGACAGCGGGAGCTTCTTCCTCGGCTTTACCCTTGCCGCGCTGGGTGTGATGGGCGAATGGAGCACGACACGGCTGATCTCGGCCGTGATTCCCATCCTGATTCTCGGCGTGCCGCTCTTCGATTTCGCCTACATCATCATTGCCCGCATTCGGCGTGGAAAGACGCGGACCTTGCGCGAGGTGATCGAGCATTGCGCCCCGGATCACCTCAGTCACCGCCTGACTTGGATCGGGTTCACGCAGCGGCAGGCGGTTCTGTTCATCTATGTAATCGCAATCGCGATGGGCCTGAGCGGGGTCTTGCTTCGCTCCACCTATAGCACGGCGGACAGTGCATTGGCCCTCGTGCAGGGCTTGTCCGTGCTCACGATCGTGATCGTACTGATGGCCAAGGCCGGCCGCATGCACGCGCGCTATGAGCGGGAAGACACGCATTTGCCTGCGCCGGCACCAGAGAAACCGGCACCGGAGGCACCGTCACTGGAGACGCCTCCGTCCGCACCCCGCAAACGCGGCCCTGCGTACGCAGACAACTTGCAAGACGCCCAGTCCACCAAGGAACACCCGGCCGTCTAAGCCTTTGGGCCTGCGTCAGATTTATGGGCTGGCGGCTTGACGCGAGTGTGAGTGCTTCTCGAATTGGCGCAGGCATTGGGATTGGGACGGGCAGGTATGGTAGCGCCGAAGGCGCACCGAGAGTAGGCCCGGGCAACACTCCGAAGCTCGTAGAGCGAAGGAGGGGCCGCCCGGGGTTCGAGGGCGCCCCCAGACTCCGCGTCCAGAATGGACGCGAGCTGGTGACGGGCCAGCGTCCCTCTAGGACGCTTGGGGTTGGGAGCTCCGATACCGGGGGCTGCCCCTCCTTCGCGTTGCACGCTACGGAGGGTTGCCGCCCGGCTACCTCCGGTGCCGCTTCGCGGCAGCCAATGGTGCGGGCCCCACCTTTTCGACGCAGGCCCGAGCCTTGCAATGGGTTCCCGAAGCCTAAGATCGTTGTTTTGCATTTTGGGGCGTCCCTCAGGGAAGAAGGGACACGGATTTCAAGGATTGCACGGATTTTGCCTGACACCCGACAGGTCTGCCCTTCTCCATCCGTGTAATCCACCGAAATCCGTGTCAAAATCCGGGTGGACTTGCCCCGGATAATTCTAGGTGTGCCTCCGGCACATCCCACTGTTCGTTGCGGCTATGCCGCAATGGGCTTGAACCGGAATCGCTTGGCTGCGACAATACCCCCCTATGCCGTGCGGGGACGGCGCCGGGCAAATGGTTGGCTTCTCCCCCGCTCCACCCCCAACCGGAATGCGAGGAAAGTGCGTCATGGCGGTCGATCCCAAGGTGACGGAGGAACAGATCCGTCAGGCAGAAGAGCTCCTGTTCAGCGGTAAGCCCCTCCCCAGTTTCGCGAAGGGGCTCTTTTTCGGCCTGTTCGACTCCAAGCGCGTCCTGCCATGGCCGGGCGCCTCGCAGGAGGAGCGCGCGAAGCTGGACGACTTTTGTGCGCGGCTGAACGCCTGGGCGCTCGAGAATATCGACGCGGACGCCATCGACCGTACCTGCGACATTCCGGACTCGGTCATCAAGGGATTGGGCGAACTCGGGGTGCTCGGCTGCTCAATTCCAGAGAAATTTGGCGGACTTGGCTTTTCGCAGTACGCCTATTGCCGCATGGTCGAGGAAATCGCCCGGCACTGCGGCTCGACGGCCCTGTTCATCAACGCGCACCAGAGCATCGGCATGAAGGCGCTGGTGATTGACGGCAACGAGGAGCAGCAGGACGAATGGCTGCCGCGCCTCGCCAAGGGCGAGATCCTCGCGGCGTTCGCACTGACCGAGCCGAACGCGGGCTCGGACGCGGCGGGGGTCGAGACGCGCGCCGAGTACAACGCCGAGCGCGACACCTACATCATCAACGGCAAGAAACAGTGGATCACCAACGGCGGCATTGCAGATATCCTCACGGTGATGGCACAGACGACGATGGACACCCCGCGCGGCCCCGAGGACAAGATCACCGCTTTCCTCGTCACGCCGGACATGCCTGGATTCAAGGTGGACGAGGTGGCCCTTGAGAAGTGCGGCATGCGCGGCACGAAGACGGCCAAGCTTTCCTTCGAGAATCTCGAGGTGCCGGCGAAGAACATCCTCGGCGAGAAGGGCCGCGGGCTGAATGTCGCCCTGAACAGCCTGAATTTCGGCCGCACCACCTTCGGCGCCGGGTGCACGGGCAATGCGAAGGATATGCTCGAGCGGGCCATCGAGCACGCCAAGGCCCGCCATCAGTTCAAGCGCCCCCTCGCGGGCTTCGGCATGGTCAAGGGCATGATTGCGCGCATGAGCGCGACGGTGTACGCCATGGAGTCCACCACTTTCCTCACCGCCGGTCTGCTCGATCGCGGTGAAGAGGACTACATGCTCGAGACGGCCATCCTCAAGGTGTTTGCCAGCGATTCGCAGTGGTCCATCTGCTACGAATGCATGCAGATCATGGGCGGCCGCTCTTTCTTCACGGACCAACCTTTCGAGCGTTACATGCGCGACGCGCGCCTCAACACCATCGGCGAGGGCTCGAACGAAGTGTTGCGCAATTTCATCGCCGTGGTCGGCCTGCGCGATGTGGCCATGCAGTTGAAGGATGTCGCCGATTCGCTCAAGACCCCCTTGTCCGGCGTGAAGAAGGCGCTCGGGTTGGGCATGACGACGCTGGAAAAGGTGCTTTCCTCCCCTCAGGTGCCGGTGCAATCGCCGCAACTGGAGCACGAGGCCAAACAGCTCGGTCAGGCCGTGCGCCGCTTTGGTCTCTCCCTGCAGCGCCTGCTGGCCACGCACAAGGAGGGGGTGATCGAGCAGCAGTTGACCCTCAACCGCATGGCCGATGCCGCCATCAGCATCTACACCGTGACGGCGGTACTCAGCCGCCTCGACCAGGACCTTGCCCGCTCGAACGGCGACCGCGAGGCGCTGGACACGGACCTTGCCCGCGGGAAACTCTATTGCAAGATGGCCTTCGCGAAGCTGGACGACGCGCTGGACCACCTTTTCAAGAATTATGACCAAGACCAGTACGACCTTTCCCGACGCTTGACGAACATCGATTAAGCATCCCACCCGGCTCGGGCGCGGTTCGCGCGCGGCGCCGAAGGAACTGACCACCATGCATGACCGTTCCGCCACGCTGAAGAGCATCGCCCACGAAGTGTTGACCCAGGAGGCCGTCCTGCGCGAGGGCGGGGGCATCTCCGGCCGGGAGCGCCAGAAGCGCCTGGGCCGCCTGACGGCGCGCGAGCGCATTCACCGCTTGATTGACCCGGGCTCCGAGTTCTTCGAGTTGGGCCTGTGGAACGCCTGGAAGATGTATCCCGAGGTGGGCGAAGTCGTCGCGGCGGGCACGCTGGCCGGTATCGGCACGGTGATGGGGCGGCCGTTCATGGTCATCGCGAATGACGCGACGGTCAAGGCCGGGGCCTTCTTCCCGATGACCTGCAAGAAGATGCTGCGCGCCCAGCGCATCGCGTGGAATTGCTCGCTGCCCATCATTTACCTCGTAGACAGCGCGGGGGCATATCTCCCGATGCAGGACGAGGTTTTCCCGGATGAAGACGATTTCGGCCGTATTTTCCGCAACAATTCGGTCTTTTCCGCCGCGGGCCTGCCGCAATATTCCGCCATCATGGGCAGTTGCATCGCCGGTGGCGCGTATTTGCCGGTATTGAGCGACAAGCTCCTGATGACCGAGGGTAGCGGCCTCTACCTTGCGGGCCCCGCGCTGGTGAAGGCGGCCATCGGGCAGGAGTACGACGCCGAGGAACTCGGTGGCGCCACCATGCACATGGAAATCAGCGGCACGATCGACTTCAAGGAAAAAGACGACGAAAGCTGCCTGGACCGCCTGCGGACCTTGGTCGATCTGCTGCCGATGGAGAAATGGGGACCGACGCCCGTTGGCCAGGTGGAAACCGAGCCCGAGCGCAACCCGCAGGATGTCTACGACCTCGTGCCCGTGGATGGCCGCGAATACGACATGCACGGGGTGATTGACTGCATTGTGGACAAGGGCTCGAAGGAAGAGTTCAAGAAGGATTACGGCCGCACGCTGATTTGCACCTACGCGAAGATCGGTGGCCAGGCAGTGGGCATCGTCGCGAACCAGCGCATGCGCTGCCAGTCCCCCACGGAGGGTATCCAGATCGGCGGGGTCATTTACGACGACAGCGCAGACAAGGCCGCCCGCTTCATCATGGACTGCAACCAGACGGGCCTGCCCCTGATTTTCCTTCAGGATGTGGTCGGCTTCATGGTCGGCCGTGACGCCGAGCAGTGCGGCATCATCCGAAGTGGGGCAAAGCTCGTGAGTGCGATGAGCAACTCGGTGGTGCCGAAAATCACCGTTGTCGTCGGTGGTTCCTTTGGCGCGGGGAACTATGCGCTGTGCGGCAAGGCCTACGACCCGCGCTTCATCTTCGCCTGGCCAAACGCCAAGTACGCCGTCATGGGCGCCGAGCAGGCCTCGGGGGTCATCTTCTCGATTCAGCAGGCCGCCCTGAAGCGTTCGGGCGCCCCGTACGATGAGAACGACCTCAACGACCTGCGCGAGAAGACGAAGGCGCACTACGAAGAAACGACCGATATCCGATACGGCGCCGCGCGGGGTTGGGTGGATGCCCTTATCGCCCCGCACCAGACGCGCGCGGCCCTTATCACGGCCTTGGGCTGCGTGACGCGCCCGCGACCGGACCCGCAATTCCGCACGGGTGTGTTTCAGGTCTAGCGGCGCCTCGCGAGGGCGGAATCCATGTGCATGCGTCGTGACTGTGCATGAGTGGTGACTGCGCATACTTGGTGGCTTCTGGTAGACTTCCGCGCCCGTATACCACAAATGGACCATTTCTTAGGGACTCACCATGGAAACGATACCCTTTCTTGATGCCGACCGCGCACGCGCCATTGCCAACGAGCACGGCACGCCGGTGTTCGTGTATGACCAATCGACCATCGAGGCGCAGGCGGACAAGGTACTTGCCTTCCCCCATGCGTATGGATACACCGCACGCTATGCCATGAAGGCGCTTCCCTGCGGGGCGGTGCTGCGCATTCTGCATGCGAAGGGCATTCACATCGACGCGAGCAGCGGCTTTGAGGTCGAGCGCGCGCTGCGTGCCGGCTTCCCGGCGCAGCACATCATGCTGACTGCGCAGGAACTCGCCCCGAATTTCGACGCACTCGTCCAGAAGGGCGTCATCTTCAATGCATGCTCACTCCACCAACTCCGGGTGTTCGGCGAGCGTTTCCCGGGCACGGAGCTGTGCGTGCGCATCAACCCGGGCCTTGGCTCGGGCCACTCGAACCGCACGAATGTCGGCGGGCCATCATCGAGCTTTGGCATCTGGCACGAGCACCTCGGCGAGGTGCTCGAGATTGCGCGGCACTACAGCCTTACCATCCGCGGCATGCACACGCACATTGGTTCCGGCAGTGACCCGGAAGTGTGGGTCCACTGCGCGCAGATGGCGTTGGACATCGCGGCGAAGCTGCCGGACGCCCAGTTGCTCAGCCTGGGTGGAGGACACAAGGTCGGCCGGATGCCGGGCGAGCCCAGCGCGGACCTGCAGGCCATCGGGGCGCGGATTGTGCCGATGTTTAAGTCCTTCGCGAAGGAACACGGCCGTGAGTTGCGCCTTGAACTCGAGCCCGGAACCTTCTATGTCGCCAATGCGGGGGCGCTGCTGACGCGCGTGATGGATGTCGTCGACACCGGGGCCGATGGTCGACGCTTCATCAAGATTGACGGGGGGATGACCGAGATTCTGCGCCCGAGCCTGTACGGCGCTCAGCACCCGATGGCGCTGTATCCCGGCGACACGGACGCGCGGCCGGAGCAGGACTATCTCATTGCCGGGCATTGCTGCGAGAGCGGCGACATCCTGACGCCCGAACCGGGCAACCCGGAGGGCCTGCACCCGCGGCGACTGCCCGAGGCACGCGTCGGGGACTTGCTCGTCATCGGCGGCGCCGGGGCCTACTGCGCGGCGATGTCGGCGAAGAACTACAACAGCTTTCCAGAGGCCCCCGAGGTCCTCATCGGCCGCGACGGGGCGATGAACCTCGTGCGCAGGCGTCAGACACTCGAGCAGGTGCTCGAGAACGAGTTGTAGGGGAAATTGCGGCGCTACTGCGGCACGAGGCCGGTGATGTCGTCGAGGGTGTCTGCCAACAAGCAGGTCAGATCGCCAGCGCCAATTGAAGCCCACTGTCCACCTTGCGCATGACCTCTGTCGGCAGATTCCCCAAGTGTTCCGTGAGCCGGGTGCGGTCCACGGTGAGCAACTGGGAGACATTGACCACGGATGCCCGTGGAAGTTTGCTGAATCGTCTTGAAAGCGCGACATTTCCAGGTGCGTCCGCCAGCGCGAGGTTCGAGGTGATCACCGCGACGATCACGGTCTGAATTGAACTCCTATTGAAGGAATCCGACTGCACGATCAGTACAGGCCGACGATAGCCTGGCGCGGATCCGGTAGGAGGGGGTAGCGTTGCCCACCAAATCTCCCCTCGACGCACCTACCAATCCTCGTGCGGCAGTGCCGAGAGCTGCAACGCGTCGACAACGGGGTCGAGACGAGAGTCTTGCTTGTCGTGAACCGCATTCAGGCGCTCAGTGATGCTCTCCGAGCGCCGGGCCTCGACAAACTGCTCGACCGCACGCGCGTACAACTGGCTTCGTGAGATGCCGAGTTGCCGGGCGAGGGCATCCGCCTCGCGGAAGGTGTCATCGGGGATGGAAATGGCCGTTTTCATACTGGAAGTATAACCCGAGTCATACCGGAGGGCAAGCCGCTACTGCGGCACGAGGCCGGTGATGTCGTCGAGGGTGTCCGGGGCGGCGGCGTCGGTGTTTTCCTTCATGATGGCGTCGTAGATTTCACGGCGGTGAACGGCGACATCTCTCGGGGCGACGATACCGAGCTTGACCTGATTTTCCTTCACATCGAGCACTTTGACCTCGATATCGTGGCCAATCATGATGCTCTCGTCTTCCTTACGCGTCAGAACGAGCATGGCTCACCTCCTGCTTGGGAGCGTTCGCGTCTTCAGTCGCCTGGGCAAGGAAGTACTGAACGGGATAGTCGGATTGGTCAAGGATGGCCTGCTTGGCAAGGCGTAGCTTGGGATTGAGCAGGATCGGCGCGCGCAGGTTGGTGCGGATCTGGGTGCGGTCCATGGGCACCACCACGAGGGTGTAAACCTCCAGCTCGTCGGGCGATGCGACGGCCAGCTCCAACAGTTCGCTTTTCTTGAGGCTCACGGCGTAATCCGGCAGGACGAGGCGCGGGTCCATCACAATGAATGCCAGGCCGCCTTCGTCAGTGCATTGCAACCACTTGAGGTCGCCCCCGGCGGGTCCGGGCAGGATCACGAACCGGCGGTAGTCCTGAAACCCGATGATCGGCTGGGTAAAGGTGATGATGGTCTGCTCGTCAAGCTCGAGCGTACCAAATCGTGTCGTTTCCAATTTCATCTGAGCCGATTGCCCTCCATTGGCGTGGGCGCAGTATGCCCCAGCTTGAGCCGATGGCGCAAGGGGTTACGCTTGGTACTTGAAGCCTATCCGTGACGCGAAAGGGCGTGTCCCCCGGAGAACCACATCGTGTCCGTGCCGAGCAGGGCTTCGACCTGCTCCCGCAGCTCATCCGAAGCTTTAACTTTGCACGCATCCGTAGCGAGCACGGTGACTTCCTCGTGCGCGGGGGTGATGCAGTGGAGGTAGACCGCGCACGGGCCCTCCTGATCACCCAGCATGGCCGCGAGGTCCTCGAGAACGGCGTCATCCATCTCCTTGACCTGAATGCGGATATGAACGGCACGGGTGCACTTGGACTCGACTTCCTCGATCGGGATGACCTCCTCGATGAGCAAGCCGGGCTGACCGTCGCGGGTCTTGACGGTGCAGTTGAAGAGAACGACACGGTCAACCTCGATCAGGTGGCGATAGGTCTCATAGGGTTCGGGAAAACAGGTCAGTTCGACGCTGCCCTCGAGGGTTTCGAGCGTGATCCAGGCCATTTTGCTGCCCTTCTTGGTCACGGTCTCTCGCACCGTGCTGATCAGGCCGCCGATGGTCTCCCCTTCGCGGTCGCCCATGTCGGGTAAGTCGACCAGCCGCACGGAGGCGTAGCGCTCGACGATGTGAGCGAAGCGCGCCAAGGGATGGCTGCTGACATACAGCCCCAGCATCTCCTTCTCGGCCGCCAGCAGGTCGGACTCGGGCCACTCGGGAAGTCCGGGCGGCGTGTGCTCCGTCAGGGAGGCATCCCCCGCGGCGGCCATCAAGTCGAGCAGGGAGCCTTGCCCGCTCTCGCGGTCCTGCCGCGCGACCTGGCCCTCGCTGAGCGCCTGGTCCAGCACTTCCTCGACCTCGCGCCGATTCCAGCCGGTGCTTTCGAACGCGCCCGCGCGGTTCAGGGCCTCGATGCAACGCCGGTTCACATCGCGCGTGTCGACGCGGGAGCAGAAGTCGAAGATATCCTTGAATGGGCCGTTCTCGGTGCGCTCCTGGACGATCGCCCGCACGGGCCCTTCGCCCACATGCTTGATGGCGGCCAGACCGAAAATAATCTCGCTGCCCTCCACGGTGAAGCCGAGGAAGCTGCGGTTGACATCCGGCGGGCAGACCTCGATGTTGATGCCGCGGCACTCGTCCACATAGATGGCGACCTTGTCGAGGTTGTTGATTTCGCTGGTGAGCAGCGCGGCCATGAATTCCACGGGGAAGTTGGCCTTGAGGTATGCCGTCTGATAGGCGACGAATGCGTAGGCCATGCTGTGGGACTTGTTGAAGCCGTACCCGGCGAAGCGTTCGATAATGTCGAACAGCTCGCCGGCCGTCTTGTCGTCGATGTCGTTGGCCTTCTTGCACCCGGCAACGAATGTGGCGCGCTGCTCGGCCATGAGGTCGGCCTTCTTTTTACCCATGGCGCGGCGGAGGACATCGGCCTGGCCCAGGGAGAAGCCGCCGAGCGCCTGCACCATCTGCATGATCTGCTCCTGGTACAGGGCGATGCCGTAGGTCTCCGCCAGGATGGGCTCGAGGAAGGGGTGCGCGTACTTGACCCGGCCGGGCGTGTGCTTATTGGCGATGTAGTCGCCCTTCAGCTCCATCGGGCCGGGACGATACAGGGCCACGAGTGCGCAGACCTCCTCGAGGCTCTCGAGGCCGATCTTCTTGGCCAGCTCGCGCATGCCCGCGCTTTCCAGCTGGAAAATGCCCGTGGTGTGGCCCGAGCGCAGCAGTGCATAGGCGTTCGGGTCGTTCGGCTCGATGTAGTCGATGTTGATGTGGATGCCGCGGGTCGCGCGGATGATCTCGACGGCCTTGTGCACCACGGTGAGGGTGCGCAGGCCGAGATAGTCCATCTTGAGCAGGCCGACCTTCTCGACATTCTTCATCTCGAATTGCGTGGCAACCACCTCGCCGTTCGGGGCCTTGAAGAGCGGCACGAGGTCAATGAGGGGCTTGTCACAAATCACCACGCCGGCCGCGTGGGTGCCGTGGTTTCCAATCAGTCCCTCAAGCTTCGTCGCGAACTCCCAGAGCTGGGCAACCTCCGGGTCTTCCTCCACCATGCGTTTGAGCTGGGGCTCGTCCTTGAGGGCCTTGGCCAGCGTCATTTTCAGCTCGTCCGGAATCAACTTCGCGATCCGGTCCACATGGCTGAGGGGCATGTCCATCACCCGGCCCACACTCCGGATCGCATTTCGAGCGAGCAGGCGACCGAAGGTGATGATCTGGGAGACATTGTCATCGCCGTACTTTTCACGCGTGTAGGTGATCATCTCCTCGCGCCGCTCGAAGCAGAAGTCGATGTCGAAGTCGGGCATGGAGACGCGCTCGGGGTTGAGGAAGCGCTCGAAGAGCAGCTGATAGCGAATCGGGTCGATATTGGTGATTTGCAGCGCAAAGGCGACGAGACTGCCGGCGCCGGACCCACGGCCGGGCCCAACCGGGATACCTGCCGAGCGGGCAAAATTGATGAGGTCCCACACCACGAGGAAGTAGTCCACGAACTGCATGGAGCGGATGACTTCGAGTTCGAATTCCGCCCGCTCGATATGCACCTGCGTCGGCTTTCCGTCGTATCGATCCTCGAGGCCGATCATGACCAATTCACGCAGAAATTCGAACTTGTCCTTCCCTTCGGGCGGGTCGTACTCGGGAATGAGGTGCTGCCCCAGCGGGATCGTGACATTGCAGCGCTCGGCGACGACGGCGGTGTTGGCGATGGCCTGGGGATACTCCGGCAGGCGCTGGGCCATTTCCTCTTCGCTGCAGAAGTGAAAGTTCCGCGCCGGGAAGCGCAAGCGGCGCTCGTCGGCAAGCTTGGCCTGGGTCTGGATGGCAAGCAGGACATCGTGGGCGTCGGCGTCCGACTCGTCTACATAGTGCACATCGTTGGTGGCGATGGTCATGAGCCCGTGGCGCTCTGCGAGGTCGGCCAGTTGCGGCAGAATGCGCCGATCTTCATCCAGGCCGTGATTCTGCAACTCCACCAGAAGATTGTCGGGGCCGAAGATATCGAGATACCGCCGGAGCGCCTTCTCCGCCTCGGGTACGCGATCGTGCAGGAGCAATTGGGGAATCTCGGACTGGATTCCCCCCGTGGTTGCGATCAGCCCCTCGCGGTGCTGCGTGAGTACCTCGAGGTCGATACGCGGCCGGTAGTGATAGCCCTCGATGTAGCCGATCGAGCTGAGCTTGCAGAGATTGCTGTAGCCGGTGTCGTTCTCTGCCAGGCACAGCAGCGGCCAGGCATTGGCCGAGCGCCCTTCGGTGTCGAGGCGGCTGCCCCGCGCGAGGTAGAGATCGCAACCGATAATCGGCTTGATACCCGCCGCGTTGGCCGCCTCGAAGAAATCGACCACGCCGAACATGGAGCCATGATCGGTAAGGGCGAGGGCGGTCATGCCATACTCACGGGCCTTTTCTACGAGGGCATTGACGCGGGCGGCGCCGGAAAGTTCACTGAATTCAGAATGGACGCTCAGGTGACAGAATGCGGCGCTCAACCGATCGATTCCTCCAGAAAATGCAGGGCGGCCTCGGCGGTCAAGGCCTTGATTTGGCTGCGGTTCCCCTCAAACAGGACGCGGTGCACGACCGTGTCACTTGTCCCCGCGATGGCGATGTAGACCAGCCCGACGGGTTTCTCCTTCGTGCCGCCCCCGGGACCGGCAATGCCGGTCGTGCCGATGCCGTACTGCGCGCCAAATCGCCCCCGGGCGCCTTCCGCCATCTGCCGAGCGACGGACTCGCTCACGGCACCGTGTTCCTCAATGATGGCTGCGGGCACGCCGAGCAAAGCGGTTTTCGCCGAATCGGCATAGGCGACAACGCCCCCCATGAAGTAGGTCGAACTCCCGGCGACATTGGTGATGCGGTGGGCGATCAAGCCGCCCGTGCAGGATTCTGCAACGGCCAGGGTCGCGCTTGCAGCAACGAGACGCTGGCCAAGGCGCTCCTCGATGATGGCAGTCATGGCGGCTCCTTCAGAAGGGTTCATGGGTGATTTTTGGCATGAGGGGTTTGGCTTCGGCACACCTTATCAAGCGGGGGCAGCCGGTTCCAAACGGGAGGTACTTGGAAGGGGAATCGGGAGTCCGCCGCTTGAGCTGGGGTCGGGAAGCGCACGTATCGATTTGGAGCGAAATTGATCCGCAATCAAGGGCGCTTTCCCCGCCGATGCGGGGAAAAATGGGGTCGTTTTTGGGCTTGCCACGGGGCGCCGTTCCGATTATACTCTTGACATGATGTCCCAAACCGACCTCATAGGCAGGGGAGCTGGACGGGCCTTTCATCGATTGCTGTGCACCTTGATTCTGGGTAGCATCGCCGGTGTGAGCGCTTGGGCCGATAGTTCCAGTAGCCTCAACGAGAATCTCGAGCAGCGCCGTGCGCGGCTGACGCAAGAGATGCAGCAGCGGCAAGAGTCTCGGCAAGTCGAATGGCGGCAGAGCAATTTCGCCGCCTTCCGGGATGCCAACGGCACGCCGGTGCTCACGAATACCCCCGAGCGCTATCGCAATCGGCAAGGGTACGAAGAGGTCAAACTCGACCTCCAACCGGTCTCGACGCCCTCGTGGTATACGCGTCAGGCTGCAGCGACCTCGGCCGCGGCCCCTGCCCTCTCCAGTGACTTGCGGCAGCTCGTCGGCCACTACTCCCGGCTTTATCAGGTGGAAGAAGCACTCGTGTACGCGGTGATTCGTGCGGAGAGCAATTTCAATCCGCGCGCGGTCTCGCCAAAGGGTGCGCAGGGGTATATGCAGTTGATGCCGGGCACCGCGCGTGACATGGGCGTGTCCGACTCCTTCGACCCCGCACAGAACATCGGTGGCGGTACCCAGTACCTTGCGCGGATGTTGAGCCTGTTCAGCAACAATGTGCAACTGGCCCTGGCGGGATACAACGCAGGCCCTGGGGCGGTACAGCGGCACGGCGGCGTTCCCCCGTACGAGGAAACGCGCACCTACATCGAGCGGGTGCTCCGATTCCGGACACAGTACCAGAATGACGGCTTTACGCCGCCGCGCTCGGCGTACCACCATGCCACACCGGCGCAATCGCAGCAGTTGACCTTTGCGATGGTGCCGAGCCTTCCCCGCAATCAGCAGTATTACACCGTTCAATTCAAGAGCGGCTTGTCGCAACCATCCGAGAAGGTAGACGAAAAGGGCGATTACTACATCCTCTACCTTCGTGGCCGTACCTGGCAGGTGCGGAAAGATCTCGTGCAGGAGATCGTTAACCCGATGGACGGCTAGTCGCGTACCTCGGGAGTTTCAGTCCATGTCGAATGCAGTCGCCCTCCTTTCCCCCACACTCCGCGTTTTCATTGCCATCGCCCTTGTCTGTTCCGTCGCAGCGTGTGGTCGCCCGACCCCGGCGCCGCCCGCGGAGAGTGCCCCCTCGCACGAGCATGACCATGCCCATGATCACGACCATGATCACGATCACGGGCATCACCATCACCACCACCACGAGGCCCCCAGGGGTGGCACGCTGGTGGAGCTGGGCGATCATGTGGCGCACATCGAATTCCTGCTCGATGCGGAGATCGGTCTCCTGCGGGCCTACATTCTGGATGGGCACGCGGAGAACCCCGTGCAACTGACGGATGCGTCGATAGCGCTGGATATCACACCCGAGGGGGCTGACGAGTCCTTTGAACTCACGCTGGAGGCTCAGGCCAATCCCCTCACCGGAGAGGAACCCGGCGCAACGAGTGAATTCGCCGGACGCTCGGATGCCCTCGTGGGTCTTGAGCGCTTTGCGGTTTCGCTGCCCGCACTCACCGTTCGTGGCGTCGATATCGATGCCCTGGTCTTCCCCTTTCCGGAGGGGAACGAGTGAGAGCGCTCGCTGTATCCGCCTTGGGCCTCGCCCTGCTTCTGGGGAGTGCGTGGGCTGAGGAAATCCGCGGCGCGCCCCTTGGCGTGGCGCCGGCGCCGAATCAGGAATCAAGCGAACGCCCCCAGGTGCCCAGTGATTTGGATGAATCCAAATTCGGGACCCCTTCCCGCGTCATTCCCGATGATGAATGGCGATTCCTGAAGGAAACCGAGGACCAAGCGGGAAAACCCATAGAGACACGCAAGGGAACCTTCCTGCGGGTGCCGTTCAGCAAGCTGTCCGGCTTTGAATACCACGATCCTGCTCCGTACACGGCGCGCAATTGGGAAGCCGAGGGCGGCGCGCCCAAGGAGCGCATTCCGGATGAGGTTCGTGAACTCTCCGACGAGCGGGTGATGGTCGCCGGGTTCATGGTGCCGTTGGCGTTCGATCGCCGGGGCAATGTGGAGGCCTTCGCACTCAGCCAGGACCTGCTCTTCTGCTGCTACGGCATTCCCCCGGCCATGCACGAGTGGATCATGGTGACCGTGGAGGAAGGCGCACGCGTCACCTACATCAAGGATACCCCCATCGCGGTCTTCGGCAAACTCGAGGTGGGCGAGGAACTCGACGACGGCTATGTGCTCAGCATGTACCGGATGGAGGCCGTCGAGGTAGCGGAGTTGCGCGAAGTTGTCCGGCGGAGCCGATAGTAGGCCCATGGCCGCCCTAGAAGACGAGGAACGGCCTGTCGTGATGGAGCGCTGGTGAACACCGCCAAGTTGTCCGACGCCTCGCTGGATAGTCGGCCGGCGTACAGGAAGTGGGTATTGACGGAGCAGTCATGAGCACTCGAAGCCGAAACTTCGCCGGGATAGCACTTGCCGCCGTCGCTGTGGCCGTGGCCGGCATGTTCGTGGCCGGACGCACCGCCGACGCCCGCCGGGTGGCCGAACTCGACGAGCGCATGCGCCAACTGAGCGGGGCGATCCTGAAATACACCGAGGACACGCGCGGAGAGGCCTTCCCGCGGATGGCCGCCACGCCGGGCTTGCTCTTTTTCGACGCCGCCAGCCTCTACCCGGACTATTTCGACGACCCCACGCTCGTGGTGGCCCCGACGCGCCGGGAGGCTTCACGGCTTTACTGGCAACTCACACGGGCCGCGCAGGACGGGGTCCCCATCGACCCCGGTAGGCTCGAGCGGATCGGCGCCGAAAGTTTCTACTACCTCGACTATGTGGCCGAGAACGAGATCGTCGGCATGGCGCTTCTCCGAGAATTGCACGCGATCTGGAGCGACCCGGACATAGACTCCGCCGAGGCGCTCAACAGTGGGTTCTATGTTGAATACCCTGAAGACTACGACGGCCCGCGCGTCGCCCACACCCCCGTATTCCGCCATTATGTCTGGGGCGATTTAGGTCCCGGCAGCGGCGGCGGAAACCGGATCCCGCGGATGCGCATGGGTATTGAGCGATTCTTGGTCGCGATGGCGAGCGGTCCCCCGGTCGATTGGAACGACCTGCGTCGCCACATCCCCGTGCTGATCGAGCGGCCCGAGCGCATCGGCCGCCCCATCTCGGTAATGTCCATGGGCGGCGAGGTCAACCGCGTGCCCTTCGGCGAATACCCAAACACCCGCGCGTTCCTCGAGGCGCTTGAAGCCTTGCGCGCCTTCGTGCCGCCGCTCAATGCTGACGCCGACGGTTAACGCCTCCGCGGAGACCTCCAGAATCGGGTGTGAGAATTCGGGTTCGTCGCTGAGCGGCTTGCCCCCTCCCACCCGCTATTGCCGCCGGGCGTAGGGCAACTCCCAGGGGGCGCGGTAGGGCTCGCCCACGAGGGCGTCGGCCTCGGGGTTGTTCGTGATGCGCTCGGCCTCGGCGTCCCAATGGAGTTCGGCGCCGCTGCGGTAGGCGAGGTTGCCGAGATGCGCGATGGTCGTCACATGGTGGCCGACCTCGGCATTCGAACGGGGCTGCTCGCGCGTTTTCATGCAATCGAGGAAGTTGCGGACATGGGCCGGGCGGCCGTCCTCCTTGCGCTCGTGTTGCTCGGCCTCGACAGAACCATCGCCGCCGGGATCGGGCACGACTTCCCAGCCGCCGGTGGTCACGATGAGCGAGCCGTTCGTGCCGGCGAACCAGGCTCCTTCGGACCCGCCCATGGCCCCGTTGTGGTAGGGCCCGAGCTGGCTTTGCAACTGGTGCTCCCACGACAGGGTGTAGTCGGGAAACTGGTAGATGGCGATTTGGGTGTCGGGCGTGTCCACTGCGTCCCCGTACAGCGGCAGGCCCCCCATGGACGAGATGCGCGTGGGCGTGTCGAGTCCGGCCACGAAGTGCGTCATGTTGAGCACATGGACGCCAAGATCCGTCATCAGGCCACCAGCGTAGTCCCAATACCAGCGAAACTGACGATTAAAACGGTTGGGGTTGAAGGGGCGCTCCGGCGCCGGGCCGAGCCAGAGGTCGTAGTCGACGCCCTCGGGCGCGGAACCGTCCGGCTGTGGCTCCACCCCGCTCCAAGTCTTGTAGCACCAGGTGCGGATGGAGCGCAGCTCGCCGATCTTGCCGGTCTTGTAGTATTCGGCGGCATCCTGAAAGTGCGAGGCGCTGTGCCACTGCGTGCCCATCTGCACGATGCGGCCGTTGTCGCGTGAGGCGTCCAGGATAGCGCGGCCCTCGTCGATCGTGCGGGCAAAGGGCTTTTCGAGATACGAGTCTTTGCCCGTCTGGCAGCCGTAGACCGTGGGCAGCGCGTGCCAGTGGTCGGGCGTGGAAATCAGCAGGGCATCGATGTCGTCCCGCTCGACCACGCGCCGGAAGTCGGCGTAGGCGTCCGGGCGGTTGCCGCCTTGGGTTTCGACATGGTCGACGGCCTTGAGGCGGCTTTCCTCCACGACATCGCACACGGCGGCGCATTCGACCTCGGGATTCCGCAGGAATTCGGCTAGATTTCCCGTGCCCCGGCTGCCGTATCCGATCACGCCCAGCCGAATGCGCTCATTCGGCCCGACTTCGGCCTTGGCTGTCTTGATTTGCAATGCGACGGCGGAGGCCGCCGCTGCGGCCGCGAACTGCCTGCGAGTGATTTTCGTCATGCCCGGCTCCTTCCTCGAGTTGGCTGCGAGTCGAGGGTAGCAACCGGTTGGCGCGGGTGCAAGCGTGGACGGGTCGCTAGAGCTTCAGATACCAGCGCTTTCGCTCAAGAAATCGCATGATGCACCACATGGCGCCCACATATAGACCGATCATGGGCAGGTAGGAAAGGGACGGCCACCCGTTGGGGATGGCAAGCCACAGCAGTGCTGCCACGGGGAAGTGGACCAGATATGCGGCCAGTGCGTTCTGGCCGAAGGTGCGGAGGGCAGGGATGCGCAGCGGACCGATGTCACTCAATAGTTGCCATAGGACGAGAATGCACAGCGCAAATCCAGCGGCAAACACAAGGTAGGAAACGCTCCCCGCCTGTTGGTTCATGGTCCACATGTCGATGGGGCCGTTTGGCGGAACGAACGGCGGAGCGGCCCAAAGCGGCACATCACCGAGAGTTCCGTGAATGTGCGAAGCAAAACGACCCGCGCAGGACAGCAGATATCCCGAGACCATCAAGGAAATGCCTGCCGCAACATTGACAGCCATGGATGGCAGGGTTCGCAAACGCTGCATGGCGTCGCAAGCCAGCGTTCCCGCCATTAATGGCACGGTCCAGGACAGAAACCCGAGGGGTCCGCCATCGACCGAGTGACCATGCGTGTACTCGAAGTAGAAGGTGTGGGAAAGGTAGAGGTGCATACCCGCGGATGCGACCATGAAGGCCACCCGGATCGACGCTCCCCGGGAGATGACGGGCATGACCCAAAGGGAGGTGACGGCGATTGTCGTGAGCGTTTGAAAGGTGGTATCCAGGAAGTGGGGCGTGAGGAATGCCCCGCTGAAAACCCCGTAGATCAGCACGCCCAGAGCAAGTAGCTTCAGATTGCGGGTCAAGGCGTGGCGGTAGGCCGCAGGCTGCCCGTGACTTGCCGCCCGGCGCAAAAAGGTCCACCTGTATGCGAATCCCACCGCGAAGAAAAACTGCGGCATGATGGTGTCCGCATAAATGCAGAAGGTGTTGTGGTGGGACAGATTCGCCGGAAGGCCCCAATGGGCGTGGACGAAGTTGACCACAAACATGCCGGCAACGGTGTACCCGCGAAACTGATCAAGGGACGCGAGGCGTTTCGCATCGCCCCGCGTCCCGGTGTCACCGTTCGTGGTCAGTCTCCGCCGTTAAGGTCCTTGGCCATCTGCTTGATGGCGCGCAGGTCCATCTTGCCGGTACCAAGGACGGGGATCTCGTCGATGCGGTGGAAGTTGTTGGCGTTGGGCTTCCAGAGGTTGGGCAGATCCTTGGAGGCGCGCAGCTTTTCCTTGAGGTCGTTGACCTGCTCATCGGACAGGGTGTGCAGCACCACGAGCCGCTCGCCCTTGGTCTCATCCGGCACGCCGCTGACGGCGAGCATCTGATCGGTGAAGCCCATCAGGTCGTGCAGCACCTCCTCGACGCGGACATGGGGCACCATCTCGCCCGCGAGCTTGCTGAACCGGAACAGGCGGTCGGTGATGGTGATGAAGCCCTCGTCGTCGATGCCAGCGATGTCGCCGGTGTTGTACCAGCCGTCGTGGATAGCCTCGGAGGTGAGGTCTTCGCGGCCGAGATAGCCCGGCATGATGTTCGGACCCTTCACATGCAGCAGGCCCGCGGTTTCGTCGTAGATGCGCTCGTTGGTGTCCATGTCCAGCACCTTGACGGCGATACCCGGCGTCGGGCGGCCGATGGTGCCATGCTTGGTGCCGGGGTGGTAGAAGCCGGGCAGCTCGGAGTCCGGCAGATTGACGGACACGGCCGGGGCGCACTCGGTGGTACCGTAGCCCTCGAGCGGCTCGACGCCGAACTTCTCCTTGAAGGCAAGCCGGATGCGCTCGGGCAACTTCTCGGCGCCCGTGACGACATAGCGCACAGTCTTGAACTGATCCGGCTGGCAGCGGCGGATGTAGCTCTGGAGGAAAGTCGGTGTGGCGATGATGAACGAGACGCCATGCTTCTCAACAAGGTCGCCCACGATTTTCGCCTCGAGGGGATTGGGGTGGAACACGACGCGCAGACCACCGGTCAGGGGCAGCCACAGGGTGCCGGTAAAGCCGAAGGAGTGGAAGAACGGCAGGATGCCGAGCATGCACTCCTCGCTGGTGTGGGGAAAGGCCTCCAAAAGGCTGTCGATGTTGCTGGCCACATTCTCCTGGGTCAGCATGACGCCCTTCGGGTCGCCCGAGCTGCCGCTGGAAAAGATGATGGCGGCGAGGTCATCCGGGCCGCGCTTACCCTTGGAGCCGAGCACCTTCTCGATGAGGCGCACGGGGAAGAAGACGGCCATGAGCATGGCGATGATCCGCTCCTTGCTCCCGACTTCCTTGCGGATATCCTCGAGGTAAATCGCCTCACCCGGAACTTTGATGGGCATTTTCTCCAAAAACAGCTTGGAAGTCAGCACCTGCTTGATGCCGCACTGTTCGGCCGAGGACTGGATGGCGCTCTCGGAGGCGGTGTAGTTCAGATTGACGGGTACCTTGCCCATCATGTGGATGGCGGCGTTGGTCAATGCGCCACCGACGGACGGCGGCACGAGCAGCCCGACCATTTCCTCGTCGCCGAGCTTTTTCTTGATGGCGCGGCCGAGTGCGATGCTGCCCACGAGCGCCTTGAAGAAATTGATGGCGGGCGTGCGCTGGTCGACCATGGCCGTGCGGAAGGGATGACGGCGCGCAGCCCTCACGAAACTGCGATGCAGCAGGCGCGTCTTCTTCTTCATCGACATCCGTGCGCCGGCGTCGAGTTCCTGCACCATGTTGCGCACCTGGGACGCGCTCGTCCCGTTCGGCATTGCCTCGCCAAAGTTGACGACGATGGTCCACGGGATGCGATTCGGAAGCTGCCGCTTGATCTTGCCGTCGAGAATGGCGAAGAGATTGCCCATGAGGTGGTCGGCGTGCACGGGCACGACCGGAACATCCGCCGCGGCGGAGAGGCGCTCATAGACCTGCTTGTAGGTCAAGGTGGCGCCATTGAGCTTGAGGCGGCAACCGGCGGTGATGCAAACGGCATGTCCGCTTCGCAAGGCCTCCTCGGCCTTGGCGAGGCCATCCTCATCCTTGATTTGGATTGCCTGGAGCCCGTAGGCAATGAGGCCGGCGAAGCGGCCCTTGCAGGCCTCCTCGCTCAACACGAAGCGCACGCTGCGGTCGGTTGAGGTGGCCAGAGCAAGGACATCCAGAATGGAGGTGTAGTCAGAGACCAGCAACGCGCCGCCCTCCTCGGGGATATTGTCGCGCCCGAGGATTTTCAGGCGGAAGATGGTCACGCTGGCAAGCCAGAGGCCCGTGCGAAGGATGTAGAGGGGGTAGAAGATGATGGTTGCGAGAGCAATGAGCAAACACAGGATAGCTGCGACAAAATACACGCCAAGTACTCCTAAACCGATTTGGGAAAAAATGAGGTTCAGCACGCCCGAAAACAGAATGCCGATCCAGGTCAACAGGTTGACCGCGGCAAAAGTACCGCCCTTCGCCTTGATGGGTGAACGCTTCTGAATCGTGGCGGCGAGAGGAACATCGTATATGCCGCCGAAGAATCCGAGCAGGGCCAACATGATGGTAGCCGTGGTGTACGAGTAGTTCTCCGCGACGACGCCCAACCACGGCAGGGAAAGAAGCAGGCACATCACGAACATGCCAAATACACCGATGGGCACCAGCCCGATTTCGATTCGGTTGCGTGAAATGTACCCGGCAAGGACGGCGCCCGCCCCAATACCACCGGAAAGCACGGCAAGCAGGATGCCCGACTGGGTCTCGCTAAGCGCCAATGTTGCCTGCCCGTACGAGACGACATTCTGCTGCATGAGTGCGGCGGCGAACCAGAAGAAGGTGTAATTGAAGACCGCAATGAACAGCCAGGGATCGTTCCAGATGCTCTTGTAGTATCCCGCCATGCCTTGGAAAGGGTTCCAGGTGATCCTGCGGCCGGGGTTGGCCGGAGGTGGATTGGGGATTCGCAGGGAGGCGAGAAAGCCAGCGAACGAGCAACCAACGAGGAACACCCCGGCCCAGTAAATGGGGCCATCGATGCCCTTGAACACCTCGCGGAACAAGTACCCGGCGATTCCCGTACCGGCGATGGTGGAGATCATCGTAAAGCCCTGGACATACCCATTGGCCCAGGAGAGCTTGGACTCGGAATTAATCTCGGGCAAAATCCCGTACTTGGGCGGCCCGAACAAGGCACTCTGCGCCCCCATGAAGAACAGCAACACCACCAGCAATTCCACGCTCTGGTAGTAGATGGCAAAAATACCGAAGATCATGATCGCCACTTCCGAGAATTTCGAAAGCACCATGACCTTCTTCTTGCTGTACCGATCGGAAATGGCCCCGAACACGCCGGCAAACAAGATAAACGGCAGCGCCAGCACGACGGTGCCCACGGAATTGATCATTTGTGAGCCGGACTCGACCACCTTCTCGCCCTCGGTGGCGAGGAGGGCCGTAACCATGAACACAATGATGTAGCGGAACACATTGTCGTTGAAGGCGCCTTGAAACATCGTGAAGATGTAGGCCCAAAACCCCCGGGTATCATCGACCCATTGGGGCTTTCCAGTGGTTGGAAGCGGTGTCGCCATCGTGTGCTCTCCTCAGTCCGTGCTCAGCAGCGCGGTGAATGTTTTGCGTGGGTACCGGGCCATCACCCGGCCATCTTCAATCCAAGGAATTCTCAGCCGTGCCGGCTCACCACGGGGTGGGCCTCTTCAACAGTGAATACGGCGGCGCGCACTTTGTCGAGCAGCCCAATCAGCTGGTGCTGCTCGGCAACCGTCAGGCCGCTCATCGCGTGGTGGATGCGCGCGCGGTACAGGGGTTCCACCTCGTCAAACAGGGCTTTCCCCTTCTTCGTGCGAATGACATGGTAGCTGCGGCGGTTTCCCGGTACCGTGCGCCGCTCGACCAGCTCCTTTTCCTCCAGCTTGTCAATCAAGGAAGTGATGCTTGCCCGCGTCACGACGAGGCGGCGGCCCAGTTCGGTCTGCGTCAGGGCGTGGTCGGCGAAGTGCAACGCGAACAGCACATTGAACTGGGCCTCCGTGAGGTCGTACTCACGAAAGAAGGCTGTGCCGGCCTGCGTGAGCATCGTGCCGGTGAGCACCACACTGAGGACCGCCTCGTGCATGCGGTCCTGCATCGGGGTATCGAGATCGAGTTCTTCACTAAGGGACATGACGAATTCTCCAAAGGCGTGCCTGAATTCCGGTGTTGATGAGGAGAGTATGCCGCAAAGATTGTTAGATGTCAAACACTATATTGAGAACTTGTTCTGCCACTAACAAAGCGCCGCCCCAACGCCGCACTTTACTTTCCGCTCCCCCGTGCTGCATCCTCCTTCGGGGTAAAACTTCACGCCCGCGGCGCAAGCGCGCCGGGGCATTGCGGCGGGTACGCGAGAAGGATGATGCGCTGATGCGGGTTTTGGTCAGCGGTGCCACGGGCTTGGTAGGCACGGCCTTGACGGCGGCACTTCGGGCTGGGGAGCACGAGGTGGTGCGCTTGGTGCGCACCGCCCAGGGGAACGGTCCCGACGAGGTGGGCTGCGACATCCATGCCGGTACGATCGAGCAGGAGAAGCTCGAGGGTATCGAGGGGGTGGTGCATCTTGCGGGCGAAGGAATTTCCTCCCACCGCTGGACGGAGGACTTTAAGGAGTCGATCCGGTCGAGCCGAGTGGACAGCACGCGCCTGTTGGCGGACGCCGTGTGCAAACTCACCACGCCCCCGAGGGTGTTCCTCTGTGCCTCCGCCGTGGGGTATTACGGCTCGCGGGGCGATCAGACCCTCGACGAGGACAGTCCGCCCGGCGATGATTTCCTCGCATCCGTGTGCGTGGCGTGGGAAGAAAGCGCCCGGCAGGCCGCCAACTGCGGCATCCGGGTCGTGTCCACGCGAACGGGCGTGGTGTTGAGCACCGAGGGTGGCGCGCTCGGGCAGATGCTTCCGCCGTTTCGGCTGGGCGGCGGCGGCGTGATGGGCGACGGCGAGCAGTACATGAGCTGGATCGCCCGCGAGGACATGGTCCGCGCGCTGATCTTCATTCTCGAGAACGATTCCCTCTCCGGGCCGGTGAATTGCGTGTCCCCCGCGCCGGTGACGAACCGCGTGTTCACGCGAACGCTCGGGCGGGTGCTGATGCGGCCGACTTTCGTTCCCCTGCCCGCCTCGATCATCAAGATGACCTTCGGCGAGATGGGGCAGGCGCTGCTGCTGGCGAGCCAGCGTGTCACGCCAAAGAAACTGCTCAACGCCGGTTTCGAGTTCTACTATCCCGATCTCGAAGAGGCGCTCCGGCACGAGTTGGGGTAGCACGGCCGCCTCGCCGGGCTTGAACGCGGACCCTATCCCCCATTTTTCTCCCGCGCCTTGATGGCATTCCACGAACGCACGGCATCCTCCGGGGTGGCGGCCTTTTCCTCGCCGAAGACATGCTCATGGCGCCGGATCATCTTCTCGTGGATGGTGCGCAGGGCGTCCTCGGTGCGAAACAGGCCCTGCTCCTCGGCCGCGGCGGCCACGGCAAGCAGGCAGAAGAAGGCATCGCCAAATTCCTCGGCGATGTGCTCCCGGTCGCTCTTCTCGAGCGCTTCCATCAACTCATCCACTTCGCCGCGCGTAAATTTCGCGAAATCGGCGGCGGACTGCTCACGGTCCCAGGGGCAACCCTCGGGCGTGCGCAGATAGCGGGCCAGACTGAGGAGGGCCTCGAACCAGTCGCGCTCGGACTCGGGCGTGTAGGGCTCCGGCGCCGCCCCGGGCGTTTGGCGTTGCCAATGGGGATAGGGTGGTTTCATTCTTGGGAGTGCCTCAAGTTGGAGAGCTGATCGGTCGATATTCGTTCACGGTGGAACAATTATGCGGACAAGGAGGTCCCGATCATGCTGGTACAGTGCTGCGTTTGCAAAAAAGTGAAGTCAAACGCTTCGTGGGATAAGGCCCCCGAGTCCGATACATCCGCCCATATGAGCCACTCGTACTGCCCGGCCTGCCTGGCCGACGCCGAGCGGGCCATCCGCGCGGAGCGCACTTCCGCGCTGATCGCGGCGCAACTGAGCCTCTCCGCGGCCAGCCTCTAGCAGCTCGTCGCAGAAAGCCCCCCTACACCACGATCTGATACGGGGCGCGCTGGACGCGCTCGAGGTAGCCATTCGCCTCGTCGTCGTCGATAAAGCGCTCGGCAACGGGATCCCACTTGAGTGGCCGCTCGACCCAACGGGCGATGTTGCCGAGGTGGCAGACGGTCGTGGAGCGATGGCCGATCTCGACATCGGCGATGGAACGCTCGCGGGTGCGGATGCAGTGAAGCCAGTTGGACAGGTTGATGGCCGTGTCGTTGTTGGAGGTGCCGAAGGCCTTGTCCGTTGCCCGGTAGAGGTGCACGCCGTCGTCAGGGATGGCGCTGGTATCGACGCCGCGAGACACTTGGTATTTGCCGCGCTCAACGGTAATCGTGCCTTCCTCGCCCTCGAAGATGCCGCCGCCGCCGTGTCCCTTCCCGTCGAGCATGAGCAGCGTGCCATTGGCGTAGCGCATCCGAACTTCGCAGGTTGGCCCCATATGGATGCCATCGGGCTCGGGAACCAGGTCCAGCTCCGGCCAAATCTCGACCGGGCCGCTGTCATCCATCCCGAGTGCCCACTGGATCTGGTCCAAACCATGAGCGCCCCAGCCGGTCATCTCGCCACCGCTATAAGGGGTGTAGGAAATCCATCCCGCTTCGTGTCCACGCACGCGGGGCAAGTACAACTCCTCGTGGTAACCGCGCGGCTCGGTCTGGCCGCACCAGGCATCCCAGTCGATGTGTGCGGGGGCATCCTCCTCGGGCAAGGGGCACTCCCAGGGGCTCTGGAAGTTGTGCGCGTGAACGGTATGCACATGGCCGATGCGGCCGTTGCGGATGAGTTCGGCGGGGATCCGGTTGGCCGGGTCGCAGCGCTGTTGGCTGCCCACCTGCACGATACGGCCGTACTTTCGGGCAGCCTCGACCATCTGCTGCCCCTCGCGAATGGTGAGGGTCATCGGCTTCTCGATGTAGACATCCTTGCCGGCCTTGCAGGCGTCGATGCTGTGGAGTGCGTGCCAGTGGTCAGGCGAGGAGATGATGACGGCATCGAGATTCTCCATGGCGAGCATCTCGCGGTAGTCCTGAAAGCCCTGGGCATCCGGGTAGCGCTGGAGGTAGCCCTCTACCCGCTGCATGTTCACATCCGAGAAAGCGATAATCCGGGCCTCGGGCGGCAGGGTCATCAATTGCCCCATGCGGCGACCGCACCCGATGTAGCCGACATTGATTCGCTCGCTCGGGGGGACGACACGGTCTTGCCCATGCGCGCAGGCCGCCATGATGAAGGGGCTTGCCGCGCTTGCGGCGAGAAATTGGCGGCGTGAAATGGATGTACGGCTCATGGCAGTGACTCCCTGCAGGATTTCTGGATTTGCCCTAATTGCTGCTAGAATACTTAATTGCCATGATACAACCCAAACGCCCAAAAACCACCCCGAACGCCCATCGAGCCGCGCGGCATTCGCTGCCGGCCTTCGAGCCGCCTTCCCTCGCCTACCTGCAGGCGGTGGTGGCGCCGTTCAAGCTGTGGTTTGACCCTCGTGCCTATGGGCTGGAGAACATCCGCCCGGAGCGCCCCTGCCTGCTAGTGGGAAACCACACCCTCTACGGCGCGCTCGATTTCCCGCTCATTCTCGAGGCGATTTACCGTGAACGGGGCGTGCTCGTGCGGAGTCTGGCCGACCGATTCCACTTTGCGGCGCCGATCTGGCGGCAGTGGATATCCCAGTTCGGCATCGTGGAAGGCTCGCGCCACAATTGCACGGCCCTGATGGAAGCGGGCGAGCATGTGCTCGTCTACCCCGGCGGCGCGCGCGAGGTGTGCAAACGCCGGGGCGAACAGTACGCCCTGACCTGGAAGCAGCGCACCGGCTTCGCCTACATGGCGATTCAGCACGGCTACGACATCGTTCCCTTCGCCTCCGTCGGCGCGGACAACGCCTATAGCATCGTCGTGGATGCGGATGACATTCACCGCTCTCCCATTGGCTGGGCGCTGAAGCAACTTGGCTTGGAAGAGGCCTACCTTCGCAAGGGCGACCTGATCCCGCCGATTGGCCGCGGAATCGGCTTGACAGCGATTGCCCGGCCGGAGCGCTTTTACTTTTCCTTCGGCAAACCGATCAAAACGGGGCGGATGCAGGGCAAGGAGCACGACATCGATGTGCTCTGGGGCCTGCGGAACCGCGTCGAGAAGGCGATCACGCGGCAGATTCAAGAGTTGCTCCTGGTCCGCGAGCAGGACACGGACCAGGGTTGGATCCGGCGAACGCTGCGGCGGCTGTAACTTGGATTCAAGTGTGGCTTCCGAGGGTTACGGGCGTTGCGCACGGCGGGGACGCTGCGCTACCCTATCGGCGCGTGAGGAATCCGGGAGCAAGTCATGGCTGAAGACACGATTTTTGGGAAGATTCTGCGGGGCGAGTTGCCGACGGACGAGGTCTACTCGGACGACGAGTTCTACGCCTTTCGCGACATCAACCCCGGGGCGCCGACGCACATCCTGGTCATTCCCCGCGAGCCCATCGCCCGAATCGCGGATGCGACGGAGGAACATGCGGAGTTGCTGGGCCGTCTGCTGCTGGTCGCCAATAGGGTGGCCGCGCAGGAAGGGCTCGAGGAGTCCGGCTACCGGCTCGTCATTAACAACGGCGAGGGCGCGGGCCAGACGGTCTTCCACCTCCATGTGCATGTGATCGGCGGGCGTCCCTTGTCCTGGCCCCCGGGCTGAAGCCGGTGGACCAGTCGTTTCGCATCAATACCGAGACCCGCCTGTGCGCCGTCATCGGCAATCCCGTCGGTCATTCCTTGTCACCACACATGCACAACGCGGCCTTTCGCGCGGCGGGGCTGAACTACGCATATCTGGCCTTTCAGGTGGAGGATGTCGCGGGGTTCCTGGCGGGAATGCGCGCGATGCCCTCGTTTCGTGGATGCAGCGTGACGATTCCGCACAAGGTCAGCGTGATGCCGCACTTGAACATGATCGACCCGATGGCGGCCTTTGCCGGCTCGGTGAATACGATTACCCGCGAGGACGACGGAAGTCTCTCGGGCCGCAGCACGGATGGTCCCGGCACCCTCCGTGCCTTTGAAGCGGCGGGCGTCGCGCTGGCGGGTAAACGCGTGGTGTTTACCGGCGCGGGCGGGGCGGTTCGGGCGGTTGCCTTCGCCTTCGCGGACCAGGGCGGCGTGGCGGATGTGACGATTCTCGCGCGCGATGCGTCGAAAGCGTCTGCCTTGGCCGAGGATATTCTGGCGAAGACGGGCGTGTCCACGACGGCAGCGCCCCTCGAAGACGGCATTACTTCGGCCCTGGCCGGGGCGGATGTCCTCGTGCAGGGCACGCCCATCGGCATGACGCCGAATGATGAGGATTCCTGCGTGCCGGTGGAGGCGCTCCACGCGGGTTTGACGGTGTTCGACATGGTGTACCGTCCGCACGAGACGCGGTTGATTCGCGATGCCAAGGCGGCGGGGTGTCCGGTCATCCATGGCATCGAGATGTTGATCGCGCAGGCTGCGCTTCAATGGGAAGGGTGGACGGGGCAGGATTGCCCTGTCGATGCCATGCGGCAGGCGGCGATGCTCCAATTGCAGGGGGACTAGCATGGGAGGGCGAGCGTCCTCGGTTCCCGCGCCGAAGCGCCTTGGCGAAGGCGGGCGAGCCGGGGCCATGAGCAAGCCTGCCCTCACCCCGGCCCTCTCCCAGAGGGAGAGGGAGAGTCCGGATATTTACAGAGACGGTTTCAGCAAGTAGGCGAGAATCCCAAATGAACAGGCGAATTCAATGACAGAATCGACGCGAAAACCCGTAATCCTTAGCGGTATTCAGCCCTCGGGCCACCTGATGATCGGCAACTACCTTGGGGCCTTGAAGAATTGGGTCGCCATGCAGGACGACCATGACTGCCTCTTCATGCTGGTGGACCTGCACGCCATTACCGTGCGGCAAGACCCGCAGGAGCTGCGCAAGCGCTGCTATGACTTCGTGGCGCTCTACATGGCCTGCGGGATCGACCCGGAGAAGAGCACGATCTTCGCGCAATCGCATGTACCGGCACATGCGGAGCTGGCCTGGGTGCTCAATTGCTACACCTACATGGGCGAGCTGAACCGCATGACGCAGTTCAAGGACAAGTCGAAGAAGCACGAGCAGAACATCAACGCCGGCCTCTTCGCCTACCCCGTGCTCATGGCCGCGGACATCCTGCTGTACCAGGCGGACAAGGTTCCCGTCGGCGCGGACCAGAAGCAGCACCTCGAGCTGACGCGCGATGTGGCCCAGCGCTTCAATGAGGTCTACGGCGACACCTTCGTCGTGCCGGAGGCCTACATCCCCCCGACCGGCGCCCGCATCATGAGCCTGCAGGAGCCGGAGAACAAGATGTCGAAGTCGGATGCCAATCCGCGCAACTACATCGCCCTGTTGGACCCGCCGAACGAGGCGCGCAACAAGATCAAGCGGGCGGTGACCGATTCCGGCTCGGATGTCGTGTACGACGAGTCGCGCGCGGGCCTTGCCAACCTCATCCGCATCTACAGCTCCTTGACGGGAGACAGCACGGAGACGATCGAGGAGCGGTACAAGGGCAAGGGCTACGCCGATTTCAAGGGTGACCTCAGCGGCATCGTGGTGGACTTCCTCACGCCCCTCCAAGAGCGTTACAAGGCGATTCGAGACGACAAGAAGGGCTTGGACGAGATTTTGGCGAAAGGGGCCGAGCAGGCAACACGCCGCGCGCGCCGGACCATCGCGAAGGTGCACAAGAAGTTGGGCTTTATCCAGCCAACGCAGGGCGGCTGAGGCGCGGTGAACATCGTGCTGATTGGATATCGCGGCACAGGCAAATCCGCCGTCGCGGAGGCATTGGGCCAGCAGATGGGCCGCCCCGTCGTCAGCACGGATGCCGAGATCGTCCGGCGGGAGAAACGCAGCATCCCCGAGATCGTCGCCGAGCACGGCTGGGAGCACTTCCGCGAGGTGGAGGAGGCCGTGGTGGCGGAGGTGGCGCAATCCGAGGATGCCATCATCGACTGCGGCGGCGGCGTTGTGACGCGGCCGGCAAATGTGACGAATCTCCGGGCGCATGGCACGGTCGTGTGGCTGAGCGCTCCGGTGCCGGTTATCGCCGCTCGCATCGCGAGCGACGACCAGCGACCATCCCTGACGGGCGAGGCGGATTTTGTGGCCGAGATTGCCGCGGTGCTGGAAGAACGCGCCCCCCTTTACCGGGCGGCGGCGGACATCGAGGTGGACACCAGCACGGGCAGCCCGGAGGAAATCGCGAAAATCATTGCACAACGGATCGAAATCGCCTAGAGTGTCGCGAGCTGAGTGGTACGATGCTGGCCAGACGGAGGGAATCCATGCGGGTCTATACTTTTATTACGCGAATCAACAGCGAAGCGCTCCATGCCATGGACGAGGAGATCAATGACTGGCTTGAATCCAACAAGGTCACGCCATGGCAGATCAAGCAGACTTTCGCGTACGAAGAGATGCACGCCGGCCAAACCGTCGCGCCGGTTTTGATAACCCAAGTCTGGTATTGAGACCGGGTCGCACTTGTGGTACGCTTTATCCGTGATTTCATTGCCGAGGAATGGCGACGAGCGCCCGGCACAACATTAAACCGCCAATGGAAAGTTCTGGGAAACGATTATGGAAATCAGCAAATATATCTCGAAGTCGTGCATCGTGCCCGAGTTGCAATCGACGACGAAGTCCGACGCGCTCAAGGAACTCGTTCAGATTCTCTGCGATAAAAAGAAGATCCCGGATGCCGGGATGGCCCTGGACCAGATTTTCACCCGCGAGGCCACGGAAAGCACCGGAATTGGCCATGGCATCGCCGTTCCCCACGCCCGGGTTCCCGGTATGAAGGGCCTCTCCTGCGCATTGGGCCGTATCCCGAAGGGGATGGAGTTCATGGCGCTGGACAAGCGGCCGGTGCACCTCATCTTCCTGATTTGCTACCCGCCGCAGGAGCAGACGGCCTACCTCAACTTCGTCGCTACGGTTGCCAAGCTCCTTTCGGACAAGGCGCATGTCGAGAAGCTGCTGAAGGCCGACGGCGTGGACGAGCTCGTGGCGAGCCTCGAGGCGGCGGACAAGCACGATGTGGTGCAGGAAGAGTTTGACCGCAAGCTGAAGACCGCCCCCGAGGGTGGGTCCATTCCCGACGCGCACGCCGGGTTGGTGTTACTGGCGCGTTTGCAGCTTTACCAGGAAATGCTGGGAGCGGCGAAATCGGGCAAGACTGAGATCAAGCAGCGCATCGAGCAGGTTCGCGGCTTGGTGGACCCGAAAGTCCTCTCGCACTACGACCGCCTGACGAAGGGACGCGCGCCCGCGCTGGTCTCGGTTGAGGGCGACACCTGCCAAGGGTGCTTCATGCGGCTGCCGTCGAAATTCGTGCAGAAGGTTCGCGAGGACCGCCAGCATATCTACTCGTGCCCGAACTGCAGCCGGTACATCTATGTCGTGTAGGGCGCGGTCGCGCCTGTAGGGGGAGTTCGCATCATGCTCAACGCCACGCAGGCCGCAGCCCTCGCCAAGAATGTGGACCTCTTCCGGGGCCTTCAAGCGGAAGATGTGCACAAGATCTTCCAGAAGGGCCGCACCCTCAATCTCGCCAAGGATAGTGTCATCTTCTTCGAGGGCACGACGGGCAACGAGATGTTCGTCATCCTTGGGGGCAAAGTGGCGCTGTTCAAGGACAAAAAGCCGCTGGCCACCCTCGGGTTTGGCCAGACTTTCGGCGAGATGGCCGTCGTGAGCAACGAGCCGCGCAGCGCCACGGCCGTTGCGGCCGAAGACTGCAAAATCTATGTGATGGACGAGACCCTCTTCCACAAGTTGCTGACGAAGCGCGTCTCGGTCGAGCTGTTGATGAACATCGTGCGCATCCTCTGCTCGCGCCTGCGGGAAACGAACAAGCGGGTCATCAGCTAGCGCCTCCGCCATCGTCATTGCCTTTCGATGGTGCGGCTTGCTATGATTTGGGCCTCTCTGGATCCTCTGTGCCATCCTGGTGCGAGGCTCTTCCTTTACCCAACGCTTCCATTAAAAGCTTACTGACTCACATGTCGGGGAGACCGAAACCATGACCATTCCGGCACACGGCGGGGAACTGATCAACCGCTTTGTTACGGGCGCTGAGCTCGAGGCCGCCAAGACCAAGGCCGCCTCGTTGAAGTCCATCCAGGTGGATGGCTACACCGCCTTTGAAATTGACGGCATCGCCAAGGGCATCTACAGCCCCCTGCGCGGCTTTATGAACGAGGAAGAGACCCGCAGCGTGCTCGATCACATGCGCCTGCGCCCTGGCGTGGCGTGGACGGTGCCGATTCTCCTGCATGTTTCGCAGGAAGATGCGGACAGCATCAGCGCCGGCGATGAAGTCGCCATCAAGGACGAGACCGGCGCGGTCGTAGCCATCATCTCCGTGAGCGAGAAATTCGGCATCGACAAGAAAGAGATCGCCGAGAAGGTCTACCGCACGACGGACGAGGCGCACCCCGGGGTGGCCTACACCTACAGCCACGGCCCGGTTTACCTCGCGGGCGACATTGATGTGCTCGCGGCGCGCGAAGTGGAGCACCAGGAGTACAACCTGACGCCAGAGCAGACGCGCCAGTTGTTCAAGGAAAAGGCCTGGAAGCGCATCGTGGCCTTCCAGACGCGCAACCCGATTCACCGCGCGCACGAGTACCTCACGAAGTGCGCCCTGGAAATGTGCGACGGCCTCCTGATTCACCCGCTGATGGGCACGACGAAGAGCGACGATATCCCCGGCGATGTGCGCATGAAGTGCTACCAGGTGCTCATGGACAAGTATTACAGCCACGAGCATGTCTCGCTGAGCATCATGCCGGTGAACATGCGCTACGCCGGTCCGCGCGAGGCGATCATGCACGCGCTGATTCGCCAGAACTATGGCTGCACGCACTTCATCGTCGGCCGTGACCATGCGGGCGTGGGCAACTACTACGGCACCTACGATGCGCACTACATTTTCGACGAGATCGAGGAAGGGTCGCTGAAGATCGAGCCGATTTTCTTCGATCACTCCTTCTACTCCAAGCTGACGAAGAGCATGGCGTCGAAGAAGACCTGCCCGGGCGGCCCGGAAGATCATGTATTCCTCAGCGGCACGGCGGTGCGTGATATGCTCCAGGCAGGCCAGCGTCCGCCGGAAGAGTTCACGCGCCCCGAGGTGGCCGATGTCCTGATTGATTGGGCAACCAGCACAAGCTGACGCTGTCCGCAATGCGAACGCGATGATTGCGCGCGGCGGCCCCGCTACGCCCCACCGGGCGTGCCCGGGCCGCCGCCGTTGATTTTGACAAGGGCGGGAATCCGTGCACATCGGGATCAATATGCAGGGGGTTGCCCCGGGGTATCACACCACCTCGGTATACCTTGCCTTCGTCGCGCAGGCCCTGCACGACGACAAAGGCTCCGTGCGTGTTCAGCTCTTCGGCGATGCGGCCCTAGCCCCGCAGCTGGCGGGTCTTCCCTTCACGCCGGTAGAGGATGCCCGCGCGGCGGCCTCGCTTTGCAAGGAACTTCAGCTCGATGCCGTGCTCTCAACGGCGTTGAATCCCATCCCGCGCTGCCCCATCCCTCAGGCGTTGCTCGCTTTTGACTTGCGGCCGTGGTTGCCAACCGAGACCGGAGGCGGCGGTTGGTTCGCGCGGGGCAAGAGCGCCGACCCAACGGTGCTGCAGAAGGCGGGATGCGTCGTGGTGCCGTCGGAGTTTTTGCACAAGCAGCTCCTTCAAGCGCTTCAAGTGCCGCTGGACCGCGTTCAAGTCGCGCCGCCCGGTGCGATGGAATCCCTCAAAAATCCCGAGCCGGTATTCATCGAGCAACCCTACCTGCTGGCCGTCGGCGCGACGAACACGGATCGCAATGTCGAGCGGCTGCACGAGTTGTTCGCGCGCCTGCAGGGCGAAGTGCCTCATGCGCTTGTCGTCACGGGGTTGCCCGGCGATGCCGAGCCGGCCTCATGGCCCGACCGCGTTTTGCGCGTGGAACGCGTCGGTTGGTCGCGGCTGGCGGCGCTCTATCAGCACGCTGCGCTATATGTACACGCGCCCGCATACGAAGGTTGCGGCCTGGCAGTGCTCGAGGCAATGGCGGCGGGCGCGCCGATTGCCTGCGGGCGTGTTGGGGCGCTTCCGGAATTGGCGGGCAATGTGCCGTACTACTTCAATGCCGAAAGCGTCGACTCGATGGCGGGAGTGGTGCGGCGAGCCTTGACCGAGGACGCGGGGGCGCGCCAGAAACGCATCCAAGTGGGACAGCGGGCAACGGCCGAATTCACTTGGAAGGCCACCGCATGGAAAGTGCTGCACGCCCTGCAACGGCTCGGTTAATCGCTTTCGCTTGAATCCAATGCATGCCAGCATGCATCGTATGGATGTTTCCCAGTGGGTCTTTCCGCCTTCTTACACCACAGCTTTACACCACAGCACCCTGTTTACACGACAATACAAGGAGATTTGCCATGCCCCGCGTCCGATTTCTGCCGGGAGCCCTCTTGATCATCCCGGCCCTGCTCGCGGGGTCCCTTGCCGCCGCGGATGAGTACGCAGAAAAATGCCGTGCCGTTGCCGCCCAACATGGGGATACGGTCGCCACGGTGGAACTGGTCATTGAGATTTCCATGCAATTCATGGGACAGGCCGAGCGCACGGAGGAAAAGACGAATGCCGTGGGCACGGTCGCGCATGCGGAGGGCTGGGTGCTGGTAACCAACGCCTCGGTCGACCCGGCAGGGCAATACGCCTCCATGCTTGGCGCGATGCCCGAGGGCGTTTCCTTCGAGTCACGCGTGACCGGCGCACGCATCCGCTATGCGGACGGCACCGAGGTGGATGGCCGCGTCGTCCTGCGTGATACGGACCGCGACCTTGCGCTGATTAAACCTGCGAGTCCCCCCGAAAGCCCCCGACCGTATGTCGACTACACTACGGCCGCCGCGATCGAGATGTTCGACCCGGCGGTAATCCTCAATCGCCTCGGGCGTGTCGCGCGATACCAACTGGCGGGCTACCCCAGCCGAATCGAGGCGGTGATTGACCGTCCGCGCACGCTCTATGTGATGAACGGTCCGCCCGGGGCGCCGGTGTTCAACCTTGCCGGTGACCCAGTCGGCATCTGCGCGCAACGGACCTTCGGGGGCTCGGCAGTCTCAAGCATGAGCGATTTTGAAGAGAACCTCATGTCGGTCGTCGTGCCGGGCTCGGACCTTATCGAATTTCTCGAGGAAGGCGCGGATGCTGTCGAGCCCGTGGACAGCGCGGATGAGACCGATGCGGCTGACGAAGAGACCGAGGACGACGAAGCGGCCTCCATCACACTCGAGAACAGTTCGAGTGAGTGATCACGACCTCTTCCGCATTCGTATCGCCCTGTTGCGAGCCTTCTGCCGCGACCATGGCTACGACGGTCTGCTGCTCTCCCGCGTGGACAATTTTGCCATGGCCACCGGCGGTCGGAGCAACTTCGTCAACCGCTTTCAGGATGGCGGCGTGTGCTCGCTGTTCGTGACGGAGGACGCGGTCTATTTTGTGGGCAACACCATCGAAGCCCCGCGCATTATGGACGAGGAACTCGCCGGATTCGGCTGCGAAGTGCGCGATTTCCTCTGGTTTGAGACGAATGCGGCGGCGGTGGTGAAGGCGGGTTTCCAAGGGCGCTTCGCCTCCGACGACGGCAGCCTCGGCGACAACATCCACGGGAAGCTCGGCCGCATCCGCTCCCTGCTGACGCCGCGCGAGTGCGACAAATATCGCGAACTCGGCGAAATCGCCGCGCAGAGCATGGAGGCCACTTTGGCCGTCATCGAACCGGGCATGACCGAGGAAGAAGCCGCAATCCTGCTGGCGACCGAGGGCGCCATGCGCTCGACCCACACCCCCGTGGTGCTCGTCGCGGCGGACGAGCGCATCGCGCAGTACCGACATCCAGTCCCCACCGCGCGGGACTTGCTCGGCGAGCGGGAAAGCCTCGCGGTGAAGGGGTATGTGATGGTCGTTGGCTGCTTTCAAGCCGAAGGACTGGTCTGCTCGGTCACCCGCTTTAAGCAAGTCGGCGACCTGCCCGAGGGCATTGCGGACGCCTACGACCGCATCGCGGCGGTTGATGCGCGCATGCAGGAGGCCACGCAAATCGGCCGCACCCTCGGCGATGTATTTAGTGAGTGCCAGCAGGCCTACGCCGAGCACGGCTTCCGCGAGAACGAATGGCACTACCACCACCAGGGCGGCACGACCGGCTACGGCGCCCGCACCGCCAAAGGCTCGCCCGGCGAATCCTTCCCCATCCTCGGCGGCAACGAATCCGAGGCCGTCGGCGAAGCCACCGGGCTCGAGGTCGAATTCGCGCAGGCATTCGCGTGGAATCCCAGCGGGATCGGCGTCAAATCCGAGGACACCTTCCTGCTCCTGCCCGACGGCACGCAGGAAATCCTCACCCTCACCCCGGAACTGCCCCAAGTCGACCTCGAAGCCGTGCTGGGCAGGCCGACCGCCGTGGTGAAGTCGGGGATGGCAGTCTAGCGCGCTCGCCAAGCGGACATCCCCCTAAATCCCCCTTCAAAGGGGGACTTTTAATTGCGCGTATTGCTTGTCGAAAGAGCCTCTTGTTGGCTCGAAGCCTCACGACGGCACGGAACTCGAAAAGGCCCGACGCAAGTCCCCCTTTGAAGGGGGATTCAGGGGGATGTAGAGGGTCGCGAGTGGGCGCAACAAAGGCTCGTGGAGATCGGCCGCATCGAGAGAGAATTACGCGCCACTCGGTAGGCAACCCAAGTAGCGCTGCCGTGGAACGCCACGGTCCTCCGTGGCAACAGCGGGGCATGACGCCCCGAACATCGCCTTGGCCACGCAGGAGCGTGGCGTTCCCCAGCCGCGCTGATGATACGGTGGGCCATGAGGGCGATTCATCGCTTGTGGGCGTTTACAAAAGTCCTTTGTTACCGGTGATATTCGGCCGCCGGCGTGGAGTGTTGGCCCTACCGCCTCTCCCCCAGCTCTTCCATGATCGCGTTTAGCGACATCTCCCCGAGCGAGGCGATCACCATGTCGGCGGCGGAAAGATCGAGGTGCATGGTGACGGAATTCGGCACGGCGACGCAGGTCATGCCGGCGCGCTTGGCGGCTTGGATGCCGTTGGGGGAATCCTCGAAGACGAGGGCGCGGGCGGGGTCGACGCCGAGGGCATCGGCGGCGGCGAGGTACACCTCCGGGTCCGGCTTGGCCCTGCGGACATCGTCGCGGCAGCGGATGGCCTCGAAGCGGTCGCGGATGCCGTGGTGCTCGAGATGACCCTCGATCCACTTCCGGTCGGCGCTGGAGGCAATGCCGATACGCAGCTCGAGGAGAAGGGCCGCGTCGAGGGCTTCCCGCACGCCGTCGCGCAGGGATTGCTCGCTCACGAGGGCGTAAAAGCGCTCCTGCCGCGCGCGGCGGATGGGTTCGCGCTCGACGGTGCGTCCGAGTTGCGACACGAGGTAGCCGCACTCGTCAAACGCGCCCGCGGGCACGCCGACGGCTTGGGACCACACGGCGAGGGGCAGTTCGCAGCCATGCGCCTCGAATACCTCGCACCAGGATTGGTAGTCCGGCGTTTCGGTGTCGAGTATGAGCCCATCAAAGTCGAAGAGGACGGCGTCGAACATGACTACGAAGGGTTACGGGTACAAATCACCATGGCAGCGATTACACCCGGCACCCAGCCGACGATGGTCAGCACGAGGGTGATCAAGATGGAGCCGAGTCCTTTGTCGATGACGGCGAGGGGAGGCAGGAGGATGCAGACAATCGCGCGGAGCAGACTCATTGGTGGTGTTCTCCTTTTGGGGGATGCGCGGTTTGTAGAGCCGCACGGGGCGCTCCAAGTATACTCAGGGCATCATGCCACAGCCACGCGTCCATGTGCTCGTCATCAACTGGAACGGCCGGGAGCACCTCGACGCGTGCTTTCGGTCGCTGATGGCCACACCCTACGATAACGCCCGTTTCGTGCTGGTGGACAATGCGAGTGACGATGACAGCGTGGCCTTTGTGCGCGAGTCCTTCGGGGATGACCCTCGAGTCGAGATTCTCGCGCTGCCGGAAAACCGGGGGTGGTCCGGCGGCAACAACGCGGGCATCCAGCGGGCGCTCGACGACGAAGCAGATTTCGTTTTCCTTCTGAACAACGACACGGCCGTTGCGCCGGATTGTCTGCCGAAACTCATCGAGGCCGCGGAGGCCGACCCGGAAATCGGCGCCCTCACGCCGAAGATTTTGCTCTACGACCACCCGGACCTGCTCAATTCCATTGGTCTTGCCTGCTCGATCGTGGGGGCCTGCTGGGACATCGGACTCGGCCGTCTGGATCGGCCCCGATGGAACCAGCCCGAGCGTGTGATCGGGGCCTGCGGCGCCGCGGCGCTGTTTCGTTGCGATGCCCTGCGGAAGACGGGGCTATTGCCCGAGGATTTCGACATTTACCTCGACGATCTCGACCTCTGCCTGCGGATCTGGCAGGCGGGATACACCGTCTGGAGTTGCCCTGCTGCGGTCGTGCGGCATAAGTTCAGCGCGACCATGGGGGAAGGCGAACGGCTTCGCCGCAAGTATTTTCTCAATGTGCGCAACCGCATGCGGATCATGCGACGCAATTTTCCCGCGTCGAAGCTGCCAATCGTCGCGCCGGCGCTTGCCTGGGGCGAGTGCCGGGCGGTCGGCCGCGCCCTGCTCGACGGCGAGCCCTGGAAGGCAGCGACGCATGTACAGGCGTGGCGCGATGGCATCGCCTATCGCTCGCCCGACTCCTCCACGAACGGGGTGTGCGCCTTCTGGCCGCTGGTGCGCAGCACTCCCCTTTTTTTCCCCGGTGTCGCCCTGCCCGACGCGGATGGCTGGTACCCGGAGAGCATCGTGCGCGGTCTTCGCTGCCGCCCCATGGGGAGGCATGCCCGATACCACCATGAAGGCGGGCGATTGCGCATCACCCTGCTGGGGCGGTACGATCTTCTGGGTGCCTCGCATGTGCGCGTCGAGGCGAACGGGCAACCGGTTGTGCGCTTGATTCAGGCGCATTCGGATAGTTGCATCGTGGATGTGCCCGCTGGCCTGCTCACGCTGACGGCCGAGCGCATTTTTGACCTCGAGCACACGGGTGAGCGCATGGACTGCGGAGGCTGGCTCGCCATCGAGCCGATTCCCGACTGATATTGACTCCTTTCGGCGGACACCGTGCCGCTGCAACCATTGGAATGCCGCCATGTCGACTCCCTCCCACGATCCCGTCCGCGTTGCACGCCTTCGCGTCGCGTTTTTCGCCGTCCTGACCGTTATCGCCCTCATCGCGGGCTGGTTTCTCGCCGGTGAGATTCCCGACAGCCCGCCACCGCTCCCGGTGGCCACGGCACCGGGTCAGTCGCTCCCGAGCGAGAGTTCCGACGCAAGCCCCGCGACGACCGAGTCGAGCGTGTCTCGCCCTGCCGAGGATCGCGCCGCGACGATCGATATCCCCCTGGGTTTCATGCCCCACCTTGGTGCAAGCGGCGATACGGAGGCGATTCTGGGCGAGGTGGAGATGGCGTCGAACGCGGGCTTCCACCACTACCTCGTGCGTGTGCAACCGCCATGGCCGAATGTCGAATCATCCGCGAATCCCTTCGAGCCCTTGACCGCCATTCTCGAGCGCGATGAGTCCGCGCGATTCACCCTCTGGGTGGACCTGAACCCGCCCGCGGAATGGCTCGAGGCCAACCCGGAGGCGGTATACGAGACCACGGAGGGCGAGCACCCCTTCGCCAGCACGGCATCCACCGAGTGGAAGGGCGCCGCACAGGCGGCGATCGATCGGCTGTTTGCCGACGCGTCCGCGGCGGGCCTCGTCGAGCGCGTTGCGGGGCTCGTACCCGGCGCCCTTGTGGATGGGCAGTGGCACGGCCCGGCGGGTCTGGATATTTCCACGCCCATGCTGGAGGATTTTCGCCAGTGGCTGTCATTGCAATACACGAATGACGCGGCGTTTGCAGCGGCCTGGGGAGAAAACGCCGACGAAATCGCCGAGGCGGAGTTTCCGGCCTTGCCCGAGCGTGGCGAGGAACCACTCGTCTTCTACGACCTGGAAACGGACCGCCCCGTGCTCGATGCCCTGCGCCACCTGTCGGAAGCGCGTGCGGGGGCATTGGTGGAGATTGTCGAGCACATCCGCGTGACGCGCGGCTCGAATCTGACGATCCTATTGCCGTACGGCTACAGCTACGAATTGCTGGACCCGACGAGCGGCCATATGGCCTTGAACATCGCCATGGACAGCAGCGCGGATGGCTTCATCAGTCCGGTTTCCTACGCGAACCGGGGTCTGGGCAGTCCTGGGGGATTCATGGGCCCGGTGGATTCCGCGCGGTACCACGGCAAGCGCTGGTACCTGATTGACGATACGCGCACAGGAATCGAGCGGGATTCCGAGACGGGTGCGTTCCGTCCGCCGGATGGTGTGCGCATCGAGGACATCTACCATGTGCAGGCACGGAACTTTGCCGCCGCGTTGACCCACAACCTCGGCCTCTTCTGGAGCGATGCCAACGGGCGACCGACCCTGCACGACCCGGTGATGTGGGAGCGCTTCGCACAGATGCGCTCGGTGTATAGCGGCCTGGAGTCCCAACGGGCGTCCAACCCGATCCCCAATCCCCGCTCGCGGGCGACGGTGCTGTTCGTCGTTTCCGAGAGTTCACGCTTTGTGCATCGGCGGGACGCCCCGCTGGCGGCTCGTTTGCTCCAGGGGGCGAGAGATGCGGCGATGCAGGCAGGTGGCCCGGCTCAATTCGTGCTCCTGCGCGATGTACTCGCCGGGCGCGCCGCTCCGGCGGAAGTGTATGTGTTCGCCAACCTGTTTTCATTGGACGAGTCCGAGCGCGAGCGCCTGCACGCGGTGCTCCAGCGTGACCGGGCGACGGCCATCTGGCTCTACGCGCCGGGATATTTCGCCGATGGCGAAGCCAGCGTCGAGAACATCGCCAAGACCGTGCGGCTGCCGGTTGGGGTGCACGACGGGACCGCACAGGCGGGCAGCCGTTGGATCATCGGCGGGGATTGGCTCTCGATCGATGCGCGGCTGGGCGAGGATCTGGAAGTGTCCCCCCTCTTCTACATTCGGGACTCCGCCGAGGGCGACGAGGACGAGATCGAGCCGATGGCCGTTTTCCGCGATTCGGGCCACGCGAGTATCGCCGCTTCCTTTTCAGAGGACGGTTGGAACTCGATTTTCATGGCGGATCCGGTTCTGAATGCCCCGCTATTGCGCACGATTCTGGGGATTCTGGAGGCCAACTCCTACATCGAGGCGCCGGATCTTCCCATTGTGGAGACGACCCTGTTCGGGCCGGGGATTATCGCCCTGCACGCGGCCGAGCCGGGCGAGCGCACCCTGCGTCTGCCCACCACGCTCAATGTGTTCGATGTGCTCGATCGGGAGCAGGGATGGTACAACCAGCAGAGCATCCTCATGCGCTTTGATGCCGGCCAGACCCGCATCCTCCAGATCGAAGCCCCCGACGACGCCCCGGCGCTGTAGCGAGGAACGCATGTAGCACCGGGCGGATATCGTTGCACTCGGGGCCTGCGTCAGGAAAGTGGGTCTGGCTGTAGACAAGGATTTCGCCGCATGGTGACGACTTCCGGACCACGGTGCTTGGCGTCGACCCTGCAAAGCCCGCGCAAAGGCATTCTGCGCGGTATTGCACCGCGCAATAACCCGCGGTGGCGGCTGATTTCATTGCCCCAACGGGGCAGGACATGCCAGCCCAGGGCAGAGCCGCCGCAGCGCCCCGCGAAGGCGGCGCCGCCCTGGGTCATCGGGTCAACCCCCAATTCATGCCCTGAAATGGGCATGACAAGATCTTCCGTGCAGAGTGTGTTGCCGTCTCCATTGCCGTCCTCGTTATCGTGCACTTTCAGCGCACGATCCGGTTCCCGCGTTCGAACCCGGGGCGGCGCCACCTC
>ERZ869909.311-NODE-311-length-66452-cov-5.180068_pt1 | contig 66452 bp, 67 predicted proteins | sample MGYA00520892_ERZ869909 | MGnify/ENA primary metagenome ERZ869909 (study PRJEB32215, sample SAMEA104723947) | bioreactor metagenome | biome: bioreactor; feature: anaerobic bioreactor; material: water | place: China | collected 2015-03-12 ...
TCACAGTATCCAACAGCAGATTGATTTGGCTCACCGAAACCCCGAAGATCGCAGGCAGCATCAGGGTGCGGATTTTCACCACACCCGGATCGCGCCAGCCCCAGCGTGGCCGCACCCAAACCCCTGCCCTGGCCAGAAACGGCAGTTGAAACAGCAGTTGAATCAAACCTCCGAAGAACACCCCCCAGGCCAGCGCCAGGGCTGGTTCACTGAACCAGTCTGCGGTGTAAACCGCTGCAATGATGATGGCAATATTTAAAAACACCGGGGTAAAAGCCGCCACAGCGAATTTGTTATACGTATTCAGTACCGCACCTGACAGCGCCACCAGACTGACAAAAAACAGGTAGGGAAAGGTGATTTTCAACATCAGGCTGGCGAGCTCAAAACGCTCGGCATCGGGGCCGCCCTGAAGCCACTCAATAAACCAGCCCATGCCAAACAGCATGGCGACCAAAGGCGATGCGAATACACCAAATAACGTGACCAGCAGCACGATCACCCCCAGAGTACCGGCCACTTTAGCTACCAACGCACGCACCGCATCATCGCCATACTGCGCCTTTACTTCACTTAGCACCGGCACAAACGCTTGGGCAAAAGCGCCTTCGGCAAATAAACGGCGTAAAAAATTAGGAATACGATTGGCAAAGAAAAAGGCATCGGCGGCCGCCCCAGCCCCGACAAAAGCAGCAATCACCACATCGCGCAGTAAGCCCAGCACCCGGGAAATCAACGTCATGCTGCTGACAATAATGCCTGATTTTAATAACTTTTCAGCCACCGGCCATCCTCTGTTTCCGTGGTTCAAATTCGCTACTGGCTATTTTCACCCGTAGCTGCCTGCAAATACCAGTACTAAATTCAGCAACTGGTTTGAATAAAGGTGTAACAAGCCAGCACAAGCCCTGAGAAACCATTTGACAAGCGATGGTAAAGTAGGCATATTATGCGGCCTTTAAAGAGTCCGGTTTATCTAGTTTTAGGAGTGTTACCTTGGCTAACATCAAGTCTGCTAAGAAGCGCGCAATTCAGTCTGAAAAACGCCGTAAGCATAATGCCAGCCAGCGTTCAATGATGCGTACTTTTATCAAAAAAACCTATGCGGCTGTACTGGTAAGTGATGCCACTGCTGCTCAGGATGCGTTTAAGAAAATGGTGCCAGTTTTGGATCGTATGGCAGACAAAGGTCTGATCCATAAGAACAAAGCAGCTCGCCATAAGTCGCGCCTGAATGCCCATATCAAGGGTTTGTCTGCTGCTTAATTGCGCCAGACACAAGAAACCGGCTCTACAGCCGGTTTTTTTGTCTCTGTAAACCGGCTATGCCGGTTTCGTTATGAAGAGAAGGCTCTGACTATCAGGCACAATACAGATCGTGCATCACTTTCATCACCGCTTTCACTTCATCGCTCTCAATGCGATAAAACACGGTTTGGGCTTCTTTGCGGGTTTTAACCAGTTGATTCCGACGAAGCAACGCCAAGTGCTGTGATAAAGCGGACTGACTTAACTCTAATCGATCATTCATCTCACCCACCGACATTTCGCCTTCCAGCAAGTAACACAAGATGAGCAAGCGACGCTCATTGGAGATGGCTTTTAGTAACTTCGCAGCTTTCGCGGAGTTTTTCCGCATTTCTTGTAGGTTCATATTCTTTTACACTTAAATGTCTAGACGGCTTATTATCACCTGTCGACAGAAAATTCACAAGTAATTCGCCTGCCACTTTACAAAAAGCAGCAGATTATGCATTTAAAATGCGATAAATGTAAAATTAATTGAGGTAAGGCTGTACCAAATGGCTAATGCGTTTCACTGAAAACGGCTTTACCACAAAAGCATTCGCACCAGCAGCAATACTATCCCGTAAGTTTTCCACGCTGGAAAATGCCGACACCATCACAATCTGACTGGCGTTGTTGATGGCTTTAAACTGGCGCAATAACTCTTTGCCATTCATATCCGGTAGCTGGATATCCAAAAATACCAGCTGCGGCTGCAGCCGATGATAGAGTGAGGCCGCCTCAGCACCATCGGCGGCTTCCAGAATATCCGGAACGCCTAAGCTTAACAGGATTTGTTTGAGATAACTGCGCACTGCAGCCACGTCATCTACAATCAAGACACGCAGTGTCGATGTGGTCATGTACTACTCTTCCTTGTTTATCCAGGCGCAACGCCTGTGTCTTGTATCCATTCCTGTACCAGATTGTATCAAAAACAAACAGCAGCGACAACCAAGCCTTCTCTCAGCTGCGCATCAAATCATTAGTTTTACTAATTGAAATCAAGCAAAATTCCTCAGTTGAGTAAAGACTCAATTGCTCAGATAATGCGCGCATTCGTAAAGCCTTTTAAGGAGGGACTAATGGAAGCCATGGTGTACGATGTAATTAGCTGGATTGGTCTGGCCATCTGTATTGGTGCCTTCTTTATCAAAGATGTGTTCTGGCTTCGGCTGGCCACGCTGATAGGCTGTGCATTGATGTTTGTGTATTATCTTTTTATTGCGATCCCTCAGGGCGTGATCTCCAACCTGCTGGTGCTGCTCATCAATGCCTATTACTTAGGTTTATTTGCCTGGCAGCGCCACAAAACCAACCAACTGCTGGCCGCTGAGCCCGATGTCGAAACGACCACCTCAGCCGAACCGGTCCAGGTCGCATCCGCTCGAGCCAATCCGGAGGCAGTCACGCTGGCATGACGTCTGCTGGCAGACAGCGTATAATAGCGTTATCACGAACTGAATAATCGGGCTGAGCAGTGTCAACAGATGAGTTGGATGACTTCCTGAAAGAAATGGCCGGTGTCCGGCCTTTGCAGCATGATGAAATCGTCCCGGAAACGGGAGAGTTCCAGCCGTCTTTGGCGCAACTGGCCAGGCGCGAAGCGGCAGAGCAAGAGATGGAGTTTGATCCCAATTACCTCAGCATGGAGTACGTGGATCTGATCAAGCCAGACGATCTGATTGCCTACAAAAAAGATGGGGTACAAGAAGGTGTCTACCGCAACCTGCGTCTTGGCAAGTACCAGCTGGATGCTACCTTGAACTTACTGGGTAAAAATCTTCAGGTCGCGCGCAAACAACTGTTCGATTTTATTCAGGATTGTCATCAACGCGGTATTCGCACCTTACTGATCCATCATGGCATGGGGCGCCAGAGTAAACCGCACCCCGCCATTTTGAAAAGTTATTGCGCCAAATGGCTCAGCCAGATCCCGGAAGTGTTGGCTTGCCACACGGCACAGCGCCATCATGGTGGCTACGCCGCCAGTTATGTGCTGCTACAAAAGAACCAACAGCAAAAGCGCGACAACAGAGAACGCCACAGCAAAAGAATCTAATCACATGAATTAAAAAGGAAAACCCCGAAATTCGGGGTTTTTTCGATCATCCTTAACCATCCATTCCTGGCTTCAACAAAGGAAGCAGCAGGCTTCAGCTTTTGTCAAAAATGCTGATAGTGCCATCAGGCATACAACAATGACAATTGCGGTAAAGCCAAAACCACGACTGGACGCTTTACTCATAAAGATTACCTCAGCGCTTAATTTTTTATTGTTGTGAGCAAGTTAGCTTAACTTTTTAAGCTGTGGCTTAGTGTAGACAACTTGTAGTTTATTTACAACAGGTGTGTTTTTATACAGTTACCTGATGAATTCAATATTGCTGACCTACATCGACCGGATGCAACAAAGCCAGGCCGTGCTGGCTGCGCCGATAATTCTCAGCAATCTGCCGGGCCGCGGTGTCGATATTGGTCACGGCAGAAATATGTGGTGTTACCGTCACTTTGGGGTGAGCCCAAAAAGGATGGGCCGCAGGCAAAGGTTCCTGGCTGAAGACATCCAGGCAGGCAGCGGCTAATTGCTCACTATCCAACGCGGCCAGTAAGGCGCGATCATCAACAATAGCCCCTCGGGCCACATTGATCAGAATGGCACCTGTTTTGAAAAGAGCCAACTGTTGTTCATTCAGTAACCCTTCGGTTGCAGACGTCAGCGGCAATAAGCAGATCACCAGATCCGCTTTCGCAACGGCTGTCGAAAAGCCATCCGTCCCGGCAAAGCACTGCACGCCAGGCAGTTGCTTTACCGTTCTGGACCAGCCAGTGACACTGAACCCTTCGCCAACAAAATGGGCAGCCGCAGCCTGCCCCAGCTCGCCCAAACCAAGCACAGCCATGCTATTTAGCTTACGAGGTCCTTTTGGCCGCCACTGCGCCAATTGCTGTTGGCGCGCAAATTGATCCAGCCGCAGCTGATACATACGCACCACGGTATCCAGATAACGCACCATTGCGGTAGCAAGCATCGGATCAACAATCCGACTGATAGGTACAGCTGGTAACTGCGGATCGCGTAAAATGGAGTCCACTCCAGCGCCATAGCTCTGAATCACTTTAAGCGCAGAGAAATGCTGCAAACTTCCGGCAGGTTGTTTCCATACCACAGCAAATTCGACCTGCTCAGGCTGCTTAATATCCGGCCATTGTTCTATCAGCACCTCAGGCAAGTGCTGCTTGAGCACTGCGACCAAACGGCTCAGATCCCGGTCCGGGATCACCAAAGCTATCGACATAATAAGCTCACTGTCATAAAAGTTTCAGAACATTGTCACCCCACTGACGCAATGCACCGGCAAGCTGACCGCAGCGTTAAGATACCATGGTGCCTACCGATGCTGAACTGCCGAACCTTGTTTTTATCCGACATTCATTTGGGCTGTAAAAACTGTCAGGCAGGCTATCTGCTGAATTTCCTCAAGCATTGTCAGGTCGACAAAATTTATCTGCTGGGAGATATTGTCGACTTGTGGGCGATGCAGCGCCAGGTGTTCTGGAAAGTTCAGCAAAACCAGGTAGTACGGCAGCTGCTGAAAATGGCAGAGCAAGGCACTGAAATCATTTATGTGCCTGGCAATCACGACGAAGCTTTTCGCCTCTATGCCGGTAAGAATTTCGGCGCCATTCAGGTGCAATTACGTAGCCAACATATTACCCACTCAGGTCAGCGGTTGTTGCTGTTGCACGGTGATGAGTTTGACAAGCATGTGCAACTGGCGCACTGGCACCGCCGGCTGGGCGATCATCTGTACGATGTGTTGCTGTTCCTAAACCGCTGGAATCAACGCTTTCGTCGCTCGTTAGGCCAGCCCTATTTCAGCTTGTCGGCTTATATTAAAAGCAAAGTCCCCGGCGCTCGTCAGGCCATAGCCCGCTACCGGGATGCCGCCGTGCAACGTGCCAAGCGCGGTGGTTACGATGGCATCGTCTGCGGCCATATTCATCACCCGGAAATTACCCTGCAAGATGGCATTCTCTACTGCAACGATGGCGACTGGATTGACAGTTGTACGGCTTTGGTGGAAAACAGAGATGGCAGCCTGGCGCTTTATCATTGTGCCGAAACCTGCCAACAGCTGTCTGTCTGGCCAGAGCCTACCCAGGCGAACGTCACTACCTTGACCAAAGTCGCCTGAGTAGGTCACATAACAGTCATATAATCGCCATCAAACTGCCATACCGCTGCTTTAGCCTGAAACAGCCAAACCGGTTGGGAGCAGTTCCATGTTGAATGTTGAGCAGATGCTGCAACAACAAGCGCCACAGCTTGATCACAAACCACGATTGAAAAAAATCACCACCTGGCTGCTACGCCAACTGCTGCATGAAAAAGATTTTATGCAGTTTGCAAAGACCTACCCCCATCTGCAAGGGCTGGATTTTGTCGAGCAAGTGCTGGAGTATTTTCAGTTTCAAACCACGGTACGTGAACAAGAGCTGGAGCGGATCCCAAGCGATGGCCGGGTAGTCATCATTGCCAATCATCCGATTGGTTCGCTGGATGGGCTGGCATTGATCAAGCTGATCAGCGATATGCGGCCCGATGTAAAAATCGTCGCCAACCAAATGCTGATGGCCTTGCCACCTTTGCGTGCTTTGTTATTTCCAGTCGATGCCATGCAAGGTCAAACCCGCCGTGAGCTGCTGGATAACATCGCACAGCATTTACAGCAAGAAGGCGCCTTGATTATTTTTCCGGCCGGTGAAGTGTCCCGGCTAAAGCCCAATGGGATCCGCGATGGTCGCTGGCACCATGGCTTTCTGCGCTTTGCTACCCAGGCCAAGGCACCGGTGCTGCCCATCCATCTGCAAGGGCGCAATTCCTGGCAGTTTTATCTGGCTTCGATGTTGTACAAGCCGCTGGCCACCATGCTGCTGGTCCGTGAAATGTTTCGCCAACGCCAGAAGCAGCTGCACATTCGTATCGGTGAACTCATTCCGTTTGAAAGCTTCTCCAGCCTGGCGCTGGAGCCTCAGGCCAGAGCCAAACTGTTTAAAAAGCACTTGTATCGCATTGGTACCGACAAAGCCCCGCTGCTTAAAACCCAGAGTGGCATTGCCTTGCCGGAAGATCGTAAAATCCTGAAAAAGGCGGTGGAAGCTTGCCAGTTATTGGGCGAAACCGCCGATCAAAAGCAAATCTATCTGTATCAGCATCAGGGCAGCTCTCCTATCCTGCGTGAGATTGGCCGCCTGCGTGAAGTCGCTTTTCGTGCTGTTGGCGAGGGCAGTGGCAAGCGGCGGGACATCGATCAGTACGACAGCTGGTATCAGCATTTGATCTTGTGGGATCCGAAAGAACTGGATATTGTTGGCAGTTACCGTTTTGCCGATACAGCAGCTGTCATTGCCAAACACGGGCAAGAAGGCTTGTACTGCGATGCGCTGTTTCAGATGTCCAGCGGCATGCAGCCCTACCTGGCCGCCGGGTTAGAGCTGGGCCGAAGTTTTGTCCAGCCGAAGTACTGGGGCAAGCGCAGCCTGGATTACCTCTGGTACGGCATCGGCGCTTACCTGAAACAGCGACCAGATATTCGTTACCTGTATGGCGCCGTCAGTTTATCCAATAGCTACCCACAGGCAGCACGTGATCTGATGGTGTATTTTTACAATCTCTACTTTCAGCACCCGGCGTCCCCGGCAGTATCGCGCCACCCTTATGTGCTGAATGAACAACTGCTGCCAGAGTTGCGCCAACAGTTCTGTGGCAACGACTATGCCGCTGACTTCAGCCAACTGAAGCATTTACTGGCCAATATGGGACTCAACATCCCCACCCTGTACAAACAATACAGTGAAATCTGTGACGCCGGCGGTGCTTACTTTTTAAGTTTCGGCCTGGATCCGGATTTTTCCGACTGCATGGATGGCCTGGTGCTGGTCGATATCACAAAAATTAAAGCCCATAAGAAACAACGCTATATGGGATGATGGCGGCCAGTTCACTGGCAGATTGCGCCAATTCAGGTTAAGTTAAGCTTGTACCGTCTATAAATTAGTCAAATGCGTGACTCTTTCACGCTGCACTGATCGCTTGCCGTGGTACATTCCCGCTGGCAATGGCGAGTACAGGAGGACACCCATGTCTGACTTAGTCCATACCTTTAAACGGTGGCTGCCGCTGGCACTTTGTGCTTTGCTGTTAAGTCTGCCAGCCAGCGCTCAGGATGAGTCCTTTGAGCAGGCGCAATTGGATCAGGTGCTGGCACCGATAGCTCTGTATCCGGACAGTATTCTCAGCCATGTGCTGATTGCCTCTACCTACCCGCTTGAAGTGGTACAGGCCGCCCGTTGGGTTGCACAGCATCCGGAGCTGGATGCAGAAACCGCCTTGCAGCAAGTCGAGCAGCAACCCTGGGATCCCAGTGTCAAAGCCCTGGTGGCATTTCCGGATTTGTTAGAGCGCATGAGCGACGATCTGGATTGGCTGGAGCAATTAGGCGAAGCTTTTTTAACCGATGAAACCTGGGTGATGCAGAGCATACAGCAGCTGCGTGAACGCGCCTACGCCCATGGCGCCTTTGAGGAAGTCGAACACATTGTAGTGCAGCGTGAGCAGGATGTGATCATCATCGAGCCGCGTCAGCGTGAAGTGGTCTATGTCCCCTATTACAACACCCGGGTGGTGTATGGGGATTGGTGGTGGCCGCATCATCAGCCTTACTACTGGCATTATCCAGGAGCTTACTATACCCACAGTGCCTTCTACTGGGGGCCTTATTACCGGGTCACGCCGCGCTTTTATTTTAGTAGCTTTCACTGGCACCATCGTCATGTGATCGTGAACCATCATCACTTTTATCATCCGCCACGTTACTATCCAACCAGAGTTGTGCATGTGCACCATGGCAAACGTTGGCAACACAACCCGGTGCATCGCCGTGGTGTAGTCTATCGTCGTGAAGCCCTGAGCCGTCAGTACGACCCTCGGCCCAGAAGCTATACCCGCGAGGAACGTGGCCCGGCTCGTGAGTGGCGCCGCCCACGTGCCCAGCCAAGTGGTGATTACAGCACCAGTTTCCGTCAGCACGCTCGTAGCCAGGAAAGAACTGAGCAAGGGCAGCGTCAAGAGCGCGACTGGAGAGGTCGCAGCGAAGGCTCACGGAGCCTGCGGGCAGATGCAGCGCCACAGCGCCAGGACTCCAATGTGCAGCAGCGCCGGGAACAGCTGCAACAACGTCAGCAAGCTACCCATGAGCGTTCTGCGAGTTTACATCAACGCCAGCAGCAGACAGAACGGCCAGAACGCCGCTTGTCTACGGACAGTGCAACGGCCAATCCAGTTCGTGAACAGCGGCAACGTGCCTCAGAATACCGGGGTGCCCGTGAAGTTCAACAAGGCCCCCGGACCACCGAGTACCGTGGTGCCCGTGAGGTACAACAAAATCAAGCCGTACCAAATCGTCAACCTGCCATGCAGCAGCGCACTCAGACCAGAAACCATGAGCAGCAAGCCCCTGCCCGGCCGAATCGCCAGCTAGAGCAGCGGGCTATGCCACAACCGGAGCCAATCCGCCAGAGCACTCAACCGCAGCAACGAACACAACGCCCGGTCGAAGCAATACGCAGCCCAAATCCGGTGCAGGCACAACCCAGCACACCAAGCCGGGTACAGTCGCAACCAAGTGCGCCCAATCGGGTACAAAGCTCAGCTCCGGCACAGCGGCCTCAACGGGTGGAGCGCTCAGCCAGCCCCCGGCCGCAAGCAACCGAGCGCAGCAGTCGCAGCAGTGAACGCCGGCAACGGCAGATTGATTAAGTCCCTTTTACAGTGCCGGCACAGACTGGCACTGTAAACTTTCCCGCCACTAAATCGTAAATATTTTATAATTTCATTTCAAACACTTAGCTTGTTATCAGAACTTTATCATTTGACAACGCTGTCATTTAATAAATAGTTAGTACGGACATGCCATACCGAGCAACACAGCCAGCAACAGGGAGCCGTCCGTCAGGCAGACATTCGTTATAGCATGTTGATACCAAACTGCCTGAGGGTAGTGATAACAATAAAAACTCTCTTTTGGAGGACACCATGCAAGATCGTATCAGCCAGCTTTGTCTGGCCAGTTCCCTGCTGTTTGTCAGCAGCTCAGTGTTTGCCAGTACACCTGGCACCCCCAACATCAGCTGGATGCCGAGCCAGTTCGAACTGCAAAATGGCAGTGTTACCATCCCGGTGCAATGGGATATGTGGTGGGGGACCAACGGCAATAAGTGGGTTTTGCTAAAAAATGACAGCGCTGTCTACAGCGCAGCTTTAACCCCAAATGGCCAACAAGCACAAAACGGCCAGGCCAACCTGACGCTGACGCAGCCCGGTAGCTACCAGTTGCAAGTGCAACTCTGCCTGGTCACAGCTGACACCGAAAACTGTCAACCCAGTGGCATTACCACCATCCAGGTCAGTGGCAATGGCGGTTCGATTCCAGTAGACCCTGTCGATCCAGTCGACCCGGTAGATCCGGTTGACCCAGTGGATCCGGTCGAACCTGAACCCGGGGATCCAACAGCTCCCGCCAAACCAGTGATTGCCTGGTTAGACAGCAATCAAGCCCTGATCAATGGTAACGCCAGCTTTACCATCAGCTGGAATATGTGGTGGGGCAACAACGGCAATCTGTGGCAATTAAAACAGGATGATACCGTGATCCACAGCGCTGCACTAACGCCCAATGGCCAACAGGCACAAAGTGGCAGTGTGCAGGTCAATGTTGGCCAAACCGGCCAGTACCACTACAAGGTCAGCCTCTGCCAACAAAGCAGCTCTGCCCTGCTCTGCACCGACAGTGATGCCACAACGGTCACCGTCTCCGCAGGCTCAGGCGGCGGCGGAGGTGGCGGTACCAATCCAGACTTTGATCCCTGGCGCGATCTGGACATGACCTACTGGCCGCACCCACTGCAAGAGCGCAACCGCAGCTACCAGAACACCACAGGTAAAAAAGTAGCCGCTTACTTCGTGGAATGGGGCATCTATGGGCGCAACTACCATGTGGCCGATATCCCGGCCGAGAACCTGACCCATATCTACTATGGCTTTATTCCGGTCTGTGGCCCGAATGAGTCGCTGCGCCAGGCCAACCCGGAGGGCTATGCGGCCTTAAATGCCCAGTGTCAGGGCAAGGCCGATTACAGCGTGGTGGTGCATGACAAATTTGCCGCGCTGGAAAAATCCTACCCGGGCGATCGCTGGGATCAACCGATCCGCGGTATTTTTGCCGAGTTGTACCGCCTGAAACGGGCGCACCCTGAGGTGAAAATTCTGCCATCGGTCGGTGGCTGGACCCTGTCTGATCCGCTGTACGACATTGGCGTCAATCCAGCGGCCAGAGCCGTCTTTATCGACTCGATGATCGACTTTATCCGCACCTATGACTTTTTTGATGGCATCGACATCGACTGGGAATTCCCGGGTGGCGGTGGTGCCCTGCCCGAGCTTGGTAGCCCACAGGATGGTGCTGGTTTTGCCATTTTGATGCGCGAGCTGCGCGAAGCACTGGATGCACTCAGCCTGGAAACTGGCCGTGAGTACGAGCTGGCAGCGGCTATGAGTGGCGGTGTAGAAAAACTCAGCGTGGTCGATTGGGAAGATGCCCATCCGTACATGGACTTCATCAATCTGATGACCTACGACTACTACGGCGCCTGGAGCGGTACCCTGGGCCATATGACCGGCTTGTACCCATCCGACAACTCCCCCATTGCCGGCTTCTCCGCCGATGAAGCGGTGCAGTACCTGCTAAACCGTGGCGTACCGGCAGAGAAAATTGCACTCGGTGCTGCCATGTATGGCCGCGGCTGGAGCAATGTCAGTGGCGTAGTGGATGGCAACCCCTTTACCGGCATTGGCGGCGATGGCATCACCGGCGGCTGGGAGCGCGGCATTATGGATTACAAAGCCATTGAAGCCGACTTTATGGGCGGGCCTGAGGCCAGCGGCATCAACGGCTTTACCGTTGGCTGGGACGATGAAGCCAAAGCCAGCTATGTCTGGAACCCTACCACCAACACCCTGATCAGCCTGGATACCAAGCGCTCGGTACGGGAAAAAGGCAGCTACATTCTGCAGCATCAGCTGGGCGGCATTTTCGCCTGGGAAATCGATGCCGATAACGGCGCCATCCTGAACTCGATGCATCAGGGCCTGGGCCATCCAGAGCAATAACCATCGATGAACCCGGCCCGCAGCCTTTGCGGGCCGATCTTCACTTCATAATTGAGACGAAAACCATGAAAAGCATTCCTTTTGCGCTTAGCAGCATCGCCGCTTTACTAAGCGCCCCGCTGCTGGCTTACGATTGCAGCAACCTGCCTGAGTGGCAACCAGAACAGGCCTACAGCAGTGGCAGTGAAGTTCAGCAACAGCAACAGGCCTTTCGCGCCAATTGGTGGACCCAGGGCCAGAGCCCGCAGCAGCATTCCGGCTCCTGGCAAGAATGGACGGCTCTGGGACAGTGCGAGGGCAGTGACCCGGTCGACCCGGTGGACCCCGTTGACCCCGTTGACCCCGTTGACCCTGTTGACCCGGTGGACCCTGTTGACCCAGTGGACCCCGTTGATCCGGTAGACCCGGTAGACCCGGTTGATCCGGTAGAGCCTCATCCAGGCGATACCCCCTGCCGGCCAGATGGTCTGTACCAAACCCCGGGGCTGGAAGTGCCCTACTGCAGCATCTACGACGAGCTCGGTATCGAGATCATCAGCCCGGATCACCCGCGGCGTATCATTGGCTACTTTACCAGCTGGCGTCACGGCAAAAACGACCAACCCGCTTATCTGGCCTCCGATATTCCCTGGCAAAAAATTACCCACATCAATTACGCCTTTGCCCATGTCGACAGCAACCACCGCATCTCGGTCGGCGATGTCACCGATCCGAACAACAGTTCGACCGGCATGAGCTGGCCCGATGTACCGGGTGCCGAGCTGGATCCAAACCTGCCCTATCAGGGCCATTTCAATCTGCTGAACCGCTACAAAGCCGAGCACCCGCATGTCAAAACGCTGATTGCGGTCGGTGGCTGGGCAGAAACCGGTGGTTACTTTGATGCCAATGGCGATCGCATTGCCAGTGGTGGTTTTTACAGCATGACCACCAACCCCGATGGCAGCATCAATCACGCGGGGATCCATACCTTTGCCGAGTCGGCGGTGGCATTTTTACGCCAGTACCAGTTCGACGGCCTCGACATCGACTACGAGTACCCCACCAGCATGACCGACGCCGGCAATCCGGATGACTTTCATATTGCCAACCCGCTGCGGGGCAGCCTGAATGCATCCTTTGTGGAACTGATGCGGGTACTGCGTCAGTACCTGGATGCAGCCAGCGTTGAAGATGGTGTGCATTACCAGCTGACCATGGCGGTGCCCTCTTCGGCCTATCTGCTGCGCGGTATGGAGGTGTTTGATGCCTTACAATACCTCGATTTTATCAATGTGATGAGCTACGACCTGCATGGCTCCTGGAATCAGTTTGTTGGCCCCAACGCCGCCTTGTTTGATACCGGCGAAGATGCCGAGCTGGTGGCCTGGAATTACTACAATGCCGCTCAGTACCAACAACTGGGTTACCTGAATACCGACTGGGCTTTCCATTACTACCGCGGCGCCTTGCCGGCTGGTCGCATCAACATTGGTATCCCCTATTACAGCCGCGGCTGGCAGCGGGTGCAAGGCGGTCATCATGGCCTCTGGGGCACCGCCTCCTTACCGGATCAAAGCCAATGCCCACCGGGCACCGGTGGCAGCACCGTCAGCCGCTGTGGCGATGGCGCCGTCGGCATTGATAACCTCTGGCATGATCTCGATACCAGTGGCCATGAAATCCCGGCCGGCTCCAATCCGCTCTGGCACTTGCGCAACCTGCAGCAAGGCATTGTCGGCTCTTACCTCAGCGATTATGGGCTGGATCCTGTCACCAACCCGGCGCACCAGCTGATTGGCAGCTACCAGCATCACTACGAGCCGGTCGCTGTTGCGCCCTGGCTGTGGAATGACGAGAAAAAGGTCTTCTTATCGATTGAAGATGAACTCAGCATTGCCACCAAGGCGCAGTACGTGATTGATCAGCAAATTGGCGGTGTGATGTTCTGGGAGCTGGCCGGTGATTACAGCTGGCACAGCGATCGCGGCGAGTATTTCTTTGGCGATACCCTGACCTCAATTTTCTACCACAGCTTCCAATCGGCCCCGCCTTATGGTCATTTGCGCTCGGAGCTGCCGTTGTCTGAACAGGCCATCGATCTGCGCTTTAGCATCGATAACTTTAAACTGGGCGATCAGAACTTTCCCATCAACCCCACCCTGACGCTGACCAATCACAGCCCACTGACCATTCCCGGTGGCAGTGCCATCAGCTTTTCGGTGCCCACCGCCATACCCGATAGCCTGAGCGACCAAAGTGGTTTCGGCTTAAGCATCATCGACAGTGGCCGCAATGCCAGTGGCAACAACATTGGCGGCTTGCAGCAAGCCTTCCATCGGGCCGAGTTCAGTATCCCAGGGTATTTGAATTTGGCGCCAGGAGAAAGCCTGGAGCTGACGCTGAACTACCAGTTACCGATGCCAACACCGACCGGCTGGCGCATCGAGCTGGCCGGCGAGGTGTATGCCTTTAGCCAGGAATACCCGCAGTTACCGCAGCTGACCGAGCTGCCTGGCGATCCGGGCAATGGCGATCCCGGCAACGGTGGCCCGGGTGAAGGCTGTGGTGGCGTAAGCCCAGTCTATCCCTGGCCGCAATGGCCACAGACCGACTGGGCCGGCAATCCAAGCCATGCGCTGGGTGGCGATCACCTGTCGTATCAGGGCAGTGTCTACCGGGCCAACTGGTGGACCAACTCACAACCTGGCTCCGATGGTAGCTGGACCCTGATCTGCAGCCTCTAAGTGCTACACAAAACCAACAGCGGGGCCTGGCCCCGCATAACAACCATAAGGAGACACTCCATGAACCATGTCATTACCCATTCCAGACGACTGCTGGCCATCGCCACCTTGCTGGCGAGCCCAGCCTTGCTGGCGCACGGCTACGTCGAATACCCCAAGGCCCGGCAGCAAATCTGTAAAGAAGATGGCGGTTACTGGTGGCCGGCCGATGGCTCCGGTGTGCCCAACCTGGCCTGTCGCGCGGCCTTTCAACAATCCGGCGGTTACATGTACACCCAGCACCATGAGTTTGCCATTAATATCCGCGACTACCACAACATGGCGGCGGTGCGGGCGGCCATTCCAAATGGCACTCTGTGCGCAGCCAATGATGATCGCAAAGCCGGCATGAACATCGCCTCCAGTCACTGGCAAAAAACCGAAATCAATCTGGCACAAACCCCGGTGTTGCCGCTGCGTTTTCGCGCCACTACGCCGCACAACCCGAGTTTTTGGCAGTTTTACCTGACCAAGCCCGGCATTGATCCTGCGGCCCGCCCACTACACTGGGAAGACTTAGACTTGATTTATGAAACTGGCAATACACCGGCCGAAGCCGGCTATTACCTGTTTGATGTGCCATTGCCAGCGGATAGAAGCGGCCCGGCAATCCTCTATACCCGCTGGCAGCGCAACGATGTGGTCGGTGAAGGCTTTTACAACTGCTCGGATATAGTCTTTACCGGCGGTGGTGGCGGTACCGATCCGGTCGACCCGCCGCCAGCCTGGTTTGATAAAGGCGCCTTTGTCGACCTGCAAATCCCGGTCGCGGCAGGCGATAGTGCCCAGCTGCGGGTGTTTGACAGCCAGGGCCAGGAGCTGCTTGATCAAAGCTGGACCATCAATGCCGCGCAGTTGCCGCAGCAATGGGCCTTTGATATCGCCAATCAGGTCAATGCCCAGCATGGCTCGCTGATCCAGATTGGGGTGCTGAGCAACAACAGTGTGCAGCTTAGTCCGGATTTAGCCAGTAACCGTTTTTACCTGTCGGACAACAGCTACTTTGTCAATCTGGATATCCGCGCCGGTGAAACCAACCCGATCCCGGATGATTGTCAGGGTGAAGATCCAGCCAGTGCGCCTGTTTACCCCAATTGGCCGCAACAAGATTGGGCCGGTAATCCCAGTCATGCGGCATCAGGTGATCTGATACAACACCAGCAGGTGCTGTACCGCGCCAACTGGTGGACTCAGTCGACGCCTGGCTCGGATGAAAGCTGGACACAGATCTGCGCTTTCTAAGCGTTGTTTTTTAGTGAGTTAGCTCAGGAAGCCGGATCAATTGATGCACCTGGATCCGGCGGCCTTCTTTGGGGCTGGCAGTAAAGCGGCCCCGAATACGCACCTGCTGCCCGACCAAATCCTGCACCAAAGCTTCCGGGTGAATGCCGACCCTGCGATGAGCATCATCTTCCAGCCAATAATGCCTGGGCTCGTCAAAGGAGCGCACCTGGCCGGTGATCACCACCACATGGCCATGGAAACGTTCCGGCTCGGCCACCAGCTTGGCAATCGGCACTTCCAGCACCGCATCGCTGCAACTGCTAAGCAGCCACAGCACCAACCCAGTCAGTACCAAACGCGCTGTCTGTTGCATGTTTTTGCTCTCCCAACAAGCAAAAACCCGCGCCAGCGCGGGTTTTCAATCACAACATTAGCCCAACCAGACCCGGGCGTTGCGGAACATCCGCATCCAGGGGCTGTCTTCCTGCCAGTCATCCGGATGCCAGGAGTTGGCCACGGTGCGGAATACCCGCTCCGGGTGCGGCATCATAATGGTGGCCCGGCCATCACGGCTGGTTAAAGCGGTGATACCGGCCGGAGAGCCATTCGGGTTGGCCGGGTACTGCTCAGTGACGCGGCCGAAGTTGTCCAGATAACGCAGCGCTATGGTGCCACTGTCGTTGGCGGCAGCAAAGGCTTGCTGATTGGCAAATTCGGCATGGCCTTCCCCGTGCGAGACCGCAATCGGCATGCGGGAACCGGCCATGCCGCTAAAGAACAACGATGGGGTTTCCTGCACTTCCACCAGGCTAAAGCGTGCTTCAAAGCGCTCGGACTTGTTGCGCACAAAGTGTGGCCACAGCTCGGCGCCCGGGATCAGGCTTTTCAGGTTCGACATCATCTGACAGCCATTACAAACCCCCAGCGAGAAGGTATTGTCCCGCTGGAAGAACGCCGCGAACTGATCGCGCGCCTGCGCATTGAACAAGATGGACTTGGCCCAGCCTTCACCGGCGCCCAGCACATCGCCGTAGGAGAAACCGCCACAGGCCACCAGGCCATCGAAGTCGCTCAATTGACGCCGGCCAGCCAGAATATCGCTCATATGCACATCGATGGCGCTAAAACCAGCCCGGTTAAAGGCCGCTGCCATTTCCTGATGCGAGTTGACGCCCTGCTCGCGCAGAATCGCCACTTTAGGCGCGGCGCCTTTGGCAATGTAAGGTGCGGCAATATCGGCATTCAGATCAAAGGTTAACCGGGTACTGAGACCAGGATCGGCCTGATCGGCTTTGGCAGCAAACTCCTGTTTGGCACAATCCGGATTGTCCCGCATCGCCTGCATCTGATAGGTGGTTTCGGCCCAGATGCAGCGCAGTTTGGTGCGGCTTTGCTGATACACCAAGGCATCGCCACGACGCACCAGAATGTCGTCGCTGCTATTGACCGAACCCAGCAGATGGCTGCATGCCGCCAACTGATGATCGGCCAGCACTTGCTGCACATGCGCCAGTTTGTCGTTGCTCACCTGCAGCACAGCGCCCAGCTCTTCGCTAAACAGCACCGCAAGATCATCGTTGCCAAGCGCTGCGATATCCACCTCAAAGCCTGCTTTACCGGCAAAGGCCATTTCGGCCAGTGTCAGCAACAAGCCGCCGTCGGAGCGGTCGTGGTAGGCCAGAATTTGCTGCTCACGCACCAGTTGCTGCATGGCATCGAAGAAGTGTTGCAACAGCTCTGGCGACGCCAGATCCGGCACTTCTTGCCCAAGCTGTTGGTACACCTGCGCCAGACAGGAGGCGCCCAGGCGGTTTTGGCCCTGGCCCAAATCTATCAGCAGCAGGCTGCTGTCACCGCAGTCGGTGCGCAGCTGTGGCGTCACGGTTTTGCGAATGTCTTCGACCCGGCCAAAGGCGGTGATCACCAAGGATAATGGCGAAGTAACGGCTTTTTGCTCGCCATCTTGTTGCCACTGGGTTTTCATCGACATCGAGTCTTTACCCACTGGTATGGTCAGGCCAAGCGCCGGACACAACTCTTCACCAATGGCTTTGACCGCCTGGTACAGGCCGGCATCTTCGCCCGGGTGACCGGCTGCCGCCATCCAGTTGGCAGAGAGTTTAATGCGTTTCAGTTCACCGATATCGGTGGCAGCAATGTTGGTGATGGCTTCGGCCACCGCCATGCGGGCAGAAGCGCCAAAATCCAGCAAGGCCAGCGGCGTGCGCTCTCCCATCGACATGGCTTCGCCGTGGTAGCTGTCGTACGACGCCGCCGTCACCGCACAGTTGGCGACCGGCACCTGCCAGGGGCCGACCATTTGATCGCGCGCCACCAAACCGGTGACGGAGCGATCGCCAATGGTAATCAGGAAGGTTTTCTCGGCAATGGTCGGTAAGCGCAGCAACCGTTCGGTGGCATCGGCCACTGTCACGCTATCGAGCTGCAACGGCTCGCCGGCGGTCTGGCTGCTTTGCACATCGCGGTGCATTTTTGGTGCTTTGCCCAGTAAGACATTGAGCGGTAAATCAATCGGCGTGTTGCCAAAATGCTGATCCGACAGCACCAGTTGCTGCTCGGCAGTGGCTTCGCCCACCACCGCATAGGGGGCGCGCTCGCGGCGGCAAATGTCTTCAAACACCGCCAGACGCTCGGGCGGGATTGCCATCACATAGCGTTCCTGCGACTCGTTGCACCAAATTTGCAGTGGCGACATGCCCGGCTCATCATTCGGTACTTTACGCAGTTCAAAACGGCCACCGACGCCGCCATCGTTCACCAGCTCGGGGAAGGCATTGGACAAACCACCAGCACCGACATCGTGAATAAAGCAAATCGGGTTCGCATCGCCAAGCTGCCAGCAGCGGTCGATCACTTCCTGACAACGACGTTCGATTTCCGGGTTTTCCCGTTGCACCGAGGCAAAATCCAAATCTTCCGCCGACTGACCGGACGCCACCGAAGAAGCAGCACCGCCGCCCAACCCGATGTTCATCGCCGGGCCACCCAGCACCACCAGCTTGGAGCCTGGTTTCATCTCGCCTTTTTGCACATGGTCTTCACGGATATTGCCCAAACCACCGGCCAGCATAATGGGCTTGTGGTAACCGCGCACTTCCACGCCGTTGTGGCTGTTGACCTGTTGCTCGTAAGTACGGAAATAACCCACCAGATTCGGCCGGCCAAATTCGTTGTTAAAAGCCGCACCGCCCAAGGGGCCTTCCAGCATAATGTCCATCGCATTGACAATACGGCTTGGCTTGCCAAAATCGGTTTCCCACGGTTGTTCAAAGCCCGGAATACGCAAGTTCGATACGGAGAAGCCCACCAGGCCGGCTTTGGGCTTGGCACCGACACCGGTCGCGCCTTCATCGCGGATTTCACCGCCAGAGCCGGTGGCCGCGCCCGGGTAAGGAGAAATGGCGGTTGGGTGGTTGTGGGTTTCCACCTTCATCAGAATGTGGATCGGCTCGTGATGGTAGTTGTATTCCTGGGTGGTTGCATCCGGGAAGAAACGGCCGGCTTCCGAGCCAATCATCACCGCAGCATTGTCTTTGTAAGCCGACAGCACGTAATCCGGGGTCTGCTCAAAGGTGTTTTTGATCATCTTAAACAGCGACTTGGGCTGCTGCTGACCGTCGATGGTCCAGTCGGCGTTGAAAATTTTATGCCGGCAATGCTCAGAGTTGGCCTGAGCAAACATATAGAGTTCAATGTCGTTCGGGTTGCGGCCCAGCTGCTTAAAGTTGCTGACCAGATAATCGATTTCATCGTCGGCCAGTGCCAGCCCCATGCTGCTGTTGGCCTCGACCAAGGCTTCGCGGCCACCGGCCAGAATATCCACCGAGCTGAGCGCTGCCGGCTCGCCGTGCAGGAACAATTGCTCTGCCGATTCCAGGCTGTCAAACACCGCTTCCATCATCCGATCGTGCAGCAGTGCTTTGAGTGCTGCCTGCTGATTGATGGTCAGGGTTTCACTGCTTTCAATGTAGTATGCAATCCCCCGCTCCAGCCGCACTACCGACGACAAGCCACAGTTGTGGGCAATGTCGGTCGCTTTGGAGGACCAGGGCGAAATAGTACCTGGCCGTGGTGTTACCAACAGCATCAGGCCCTGCGGGGCATGGCTGGCCAGCGCCGGGCCATAAGTCAGCAGTTGCTCCAGCGTGTGCTGCTGTTCTGCAGTCAAAGCGGCACTCAGCTCGGCAAAGTGCATAAACTCAGCGTAAATTTCCGTAACCGGCAGCGCCAGACGCTGGCATTGGTCCATCAGTTTGCGGATTCGAAAGTCTGACAGTGCAGGTGCACCACGCAGGATCAACATAGGCTTTTTTCCGTTGGTTGAACGACGAGGAATTTGAGCGCGCTATTATAAAGAAATTTGCTGCCTAGGGATAGAGCAGCAACCAGGCTGGCTTTTGCCGATCAGTGCAGGTGATGGCGGAAGGAAACCCGTTTGCTTATCCAAAAGACAGAGGCTCAGGCTTGAGAAAAAAACGCAACATGCTGTGACTGGTTATGTAAATAAGCTGTTCCCTTAAAAAACAAATTCCATTAGCATCAGTTATACCAAAAATTAAGTGAGCCGGTCCGTTCAACAGGAGTTTATCCGTCACTGAACTGCGTGCCGGATAAAACGCTAAGATGTTAGGCGGGTAACCATGAGTCAGGCTGAACTCTTCCAAAACTGGCGTATACCGTTTGTTATGTTTGGGCGGGAGTGTGTGGTTGCCAGGGCAAGTGCAGTTGACGTGATAAAACAAATTTATGGTAATGGTTTTGTATTTCTGGGCTACGATGCTTTTACCGTATTTCCGGACGGTAAGCGGCAACCGATAACGGAGTTTTGTGCTTCATTTTCTGCTGAAAATCAGCCCAGTATTAATGCCGCTACAGACTCACTTAAAAACGATCCGTTACAGGTTACACATTATGTATTTGTTTTTAAACCAAGCGCCTAACAAAGTGCGGCCCCGCTCACAAGTTCGCGCGCATGCGCGGGGCGTTATGCATACTTGAGAGAAATCAGTTATGACAGAAGAGAAAATTAAATCTATCGTTTATCGGTACAGAGTAAGATCAACAATTTGGCTTGGTGTATTCTTGTTTTTTGCAATATCAGCAAACTGGTTTTTACGACGTTCAAACATTGAACATCACTACGAGCTTGGCCTCGAATATACTCCAGGTGATCAAGGCTATATTTGGATGACTGTCATTCTTGGCCTGAACATTGTTTTATATCTACTTTTTTATTCACTAGAGAAAATTTTGTTGTACATGCATCACGAAAATAGAGTTCAGAATTAAAAATTTGCATAACAAGCGCCATCAAAAACGCACCCTTTGGGCGCTCGATTTGCAACAAGTTGCTCGCGTTTGTGGCGGGCGTTAAGCATCAAAAGGAGAATGTCGATTGATTGATGAAAGTAACCCAGCAGGGAGATTACATAAAATATTGTCCAAAGCTAAATCTCGTCCAGATAAAGACAAGGTACGAGATGTATGGGCGATGGTTCTGGGTGTTGAGCAAGATGATGTCACTGTTACAAGAGCCGTCGTGGAACTGTACACCTTGTCAAATGAAATCCAGTCACTAATAAAGATGAATGAGCACCTGAACCACGAATTGTATTTAAAATCATTTAACTCTATAAATCGTGCATTTTTTCCTCTTAATCTAACTACTACTTGGAACTCTGTAAAACAGCATTTAAATGATGAAGCTTTAACAAGGTTACAGTTTTGTGCCGAACAGCTATCTGGCTTTTATGCAGAAGATACACTGTCTGATGAAGACTTAAAGGAAATAATAGAAAGAACTGAATCTCTATTTGAAGCAGTTTATTCTTCAAGTCTTCCAGATGTGCTAAGGCTTTCTCTACTGGAGGAGGTAGAGCGACTAAGAAGCGCAATCTCCATGTACAAAATCAAGGGAGCTAAAGGTTTAAAAGAAGCCCTACAAGGCACAATTGGTGCTGTAGTTGCTAACCAAGAAGAATTGAAGTCCAGCTCAGAAACCAACCCCGATGTTTTAAAGAGATTAGGTGAGCTAATTGATAAATTGGATTCATTCACAGCAAGAGCTTTGAAATTAAAGAAAATGCTAACTAAACCAATTCGTTTTCTGCTTGAGAAAGCGACAGAGCCTAGCAGTGAAGTTGAGGATGGTGAAGCTGATGCTTAACAAGTTTGTCAAAAGGACGCTCCTTACGTCGCGCCTTTTACAAAAGCGTTAAATTCATGGAGAAACGAATGAACATCCGTATCACGACAATTATCGTATTGTTGCTTGCCTTGTCAGGCTGTGGGCAATCTAGCAGCTCAGGCTTAGAAATCTCAAAAGGCGAGTTTGGGGAATCTTGGCCGTTTACTGTCGAAAGTGGAGTTGTAGATTGTGTTGATGGTCAAGCAGCTATCTTCAAGACAGGTGGGAGGTCCTATCAGCTGAATGGATTTGCCCGTAGTCGTGGCTACGCGCCTATAGATCCAATCTGGCGAGAAAACCCTGAGATCCCAGGAACGAAAGTCAATATAGGCACCATGATTAATCTAGCGCTGAAGCAGTGTTGAGATTTTAACCATCCCGTGCAGCCGACGCTCGTACCTCGCGCGACTGACGGTCGGCGTCAGGTAAGTACGATGCAATCATCTAGTAAAAAAGCATTTATCCAAACGAAATTCGGGGTCAGATAAAAATAAAATAGGCTAAGCTCAGATCTGTTTAATCCACAGAACCCAGAGGTTTCGTGATGGCACGACTTCCTCGAGTGCATCTGGCCGGTTGCCCCGAGCATATGATTCAGCGAGGCAATAACCGGCAGGTGTGTCAATAGCATAACCAAACCCGTACGCACACTAAGTGTGCGTATCTTTTATTCCTTGTAAACCAATAACCGTCGCATTTTAGTTCTCGTTGGTGGTTATGCGTGTATCGCACCAGTCACCCATCAGGATCAAGGCTCTGGACTGACTGCATCCGGCCCCTGGCTACTTGTAGCCCCAGAAAACCCTCTGTTCTCCCGCCTGTCCAAATGATCAGATCAAAATAGGCTTAAGCTTAGATCTGTTTAATCCACAGAGCCCAGAGGTTTAGTGATGGCACGACTTCCCCGAGTGCATCTGGCCGGTTGCCCCGAGCATATTATTCAGCGAGGCAATAACCGTCAGGTGTGTTTTGCCAATGAAGAAGACTTTGCTGCTTATGCCCACTGGTTAAAAGAGTACCCAGACGCCTTTGGTGTGCGCCATGCCTGAAGGCGAGCAGATAACTAGCCTAAGCTTGCTCTGATATCAGCAATGGTGATGAAGAGTTTGTTTTCGGCATCTTGAAACGTTTGAAACCCATAGCGCTGATAGAAATTTTTTGCACCGTCTTTAGCATCCACGATGACAACAGGGAACGCTACGCTGTCACTAGCTGTGAGTAACTTTCGGAGGGCATCAATAAGCAGCCACTCACCAAACCCTTTTCCTTTGTATCTATCATCGACAGCTAAACGAGCAATAAGACCACCTGAGGTTGAAGATTGGTGTTTCTTCTGTAACTTGTCCGGCAATGCCTTTAAATCAATAGGTGCCATCGTCAGTGTATAAAAGCCGATGATATGGCTGCTATTGTTATCATCTTCCAAAACGAACGTTCTGGTATTGTCTTTCTTGGCTTGCTGACTGGCCATTACTTTTAAGTAATTGTTGAGGGCTTCAATGCCACAATTGAAACGGTTCCTATCGTGCTTATCTTTATCGAGAAGTACCGTATTCATCATTGAGTTTTGTTCTCATAACGCTCTGACGCCAGTTTGAGTTTTTCATTAACTACCGCTGGATTATCAAGAGCCTCCATCAGCAATACGGCATCCGCTTGGCTGAGTTTTAGAGCTTGCTCACGTTCAATGACTTGTTTTGCTTTTTCGATTGCCGCATTCAAAACAAACGAGTTAATACTTGACATGCCGGCGAGAGCGGCAGCCTTAGTGAGTAAATCTTGCGTATCGACATCAACTCTGGCGGTGATGCGAGGCAAAGTCGTCGCCATAGCCTTATCTCCTACTGTGCCAAATTGTCACATGGGTATTATGATGCTAAAGTGTGCAATAAGCAATCCTTATGTCACCTTGGCAGGCACACCAACAAATAAATCAGCCTGATGATGCAACGTTTGGGGCGACAATAAGTGCAGTATTTACATCGGCAACCAGCATGCTTCCAAGTTTATGGAAATCTCAATGTAATTACATTAAATTCGGGGTCACCACCATCTAGTCAGCCGGGAACTGTTGTTTTTGATGCAGCACTCGCATGATACGAATGTTTGAGCCGTCAACCCAATAGGAAACGATCATGGAAATTTCCTGGATAATCAGTAATCTGCCCGGAATTCCGTCACGTTGAACGCCCATCAGTGGTTGCTCAAGCAAATATTCAACTTTAGCTTCGATGAGTTCATCCGTTTTTTCAGCTGCTGTCGGATTAAAGTCGTACAGAAACTCAAAAATTTTCTCACGATCAGTAAGGGAAGCTTCTTCCCAGAAAATCATCCGTGGCCTCGATTGCGGATGTTCGCTTTACGCTCGGCCATGCGGGTTTTGGCCATGCTATGTTCAACGAAAACTGCTTTTCCGGCGTCGAGCTTCTCGAATGCCTGATTCACTTGTTCAGTGAGCCATGCATCGTGAGATGCTGCTTTGCGTTGTTGCTCTGCCAACTGCTCCGTAAGCTCACGGCAAGCATCGCTTAAGGTCCGCCCCTGGCTTTCAGCCATTTGTTGCGCTAAGCGTTTTGTTTCTTCGTCGACACGAAATTGAATTCTGGTATCCATGATGAGCCCCTTGCTGTACACACAAATGTTAGCACTTGCGTTGTACTCGGGCAAACAGACAACTGCAAAAAACAACCACTGATCAGCACGGAACTTGTTATACTGCCATCTTGTCTATACAGCAATAGGTGACCAAACAACGCGCAAGTAACGCAAAGTCACCACTCCATAGACCCAACTTTCAGGCCAAGGAGGCCCTATGATTAAACGTAAAAAACCAGTACAACTGCGCAAACGGCGTATTGTGAACGTCAGCTCGACCCGTCGTCGCATCAACCGCAGCATTGAAACCTTAAAAATGCACCGCCGCCGCCGCAACTTTCAGGCGCAAAGCAATGCCCTTCAATCCTGCTCACCAGCTTGCTGCGACGCCTGAGCCGCAGCCTGCTGCCGGGCTGCTTTTTTTTCCTGCCTTCTTTTTTGAAAAAACGCCGATAACTGAGCGCTGCACGCCTCTGCCAGCACACCACCAGTTACTTCCAGCTGATGATTCAGCTGCGGATGACGCACCAAATCCATTACTGAGCCCGCCGCACCGGTCTTGTAATCGCTGGCCCCAAACACCAGCCGCTGGATACGGCTGTGCACCAGCATGCCAGCGCACATACTGCAGGGTTCCAGCGTGACATAGAGCGTGGTATCCACCAGCCGGTAATTGCCAATGGCAGTAGCCGCCTGACGGACAGCCTGCATTTCGGCATGGGCGGATGGGTCATGCGAGCTGATCATCTGATTCCAGCCCTCACCCAACACTTTACCGCCCTGCACCAGCACAGCCCCTACCGGCACCTCCCCTTGTTGCTCGGCATGCTCAGCCAGCAGCATCGCATGGCGCATCCAGTCTTCGTCGGTCATCTTTGTTTACATTTTGCGGTGATTTTACGCTTTAGTTTATCATCAGCAGGTGGTAAAACAGACTAAAATATTGCGATATCGACGAACTCACACTGACACAAAGTTTGACAGAGCATTGATTTTAATAGGTTTTACTTTCTGGTATCTTTTTTGCTTTGCTGGTAAGTACACAGAATCGTCGAATTAAACAACACGGAGCAACACAGATGGGACCTTTTGAAATTGCGGCTATTGCCATCATCGGTGGCCTGGCTTACTCGGCCTATGAAACCTACAGCAAGAACAAACACCGCACCAACAAAGCCGATGTGCAGGCATTGGAAGACGAAATTAAGCGACTGAAAGAGCGGGTTAGTACCTTAGAAAGCATTGTTACCGACAAATCCTACCAATTAAAAGAGCAAATCAACCGGCTATAACGCCGGTTTGCTGCGCTGGTAGCGGTTTAAAATGGTATCCAGTTCAGCAGCGAATGCTTTGCGATCGCTTTGACTGAGGCTGGCCGGCCCACCGGTATGAATGCCGCTGGAGCGCATGGTGTCCATAAAATCACGCATGGTCAGTTTTTGCGCGATGGTGTCCTGCCGGTACAACTCGCCACGCGGATTCAGTGCCTGCCCCTGCTTGGCCAGCACTTCTGCAGCCAGTGGAATATCGCCGGTGATCACCAGATCACCCGGCGCTACCCGGCGGACAATTTCATTGTCGGCCACATCAAAGCCCTGCTCCACCCGCAAGGTGCGGATATAAGGCGAAGGTGGTACCCGCAGCGGCTGGTTGGCCACCAATGTCAGCTGAATTTTGGTGCGCTCTGCCGCCCGGTACAAAATGTCTTTGATCACCGCTGGACAAGCATCGGCATCGACCCAAATCTGCATCTGTTTTCCTTTTCTCTACCTATTCAGCAGTCGCTAATTTGACAGCCCGCTGTGGCTGATGCAGCATTTTACCTCATCTCTGCTTGCCATGGGTAATCACGTGCATACTGATTCGTTGGAGCAACTGTATCAACAACACGCCCGGCAGGTGCTGGCCACCTTAATCCGACTGCTGGGCGAATTTGAACTGGCCGAAGAAGCCACCCAGGAGGCGTTTTATGCCGCCATGCAGCAATGGCCTAGCGATGGCTGGCCAGACAATCCACTGGCCTGGCTGATTACCACCGGCCGGCGCAAAGGCATCGATCAGATCCGACGCCGCCAGACCGCACGCCAGTTTGCTGCCGCCCAACAACCTTTACTGGATGAAGCAGAGCCCAATCTGGAAAGCAGCGCGATCCAGGATGATCAGTTGCGGCTTATTTTTACCTGCTGTCACCCGGCTTTATCCGCCGATGCCAGGCTGGCGTTAACTTTGCGGGAGCTATGCGGCCTTACCACCGAGCAAGTAGCCGCGGCTTTGCTGCAACAACCAACCACCCTGGCGCAGCGGATCGTGCGGGCCAAACAAAAAATCAAAGCCGCCGCTATTCCGTATGAAATCCCCACGGCCAAGGAGTTGCCCGCCCGGCTGCAATCGGTGTTGCAGGTAATTTATCTGATTTTCAATGAAGGCTACTCCAGCAGCCGTGGCGATCAACTGCTCGATAGCCGATTGGCCGATGAAGCGATACGGTTAGGCCGCCAGTTGGCTGGGTTGATTGCCGACACTGAGGTACATGGCTTGCTGGCCTTGATGTTGCTGCAACATGCCCGACAGCATGCCCGGCAAGATACCAATGGCGATTTGATTACCCTGGAGATGCAGGATCGCTCGCTCTGGTTACAACCCTTGATCAGTGAAGGCCAGCATTGGCTGCAACAGGCTTTAACACAGGGCCCGGCCGGCATCTATGGCTTGCAGGCTGCGATTGCTGCTGTGCATGCCGAAGCCGGGAGCTTTGCCAGCACCGACTGGCAACAAATTCAGGGACTGTACCAGCTGCTCTATCAGCAATGGCCCTCCCCGGTGGTGGCGTTAAACCGGGCGGTCGCTATCGCCATGTGTCAGGGGCCAGAGGCTGGCTTGCAAGAGCTGGATGCACTGAGTAGCCACAAAGCCATTCAAAACTACCACCTGTACCACGCCGCCAAAGCCGACTTGTACCGCCGGGCCGGCCAGGTGCAGGCCGCCCGCACCGCCTACCAGCGAGCCCTGGCCCTGGTGCAACAGGAACCCGAACGGCGCTTTTTGCAGCAACAGCTAAAAACACTGACGGACGAATAATTTTTTGCATCGCCTGTCGAAATCGCTGATACCGGCACGACTTAGGGGTAAGTCCACCACTTAAAGCCTGACAGGAGTTGTTATGCACTACATCATTATCCGCAAAGCCGATGCCGCCACCGAGCGTGGCGAACTGCCCTCCAACGAGGTGCTAAGCGCCATGGCCGATTACAACAACCACCTGCTAAAAGCCGGTGTCTTTGTCTCCGGCCAGGGGCTACGCCCCAGCAGTGAAGGCTGTCGTCTGCACATCCAGTCCGATGATGTCGTACTCAGCGACGGCCCCTTTACCGAAAGCAAAGAACTGATCGCAGGTTTCACCGTCATTAAAGCCAATAGCCTGAAAGAAGCCCTGGCCTGGGCCAGCCAGTGGCCCAAAGAAGACACCGGCGCCCAACTGGAAGTACGCCGTTTTTATGAGCTCAGCGATTTTGAGCCTGGTAGCGGCCTAGCCAAGCACCAGCAGATGGCAGCACAGATGGAGCGCCTGCCAGTCAGCATGGCCAGTTACTTATCCTTCCCCGGCACCTGTCGGGAAGCCATGCAGAGTTATGCCGAGCTGCTGGGTGGTGAAATCGAGCTGTTGATGCCGTTTAAAGACAGCCCGATGGCCAGCGATGTGCCTGCCGATTGGCAAGACAACATCATGCACGCCCGGCTCAACATCGGCGGACGCATCCTGATGGGCTCGGATGCGACCCCTGGCCAGTATCAAGCCCCGCAGGGGATCTCCGTCCAGGTGGAATTTGATACGGTGGAAAAAGCACAAGCGCTGTTTCAGGCGCTGGCACACAACGGCCAGGTATGGATGCCATTTGGTGCTACCTTCTGGGCCAAAGGCTTTGGCATGCTGACCGATCGCTTTGGCATTGGCTGGATCATCAATTGCGAGCAAGGAGACTAAGATGAACTACCTGGCACTGGTGTATTACCAGGAACAACAGATTGAGGCCATGACCGAGCAGGAATGGCATGACTTAAACCAAAGGTGCATTCGCTGCGTGGAAGGGCTGACCCAAAGCGGCCATTTTATCGCCGGTCAGGCGCTGCAGCCTACCCGGCAGGCCACCACAGTGCGGGTGCGCGATGGCGAAACCCTGGTAACCGACGGCCCTTTTGCCGAAACCAAAGAGCAACTGGCCGGTTTCTATTTGCTGGAAGCCCGGGATCTGAATGAAGCCATTCAACTGGCCAGCAAGATCCCGCCGGCTCAACTTGGCAGTGTGGAGATCCGGCCCATCCGCCAACTGCCGCCCAAAGATGAAGGAGCTTTGTCATGAACTACGTCGATGGTTTTGCCGCTGCCGTGCCGGTAGCCAATAAAGCACAATACATCCAACATGCCCGGGCAGCTGCCCAGGTGTTTAAAGAACACGGCGCTTTGAAACTGGTGGAGTGCTGGGGCGATGATGTACCGGCAGGTGAACTCACCTCCTTTCCTAAAGCCGTGCAATGCAAAGAGGACGAAGTGGTCGCCTTCTCCTGGATCCTCTGGCCCTCGAAAGAAGTGCGCAACAGCGCTATGCCAAAAATCATGGCTGACCCACGGCTACAGCAAGATACCAATCCGATGCCCTTTGATGGCAAGCGGCTGATTTACGGCGGCTTTCAAATGGTGGTGGATGAGTAATGAGAGTTTGGAGGTACGAGACACCGCTTAACTGTTACTAATGCCAAGCAACGAGCTGAGCAACTGGCAGCAGAGCACCTCGACCTCTGAAGCAATAGCGCAAAAAAATAATGAACCAGCACTGTCGAAATCAAACATAGCTTTTCGACTGTAAGACGACCATTTGAACTCACTACTTAAAGGTATGTATGACTAGCAAAGAAGAAATCAGAGGGCCAGCTTCCTACTTTCCTTCCATCGAGAAAAAGTATGGATTTACAATCAGCTATTGGCTAGACGTGCTGAAAACACAAAAGAGTCTCAAGCACATGGAAATGGTAGCCTGGCTAAAGGAGGAACATGGGCTTGGTCATGGACATGCAAACGCACTGGTTGCTTATTTTCGTAATCAACAAAGCATGTAAACACTTAGCGTGGTCAGAATGAATGAACCAGCCTTGCTGGCCAGCATGGTGGTTCATTCATCATCTGTATGATTACCTGACCACATTGTTTAAAGAGCTGCCCTGCGCTGATACACCGGACAAACTGGCAAAGCTATTACCATTCTGATCTACACAGCAATCACACCGATAGGTGTGGTTGCTGTTACGCTCACGAACCTCTCTGCCTCAGAAGGGTGAACTGCTGCTATGTTCGCGACTATACGTTTTACCTTCACTTTCGTCTCCTAGAGACTCGGCTCTTTCAGCGCTGATGCGCTGATTCACCAGCGAGCAGCGCATTTGAGCGTCTACTGCATTAGCTACTTTTCCTTTCAACGTGCTTTTTGAAATTGTTTAGGATACTGAGCCAGCCCATCCTTTGCTGCTCAGCTGAATTCTCATCTTCAGCTTCAAAAATTTCGACAACTTTGACGCCGTTTTCTGTTTCATTAAATTGAACTTTAACTAGCCGTTCATCTCCGAGCGTGTAATGAATCGATTTATATGGGATGATTTCAGTATAAATTCCCTCAAAGTCAAAACCCGCTGAACCATCTTTTGCTTCCATTCGATAGTTAAAGCTACCACCCACTTCCAGATTAAGCTCTGCTCTTGGACAACACCATTCATCAATCGCAAAATTCCAACAAATAATATCGCTTGGGGTCACCCAGGCATCCCACACTGTGCGCAGAGGCGCATTTATTTTAGTTTCGATTAAAATTTCCATATTTACTCCCATGCAAGTTTAAACCTTAAGGCATTAAGAACATTATCGTAGCCCTACAAAGTAGTCGAATCGCACAGGTGAAATTCGACACCATCGCGAAACATTTAATCGGCTAAGGTTACTGATAACGCAAAGCTCAGCAGCACTGAGCTTGCAGACCTGGTACAAGAGGTGCGAGCTAATGCACTTGGGTATGCCCTTTCGCTTATGCTTTTAACAAAGCTAATTTTGACTGGCCAGCGTGACTCAAAGTGATACTGCTTTCTGTGCGATCTCTGCTTCTGCCAGGTTAAGTGCTTTCTTCAGCCGGCTGTCTTGAAACTCCTCATAACCGACACGGACAAACTCGACACTGTGCAGGCCAATAAAGCCAAGCATGGTCAGCAAATGCGGCTCCAGGAAGTTCATCTGCGCCATCGGGCCGCCGGGCAAGAGATCACCATCCCCCACGGAGACGATAATGGTTACTGGTTTGTCGGCCAGCAGCGGCTGGTAAGACTGCTCTGCATCAGGATTAAACTGGAATGAACGGCCAGCTCGAATAATCTGATCAAAATAAGCTTTTAGTTGTGCCGGGACACCAAAATTATACATCGGAACCCCCATTACCAGCGCATCTGCAGCTTCAATCTCTGCCAACAAAGTCTCACTTTCCGCTAACACCGCCTCCATCGCGGACGAACGCTCCTCAGCAGGCGCAAATGCACTGGCAATCCAGGCTTCGTTGACTGGTGTAGGCAGCTGCAATGTCAGATCCCGCTCGCACAACACACCATCGGGATGAGCTGCCAGCCAGCGCTCGGTAAACTGCCGGGTTAAACGTCGTGTGATAGAGCGGGTGGTACGGCCGCTGGAGTTTAGAACTAATAATTGTGCCATGGGATTAACCTTCTGTGACTGAACAAATGAAACCAACCGCTTCATTATTCATGCCTGCAGAGATTAGATCCACGACCAAGATTGTGAGCTAGTCACTAACTTGTGAGTGCATGATAACGTCCGTTACAGGCTGTTTGCTCTGTATTCCAGATAGGATTCCCCCCAGGCTTCAAGGCTATTTAATACATGACACAAGGTAGTTCCAAACTCAGATAAGCGATACTCAACCCGGACAGGTACTTCTGCATAGACATCACGCTCTATCAAACCATCTGCTTCCAACTGCTTTAGCTGCGTGGTCAGAGCTTGCGGGGAAATACGCGGCAAAGCGCGCTGCAACTCCGAATACCGGCGTGTCTCTTCTTTTAACTCATGCAAAATAGAGGGTTTCCAGCGGCCACGGATAATATCCAGCGCGGCCCGCACCGGGCAATTTTCCTGCAAACTACCAAATTTCTGCTGGTAATCTGACAATTGCGCATAGTTCCGCGATAATGATTGACGCATAACGACCTCCTTTACGATGTTATAGCTGACTTGCGAAACAACCCTAAGTACAACACAAAGGCAAAAGTGGTTGGCACTTCCCCTGTCCGATACAACAGCTGAAAACGCTCTACCTGTTTAAGCGTACGATAGGGCTGCAGGGCCTGCCGACTAACAGCACTTAACGAGGCATAGGGTGTCATCACCAGTTGTAGTGCATCACAGGCAAGCTCTTTCTGATCATTCATATGATGCTCCGATTACCTCATTTATATCCCACATCCAAATGACAAACTCACACCACTTCAATTAAGTCTGATGACTACTCAGCCATAGGTCTAACCACATTAACCAGCTCAACCAAGAAACGTCCAGGTTCTTCCCATGGAATCATATGAGACGAGTGCTCAAACCATATAGCATGCTTCTGAGGTGCTTTCACCTCAGACATCCAATGATAAGTTGGCTCGGAAGGAGTCGTGTAATCATGTCGTCCCATGAACATCACAACGGGAATAGGAAACTGTTTTACACCGAAAAAATCGACTGCGAGAAACTCCTCCAATAACCGCTCCAGAGTGAACAAACTCCCCTGATTCAAGGCACAAACATCTTCTGAACGGTAATCTGGGGACAATAATGGAGCTCTAAAAAAGTACATAGAATCAGAGCGATATGCAGTTAATCCACCATAATACTGTGCCCACTTACGGGCAGCTACTATCCGATCTCGCGTCAATGGCTCATCGCCAGGATACGGTGCTATCTCAGCCAGTTCAGCCAAAGCGCTATCGTTTTGATGCACTGTTGATTGTGCAACAGCATAGTCAAAACTTAACCGCTCGTTTTCGCGGGTATTTATCACCTGGCCAATACCAACATAGGCATAGTAAAGTTCAGGTTGCTTAAGGGCAGCATGCATTCCTACAATTGTGCCCCAACTATGTCCCATAAGAATTACTTTACGCTTATCGAATCGCTGCAAAATGTACTGAGTTAATTCAATAGTATCCTTTACATAGTTGGCCACATTGATCTCGCGATCCAAGGAGCTAGGCTCATTCAATAAATAGGTTTTACCCGCCCCCCGCTGATCCCAATTCACCACAGTGAAAAAGTCCTCTAACGGGCGCTGAAATTGCCACATTTGTGGTGTTATAGGCGTCGCGGGCCCCCCATGAACAAAAAGAATAATTGGGTTTGCCTTATCTTTTCCCCTTACAGTCACCCATTGCTCTGTACCATTCACTTTTACTGAGAATGCCTCCTGGATTCCATTGGGTGTTTCAATCCGACCCAAATCAGCTATAACCTCCCGTGCTTTATCATAAACACTGGTATCTGGACAATTGGCTAGAACTGTATAGCTGGTTGCTGCCAGGCATAGTGTCAATATCAAGTTTCTCATTCAATGACCTCTTATAGAAAAATATCGCATTCTGTTGGCGATGAGTTTCCGCCAGACTACACCTTCACTTTATAGCCGGTTTTAAAAATCCGCCAAATCACCAGCAGGAAGCTCAGCATAAACAACAGAATCATGCTCAAACTAACAACCACATTCACATCCGATACGCCGTAAAAACTCCAGCGAAAACCACTGACCAGATAGACCACCGGATTAAACAAAGTGACCTTTTGCCAAAACTCCGGCAGCATGCTGATGGAGTAGAAGGTGCCCCCCAAAAACGCCAGCGGTGTGACTACCATCAGTGGCACCACCTGCAGCTTTTCAAAACCATCGGCCAGCAAGCCAATAATAAAACCGAGCAAACTGAAGGTAATGCAGGTCAGCAGCAAGAACAGCAGCATCCAACCTGGGTGCAAAATGCTGTAATCGACAAAGAAGCGGGCGGTTAGCAGAATAATGCCACCTAAGATCATCGATTTGGTGGCCGCAGCACCAACGTACCCCAGCACAATTTCCACCGCCGATACCGGCGCTGACAGCACTTCATAAATCGACCCCGACCATTTGGGCATGTAAATGCCGAAGGAGGAGTTCGAGGTGCTCTCGGTTAGTACCGTCAGCATAATCAGGCCCGGAATAATAAAGGCGCCGTAACTGATGCCATCAATCGACACCATGGCCGAACCAATGGCCGCGCCAAACACAATGAAATACAGCGAGGTGGACAGCACCGGCGACGCAATGCTTTGCAAGGGCGTACGCCAGGTGCGCGCCAGCTCGGATAAATAAATGGCTTTGACCGCATACCAGTTCATGCTGCTTCCTCCAGTAAACTGACAAAAATTTGCTCCAGCGAGCGCTGACGGGTTTGCACATCCTTGACTTCCAGCCGGGCCCGCTCAATGGCACCCAGCATTTCGGTGACATGGTTGTGATCACTGCCCCCGTCGTAGGTGTAGGTCAGCATCAGGCCGTCTTCCGATAAATCCAGCTGAAAAGCCGCCAGACTATCCGGTACCTGTGGCAATGGCTGCTGCAGTTGCAGCATCAGCTGTTTTTGCCCGAGCCGGGTCATCAGTTGCTGCTTTTCTTCCACCAGCAGCACCTCACCACGGCTGATAATGCCGATCCGATCGGCAATCTCTTCGGCTTCTTCAATGTAATGGGTGGTCAGGATGATGGTCACTCCTTGCTGGCGCAGCTGTTCAACCAGGCGCCACATATCACGCCGCAGCTCTACATCCACCCCGGCTGTCGGCTCATCCAGAAACAACACCTCGGGTTCGTGTGCCAGCGCCTTGGCGATGAGCAAACGCCGCTTCATGCCTCCGGACAGCTCCATCACCTTGCTGTCGCGCTTTTCCCACAGCGACAGCGACTGCAACACCGATTGCAGATAGGCATCATTGCGGGCTTTGCCAAACATGCCCCGGCTGAACACCACCGAATTCCAGACGGTTTCAAACATGCTAACCACCAGCTCCTGCGGCACCAGGCCAATTCGCTGCCGGCTCTGCCGGTAGTCTTTGATCACATCAAAACCGGCGACCCGCACCGAACCGGAGCCTGGATTGACCAAACCACAGATAATGCTGATCAAGGTAGTTTTCCCTGCGCCATTCGGCCCCAGTAAGGCCAGGATCTCCCCTTGTTTGATCTGCAGGTTGACGTTTTTAAGTGCTTGATGGCCGGATTTATAGGCCTTACTGAGGTTGTCTACCTCGACTATATAAGTACTCACTTGGCTTCCTTTTTTGACAATGATTGATGGTTCCAGCTAAGTCGTTTATCTGCTGAGTCAATCGACAATGACTGGAACAAACTGAGTAGGCAAGCCTACAACCTCAAGTTAACTTTAGGTCAAGCACTTTTAGTCAGTAACCGTAAATACCAGTAATCAACCACTCAGACTTGAATGCAGTAAACTAGCATAGCCGAGTAAACGAAAGTGTTATGGTTTGTTGTCGGAGCGCAGCCGTCGCTGCAGGATAGCAGGCGGCAGCCAATACCAGCTGAGCAGCAGCAACAAGAAAAACAGCGTATAGCCGAGGGTAAACACCCAGCCGGGTGCATCGTAGTAGATCAGGTTGGACACCCAGTACTCGATAAAGGAAACATCAAAGCCATCCTGTCCGGCTGCCCGGCGCAGATCAACCTCCCAGTAGGTCAGTGGGCAATAACGGCCGCGCAGGCTTTGTACCAGCACTACCGCTACCACGGCCAGCTGGGTCAGGCGAAAGGTGCTATTGCGCACCCAGCCCCAGCCACGCCAACCGCCGATCAGTGTTAGCAGCAGCCCGCCCAGCACAAAGAGCACGATCAAGCCATGCACTACCAGGACCATATCAGCCAGCAAAGCCGGGGCTGGCACCCGTTCATACCAGGGGGTTGTCATCTTTTGAGTCTAGCATGTCAGCAGACAGGATCCGATTGAAACCGCCACAGCTGCGACCAGTGACCAACCGTTTTGCTTCTGTGCTAGTATACTTGGCGACGGAATTTTGCCATTCATAACAAAAAACAACCAAGGAGATCTACCCGTGAAGAAACTAGGTATCCTGCTGCTTTGCTGGATGCTGCCACTGTCGGCAGTACTGGCAGAGCAAAAACTACTCAGTGCCGAGCTTATCTGGGAGCTGAAACGCATTGGCGCCCCGGTGATTTCACCCAAGGGTGAGCACATCGTTGCGCCAGTCACCAGTTTTGATGTACCGGCCGATCAGAGCAGCACCCAACTGTGGTGGTTTGCTGCTGATGGCTCCAGCAAACGGCCCATTACTGCCGAAGGCATGCGTGTCAGCGAAGCGACCTTCTCGCCAGATGGCAGTACCCTGGCCTTTATCAGCCAGCGCCATAAAGACGATGCCGGTCAGATTTACCTGCTGCCAATGAACCGTCCGGGTGAGGCTCAGCGCCTGACCGAAGTACCCACCGGGGTTTATGGCATCAAGTGGGTCGGCCAGCATCTGTACTTTATCAGCCGCATCTTTCCTGAGCAAAGCTGGGATGAGATGCGCGACCAGCTAAAAACCGATAAAGACAATAAAACCTCAGCCCGTCAGTGGAATGCGCTGCCTTATTCGCACTTCGATCATTGGCTGGATGAACGTCGCCAGGCCCATGTGTTCCGTATCCCGGCCAAAGGCGGTGAGGTGGAAGCCATCACCCAGCCATTGGGAATTGAGTTACCACGCTCCAGCCAAGGTTCAAGCAGCTACGACATTGATCCATCCGAGCGTTACATCGCTTTTAATGCCAATGGCTGGGACAATCAGGTCGATGCCAAAATTGATATCTTTCTGGCCCGGATTGGCAGCAGCGAAGCGGAAAACCTGACGGCGGGCAACGAAGCGCCGGATGCCAACCCGCAGTTTAGCCCGGACGGCAAAACCCTGGCCTTTACCCGCCAGCGCATTCATGGCTTTTATGCCGATACCGCCAATCTGGTGTTGTTGGATGTAGCGCGTCGCACTGAGCGCGAAATTACCAGCAACTGGGATCGCTCCGTCTCGAACTACAGCTGGACCCATGATGGCCGTGGTTTCTATGCTGCCATTGACGATGCCGGCACCTCACGCATTTACCATATCGATGCCCGCAATGGCAATGTCCGGGCTGTTACAGCCGCTACCAACTTTGGTGCCCCAGCCATCGCCAGCAACGGCACTTTGGTTGCTACCAACGAAAGCTTCCTGCACCCGGCACGCCTGGTGCGGATCAATTCGCGCAACGGCAACCTGACCCGTCTGGACAGCTTTAACGATGAGGTGCTGGCCGATGTCGATATGGGCACCTATGAGTCCGTGACCTATAAAGGCCACAATGGCCAGGACATTCAAATGTGGGTGCATTACCCACCAGGCTTTGACCGCAGCAAGAAGTACCCGCTGTTCCTGCTGATCCATGGTGGCCCGCACAATGCCATTACCGATGGCTTCCATTATCGCTGGAATGCCCAGACCTTTTCTTCCTGGGGCTATGTCACCGCCTGGCCTAACTTCCACGGCTCCAGCGGCTTTGGCCAGGATTTTGCCGATAGCATCAACCCGGACTGGAAAACAGCGCCACTCTATGATGTGCTGCGTGCTGCCGACTGGTTTAAAGAAAAAGACTGGATCGACAACGAGCGCATGGTCGCCGGTGGCGCCAGCTATGGTGGCTATTTAAGCTCCATCATTCTGGGCCAGGAGCATCCGTTTAACGCGCTGCTGATCCATGCCGCGGTGTACAACATGTACTCGCAGATGTCAGCCGACTTTGCCGTACACTCCACCCGCTTTGGCAATTACTGGGATAACCCGGATATTTATAAGTCCATTTCACCGCACTACTTTGCCGGTAACTTCAACACCCCAACCCTGGTGATCCATGGTCAGCTCGACTACCGGGTGCCGGTGGGTCAGGGTTTTGAGCTGTTCCGTACCCTGCAAAGCCGTGGTGTCGAATCGCGGATGATTTACTTCCCGGATGAAAACCACTGGATCTTAAAGCCAAATAATTCCATTTACTGGTACAATCAGGTCAAAGACTGGATGACGCGTTTTGCCGAGCCAGGCCCGCGCTGATGTGCCCTAAATCGTAGCAAAGGCGGCCCGGTGCCGCCTTTTTTTTATCTGGACAGAGCCACCATGCAGCTAAAAACTATCAATAAAGAGCGCTACCGCAGCCGTTTAAACCGCATTATCGTCGCCAGTATCCTGGCATTGGCCGGCATTAGCCTGGGCAGTTCAACCTTGCTGATCCAGCTGTTGTCAGCGCCTGGCGCTGGTAACTTTTGGCTGAATTTCACCGGTGTGGTCCTGGGCTGTTTGGTGGTCGGTACTGCGTTAAAACAGCTAAAGAGCCACCCGTACTTTTTTGAGGTGGCCTACATCTGGGATTTAAAGCACGAGCTGAATCTGATCCAACGAAAACTCAAAGCCATTCAGGCGGCAGCCGACCGGCTGGAGCCAGAGGCACTGACCATCCTGGCCTTTAGTTACGCCGGCTCACGGCTGATCTGGCAACTCGATGACAATACCCTGGTGTTGTCGGAACTGAATAAAGCCGACAATGCGCTGCAACAAAAAATTGCCGATGCCGGTCTTCGCGTCAGCGCCGAAGATTATCGACGCCAGTTGTTGGAAACGTTTTAAGGCAATCCGGTATTACTGAAAGGTTTTCAGATACAACTGCTCTACTTCCGTCCGGGCCCAGGGGGTTTTGCGTAAAAACTTTAAGCTGGATTTGACCGAAGGATCATTCTTAAAGCAGTTGACGCGGACTAAATTGGCCAACTGCGCCCAGCCGTAGTGATCAACCAATGCGACAAGAATTTTCTCTAATGTGAGGCCATGCAAAGGGTTGTTGGCTTGCTCTTTAGTCATTCGGCTGCATCTGTGGTTTTTAATGCCTCTATGGTACCGCAAGCTGGTTGCAACCGCTATTCACAAAACCACTAGTCGATGGCTTGCTCAAGCAGCTGGATGGCCTTGCCGTAACGAGGGTGCTCCGGCGCTAATTGAGCGGTAAGCGCCGCAACCCGAAGTGCTTCATCCACTTGCCCAAGCCGCAGCAACGCCCAACTCAGATTGAAATAGTAAGCCGCCTCGCCGGGCGCCAACTCGGTTGCCCGATAATAATGCGCTTTGGCAGCGACAAAGTCGTGCTGTTGATAGGCAATATTGCCAAGACCAAAAGCACTGGTCGCTTGCTCAGGCCAACGTCGCTCAGCGATTGCATACCCCTCAGCAGCTAACGACCAGCGTTGTTGTTGCTCCACAGCAGCGACGGCCTGTAAATATCGTAAAGGCTCCGCCGTCGCAGGTAATTGCCCGGATGCCGGCACCACCATGGCCCAATAGTTGGCCAGTTGCCAACTGCGCTCAAACTGACGCAATGACATGCTTTGCCGGTAGCGACTGCCGGAGCGCAGCAGCAATTGCTGGCGATTCGGATCAAAGCCAACCACCACGGCATAATGCCAACGCGGCCAGCGTGCCAGGCCAAGGTTTTGCAGCACCAGTACCGGATGCCCCGCTGCCAGTTCGGCCAGCAAATCGGTGAGTTGAGGGGCAAGTACATAGGGGATCCGCTCGGCCCGACGGCTTGCCGCTAACAGCTCCGCCTGCAGGCTACCCTGACGCTCCGGTAAATACACCTGCTCTGCCAGCTGATCAGGATGAGCCGTTTCCACGCCACTTACCTGCAGCACCGTTGCCAAAGCAGCCGGGCCACACTGGTATTGTTGCTGCGGGAAAAAAGGGGTATCGCTGAGCTCAATGGCGCTGAGCTCGGCAGAGGAAAGCTGCTGATACTGGTAATGACTACTCAGGCTGCTACAAGCTGGCAGCAACAAACACAGCAACAGTGCCAGCAACAATCGCCGACACTGAGCTGCTTTAGTCAGTAAAAGCGGGAACACTGGAACAACAGGTCGGTTAGTCATGGCCTATCCGGTTTCCGTGAAACAAAAGTGCCTAAACAGGCGCCAGTTTTTTAACGGAAAAATACCAGCCAGATAATGATGCCGATTAAAATCACTGTAGTACTGATGCTGATGCCGGCTCCGGCCGGTAATTCATTGATGCTGGCTGTTAATTCCCGTACTTCCTCATCCGTTAAAGCGGCCACCCGCAGTAAGGCTTCATCCGGGTCAACGCCATACTGCACAAATAGCTCACGAACATCTTCCCGCTGTAACTGCTCCGTCAATTGTGCACGATCCCAGCCGGATTGCTGCTCTTGTACAAACTCATGTGTACTGACAATATCGGCGTGAGCTGCAGGTATTAATGCAGGTTGCAACAAGACAGCGCCAGCCAAAGACAGGGTAAATGCAATGCTTTTCTTCATGGTAGTGCTCCGGTTGATGAACCTATTTACCTTAGACCAAAACCACAAACTTTTCCTGAAAGGAATTAAAATCATTACGTTAGCACTATAACGCGGTGACTGCAGTATTCATAAAAATGCCCACAAAAGTGGGCATTCTCAAGGGCCGCTTCTGCTTAACGAATCACAAAGTGATCACCATCTGCATCGATTTCTACAGTACTGCCAGGCACAATGTCACCTTTTAACAGTGCCTGCGCCAATGGGTTTTCCAGATGCTGCTGGATAGCCCGCTTCAGTGGCCGGGCACCAAATACCGGGTCAAACCCGACAGCTGCCAGCGCATCCAACGCCGCTTCGCTGACCTCCAACTGATAATCACGCTCTTGCAACCGCTGCCGCAGCCGTGCCAGTTGAATGCCGGCAATGGCTTTGATTTGCTCGTGCCCCAGCGGATGGAACACCACGGTTTCATCGACCCGGTTTAAAAACTCCGGCCTAAAGTGCTTGCCAAGTACATCCATCAGCATGGTTTTCATTTCCTGATAGCTCGACTCACTGCTGTACTGCTGGATCAGATCTGAACCTAAATTCGACGTCATGATGATGACACTGTTTTTAAAGTCCACCGTCCGGCCCTGACCATCGGTCAGCCGGCCATCGTCCAGTACCTGCAGCAGAATGTTAAATACATCCGGATGCGCTTTTTCCACCTCATCGAGCAAAATGACCGAGTAAGGTTTGCGCCGCACTGCTTCGGTCAGATAGCCGCCTTCTTCATAACCGACATAGCCTGGAGGCGCTCCTACTAAGCGCGATACCGCATGCTTTTCCATAAACTCGGACATATCTATCCGCACCATCGCATCCGGGCTATCAAACAAGAAGGTCGCCAGTGCTTTGGTCAGCTCGGTTTTCCCCACCCCGGTTGGACCTAAAAACAGGAAAGAGCCAATGGGCCGGTTCGGATCGGACAAGCCTGCGCGCGAGCGGCGAATGGCATTGGCAACCGCCACCACCGCCTCCTGCTGCCCGACCACGGTGCGGCGCAAGGCTTCTTCCATCTGCAGCAACTTGTCGCGCTCCCCTTCCAGCATCTTGCTGACCGGGATGCCGGTGGCTTTGGACAAGACATCGGCAATTTCCTGCTCGGTGACCCGGTTACGCAGCAACTGCATGTCTTGCATCTCGGCCTGACTGGCCAGATCCAACTGTTTTTCCAGTGCCGGAATACGGCCATACTGCAATTCGGACATGCGCTGCAAATCACCGGCCCGGCGAGCCACTTCCATATCCAGCCGCACTTGTTCCAACTCAGCTTTGATCGTTTGAGTGCCCTGCAAAGCCGCTTTTTCCGATGACCAGATCTCATCCAGATCTTTGTACTCTTGCTCCAGCAAGGCAATTTGCTCCTGAATCACATCACGGCGTTTCTTACTGCTGTCATCCACTTCTTTGCTGAGCGCATTGTCTTCCAGCTTTAACTGAATAATGCGCCGCTCCAGCCGGTCCATTTCCTCCGGCTTGGAGTCCATTTGCATCCGGATGCTGGACGCTGCTTCATCAATCAAATCAATGGCTTTATCCGGCAACTGGCGATCATTAACGTAACGGTGCGACAAAGTGGCCGCAGCGACGATGGCCGGATCGGTAATCTCCACCGCATGATGCAGCTCGTAACGCTCTTTTAAACCGCGCAAGATGGCGATGGTGTCTTCTACTGTTGGCTCTTCCACCAGTACTTTTTGAAAACGGCGCTCCAGCGCCGCATCTTTTTCAATGTATTTGCGGTATTCATCCAACGTAGTGGCGCCCAGGCAGTGCAGCTCACCGCGTGCCAGCGCAGGCTTTAACATATTGCCGGCATCCATGGCGCCATCGGCTTTGCCGGCACCGACCATGGTATGGATTTCATCGATAAACAAAATGACCTGGCCTTCTTCTTTCGCCAGTTCATTCAGCACGGCTTTGAGCCGCTCTTCAAATTCACCCCGGTACTTAGCGCCAGCCAGCAAGGCGCCCAGATCCAGCGCCAGCACCCGCTTATCCTGCAAGCCAGCCGGCACTTCTTTGTTGATAATACGCAGCGCCAACCCTTCGACAATGGCGGTTTTACCAACGCCTGGCTCACCAATCAGCACCGGATTGTTTTTGGTACGGCGTTGCAGCACCTGAATGCAGCGACGGATTTCTTCATCCCGGCCAATCACCGGATCCAGTTTGCCAGCTTCAGCCCGGGCGGTTAAATCAACCGTGTATTTGCTTAGTGCCTGTCGGGTATCCTCGGCATTGGGATCATCCACTTGCTGACCATCACGCATCTGATCAATGGCTTTGCCCAGCGCTTCTTTGCTCACCCCTTGCTCACGCAGGATCTGGCCTAAAGCGCCCTTGTCTTCGGTAGCAGCCAGCACAAACAACTCGCTGGAGATGTACTGATCTTTGCGCTTTTGTGCCAGCTTATCGCACATATTCAGCAAGCTGCCCATGGCAGCGGATAACTGCACATCGCCGCCGGTGCCTTCCACCGTGGGCAAGCGCTCGATGGCCTGCGTCACTTTGAGCCGCAGTTCATTAAAATTAATACCCAGCTTGTTCAACAGCTCGCGCACGGTGCTGCCATCCTGGTTCAGCAGCGCATGCATCAAATGCACCGGCTCAATAAACTGATGATCGCGGCCCAGTGCCAGCGACTGCGCATCGGCAATGGCCTGTTGGAACTTGCTGGTCAAACGATCTAATCGCATGATGTTCTCCAATCAAAACTGTAACAAAAGTTATAGCTTATATTGGGAGTCACTGGGCAGTTTTCAAGCAGTAAGTGTCAAATAATTGACTAGGATCAAAGTCAGGGCTGCAACCAAATGCAACTAGCCATACGGCCAGTCTGGCCATCGCGGCGGTAGGAGTAAAACCATTCGTCTTGGGTAAAGGTGCAATAGCTGCCGCCGTAAATCGCCTGTACCCCGGCATGCTGTAAACGCAGCCGGGCCAGTTGATACAGATCCGCCAGCCATTTGTGTTTGCTCTGCCGTACAAAAGCCGCTTCAGCCTGTGGATCGATGGCGGTAAATTGCTGCACCACCTCGTTACCCACTTCAAAAGCCATAGGCCCAATGGCAGGGCCAAGCCAGGCCATGATCTCAGCGCCAGCACTAAACCTGGCTAAGGTATGCTCCAGCACCCCAGCCGCCAGGCCACGCCAACCAGCGTGAGCTGCGGCCACCTGACTGCCGCTGGCATCACAGAACAGCACCGGCAAGCAATCGGCGGTCATCACCGCACACACCTGGCCAGGTTGATCACTAAAAACCGCATCGGCGATCACCGGTTCTGTACTGCTAACGGGTAATGTAGCGACCTCGATGCCATGCACCTGCTCCAGCCAAAACGGCGACTGCGGCATCGCAGCAGCCTCTACCAACAACTGGCGGTTGCTGGCGACCGCCGTTGGCTGATCGCCGACATGAGCACCGAGATTCAAACCGGCATAAGGCCCCACCGAAACACCCCCTAACCGGGTGCTGCTGATGGCTTGTACCACAGCAGGTGCCGGCCAATCCGGCTGAATCAGTGACAGCTTAGGCATCGTCCATGCCATGTTCTTGCGTATCAGCCCGCAGGGTTTCCACCAATAAACGCATATCCTCCGGGATCGGCGCTTGCCATTCCATGGTTTCACCGGTTATGGGGTGATCCAGACGCAGTAAAGCGGCGTGCAGTGCCTGACGTCTGAAATCGCGCAGTACCTGACGGAACTGCTCCGAAGCGCCCCGTGGCGGACGGGGCCGGCCGCCATAGACTGGGTCACCGATCAACGGGTGGTGCAATGACTGCATATGCACCCGGATCTGGTGGGTGCGGCCGGTTTCCAGCCGCAGCCGCAGCCGGGTATGAGCCCGGAAACGCTCCATCACCCGGTAATGGGTAACCGCCGGCTTGCCAGCTGCGTCAATCGCCATCAGGGTTCGCTGGGTTTGATGACGCCCTATCGGTGCATCCACAGTGCCACCGCCAGTTAAAGTGCCGTGACAGACGGCTTCGTACTCACGGGTGATCAAACGTTGCTGCATGGCAGCCACCAGGGCAGTTTGTGCCGGTACCGTTTTTGCAACCACCATCACGCCAGAGGTGTCTTTATCCAGCCGGTGAATAATGCCTGCCCGCGGTACTTCGACAATATCGGGTACATGATGCAGCAAAGCGTTCAGTAAAGTGCCCGCCTGATTGCCCGCCCCAGGGTGCACCACCAAACCGGCTGGTTTATTAATCACCAGGATGTCGTTGTCTTCATACAGGATAGTAAGCGCGATGGCTTCCGCTTCGTGCTGCACTTCTTCTTGCAGCTCAGCATCGACTACCAGTTGCTCACCGCCCAGCAATTTATGCCGTGGCTTGCTTTCCACTTCACCATCAATCTGAACCTGACCGGCCTGGATCCAGTTTTTTATCCGCGAACGGGAATAATCGGGGAACAATTCGGCCAGCACCTGATCTAACCGCTTACCGTAAAGATGGTCAGGCACGATTTCTGTCAATTTGATCTGTTTTGTCATAGCGGAAGCAGGTATCCTGTGTGCATTCCCGAAGGCTCTGGGTTAGAATCGGGTTTCTCTTGGAGCGTATTTTAACGGTTTTACCACCAACTGGACAGCCAAAGGCTGACGGAGATATGAATTTAACCATGAATAGTAAGTTTTCTACCATCCTCTGGGTGATCTTACTGGCACTGACGCTAAGCGCTTGTGCCGGCAAACGTAAACAAGAACCAGTTTCGGTGACGCAAAATGCTCAGGCTATGTATGCAGAAGCAAAACGAGTGCTGGACTCAGGCTTGTACAACAGAGCGATTGAATTGCTGCAGGCTGTTGAAAACCGCTATCCTTTCGGCCCTTTAGCGCGCCAGGTTCAGCTGGATATTATCTATGCCTATTACCGTGCCAACAATCTACCGCAGGCCATTGCCAACATTGATCGTTTTATCCGGTTGAATCCAAACCACCCGGATTTAGATTACGTCTATTACATGCGTGGTCTGGCTAATTTAAAAGCAGATGAGAACGCCTTCCAGTCGTTCTTTGGTATTGACCAGGCCGACCGTGACCTGGCCAGCACCCGTCAGGCATTTGATGATTTCCGCATCCTGATCACCAGTTACCCGGACAGCAAGTACAGTGCCGATGCCCGCATCCGTATGCAGCATATTCGTGAAACGCTGGCCCGCCATGAGCTGTTGGTTGCCGACTACTACATGCGTCGTGGTGCTTATTTGGCTGCTGCCAACCGTGGTAAGTACATTGTGGAGTTTTTCCGTGAATCGCCGCAGGTAGAGCAGGCACTGGAGCTGATGGTACAAGGCTACGATAAGCTGGGTTTGGAAAAGCTGCGTGATGATGCCTATGAGGTATTAAAACTCAACTTCCCCAACAACAGAACCCGGATAGGCTCTTAAGCCCTTCTGCAAAAAAATACCGCCTGTTGGCGGTATTTTTTTGCTTAATCCAACGCTTCCAGCGCTTCAGATAACCGGCCAATACCTGTCACCTGCATGCCTTCAATGGCTTCTTTCGGGCAATTGGCTTTGGGCACAATCGCCCGTTTAAAGCCGTGCTTGGCGGCTTCGCGCAGCCGTTCCTGGCCACTAGGTACCGGCCGGATCTCACCGGATAATCCGACTTCACCAAACACCACCAGATCGGGTGGTAAAGGCTTGTTGCGAAAGCTGGATACCAGCGCCAGCAAAGTCGCTAAATCGGCACTGGTTTCCTGCACCCGGATGCCACCCACCACATTGACAAACACATCCTGATCGGCCATCTGCAAACCGGCATGACGGTGCATCACTGCCAATAGCATAGCAATGCGGTTTTGCTCCATGCCGACCGTCACCCGTCGCGGGTTATTCAGCGGGGAGTGATCGACCAACCCCTGAATTTCTACCAGCAAAGGCCGGGTCCCTTCCCACAGCACCATCACGATGCTGCCAGACTGCACATCTTCAGTTCGGCTCAGGAAAATAGCGGATGGGTTTTTTACTTCTTTCATGCCCTGGCCGGTCATGGCAAAAACCCCCAGTTCATTGACGGCACCAAAACGGTTCTTGTTGCCGCGCAAGGTGCGGTAACGGCTGTCGGCATCACCATCCAATAAAATGGAGCAATCAATGCAATGCTCCAACACTTTCGGGCCAGCCAGGCTGCCATCTTTGGTGACATGCCCGACCATAATCACCGCGATGTTGTGCTGTTTGGCAAAACGGGTCAGGTAAGCGGCGCTTTCCCGCACCTGCGACACACTGCCAGGTGCCGACTGGATCTCGGCCATCTGCATCACCTGAATGGAGTCAATCACCATCAGCCGGGGCTTTTCTTGCTGTGCCAGGTGGCAAATGGTTTCCACATTGGTTTCCGCCAGCATCCGCAGTTTTCCGGTTGGCAAACCCAGCCGGTTGGCACGCAGCGCCACCTGTTGCAGCGATTCCTCGCCGGTGACATAAAGCGCATTGCCCTGCTCAGCCAGACCACACATCATTTGCAACAGCAAGGTACTTTTGCCAGCGCCAGGACTGCCGCCAATCAAGACTGCCGAGCCCGGTACGATGCCCCCACCCAGCACCCGGTCCAGCTCGGTAAACCCCGAGCTAAAACGGGGTACGTCCTGTAAGTCCACTTCATCCAGTCGCAGCACCTTGGCTGCAGTAGCACCGGCATAACCACCAAAGCGGCTGCTTTTGTCTTTCGCCGGGCCCAGCCGCACTTCGGTGATGGTATTCCAGGCACCGCATTCACTGCACTGGCCTTGCCAGCGCATAAAGTCGGCTCCACAATCGTTACAAACATAGGCCGTTTTATTTTTTGCCATCTAATTCCTCAACGGGTCAGGGTATTGCACTTATGGGTATAGATATTGCATTTAATCTCGCAACCACGTAGCGTACTGTCATTATACCGGCAGTTGCACGGCACTTTGACGCTGAACTTAATGAGATTATGACAGCCCCGGACTTGCAAGAACACCTTAGCATCATAGAGCGCCTGAAAAGCTCAGTACAGACGTCTGATTTTGATCAGATGTTTACTGTGCTAACCAGTGAGCTGCCAAAGTCGAAACAATTCCTGCTGAAAATGGAGCTGAAGCGGCTGTCCCAGCCTTGCGATTTTTTTATTGACCTGCGCGGCCATGTCGATGGCGATGTGCGTCCCTATGAGTATCAGGGAAAAACGCACTACATGGATGACAAAGCCATTGAGGTATTTGAGCAGGGTATCAGCGACTACGGCCGTTTTACCCTGGGCGTGTACGAAGATGTGATGAACACCGACAATAATTTTCGGGTGATGCATCGTAAGGAAACAGAGGCCAGGATCCGCCAGGCGCTCAATAACGGTCCGCAAGCTGAACCCGAACCCACCGAACAGGTGATGACCAAACACCAGGCCAGGCTGGTGCAGTTTGGCAGTTACATCAACCGCAGTGAAGAGCGGATGAACTACAGCATTACCGTCGAGATGGTGCTGGAAAATGGCAAAAAATACAGTGCTCAGACCACAGATATCTCGGTGCAAGGCTGCAAACTGAAACTGGCCAGCCATATAAAACTAGCCGAGAACACTGAGATTGGGGTCTTTTTCCGTGAACTGGAGCAAGAATACACCCTGGATCGCAACAACCCCATCCGCTATCAGATTGTTGAAGTCAGCCCGCTTGATCCGAAAACCCAACAACTGCGCCTGAAACGACTGGAGCAAAGCACTCAGCAGGAACAGGAGTTTAGCAGTTTTATTGACCGCTTTATCCGTGGTAATAAACGGCGCTATAAACTGAACCTGGACAATGCACTCGATGCCGTCATTGTGAAGGGGTACGAACAATTTTATGTGCCAAGAACCAGTAGTCTGCCGGTGTTTATTGCCGTGCAGCAAGGCAAATCACACCCGCAATGCGCATTAACCACCGAGAACAACCGAGCCAGCTTTCATTACTTTCAGGATGAATTGCAACGCTCAGTGTTGCCGCAGATCCTTAGTGCTAAACGACTGAAGCAGCTGCTGCAATTACCGGAGGGCAAGCGACAGACTTTGTTGTTCTGCTTTACCCATGCCGCCAAAGGCAAGCTGTATTTTTACAGCGCAACCCAGCAAGAGCTGACTACGGAACCAGGGCTGATGCATTTGTTTCTTGGTTTTGGCGCCGGCAAAAAAAGCTGGAAAGTCTTTCAGCTCAGTTTTTTAACCACATCGGCCGAATACAGCCAGTTACACTTTCAGGTACCTGGGGATGCGGCCACAGCTGGCAAACCCAAAAACACCAATTTGTTGGATGCGTACCTAAAACCACTGCGCTTTATTGTCAGTCTGACTGATCTTAGTACCGAACCAAGCACCTCCTGGTATCAACAGCTTAGCTATGATAAAAGTGCCGTGCGATCGCTGAACCAGTTTGCCCATGCCAAGTTAAACCAACTGCCATTTTGTGAAGCGATTCCGGTCAAGTATGTGAACTTACGCTCTGAAGACCGTTATTTGTACAAGACCACGGTACAGCTATTCAACGCCAAAGAAGAGACATTACCCGCAGCATTTAGCCGGGATTTTTCGCCCAATGGCATGCAGGTGGAAATGCAGTTACCCGCTCAGATCAAGCGCGGTGATATTATTCGGCTGAACTTGCCCGACTTGCAAAAGATCAGCAACAAGTACCAGCTCAGTCAGCTGCCTTATGAGGTCATGGCCGTCAGTAAAAGTGGCACCATCATGAACCTGAAGGTGCTGGAAAATGATGAAGAGCATCAGGGTAAGGCTTTCTTCCAGTTGCTGATCCAAAACAACCGCAGCAAATTAACCGTAGCCGAAGAACAGGTCAAACACCCCGGGTTGGCACCGGCTTTGCGCAATATGTTTATCAAGGCCCTGGATAACTTTCCGTTTTATTTACACCGCAAAGGCATTCGCTACGAAATGAAAGCGGTGGCGCAGGGCGGCCTGCCGACCAGTTTGCATCAACTTTTGACGCAACTACCAGCCAGTCCGGAGCATCTGAATATTGAGCCTCTGATTAAGCACAGCGCCGTCAATTTAACCTTTGCCAGTCAACTGAAGCAGATGAAACGTCAGGACCCGCCACAAAGTTACGAGCTCTATCTGAAAGTGCAACCACAGCAACAGGGCGAACCGGAGCTGAGCTGTCACTACGATTATGAGTACCAAACTGAACCTGAGAAGAAAGCTTTTATTGAGCGCCTTATCAACGAACAAGCTGCGGTGTTTTGTTACCGCATCTGGCTGTCGCGCACAGGCCGCCCTGACAGTGACTTTATCGCCCAGGAGCTGAGCTACATCAGCCAGTACGCCATTCATAAAGCCAAGCTGTTGGAAGAAGAGCTGTGGAGTGTCGTAGGCGTGGGGGAGCTGCTGGATATCACGGAAGAGCTGCTGCTACGGTTGGAAATTCCACAGTCACAACGCCAGCAACAAAGTACGCTGCGCAACAGTTTGCTTAATCGGCGGTAAGCGAGCGTAACCAGTTCGCTAACTGCGGGAAATGATCCTGCACTGCCAGCGGGTGCGTCAACATGCTGATGTGGTCGTAATCCGTCAGAGCACCGCTTGCTTTGCCCAGATGCGTGTACTTTGCCTGCTGCTGGCAGGCTTCCGCGATAAACGCCTGTACATCCTGCGGATGACCCAGCACCCGGTCTTTCTCCGCCACAAAATGCCACAGATGCGGCCACTCTATCTGCTTCGCAGCAGCCGCATAATCGAAACCGTCGCTGCAATCGACAAACCGATCCTGCTTTATCCAGGCAATGCAATCCTGCAAAAATTGCCTTGGCTCATCATCTGCCCCAAGCCGGAGGCGTTTCGCCGGAAAATAGCCATGCTTAGCAGCCAACCAGGGGCCCAGCCGGTTCCAGATCAAGTCCACTTTAAAGCGCTTTTCCAGGCTTTGCACCCGGATGCGACGCTTGCTGCCAAAACAGACTTTGGAACTCACCAAAGGCAGCAGCTCAGGATGGCGGCACAGGCTGGCAGCAGCCAGCACACCGCCCCAGGAATGCGCAACCAGATGCACTTTTTGCTGGTGCGTACGCTGCAGATGCTGGATCAAGGCGGGAATATCCTGGCAGATCAACTGCTGCTGGCTGTGATCAAAGCCACTGGAACTGTGTGGCAACGAGCGGCCCCGACCGGCAAAGTCAGCGCAATACACCGCAAACCCCTGATCAGCCAGATAACAACCCAGGCCTTTACCGGTAGGACTGTAAAAAATCCGGCTGTTTTCAATAGCACCGTGCAACATCAAGACCACGCCATGCGGCTGGTGCAATGGCAATAAACGGCGAATATGCAGCTGGTATTGCTGCACTGGTAAATAGTACGAATGCTGCTGATGCTTCATCCGGCCAGTTAATCCAGTAAATACAACAACTGCAGCAAAGAACCATGGCGAATAGCCGCTTTGGCTTTGGCCTGCACCAGTGGCTTGGCATGAAAGGCCACACCAAGACCAGCCATGGCCAGCATCGGCAAGTCATTGGCACCATCACCAATGGCCACCGTTTGGCTTTTTGCCAGATGATATTGACTGGCCAGCTGCAGCAGAGCTTCCGCTTTGGTACTGGCATCCACTATCGGGCCTTGAACCTCACCAGTCAGCTTGCCATCCGCTATCGCCAACTCATTGGCAAAGGTCGCCGACAACCCCAGTTGCTGCTCCAGCGCCTTGGTAAAATAAGTGAAACCACCCGATGCGATGGCAACATGCCAGTTGTAACGCTTAAGCTGCGCAACCAGCTCGGTCAGTCCGGGCATCAGAGGCAGCTCGGCCAACACTTCAGCCAAAATAGCCGCATCGGCGCCTTTCAGTGCCGCCACCCGCTCACGCAAGCTGGCAGCAAAATCGAGTTCACCGCGCATGGCCCGGGCCGTCACTTTAGCCACTTCATCGCCGACACCAGCTTTGCGGGCAATTTCATCGATGCACTCAATTTCTATAGCGGTCGAGTCCATATCCATCACCAGCAAACCAGGCTCATTCAGGCTGGGCGCTTGCTCCAGATACACCAGTTCCAGCTCTTGCGTCTGCGCCCATTGCCGTACTTCCTGCTGCTCATACTGTGATAACAACGTTGGCAAGAGCAACACCAGGGCTGGCGCTAATTTTGGATGTGGCTGATACAAACGAAGCGCCAGCACTTGCTGTTCCAGCGCGGGGCAGCTGGCAAAAAATGCCGGCAATTGAGCAAAAGTGAGGGCGCCGCCAAAAATACGCAGGCTGGCTTGGGGTGTAAAATCACTGAGTTGCGGCTGCAGCGATGCTGTGCTCCAGTTGGCGACAGGCGAAGTCGTTTGAACTTTAAGCTCACTGCGTTCCATACACAGCAAGGCTGTGTCATGTTCAGAGCAACAGTCAAAGAGGTTCTGTGTTGGCCAGTCAGCGGCCTGGAAATGATAGCAATACGACACGACAATACCGTGGTTGGTTGCGGTTCCTCTATTCTACTCATAAAAGTGGACCGCTGTCAGCGCTTTCTCCAGGCCTTTCGGCCGCACTTTTAACCATAACCCGCGAAAGCAGTTGGCGCTTGCAGTACTTTGCGTTTATTGTAAGGCGGCTTTTATATTTTTAACTTTTTCACCTTTTAAGTAACAGAACAAAGTTTGGATAAAGTCGCCAACCTGCCGCTGAGTCAGCAAGCCAACGAACTATCCGCAGCAGGCTATGCTTTGCCACTGTTGCTGATTGTCGTACTGAACACCCTGACCTCGCCGCTGTTGGTCTGGGACATTTTTCGTCAACCCGCGCGCGATGCGCTTAGAGGTCGTTAACATGAAAAACACCCTATTCGGGCTACTACTGGCACTAATCCTAAGCAGTTTTCATACACTGGCCGATAGCCCGCCATTGACTGCCAACCCTGAATTGGCAGAGCACGAAAAATATACCGGGTCATGGTACGGTTACATCACCATGCCCAACGCCGAGTTGCTGCTTATTGTCACGCTGGAGCACAGTGACAACCAATGGTCCGGCACCTTTATGCTACCAAGCCAGAGTGCAACCGGCATGCCTCTGGAGAACTTTAGCGTCAGCGGCAACCAGCTTGCTTTTAGTACCCCCCAGGGCAGCCGTTTTGAAGGGCAACTGGACGACAATCAGCGCCTTCAGGGCACTTTCACCCAAGGCACGGTGCAGCGTGCAGTGAACCTGGGTCGTGACGTCATTGATCCGAACGCCACCATCACCTTGTCAAGCCGCTGGGGTAACATTGATGTTGAAACCTTTGCCTCTGGCCTGGTCCGTCCCTGGGGGCTGGACTTTTTGGACAATGGCCGTATTCTGGTAACGGAACTACCGGGCCGATTGCGTATTGTCGAAGCGGATGGCAGCCTGGGCGCCCCGATTGCCGGCGTACCGGCCGTTAACCAGATCAACCCGGCGGGTTTATTCGATGTGGTGCTGGCGCCCGATTTTGCAACATCACAGCGGATTTACCTGAGCTTCGCCAAACCCGATGCAGCCGGTGGCAATGCCGCCAGCACCTCGATAGCCCACGCCCGCCTGGCCGACGGTGCTTTGCACGATTTCACCGAAATCTTCAGTGCTTACCCGAAAGTACCGGGCTGGCACTACGGCGGCCGGATGGTGTTTTCGGCCGATGGCCAGTATCTGTTTCTTGGCCTGGGCGATCGCGGCGATCAATTGATGCAATCGCAAGAGCTGGGGAGCCACACCGGAACCCTGATTCGGATTCATCCAGACGGCTCCGTACCGGCTGACAACCCCTTTATCCACACCGCCGGCGCCTTGCCGGAAATTTACTCGTACGGCCATCGTAATATTCAGGGCCTCGGCATCCAGCCAGGCACCAACCGGTTGTGGGCGACCGAGCATGGCCCTCAAGGGGGGGATGAAGTCAATATCCCAGAGCCTGGCAAGAACTATGGCTGGCCTATCATCACCCATGGCGAAGAGTACGGTGGCGGCGAAGTTCCGCTGGCAGTTGGCTTTAAAAAAGAGGGCATGGAGCAGCCGGTCTGGCACTGGACGCCCTCGATTGGCGTGTCTGGCATGACTTTTTACCAGGGCGAGCCATTTCCCGCCTGGCAGGGCAATATTCTGGCCGTCGGCCTGCGTGATCGCAACGTTGCCCGGCTCGAGATCGATGGTGACAGAGTCATCCATCAGGAGAATTTGCAACTGAATGACCGCATTCGTGAAGTCAAAGTCGGGCCGGATGGCTTCGTTTACCTGCTGACCGACGAGCAGGGAAATGGCAAAATACTCCGTTTACGACCCGCACAACCACAAGGATAACCCGATGTTTGTTACCTTAGTTGCCCTGCATGTGGCAGCCGCTCTCTCCACTCCGCTGACAGCAGAAACCGCAGCCGAAAGCGCCGATATCGAGCGCCTGGTCATCACGGCCACCCGTACCGCCCGCCCCTGGCTGGAAACCCCAGCTGCGGTGGAGCATGTTGATGTCGAGAGCCTGACACCAGGCATGCGCACCGATGCCGCAGAATTGCTGGAAGGCATGGTAGGCCTTCAGGTCGACACCCGCTTTAACTTTGCCCAGGATACCCGCATTACCCTGCGTGGCTTTGGTGCCCGCGCTGCCTTTGGCGTTCGCGGTGTGCGACTGCGACTGGATGGCATTCCGCTGTCGATGCCAGATGGTCAGGCGCAAACCTCCAGCATTTTGCTGGATGAACCAAGCAGCGTCGAAGTGTTGCGTGGCCCACTGGCAGCCATACATGGCAACTCGGCCGGTGGCGTCATTGATATGCAAAGCAGCCGGCCGCTGCAAAGCACAGCATCAGCAAGTCTAAGCGGTGGCAGCGCCAAGCGCGAGCGGCAACATGTGCGTGCTGTCTACGCCGATGAGCACCAAAGCTTCAGCGGCGACTATGCCCGCTTTCGCACCGATGGCGACCGGCCCTTCAGTGCGGTAAAACGCGATCAATGGGCACTGCGCTGGTACCGCGATCTCGGAGAGCAGGCGGAGCTGATTTTGCGGCTGGATGACAACGATGCCCCGCTGCTGCAAGATCCACTGGCTTTAAGCCCCGGGCAGTGGCTGGAAAACCCACAGCAAACCGCCCCCCAGGCGGCCACCTTTGGAACCCGTAAAAGCATTCGCCATCGTCAGCAGTCGCTGACCTTGCGGGCTCGCGACTTCAGTGCGCTGCACTGGTTGGCCGACTGGCAGTTGTCAGCCTGGCATGGCAAACGGGAAATTGAGCAGTATCTGGCCTTCCCTGGCACCGCCATCAGTTCATCCGGAGCCGTCATTGATTTAAGCCGCTCTTTTTATGGCACCAATCTTAGCAGTACGGTGCAACCTTTAGCCGACACCCCCTGGCAGCTGACGCTGGCACTGGAGCAAGAGCAGCAAAAAGACGAGCGGCTTGGCTTTGTCAATGACTTTGGTAGCCGTGGCGAGCTGCGTCGCGACGAAACGGGTCGGGTCGACAGCCGTGATGCCACGCTCATCAGCGACTGGCAGTTCCATCCGCGCTGGGCCTGGGTCACAGGTGCCCGCTTGAGCCGCATCGACTTTACCGTGGCAGATCGCTTTATCGTACCCGGCAACCCGGATGACAGTGGCGAGGTCCGCTACCAGGAAAGCGCCTGGAGCTCGGCGCTGAATTTTGCCCTGCGCACTGATCTCAGCCTGTTTGCCGGCACCGGTGTTGGCTTTGAAACCCCGACCTTAACCGAAATGGCGTATCGTAATGAGGGCTCAGGCCTGAATACCGAGCTTAATGCCGCCAAAGTGCGCCAGCATGAGCTTGGCCTGAAGCTGCAACGCGAGCGCTGGTTGCTGCAGAGCGCTGTCTTTGTGATTGATACCGACAATGATTTGCTGGTGGATCAAAGCATCGATGGCCGCACCACCTACCGCAATGCCGCCAATACCAAACGTGAAGGTTTTGAGATCAGCAGCCGCTATGCGCTGAGCGATGCCCTGAGCTGGCGCGCCAGCTACACCTGGCTGGATGCCAGCTTTGGTCAAAGTGAAGCAGATGCCAACAGCGGCAATCGTTTACCCGGTTTAGCCCGCAGTAACTTTTTCCAGCAATGGCAATGGCAGCCTGTCAGTAGCGGTACCTTACAACCGCTGAGTCTGCGGCTGAACCATCAGTACCGTTCGAGCGTGCCGGTCGATGACGCCAACAGCAGCTTTGCACCAGGCGCGCATTTGTGGGGGCTGGCGGCACAGACCGAGTGGCAATGGGGCTCTACCCGGCTGGAATCCTGGCTGCGGCTGGATAACCTGACCAACAAAGACTATGTCGGCTCGGTGGTAGTCAATCAGGGCAATGGCCGCTCCTTTGAGCCGGCGCCAGGCCGGCTTTGGATGGCCGGCATCACCCTGCGCTGGTAGCTTGTAGTCGCAGCACCTGTTGGGTATTGTGCCAGAGCGCCTCGGCCAGTTGGTCTGGCGGCTCTGGCCGTAACTGGCAAAAATGTTGAAACACCAGTGCCAGTTGGGCCGGTGTATTGACCTGGCCCTGAAAGCCAGCCAACGGCATGGCCGGTGCATCGGTTTCCAGTACAAAGGCGCTCAGCGGCAACTGCTGCACTGCCCGCCTGGTTTTGGCTGCGCGTTGATAGCTGATGGTGCCGCCAATACCCAGCTTAAAACCAAGCTCGATAAAGGCCTGGCCCTGCGCCGGGCTGCCGGAAAAAGCATGCAGAATGCCACCCTGGGTAAAGTTGCAGCTTTTAATGGCAGCCAGCAAATGCGGTTGGGATTTGCGATGATGCAAAATCACCGGCTTATGCAACCGGGCAGCGAGCGCCAGTTGGGCGTCAAACAGCTGCTGTTGAATAGCAAAGGTGTCGGGCGCGAGCGCAAAGTCCAGGCCGATTTCGCCAATGGCGCACACTGAGGCCGAATTCTCATGCAGCATAGCCTCCAACGCTGTCACAGCCTGCAGGCTGTGCTGCGCTGCCCACCACGGATGAACACCGAGCGCAATCTGCCACTCTGGCTGCTGCTGACGCAGCATGAGTAACGGCTGCCAGGCGGCCTGCTCCACCGCCGGGATCAATAAGGCCTCGACCCCCACGGTCTGAGCCGCTTGCCAGTGTGTTGCCATCTGGGGAGCCAGCTCGGGCAGGTTCAGATGGCAGTGACTGTCAAACAGCCTTAAGGACATAGCCGGTCAATCGACCAACGACTGTCGTCCTCTTTGCGGTACATAAAGCGATCATGCAAGCGGTGCTCACCGCCCTGCCAGAACTCGATTTGATGCGGCCGCACCAAAAAGCCGCCCCAAAATGAGGGCAAGGGTACTTCGCCATGCTCAAACTTGTGTTTGATTTCGGCAAACTTCTGCATCAGCGCCTGGCGGGTGGAGATCGGCCGGCTTTGCTCGGAGGCCCAGGCTGCCAACTGGCTTTCTTTTGGCCGGGACAAAAAGTACTTCACCACCTGACTGCTGGGTACCCGCTCGGCAGTGCCATACACTATTACCTGGCGCTCCAGCGGATGCCAGGGAAAGTGCAAACTTACTTTGGGATTGGCTGCCAGCTCGGTCGCTTTGCGGCTGCCCAGATTGGTGTAAAACACAAAGCCATCGGCGCTGACATCCTTTAACAGTACCAGCCGCTGCGACGGCTGACCGCTGGCATCGACCGTCGCCACGCACATGGCAGTCGGATCCGGCAATTCAGCCGCCACCGCATCTTTTAGCCAAAGCTCGAACTGCTGGATGGGATCAGCATGCAGTTTATCCAGATCCAGTTTATCTTTGGCATAACTGCGCCTGATGGCATCAATTTTCATTACATCCGCTCCATCACCTCAATGCCCAGCAGTTCCAGCCCCTGGCGTAACATGCGGGCGGTTAAAATACTCAGCATTAAACGGCTGGCTTTGACCTCTGGTTCAATGCCTTCTTTGAGCATCGGGCAGGCTTCGTAAAAGCTCATAAAGAGACTGGCCAACTCGTACAGGTAATTGCACAGCAGATTGGGCTGAGCATCTTTCATCACCTGCTGCAGCGTCTCTTCCAGGCGGAGCAGCTTCACCGCCAATTGTTTTTCCTGTGGCTCCAGCAGCTGGATAGCCGCCTGGTAGTCATCATCAAGGCCAGCTTTGCGTAAAATGCTGCGAACCCGGGTGTAGGCGTATTGCAGATAAGGGGCTGTGGCCCCTTCAAAGCTCAGCATCGCATCCCAGCTAAAGACATAATCACTGGTGCGGTTTTTCGACAAATCGGCAAACTTCACCGCGCCAATACCCACTTTGGCGGCGACCTGAGCACGCTCATCGTCACTGAGCTCAGATGCTTTTTCCGCCACCACAGTACCGGCGCGGCTGATGGCTTCATCCAGCAGTTCGGCCAGTTTTACTGTGCCGCCGGTGCGGGTTTTAAAGGGCTTGCCATCCTCGCCCATCATGGTGCCGAACGGGCAATGATCGTAAGCCGTGTCAGCGCGCAGCAAACCGGCTTTGCGGGCAGTCAGTTCCACCTGCTTAAAATGCAGCCCCTGGCGGGCATCGGTAAAGATAATGATGCGATCGGCTTGTAGTTGCTGGCTGCGGTACTGACACGCGGCCAGATCCGTGGTGGAGTACAAAAAGCCGCCGCCGGTTTTCTGAATAATAAAAGCAGATGGATTGCCTTCTTTATCCGCCAGCTCCTGCAAGAACACCACCAAAGCGCCTTGATCTTCCACCGCCAGACCGCTGGCTTTCAGCTGCTCAACTATGCCCTGCAACATCGGGTTGTAGGCACTTTCCGGCTTGATGTCGTCGTGCGTCAGGGTGACATTGAGTTTCTGATAAACCTCATCGCTGTGCTTAATCGACGTATCAATAAACAACTGCCACAGCTTCTGGCAATGCGTATCGCCGCTTTGCAGCTTGACCACATAGTCGCGGGATTTGTCGGCAAAACCGGCTTCATCGTCAAAGCGCTTTTTCGCTTCGCGGTAAAAGTTTTCCAGATCCGCCAGCGCCACCTGCTCCAGATCGATGCCGGCAGCCAGCTTATCTTCCAAATGCGCAATCAGCATGCCGAACTGGGTGCCCCAGTCGCCCATATGATTTTGCCGGATCACAGTATCGCCCCAAAACTCCAGGCAGCGCACTACCGCATCACCAATAATGGTAGAACGCAGATGACCAACGTGCATTTCTTTCGCCAGATTAGGCGCCGAGTAATCCACCACCACCGTCTGAGGGGTACTGTTTTTTGCCACTCCCAGCCGTGGATCCTGGGCTGCCGCCTCTAACTGACTGGCCAGCCACTGCGGCTTTAAGCTGATGTTGATAAAGCCCGGCCCGGCAATCTCAGCCTTGGCTGCAATATCCTCCAACGCCAGTGCATCCAACAATTGCTGGGCCAACTGGCGTGGATTGGTTTTCAGGGCTTTGGCCGCGCTCATGGCACCGTTGATCTGGTAATCGCCAAACTCAGGCCGGGTGCTGACAGTCACGGCCGGGTTGGTATCGGCTGGCACCCCCAGGGTAGCAAAGGCTGCCTGCGTTTTTTCGGTCAATAATTGTTTAATATTCATTTGCTTGCCCTGTTAGTGCTCACGGGTTTTGGTAAACTGGATCTTCGGATAACGCTCGATTGCCAGGTTCAGATTCACCATGGTTGGCGCTATGTAGGTCAGGTTATCGCCGCCATCGAGCGCCAGGTTCTGGCTGGCTTTCTTTTTAAATTCTGCCATGGCTTTGCTGTCCTCGCTGTACACCCAGCGTGCCGTGGAGACATTGATGCTTTCGTACAAAGCATCGACGTTGTACTCGGACTTTAACCGGTGCACCACCACATCGAACTGCAGAATACCGACAGCGCCCACAATCAGATCGTTGCTGTCGATGGGCCGAAACACCTGTACCGCCCCTTCTTCCGACAATTGCACCAGACCTTTGAGCAATTGTTTTTGTTTCAGTGGATCGCGCAGCCGGATCCGGCGAAACAGCTCAGGCGCAAAATTGGGGATACCGCTAAACTGCATGTCTTCACCCACGGTGAAGGTATCGCCAATCTTGATGGTGCCATGGTTGTGCAAACCGATGATATCGCCTGGCCAGGCTTCTTCCACATGCTCCCGATCACCGGCGACAAAAGTCAGCGCATGCGATACCTGCACATCTTTGCCAAGCCGGACATGTCGCATCTTCATGCCTTTTTCGTACTTGCCGGAGCAAATTCGCAAAAAAGCCACCCGATCGCGGTGCTTCGGGTCCATATTTGCCTGAATTTTAAACACAAAGCCGGTGAAGCCTGGCTCGTTCGCTTGCACCACCCGGGTATTGGTAGCCCGCGGTTGTGGCGTTGGCGCCCATTCGGTCAGGCCGTCCAGCATATGGTCGACGCCGAAGTTACCAAGGGCGGTACCAAAGAAGACCGGTGTCAGCTCACCTTTTAGAAACAGCTCCTGCTCGAACTCATGGCTGGCGCCCTGCACCAGCTCCAACTCATCACGCAATGTCTCGGCTAATGAGCCAATCGCTGCATCCAACTCCGGATTCGTGATGCCCTTAATCGAGCGCACGTCCTGAATGGTATGCCCCAGGCCGGATTTGTACAAAATCACTTCATCGCGCAGCAGATGATAGACCCCTTTGAATTCCTTGCCACAACCGATAGGCCAGGTAATGGGCGCGCAGGCAATATTCAGCACGCTTTCAACTTCATCCAGCAGATCGATCGGATCGCGGATATCCCGGTCCATTTTGTTCATAAAAGTCAGGATGGGCGTATCCCTTAGCCGGGTCACTTCCATCAGCTTGATGGTTCTGTCCTCGACCCCTTTGGCGGCATCGATCACCATCAGGCAGGAGTCCACCGCCGTCAGCGTACGGTAAGTATCTTCCGAGAAGTCTTCGTGGCCGGGCGTATCCAGCAGGTTAACCAGGCAGTGGTTGTAAGGAAACTGCATCACAGAGGTGGTCACCGAGATGCCCCGCTCTTTTTCCATTTCCATCCAGTCGGAGGTGGCAAACTGACCGGATTTTTTGCCTTTGACGGTACCGGCTTTTTGGATCAATTCGCCAAATAGCAGCACCTTCTCGGTGATGGTGGTTTTACCGGCATCCGGGTGGCTGATAATAGCAAAGGTGCGCCGGCTGTTGATTTCCTGCTGTAACTGTTGGTTGCTCATTCAATACTCGTTGCGACAATAGCAAAAGACGCAACGGATCGCTGGATCCGCTGCGGAACGTAAAAAATTTGCCGCATTTTACCGCGAATGATGGATCGGGGGAAACCTTATTGTCGGCTTTCACTTAGCCAAACTGGGTCAGATAACGCACCACCTGCTGTTCCAGCCAACTGGCGACCCGGCCCATGGCGTAACCCTGCTCGCAAATTAACTGATAGGATTGCCAGTTCAGCGCCCCGGGATGCTTCAGTACCCGCAACTGCTCGTTTTTAAGCTGCTCCATAATCACCGGCTGAGGCAGGCGCGACCAGCCGGCACCACTGATCACCGCATCCCGAATCAGTTCAAACTGGGTGAGCGCCAGGTAGTTGGACGCACCTGATAATTGCGGTACCAGCAAATCATCCTGCAAGTAGGCAGTAGTTACCTGAGTATACTGCTGCAAGTCGTCATCATGAACTAAGGGCAAACGACAGAGCGCATGCTCCGGGCCGGTCACCATCATCACCCTCAGGCCACCGAGCGGACGAAACTGCAAGCTTTCGTGCGGTTCATTTTGCTGGGCCAGGCCAAAAGCCAGGTCCACCGATTGCCAATCCACCAGCTCAGGTAGTTCCTGCGGCGGCGCCAGATAGACCGAAATGCCGGTCAGTGGAAACTGTTGTTTTAACGCGGTCATGGTTTCGCGCCAAAAGCGCTCTGGCAGTGCATCGTCCCGGGCAATCCGCAGGGTCGATTCGATACCGCTGCGCTGTTGCTGACAACGCTGCTCAATTTGACGGGCCGATTGCAACAACCGGATGCAGTCAGGTTTGATGGCCCAGGCAATCGGGGTGGCGGCCAGCTCATTGCCAGAACGTTCAAATAAGGTCACTGCCAGCTCATCTTCAAAGCTACTGAGCACACTACTGATGGTGGTACGGCTGCGGCCTAGCTGGCGAGCCGCTGCCGCTACCGAGCCCTCCTCCAGCACCACCAAAAATACTTCCGCCTGAATAACTTTCATCAACACCCCAAGCATCAGCGACGAAAAAGTCGTCGGCTGGCGATTATCCACATTTATTAATCCTCACTTAGAATACCGCCAACAAAGTGATTCAGCAAGAATGGCTAAATATCAAGCAAAGCAAGCTGACGAATACTTTGTCACTTTTTTGCCATAAATCGAGGTTGTTATGTTGTCGCTGAACGTCCGTTCGGAGTCATCGATTATCAAGTTTTCCGCTGCCGGCGCCGGTTTCTTCGCACTGGTAGGCATTGGTTGGGGGCTCTGGGCCCATTCCATGGCCATCGTGTTTGATGGTAGTTATTCACTGGTCAGTTTAGGCCTGTCGCTGTTGTCCTTAATGGCGCTCAGGGTAGCGACCTCACCGGCCGATAACCGTTTTAACTTTGGCCGCTTGCCGGCCGAGCCCTTGGCCATTGCCGTCAAAGGGCTGGTGATACTGTTGGTCTGCCTGGTGTCTTTTGGCGCCGCTGTGCTGGCGATTGTCCATGGCGGTCGCGAAGTGGCTGCCGGTAAAGCTATTTTCTTTGCACTGCTCAGTGTGCTGCTGTGTTTCTTTATTTGGTGGCGGCTACGTAAAGCCAATACCAGCCTGCAATCGGTGCTGGTTGAGGCCGAACAACATCAGTGGTGGATGGATGGTGTCCTTAGCTTGGCGGTGTTGCTGGGGTTCGTACTCACCTGGTCGCTGCAATTCACTGCCATGGCGCATTGGGCACTGTATGCCGACCCTGTACTGGTGATACTGGTATCCGGTTACTTTATCCAGGTGCCGCTAAAGATGCTGAAAAATGCTGTGAATGAGCTCTTGATGGTCAGCCCTTCGGCGGAGCTGCGCAAACAGGTGTACCGCGAGCTGGAAAGCTTAGGTATTTCACACCGCCAGTGCAAGATGGCCAAAAGCGGCAGTTACCTGCTGCTGGAAGTTCGTATCGGCATTGAGCGGGTCGAGCAAATGCAAGGGGTGCAACAGCAACTGGAGCGCAAACTAGCGGAGCTGCCGCTGGAGCCTGTGATTTGGCTGGATTTTTATTGCCTCAATCACAGCAAACAACAACAACTCGCCTGACAAACTGCTTTTTCCTCATAAAACAACACAAGTGCTGGTCTGCTGTCCACACTTGTGTTTCACTTTGTGTGCAACCAAGTATACAATGCGCAGGTTTTGCTTGTAGCTAACGGGGAAGTGCCATGCCTGATATCGTCGTGATGTTTTTTCTGCTGGGCCTGCTGGCAGGCATTTTGCGTTCTGATCTAACCATTCCCAAAGCTGCTTACGATACGCTCAGCTTGCTGCTGATGCTCACCATCGGCTTAAAAGGTGGTATGGCGCTGCATGGTAATCTTAGCTGGCAGCTGGTTCCTGAGCTTGGCAGTGTTATTCTGATTGGCGCCCTCTTTCCTTTGGTCCTTTATCCGGTATTACGCAGCCTGGTGCGTTTATCCTCAGCCGACAGTGCCAGTCTGGCAGCGCACTATGGCTCGGCCAGCGCTGGTACCTTTGCTGTAGCGCTGGCTTATGCCGAGAGCATGCAACTGACCATAGGCGCTGAAGTGACCTTGTATCTGGTAATGCTGGAGCTACCAGCCATTATGGTGGCGCTGGCCTTGTACCGTTGGCGCCAGAGCGATGGTCCAAAAACCAGCCAAAGCGCGCTCTGGCATGAGACCCTGACCAACCGAGGTGTAGTCTTGCTGGCGGGTGGCGTACTGATTGGCTATATGTACGGACCACAGCAAGGCTCCGCTGTCACCGAGCTTTTTACCAATGCTTTTAAAGGCGTATTGGCGCTGTTCTTACTGGAAATGGGACTTACTGCCGCAGAAACCCTGAACCGCATTTCGCTGCGCTACTGGCGTGTGATCTGTTTTGCGCTGATCACCCCTGTGGTGCTGGCTGTCTGTGGTGTCTTTACCGGTATCTGGCTGGGACTGCCGGATGGATCCATTCTGATTTTAGCCAGTCTGACCGCCAGTGCCTCTTACATCGCAGCACCAGTGGCCATTCGAACGGCCATCCCGCAAGCGGATATTGGCTTATCCTTATTGGCTGCACTCGGTATTACCTTCCCACTCAATGTGCTGGTAGGTATTCCGCTGTACCTGCAGTTTATTCAGTGGCTGCACTAACCTTTTCCGCCGCAGTGTTGAATTTTCTAGCGCTGCGCTGATTATTCTGGCGCTGCGCTGAGCTGGAACCTCATGACCAGAGCATCCTCTGCCCCGGCGCTGCTCTGGTAGTAATTTTTGCGCCGACCACTCAGCTCAAAGCCTGCGGATTGGTACAGCGCTATGGCCGCGGTATTGCCAGCACGCACTTCCAGCCACACCTGCTGGCAATGTCGTTGTTTTGCCTGTTGCAGCATATGCTGCAATAAGATGCGGCCATACCCTTTACCTTGCTCATCCGGAGCTACCACAATATTAAACAAACTGGCTTCATCCAGTACCTGCTGCGCCAGATAATAACCACAAAGCTTGTCTTTATCCCACAACACAAAATTAAAATAGTCCTCTGCAAGGCAGCTTTCAAACAACGCCAGGCTCCAGGGTACAAAAGCAGCCTGTTGTTCAATGGACAAGATGTCTGGCAATTGCTCAGCCGTCAAAGGCTTAATCGTTTGCATCAAGGTAATGGCTTATACAATGCCATAGCTGGCGTTTTAAAACCGGTGATGTGAGGGTAGAGAGTTCCGGGCTAATCAGCTGATGCCCGCTAAGCGTACACTCAGTTGAACCAGACTGTATCGACCAGCGCAGAGCACCAAGTTGCAGCGCCTGCGGGGTCGCAGCAGGCTGTTGTTGCAACAGAACGGCTAAGTCCTGCACCAGTGGATGATTTACCTGTGGACACACGAATACCTTGCCAGAAGAGGCATCTTCAGCCGAGGCATCTGGTGTCATGTCTGTCTGAGGTTGAAAACAGGGTCTAAGCTGTAACGGTTGGATGGATAACAGTTGCAACAGCTGGCGCTGAGATGAATTAAGCACGTGATTCACCTTTGTCTGTGGCACTGTGTGTGCTCAGACCAAAGTGGCAGGGGCAGAGGGATTCGAACCCCCAACCGTCGGTTTTGGAGACCGCTGTTCTACCAATTGGAACTATGCCCCTACGTTTGGTCGCGCCATTATACAAAAGCCGACTGAAAGGTAAAGCAGAATTCATCCTATGCTCCTTTGACTGCATAGAAAACATACACGCTTTGCCAAAAAGAAGAAAGCCCGGCGTGCAACACCGGGCTTGTGGAAGGAGTATCCGTTTTAATCGGACGACTTCGTTTGACGATAACGTTCAAACCAGTGGATCACATAAGCCGGCTTAGCCATCAGGTTACTGGGCCGGGCATGGAGTGCATGCGATGCGCCCGGAATGCGTACCATGGCAGTATCAATACCACGCAGTTGCAGCGCCTGATAGTACTGCTCGGTTTCAGAGATCGGGGTACGGTGATCGGCCTCACCGGTAAACAACATGGTCGGTGTCGTCACATTACCCACATAACTAATTGGCGAGTGCTTCAGGTAATGCTCTGGCATCTCCCAGGGCAAGCCTGGGAACCAGTACTGGGTAAAGTAGTTGTACATATCAGCATTCAGTACAAAGCTGTACCAGTTGATCACCGGATTAATCGCAGCGGCAGCGGCAAAGCGATCGGTATGACCAATAGTCCAGGTTGTCAGTACCCCACCGCCACTACCACCAGTGATAAAGAGCTCCTGCTGATTAATAAAACCACGCGCAAGCACGGCATCGACACCATCCATCAGATCGTTGTAATCGTAGCTTGGGTAATTGTGATGGATAAGATTGGCAAAATCTTCGCCATAGCTGGTGCTGCCCCTTGGGTTGGTATAAAGCACCACATAGCCCTGCGCTGCCATCAACTGCAACTCCATCGCAAACACCGGGCCATAGGCAGTGTGCGGGCCACCATGGATTTCCAGAATCAGCGGGTATTGTTTGCTGGCATCAAAGCCTGGTGGGTACATTACCCAGCCATGGATTTGTTTGCCATCCACCGAGGACTCATACCAGATCTCTTCAACCTCTCCAATGGTCCGCTTAAACAGCAGATCACGGTTTAGGTTGGTCAAGGTGCGATTGGTACGACGATGCTGCATTGCCAACTCGGATGGGCGTTCGGTACTTGCCTGGGTGTACGCAATCAGTCCATTGTCTGCCACGCTGAACTGGCCACCACTGTAGGGACGGCTGAAGCTGGTACCGCCTAAGTCTGCAACCAATACACTCCGATTACCGCGCAGCGGCTGCTCGGCGACTTTACCAATCCCCAGGTCATCGAACTGAATATACAGCCCGCGACTATTACTTTGCCATTGAAAGGCATTGATATGGCGATCCAAATCTTCGGTCAGGTTGCGAACATTGCTGCCATCCAGGTTCATTACATACAGCCGATTGGCCTGATGAGCCAGCTTTCTGTCTTCAAAGCCAAGGAAAGCCAATTGACGACCATCCGGTGATAGCATCGGTTGGCTGGCAGGCCCGGCTGGGTCGTAGATTTGTTCAATGCTGCGATCAGCCAGAGTTAAGCGGTAAATAGCAGAGTTGAGTGGTGCCCGGTAGGCCGCCTCACGGCGGTTGGCGGCAAAATACACCGCATTGCCATCGGCTTGCCAACTTAAGTCACCACTGTGATTGTAATCACCCGTAGTTAATTGAATGGCAGAGCCACCTTCAGCAGCAATCATGTAGTGATGGCGATAACCAGATGGCAAATAACCAGCGCCATCAGCACGGTACTGCATGCTATCGATATAAATCGGCGCTGGCGCCCAACTGGCATTCGCCGGCTTGCCAGGCAAAGTCACCGGAGGTGGCGCTGACTTGGCGGTAAACATGTTGAAAGACAGCCAGTTGCCATCGGGTGACCAGGCCAGGTTGGCCGGCGCATGCGACAACTGACTGATTTGTACTGAGCGACCGGAGTCCAACCAGAGCACATGGATTTGGCCATCCTGCACATAAGCTATACGCTTCTGATCCGGCGACCAACGCGGCGAACTGGCATTGCTATCGGTTTGGGTCAGCGGTTGCATGGCAGAGCCATCAGCATTCATGATCCAAAGCGCCATCCGACGCCGATCGGTCTGGCGATCGAACCAATTACGCACAAACACAATTTGATCACCTTTGGCATTGACCTGAGGATCAGTCACCAGTTCTAAGTGAAACACATCATCGTATTTCAGCGGATTAACTTGCTGAGCTAGTGCAGTAGCCGTCCACAGCAGAAGCAACGGCAAACATAGTTGAAGGATTATTCTCATAGTTAGTTTCCTGGACCTTGGGAGCACAAACATACTACTGCAGCTGACAGTACAAGAAATACAATTTGCGGTTAAGTGAGGCAAGAACAAGATGGAGTTGCCCGGATTAAGTACAGGCTCCAGCTGAGACACTCCTTCAGGCTCGCCACAACAACTCGCTAACGCTCAAACATGTTGACGTCGATCTGAACGAGGCCTCAGCCTTCGCGAATAGATAGGTGATGCACCGAACCCGCAAAGCAAAAAGCCCACTCGA